>Ga0187875_10003622_pt1 | contig 10850 bp, 11 predicted proteins | sample June2016WEW_17_1_2_FD_132978 | JGI IMG/M metagenome (GOLD analysis project Ga0187875, IMG submission 132978) | Peatland microbial communities from SPRUCE experiment site at the Marcell Experimental Forest, Minnesota, USA - June2016WEW_17_10 | ecosystem: Environmental > Terrestrial > Soil >... | reverse complement strand
CCTCTTCCCCGCGATCAGGGCGGCGTGCCATGGGGGACAATTTAGCATATTCGCTTTTTATTCGCCATATGGCCGGAATGCGCCGTGCCAACTTTGTGCTGGTAATGGGCGGAATCCCGATGGACACGGTGCGTGCTATTCGACAGGCCACTTCGCGGCGACTGGTGGTCGCCGGTGGCATTAAGACGCAGCAAGAAATCGACGATCTGGATGCACTGGGGATGGATGCTGTTGTCGGGATGGCCTTATATTCGGGGAGAATCGTCGCCTGAAAACAAATCGCGATTCATCTCGGCGCGCTCCGGTTGCTCGATCGAAACTGAGTTGGCGGCGTGGCAGACGGGGGAGGCAACTTGTGCCATTGGTAGAAGAATGGAATGCCTGCCGCAATCACTGCCAAGCCGATCGAAGACCGTACCGGCTGGGCAATCCATAAGTTGATCGTCAACGCGATCGCCGTAATCAAGAAAACGAGCGGCGTCCAGGGATAGCCCCAGGCACGGTACGGCCTGGGGAGGTCGGGCTCGGTTCTACGCAAACGAAGGACCGCGATCGCGGTCAGCGCGAAAAAAATCCAGACTGCAAAGACAAAGAGTGAATAGAGCTCTTCAAAAGTTCCAGTCAAGGCAAGCAGCGCCGCGATGGAGCCAAGAAAAATCAACGCTCCACTGGGCGTATGAAAAGAGGGTTGAGTCCGCTTAGCAAATTGGAAAAAGACACCATCACGCGCCATCGCATAAGGGATGCGCGCACCCGTCAGAACTACCACATGAAGCGCTCCCAACGCGGAGATGGCCATAGCCGCCGTGAGCCCGGCCGCCCCGCGGGCACCGGCAAAGGACCGCACTACATCTGACGCGACGTGCCGGGAAGCAGCGATCTGTGCGAACGCCAGGGCGTGAAAGTAAACAACATTTGCCAGCAGATAGAGGCTGCCCACCGTGAGCAATCCCAAAATGATTGCGACGGGAATGTTCCTTTGAGGACACACTATTTCTTCGCCCAAATCGCCGAGATCGTTGAAACCGTTGTAGGCCCACATGGCGGGAACCAGGGCGGTTAGCACGGCACCGACGGCTCCCCAACCCGAGAAGGATACCAGTGGGGCGGTTTCAATCAGATGTTGCTTTCCGAACAGGACCCCGGCGATGACGATCACCACGATCGTTCCCATTTTTGCGCATGTCAGCAGCATCTGGATTGCGCCGCCCATCCGCACACTCAAGTAATTGATTGCGGTTACCGCCACCACTACGGATGCCGCGAGTGGCTGAGCTGCGGCAAAGGTGAAGTCGTAACTTCCGAAATGTCCTCGGAACAAGGGCGTGTCAACGATGGGGAACAGGAATCCTGCGAATCGCAAAAATCCTGCGGCCAGCGTCGCCATGGCCACCGGCCGCTCCAGAAAAGAACTCATCCAGCCAAAAAGAAATCCCCAGAGTGGTCCGAGTCCGCGGTTAAGGTAGATGTAAGGGCCGCCTGCTTTGGGGAAAGCTGCGCCCAGTTCGGCATAGCAGAAAGCACCACACAGCACGATAAGGCCACCGACAATCCATGCAACCAAAACCAGCGTGGCCGAGCCGACAGCGCGGGCCATGTCACTGGTGACGAGAAAAACGCCCGTGCCGATGGTGTCGCCAATCACGATCGCAGTTGCGGACCATAAACCTAAGCCCCGAACCAAATCCGATCGCTCGGTGTCACTTGCCGGAGGCGGTTCCATCGCGCACAAAGTTTAGTGAGCCTACTCTCAGAGGTTGGCATCGTCAACCCGCGCTTCTCTCTTGTCTGTCCTGAAGAAATGCCGTTTGCCTTTGTATGTCGTACGGCTGTTCTGCGATCTGGGCACGAATTTGTTTACGCGCTATTATCAAAGCCAAGAGGGCAAAGCAGAAGTCCATGCTGAACGAATTGAGCTGGGATCAGCACTATTGCGTGTCGGGCATCGAAGATGTGCTGACACCTGCGCTGGTGATGTATCCGGATCTCATTGCCGCAAACATCGAACGAACCTTGGAGTTGCTGTCCGGCGACGCCGATCGCTGGCGTGTGCATATCAAAACCGCGAAGTTGGGCCACACTTTGCGGATGTTGATTACGCGTGGCGTCCGAAATTTCAAGTGCGCCACCACCCTGGAGCTTCTGGTGGCCTGCCGCAACGGAGCGGCCGACGTGCTCCTCGCCTACCCCGCGATGGGCGCGAATGCATGCCGCGCACGCGACATCGCGAACCAGTTCCAAGACGTGCGCATTTCCGTTCTGGCCGAGAACGCAGAGCAGGTGTGGCAATGGCGCAACAGCCGGGTGGGAATTTTTGTCGACATCAATCCGGGCATGAATCGCACCGGCATTGAGCAGAGCCAAAGGGACAAAGTCGTCGCCTTGACGCGCCAGATTGCCGGCGCGGGGCTGGAATTTCGGGGGCTGCATTATTATGACGGCCAGTATGGTGGGCTCGAAGAAGGCGAACGGACGCAAGCCGCACACCGCGGCTATGATCGTTTACTGGAAATGGTCGGCGAGTTAGGGCGCTCGAGCATACATCTGCCAGAAGTGATCACTTCCGGGACGCCTACGTTCCCATGCTCGCTTGCCTACGGGGGCTTTCGCCGCGGCAATTTTGTCCATCGCGTCTCCCCGGGAACCCTTGTGTATTGCGACGCCACCAGCGTCGAGCAACTCCCCAACCAATATGGCTACCGGCCCGCAGCGCTGGTATTGACACGCGTGGTCAGCTGTCCACATCCTGGGATCGTCACCTGCGACGCTGGGCACAAGACGGTATCCGCCGATGCCGGCGTTCCGACCTGCGTGGTCATTGGACATCCGGAATTCACACCGCTGACGCCCAGCGAAGAGCATCTACCGATCGCGATAAAAGAAGAAGCAGCGAGTCCACAGATCGGCGAAGTGCTGTATCTTCTCCCGCGACATATTTGCCCGACCGTAAACAATTTCGACTATGCTCTGCTGGTACAGAACGGCAACATCGAGGCGATGGAGAGCGTTTCAGCGCGCGGGCGCGAGGCGCCGCTGCAGACGGCGGACCGAACACATGGCTGAAATCAATGAGTCCAGAATGGGGCACGCCTCTTCGCCGAAGAAGACATTGCCTCCGTTCCTAAAACCGCTGTCGGACCAGGTGGGCACAACCTCGAACTTTGGTTGGACATCCAAGCAAACCAATGGCGTACGAGAATACTATTCTGTCGCTGAATCCTGACGGTCAAAGACTGCGCGGCGCCGAGGCAAGTTTCTGCGAAAACAACTTCGAGGTCGTCTCTGTAACAACCCCTCTCCAGGCCCGCTTCGAGGTCGAGATGGGTCGATGTGGAGTTTTCCTGACCAGTTACATAACGCCCCTCGCCATATACCGGGACCTTGCAAGTCTCTTCCGGCGCAACTGTCCGACCGGCGTGGTCGTTTATCTAGTCCAGCGCCCGGATGACAGCATTCCAGATGCCGACATCGTTATCTCAGATGGGGACGAGCCGCATTCGATCGTCACGAGGCTTCGTTCGAAGCAAGCAATAAAGGCAAGCTGAGGATTTCGCGCGATTCACGGGCGCGATCGAATGGTCCGAGCAAGAAACGAGCAGATAAAGTAGCCAGCGACGCAACCGTCGGCGAAACAAATCCGCTGGCCCTTACACCTCAATTCCTTTTCGAACCTTGGTCCAGATGCATCAACTCTACGTCTTGGCGATCAAGTTTCGGGCAAAGAGATCAAGCAGACTGAAAACAACCTGCATTTGATCAGGCGCGGTCCGGACGCCCACCTGGACTAGCCGCTTTAAAGACAGGAAAGAACGAAATGTCGGGAGGGTCAACGGTCCTGGTTGTCGATGATGAAGAGAGGATCAGGACGATGCTGAGCCTGGTCCTGGAGAGCGAGGGCGTCACCGTAACGTCCGCGAACGACGATCTGACCAAAGGGACGCCGATCGAGCAACTGGTCGATAAAATCAAAACCGGACTTGAGAACGGTGAGGCCCAGATTCGACCACAGAAATCCAGGCGGTTGCCGGATGTTATCGATGAGGGCAAGGACTGGGCGATCAAACATTGGCTGCAGCGAGTGCAGGAGCATGGCGAACTGATGAGTGTGCAGCTGTCGGAATCCGAAAGAAGAGATCATGTCCCGGGATTGCTCGATGAGGCCGTCGCGCATGCGCGGGGCCGTGAACTGGCGAGTCAGGGACGCCAGCAGGCCGCTGAACAGCACGGCACGCTCCGATACCACCAAGGCTACTCGGCGCCAATGCTCATGGCCGAGGCGCGACTGCTCCAGGATGTGATTTCTGCGTGCGTTCGATGCAATTTTTCCGTGATCAATTTGAGTAATTTGGTTTCAGATCTGATCAAAATGTCCGCTACGGTTTCGATGGAGTTGAAAAATTCCGTGCGCGCTTTTACGAACCAGCAGGGATGGCGTTCGTTCGCCGATTCGAGGGACCAGACGAGATAACCTTGTCGCCCACTTCAGGCAGGCTCCTCTCCCGAGAGCAAAAAAAACGATTCCCTAAGAGCACCAGATCTCACAAAGCACTCTATCGTTTTTCAATCGGCTTGCGGAAGGCAAGCCGGTTCGCTGGACTGCAGCAAAGAATCCTTTTCTCAGGCCGGCGCGATGCTTTCGATCTAGCCGTTTTTTTTGGGCGATTGCGTTCTCCTAACGAGAGACGTATACCAGACTTGAGAGTCCTTTATAAGCGTTCCTCCTTCTACAAGGGCTCTTTCACATCCCTACCGTCGGACCCAATTCAGGCGTCGGTCTCTTGTGCAATCTGTTCATCGCTCAGTGGACCTATATGCCCATTCGCTCAAATCTTGATCGCAGACGCAGTTGCCTTACGTGCTCTCTTTGCGACGAATTTGTAGACTTGAAACTACGAAGTTGGATGAATTCGGGAAGCCTGTCCACGAAGAGTGCTATGCACAAAAGGTGAGCCGAGGAAGGACTCCGAGACCGCCTCCCCGAGATCGCGAAGAAGTATCTAAAAAGCTAGATCATCCCCTTACCCCGTACCATCGTCGACTTTCTGAGTTCCGCGAGCGCCCGTTCGGCTCCTAAATTATGCACCGTCTGTGAATCAGACCTGGAGTTCAGGGACTGCACTTTTTTCTACATGGGACAGACTTGGGAAACCCGCTTCCGGTATGCGTCAAGTGTCTTCCATCTTAAGGAATTCGCGGCCATAGGAACCGTCTTGAATCAGCGCTGATCGAACAGATCGCTACGTTCGATGCGTTCGCCTTTGAAAATCACGAGCGAGATTCGTTCGGTTGCGGTGATGTCGTCGAGAGGATTTCCGTCGACCACGAGGAGATCGGCGTCGTTGCCGCCACGAATGGATCCCGCGCGGTTGTCGACCCTCAGCAGGCGGGCTGCATTCAAAGTTGCGGCCTGCAAGGCTACAGCCGGCGGAATGCCAGCATGGACCCAGAGCTGAAGTTCGTGTTGCACGGTAGGACCTTGAATGACGAGGTAATTTCCGGCGTCACTGCCCGTGACCAGGACAACTCCGTGCTGGTATGCGCGGTTCAGGTTGTCGATCGCGACCGACATATCGATGGGATACTGCGCGATCGAGCTACGGAGCGCTTTGGTCCCATCGGAAGCGATTGCTTCTTCGGTTCCCTGCATGAGTTCCGGCGGAGCGACTTGCTGCACAAGGGAACGCTTGAGGAGGTCCGTCTTACCCGCCGCCAAGTCTTTGAAAGCTTCTCCTACGCTCAGAGTTGGATCGTAGAAGGTTCCCTGCCGGGCCATCTGTTCGAATGATTCGTCCGGAATCCTTTCGCGGAACGAACCGTGCTCGATCGAGTTGGCGTGAGCCTGGAGGGCGTCGGCAACGTCGCGGGCGTCGCCAGTGTGAACCGTGAAGGGCAAGGAATCTGCCTGCGCCTGCTGGGCGATGGCGTCGAATAATCCGGTATCCAGGCGGTTATAGACGCGGCTGCCCGCGCCCGCCTCCAGAATCGCTTTGATGCAGTCCACACCTCGCTTTTTTAGTTCGTCGACTTGTTGCCGCGCCTCGCCCGCATTGGCCGGAATCCGGGTGAATTGCCTTTCCAGATTGGAGCGGACAGGGGGCGGAAGATCCTTGAAATATTCCGTGCCATGACCGCCGACAGCGGTAAACAACGGACCACAGGTGGACAAGTCCGAGCCGAGCATTTCAGCGCTGCGGACGGCTGCGCGCACTCGTAGTATCGAATCCAGACCATCGCCCACGCTTCTCACGGTGGTGACGCCGCTGTAGAGGTATGCGGCCAGATTTCGCAGCATACTTTTCTCTGCGTCATACTTACTCATGTCCGGATAAAAACCGCCGGGAGCGCCAAGATGCACATGAACGTCGATGAGGCCGGGAAGAATTGTTTTGCCGGCAGCTTCGACAGTTTCGGCGTTCAAAGTTTTTGGATCGGGACCATCGCCCTCATACACTTCGGCGATCTTCCCGCCACGAACCAGCACCGAGCCGTTCTCGATGACTTTGCCGTCGCCGACGAAAACGCGCCCCCCCCGAACCAGGAAAGTCTCGCTGCGGGCCAGTTGCCGGTTCAGAACTTTCGTTCTCGCTATCCCGGTCCGAGCGTGCATCTGCCATAAGCCCAGCAGCAGGAACGGGGTCAGCACGGCCGCCAGCCACAGCTTCGCCGAGGCACGAATCTTCTCTTCTTTCTCCCAGCGGAAAAGTTTGTACGAAATGAAAAGTCCTACAAACGCGGTCAGCAAAAGAGCCATTGCGGACTGGAGGTTCGCCACAATGCCTTCGTTCCGCAAAAGCATGCCCTGGATCCCGGTGACCATGTAGGTTGCGGGCACGAACTGAGTCACCCCCAGCAACCAGGGAGGGAACATGGCGAGCGGGAACGTTGCCCCACTCAGAAACAACATCGGCAAGTAAATCAACTGGACCAACAATTGGCTTTCCTGCATGGAGTTGACGACGGAAGCGAGGATTAAACCGATGGCACGAAATCCAACGATGGCAAAGGTGATGAAAATCAGGATGGAGCTTATCGATCGCGGCCAGGGCATACCATACAAAAAATGTGCCAGCGTAAAGATGAGGATCACGTTGGGCATGTACAGAATCCAGCCGGTGACGACTGAGGCCACGAGCAAAGGTGCTGGCGAGATGGGGGTAACTTTGTAACGGCGCAGGATGTTGGCTTCCCGTTCCTGCACGGCGCGGATGCCTGCGCCGAAGAGCCCATTGCCCAAAATTCCAATGATGAGGACCATCGAAATCACAATGGTGATCGCTGCGCCACGTTCGGCGTGCATGGCCTGCCCAAAAATGAAGAAGAAGATAAGCGGAAACAGATAATTAAAAAAAATTACAGACCGGTTGCGCAGGGCCAGCTTCAGATCGAGCGTGATGAGTGCTCTATACGCTTTCATTTCAGTCCGCCGTCACTCGCGAAGGCTCTTTCCCGTGAGTTCTATGAAGACATCCTCAAGGCTGGGCTGCTTGAGGCTGACGTCAGTCAGTTCCATGCCCTGCTGATCGATCCATTTCACCAGATCAACCAGCGTGGCTGCGGGCCGGCGCGAGTTCACCGTCAGCGTGCGGCCGCTGGGATCGAGCGCGCTATGGATGGCTTCGGCCCAAGGCGGCCGATCGGCCGGGAACGGGCTCGCGCAGGTCACCACGATGCTCGAGGCAGAGCGGCTCTGCTGTTGCAGGCGCGCTGGTGTATCCAGTGCGACGATGCGGCCTTCATCCACGATGGCCACCCGGTCGCATAAGCGCTCCGCTTCCTCGATGTAGTGCGTGGTCATCAGAATGGTTCTCTGCTCGCGCTTCAATTCCTCCAGCAGCGAATGAATTTCCACCCGCACCTGGGGATCGAGACCTGTGGTGGGCTCGTCCAGGAAAATTAGTTGAGGATCGTTGATGAGGGCCAGAGCCAGCGCCAGCCGCTGTTTCTGACCACCGGAGAGCGTGCTGTAGAAGGCATCCCGTTTCTCTTCCAGTTGTAACCGCTGCAGCAGTTTATTCAAGTCGACATGGCGGCTGTAGAATGACGCGAAAACCTGCATGGCCTCGTGGACGCGGATTTTCTCTGGCAGATTCGTGGCCTGCAGGCAAACCCCAATGCGATCCTTGAGTTGCTGACGCTGACGATCAGGATCAAAACCGAGAACTGCGACTTCGCCTCCGGTGCGAGGGCGCAGGCCTTCCAGGATCTCGACTGTCGTCGTTTTTCCGGCACCGTTCGGTCCCAGCAGGCCGAAAACTTCTCCGGACAGAATCTCGAAGTCGATCCCTTTCACAGCATGCACTTCGCCGTAAGACTTCTTCAAACCTTGCACGGAGATCGCTGGCGGAACAGAGTTCATGGCGGGAAGACAGGCTACGCGAGAAGCGCGATCGAGTCAAAGATCGCGGTAACAAGATCGCGGTAACGAGATTGATTCCTCGGGGACGTTCCCGGGGCGCGATTGAAGCCCAGCCGGTCTTTTTCTGCTAGTCTTGCTCCAGTCTGCTGTGTCCGTTATAAACCAGAGAGGTCTCTGGAGTTCGAGTCACGCCTACAATGCCCAAGGTCACCGAACAAGAACTATCCTTGCTCTCCTCCGCCAAAAACGGTCTGGTCTATCTAACGCCTAACGATTGGATGTTGTTTGCCGACAAGGCCATCCGAGTCACTTTCCTAAAGGGTCAAATTTTGGTTCACCGGGGAAAGAAATCGAACGGCGTCTTTATCGTATTGAGTGGAATCGCCAGAGTGCAGATCCCCACGAAAGTCGTGTCGCCCGAAATCGGAGCCGGAGAGATTTGCGGTGAGATGTCGTTTCTGGAAGATGCTCCTGCCAGCGCCAATGTGGTAGCTCACCAGGAGGTGCAGGCTTATCATCTGGACCGGCCAGCTTTGGAAAAACTGTTCGAGCTTTTTCCGCATCTGGGTTCGCGTTTCTACAGATCTCTGGCAGTCAACCTATCCCGCCGCCTGAGAGAATTGATTGGGCCGCGGGCCGAATTGGGTACCTCTGTGCAGAAACTCCATCTTGATAAAGTCTGACACCGCCTCTGAACTTCTTCGCCCCTACAATTGTGTCCAAAGGTAAAGGTAAGGAAGCGGCCCGAAACCGTTGGATCCTCTTGGCGCCCGAAAGCCCTTCCCAGAATGGCCCTTCCCATAATCGCTCACCTAGAAAGATACTTGCCAGCGTTGACTTTGTGAATTACAGTTCTCACCCAAGCAGTAGATGCAACTGCTTGGGTGTTTCGCAAGTTCTTCGCCGAGCTTGGAAAATATTCATTGCTTGAAAACCAGATACGGAACGCAACTGAAAGGTAATTAGTGTGCACCGATTTGCAACTTCAGATCGCAAACCATTGTGGTCTTTCGTTGTAACTACTTTATATTCAATATGCTATAGTTTTTGCCGATTTGGCACACAGGGTGCAGATGAAGGATGGGGTGCTGTAGGTTCCCCCCCTACGGAGGCCTAGTCCTCCATTGAACAATTAACGTTGTATGAGTTGTATGAGAGGTTCAGGAGGAAGATAATTATGAAGCGGATAGTTGTACTGGCTTTACTCGCTCTGACGCTGCCGGTGGCAGCTTTTGCGGACCAAATTGATTTCACTAACCACGGCGGCAGCCTTTCGGGAAGTTCCGCTGGCCTGACCCTTACCGGCTCTGAACTCACCTATATCGACGTCTTGGGCGGAAGCGTAACCCAGGGCAACCTGGGCACCGTGACATTTTCGACAGCCGGGATGATGCCTGGGGGAAGTCTGACAACTGGTGCCACGTTCTACGCTGGTGGAAGCTTCACGATCACGGGCACCGGCGTGAGCTTCGTCGGCACATTCAGTGGTCCCGTCATTTGGGCCGAGATACCGGGTTCGAAGTCTAGCGGCGCAATCTATTACACCCTCACAGGTAATGTCTCCGGCACGTACAACGGTGTGTCGGTAAGCGGGCTCACGACGCAAGTTACGTTTCTTGCTGGCAAGGACGGGTTTAGCGGAGGGCCGATTGGCGTCGCCAGCGGCGACACCGTCGTCAGCTCCGTTGTTCCCGAGCCGGGCACTCTCGCATTGCTCGGAACCGGGATGGTTGGCCTGGCTGGAGTTATTCGCAATAGGCTGAAAGCTTAACTTCACTCCATCCGCTTCTCAGAGAGCCCCGCCACGCGCGGGGCTTTTCTTTGGTCTGCCGAGCGGGGTCGAGAATCGCTGTTGAACGTTCTGCGCGCTATGCTGGATTGGCCGGCGGAACACTCAGCGGTTCGACCCGATAGCCGAGGAGTCGGAGTTCGCGGATCACCTTCGCAGTGCGTGTCCGCCTCGAGCTTTTGCTGACCGCTGGCTCCCGTTCCTCGTAACAGACCCCATGGTGCAGAACAATCCAGATCAGCCCGCAAAACGGGTGGGCCATGGCGCCAATGGCTTGTGCAGATCCAAGCCGCGGAACCAACCGCGATACACAATTTCGAAGATGCTTCCTTTGACCTTTACCGCGGCGTGGGCAGCCTGATTGAGAATGCGCCGGTTGCCCTTCGAGGATCGATGGCTGTGGGATACTCCCGCGCTCTCTTCGTCTCCGGGCCATATTCCCATCCAGGAGGAGAGGTTCTTCTGGGAAGGAAAAGTCGCTGCCCTGGGCCGGCGCGGAGGTTTTCGTAATGCTGATCTTTCGGCGTCGGATTGGGTAGTTTGGAGCGGGGCTCGGGTCGAGTGCTGGCAACGAGTAGTGGCCGGATTAGCTTTTCGCGCAGGACCACCAGAGCAGTCAGGGCTCGTAGACCTTCATGTAGAGTCTCGTAGCGGCGCGATCTCCGATCTTCCGCACCATGCCCTTGCCGCGGAGTTTCTTGATGT
>Ga0187875_10003614_pt1 | contig 10867 bp, 12 predicted proteins | sample June2016WEW_17_1_2_FD_132978 | JGI IMG/M metagenome (GOLD analysis project Ga0187875, IMG submission 132978) | Peatland microbial communities from SPRUCE experiment site at the Marcell Experimental Forest, Minnesota, USA - June2016WEW_17_10 | ecosystem: Environmental > Terrestrial > Soil >... | reverse complement strand
GGCGAGTACCACGATCTGATCCTTCGAGGTTCGGGCAACCGTCTCGGGCGATCGATCATCCGCTCGATTCACCCCCGCGCGCGTACCAACTTCCGCTACCGCGGAGCTGGAGTAAGCGCCGACCACATGTTGATGAGCCATCGAGGCCACGTCGCCATCTACGAGCGACTGGCCGCACGCGACCCCGATGGTGCAGCCGAGGTGATGCGCGAGCACATCTTGGGGTCCTGGCTTGAACGCAAGTCCGGCGCCGCCGGCCAGGGACTGTGAGAGATGGCTAGTTGGCCCATTGGCGGGGAGACCTCCGTTATCGGATCGGATCTGATATCTCCTTCGGATCTAGCTCCTTTCCTCCGGACGTGCTGCAGGCCGTCGAGTTCGATCCGCCGCCTATGAACGAGAAGTTGACCGACGTCCCCACAGCCCCTGGTGGCATCGAGCGGGTCCGTCTCGGCTGTAGCGACGTCTATGTGACACGGTTGATGCTGGGCTGCGCGCCCTTGGCCGGGATGTACGCCCCCGTCGACGACAGGCGGGCCGAAGCCGTTCTCGAGGCCTCTTGGGACGAGGGGGTTCGCGCCTTTGACACCGCCCCCCAGTACGGGGTCGGACTGTCGGAAGAGCGTCTCGGCGCCTTCCTGGCCGATGAAGCGGTCGGCGATGCGGTGGTCTCGACAAAGGTCGGCCATTTGCTCGTCGACGCCGACGACGGGGTCCAGGGTGGGGACCTCTTCTACGGAGTACCCAGTCGAAGGCTCGTGGACGACTACACGAAAGACGGTGTGCGAAGATCCCTGGCGGCGAGCCTCGAGCGCCTAGGCCGCGACCGCGTTGATGTCGCGTTGATCCACGATCCGGACACGTACGCCGAGCTGGCGCTCACCGAGTCCTACCCGGCGCTCGAAGAGCTCCGCAACGAGGGCGTGGTCGGCGCAATCGGCATCGCAATGAACCATGCTGACGTGCTCACCTGGCTCGTCGAACGGACAGAGCTCGACTGCGTCTTGATCGCCGGCTGCTATTCGCTCCTCGACGCTTCGGCGGCAGACCGGCTCTTCCCCGCGTGCGAGAAGCGGGGGGTGTCGGTGCTGGCGGCCGGGGTCTACCGCAGCGGCATCCTCGCCGATCCGCTCGCCGGGGCACACCTGGACTATCTCCCTGCACCCAGTCCGGTCGTCGAGCACGTGAACCGCATCCGTTCTGTTTGCGATCGCTACGGCGTTCCCCTGGCCGCGGCGGCATTGCAGTTCGTCCTCGCACATCCGGCCGTGACGGCGGCTGTCGTCGGTGCTGCCAGCGCGCAAGAAGCTCACGAGAACGCTGCCCACTTCCGGTTCACGGTTCCCGAGGAGCTGTTCGAAGAGCTCGCCGAGGCAGGGCTCTCACCGGCGTTGCCGCCAGGCGCGTCTCACCGCACAGCTTCGCAGCCCGCGGCGCGTGAAGACCAGTGATCTCCGGCCACAGTACTGATGTCTCGCCTGGAAACGGCGGTGTCGTCGACTCCCATCACCACATCTGGGACCCCGCCAAGCGTCCCCACGAGTGGCTCCTTGCTCTTCCGTCGCTCAACCGACCGTTCGGTCTGAGTCAACTCGAGCAGGTCGCCACGCCACTCGGCGTGTCGGCCACGGTGCTCGTGCAGGTTCTGAACGATCCCGCGGAGACAGAGGAATTCCTGGCGCTTGCCAGCGCAAGCGAGTTCATCGCCGGAGTTGTCGGCTGGGTCGATCTGACCGACCCGGGAGTTGGGGAGACCCTGGCGCGCTTATCTGAGCTCCCCGGGGGAGACAAGCTCGTCGGCGTCCGCCATCTCGTCCCCAACGAGCCGGACCCTGACTGGCTCCGACGACACGAGGTGCGACGCGGTGTCCGCGCCGTGAGTGCGAGCGGAGGGGCCTTCGATCTTCTCGTGTCCACCCGTGAACTCCCCGCCGCAGTAGATCTGGCCGAGCACCTCGAGGGTGCGACTCTCGTCGTCGATCACATGGCCAAGCCGGAGATAGCTGCCTCGGCCTGGGAGCCCTGGAACAGCTTGATTGGCCAGCTCGCCCGCAGCGACTCGGTCTTCTGCAAGATCTCGGGGCTCGTCTCCCAGGCAGGCAAGCATTGGGATCCGACCGCTGTTCGTCCCTACGTGGAACGGGTCGTCGAGCTGTTCGGCCCGAACCGTCTGCTCTTCGGTTCCGACTGGCCGGTTTGCACAGCCGTGGCGAGCTATGACCAGGTGCTCGGTCTAGCCCGCGATCTCATAACGCCGCTCGTAGGAAAAGAAACCGATGCCGTCTTTGGCGGCACGGCACGCCGCATTTACAAGCTCGCATCGGTTCGTAGGGAGGAACGCCCCGGAGAGAGGCGCTTCGACATCTGAAGACGGTAGTACAAGCCTGGGTTTGACGAACTCACGACAACCATCCATACCTCTTCTGGCTTGTCCCTGTCGGAAAAAGGGCCGACATTCGAACCAACAAATTCGTCCCGGAGCGTCGCACGCTGTTGCACGCCGTAGCGGACGACTCGCTGGACGGCTGTCTTGACAGGCCAGAATGCAACGACGCGGGATGGTCTGACACAAGTAGCGACGATACTGGGCTAGCTACGGATCAGAAGGTTGGGGATTCGAGGCCCTCCGAGCGCGCTGAACAGATACAGGCAGAGTGGCTGCCTACCTGGCGGATGCTTCACATGGCCCTCCGTTGGCAGCCAAGACGATCGACACAGATCGACTGGCAGCCAGAGGGCAGCCAGGGACTCTGCCGATCGTGGCTCTGACACAGGGATCCCGGCAGCAAGCTTGGCACGCAACACCGCAGCTACGGCCAACGGCTCGGGGACAAGCGTCAGCGGTCGAGTTCGCAAAGCCGTGCCCGTTTCGTACGGGTAGGGTTCTGTGGTGAGTGGTCGCGATGAAACGAGCACTGGGCCGGAGGGAGCCCAGTTGGTCGTTGTGGCTAACCGGTTGCCAGTCCGGCGGGTGGAACACAACGGCGAGATGCATTGGGACTTGAGTCCAGGTGGACTTGTCTCGGCGCTGACGCCGGTGCTGACAGGCGGCGCCGGTATGTGGATCGGTTGGCCGGGCGGTGGTGTTGAGATGGCCGTTCCGGCTGAACACGAGGGAATCGAGTTGCGCGCTGTACCTCTCGACGATGCCGAGTTCGAGCAGTTCTACCTCGGGTTCTCCAACGCCACCCTTTGGCCGCTGTATCACGACGCCGTTCGGACCCCGACGTTCCACCGGGAGTGGTGATACGCGTACATGTCGGTCAATGACCGCTATGCGCGTGCTGTCGCCGGAGCCGCCGCGCCGGGAGCGAATGTCTGGGTGCACGACTACCAGTTGCAGTTGGTTCCGAAGATGCTCAGGGCCCTGCGGCCAGATCTGCGCATCGGCTTCTTCTTGCACATCCCCTTCCCACCACAGGAGCTGTTCATGCAGCTGCCATGGCGGAGATCGATACTCGAAGGGCTCTTGGGCGCCGATCTGGTGGGGTTCCAAGTGCAGGGGGCGGCGGCGAACTTCTCGCGGGTCGCTCGACGAGTCGTGGGCGCATCGGGTACCGACAGCGTGCTGAACTACGACGGGCGCCAGGTCCGGGTCTGGGCGTTCCCGATATCAGTCGACACGATAGGACTGATCAAGCGGGCTTCCGACCCCGCTGTGCAGAGACGAGCCCGTCAGATCAGAGAGGAACTCGGCAGCCCGGATGTCGTTATGTTGGGCGTCGACCGGCTCGATTACACCAAGGGCATCGACCGGCGGCTCATAGCCATCGGCGAGTTGTTCGCCGATGGTTTGCTGACTGGGCCGCAGGCGGTGTTGGTCCAGATCGGCATACCGAGCCGTGAGGATGATCCGCACTACCGTCGCGAGCGCGAACACCTCGAACAGCTTGTCGGCGAAATCAACGGGGCATACTCGACAGTCGGTCGACCTGCGATCCACTACCTGTACCAAAGCGTCGAGGTCGACGAACTGGTGGCCTTGTACCTCGCCGCCGATATCATGCTCGTCACACCACTACGAGACGGCATGAACCTTGTAGCCAAGGAATATGTGGCGTGCCGGGTTGATAACACCGGGGCGCTCGTGCTCAGCGAGTTCGCTGGTGCCTCCCAAGAGCTACGAGATGCCATCCTGGTCAATCCCCATGATCTAGATGGCCTAAAACAGGCCATCCGCCACGCTGTCGACCTCGACCCCAACGAAGGAACAGCACGCATGCGCCGCATGCGCCGTGTCGTGAGGCGCCACGACGTCCAGGCATGGGCACACGCCTTCTTGGGCGCCCTCCGCGCAGACAGCCGTCACATTTCGACCTCGCCTGACCCAGGGCTAGATCCAGGGAGCACACCTAACTAGGCCGACCCGACGGAAGTTACCCAGCCGGGTCGCGCCGCCGATCTTCATCGCTGCGACAAACGAGAGAGCAAGTCCTTGTCCCCGACTCCCCGCAAGCCGCGGGAATGCGATCTCGTGACAACTTCTCGCCTTCCTCGCGACTCCATTGGCATTCTTAGCGAGCCGACCGCTGTGGGAATGTCGAGGCAGGCCGCGGACGTCAGGACTACGTCGGCACAGCACGAGTGTCGCGATCGCCGGCTCGTCATCTGCTCCGCATTCGTCACTGTCTCCTCGCCCGACGGTAAGGCGCACTTCCTCATCGGGCACGAGACTCGAGATGACTGCGGCCAGGCGAGCGAAATACGTGGCACGCTCCGCCAGGAACTCGACATGGTTGCCTTCGGTCCACGCGACGTCCCCTGGCCGACTCGAGTCGATCTCGATCACCGGGTTTCCGCGTTCTTCGGGTAGCAAGAACCTCGACAGGCGTTGAAATGCCGTATTGCAGACTCTCCTGCTGCATCCTTCGGTTGCACGCAGCCGAGATGTAGTCGCTTGCGGTCCGCGGAGTTAGCCGGAACCTTCCGCAGGCGCTGATCGGACAATCAGCCCTGGGACCTCGCTCCTGGAGGCTGCGAAGTAGGCGGCCACGATGGCGTCGATGGCAAAGGAGGCGATGGGGCTGAGGAACGCCACGGCGATGGCCACGAGGTAGACGAGACCGCCGAGGAGTGCCCGACGCGTCCCAGCTGGGAACGCGGAGCGGGCAGGCTCGGCGACCAGCTCCGGATGCGCCGAGAGATAACGCCATCCCCAGGCGAACGACAGGCCCATCATGAGCATCGTCGCCGCGTACAGAATCGCCGCCGCGCGCGCCTCGGGGAAACCGTGGTCGGCGTAGTTCGCGGCAAGCGCGGTCGGCCACGGGATGACGGAGATGAACAGCAGGAAGGCCAGCGTTCGCTCCAGGAACCGTCTATCGATGGAGCGCACCGCGCTCATCATTCCGTGATTCTCGATCCAGAGGATGCCTAGTGTCGCGAACGACACGAGGTAGGCGAGGTACGAGGGCCACTGGTGCAACAGATCGCGCACGAGCTGCGTCGAATGCATTGGCTTTGGCAAGTCCAAGACGAGCAGGGTCAGGGCGATAGCGAAGACGCCGTCGATGAGTGCGTGAAGTCTCCCCGGTCCCAAAGCTGGTCACCCATTTCGTCAGTTGGCAGACAGTTGCCCTACAAGCACGCAGGCTACGACGTCTGACGAGATCGGCGTTCCCTCACCGACACGAGGCCTCTGCGCATCCGCGATCTGTACCTCTCCCGGTCATGCTCCGGCCTCGTCGTTCGTACGCCCAGCCGCCCGCTACACGAGCCGCCGCCGAGTCCTCTCGACGCAACCAGGACCGATGTCGCCTCCAAGGAACCATCGGCCTCCTATGATGGCGGCGACTGCGGTTGTGTCAGATCCCAGGAATGGGTCGAGCAGGTCATCACGAGACCGATCCCTGGCGCCGACACTGATGGTAAACACGACAATTCTGAATACATCTACCATGGCATGAAGGCATACCAACGAGGTGCTTGAGATGACTTCTTATGCGGTTGTCTTGACCACAGCGAAGTCACCGGGGGACGCCCGACGGATCGCCGACAAGGTCCTGAGCGAAAAGTTGGCCGCCTGCGTCCAGCTGCTGGCGATCAACAGCCTCTACACCTGGAAGGGTGAGGTGGCCGAAGAGAGCGAGGTGCTCTTGTTGCTCAAGACTCGCCAGGAGTTGTACCCCGAGCTCGAGAAGGCCATCGTCTCTGTGCACAAGTACGAGACTCCAGAGATCCTTCTACTGTCGGTGGACCGGGGCCTGCCCGCCTACCTCGGTTGGATCGACGAGGTCACCTAGCCCGGGGCTAGGTGTCAAAGAACAACTCTGCCCAACCGACCAACGGCGGCAAGCCTCCGGTCATGGCGGAAAAGCGGAACAGGCCCTCATGTCGAGCGACACCATTCAGCGCGACGCCCGACGCCATCAGCGCGCAGTGCTGTCCGGCGTCGAGCGGTGGAACGCCACTGTCGCTATGAGATCTCGATGGTCACTCCCTGGGCCTTCTCCGGTTCTGATGTGAGTGACCGCAAGGCTCGGTCCGGTGAGCACGTGATCGATCCGCACCAGCGGGGGAAGCAACGGCACCATTTGCGACCAGGTCATATCGAAGGCGCTGCCGCGGGCGGCGGCACCGTCTGTTACACCGGCGTCGAGGATGGCGCGAAAGCCTCGGCTACCCCACGTGGCGTTGAAGTCGCCGACGACCAGTAGCCCCTTCGGCTTGCGGACGCGAAGCAGACGCCTGATGAGGACAAGCTGTCCCTGCCATTGCGAGAAGGACACCGGAAGAGGGGCAATCGTATGGACGACCCATAGTGATTGTCGCCCCCAAGGCAGTTCCAGTGTCGTCTGGACAATTAGCGGACGACCATATAGGTACACGACCCTTGTGTCTCCGAGCGGGAAGTGCGAGGCTACGAAGAACGCGAAAGGATCATACCGGTCAACTTCGAATTGGTACGGAAGGCTGGTGAGGACGCCAGCTCTTCTGAGTTGCGAAACGTCGTTCGGGTTTGCCTCTTCCATGGTCAGGAGTTGCGGACGCACCGTTAAAATCTGGCTGGCATAGCCGGACATCGATCGGTTCTCGTTGTAGACATTCGCGTCGAGAATCCGGATAGTCGGCGCTCGAGCTACCCAGGCAGGCACCGGGTGTGCCGCAGCCAGTTCCGGCAGCAGGAATGTGAGTTGGGCGACGACGACTACGAGCGCGGCTGCGACCAGGAAGAACCGACGACCCAGGCCTGCCACGACGACCACGGCCCACGCGGGCAGGTACACGAAAGCGGTAAGGCAGTTTAGGATCGCGAACACCTCGTAGTCATCCCAGGCCACAAGGCGCATGACGACTACGAGCGCGAGTATGGCGACTAGGACCCACAAGGCCGAAGCAATCCCGTTGCCCATTCTCCAGCCACGCCTCGGTCTCGGTTGGGAAGTCCCGAGACGGGTGGGCTGGTCGACCTGCACGAGCCAGTGTATGACGAGGCATCCATCGGAGTCCTCACTCAGCCCGTTCTTGAGCGCTGCTGTTGCGGTCGGTGAAAACTCAGGGCGGCCTTGTGTGCACGAGCCTCCGCAGCCACTCGACTTCGACAAGCTGCGTTACCTGAAACGGGTCGCTGTGACCTGGAGCGTCGTTCGCATCGCGCACGGGGCACGGTCGGTCATGGAAGGCCCTCGGCCGACGCCTGACGCGGCCACCTGACCGCGTCATCTGTTCGGCCTGACTCGCAGCTCGGCGCCGACTGGATGCGGAGCGGCGACGGGAGCTGAGTCGACTACGGCCGTTACAGTTCCGTGCGTCGTGACGGGTGTTGGCGCCCGCCCGACGGCCACTAACTCCGGCCCGTGACCATCCACGGCACGGGCGGCGTCCGCGACCGCGCACGTCAGCCCGTAGTCGTCCGTGTCTCCGAAGTCGTGCACAACAAGGCGGGCTTGGCCGAACGGGGCAGCCGGGGCGCGGCCAGCGGCTAGAAGTTCGCTGCTGTAGGGATCACGTTGTCGCGGTACGCATCGAAGGTCGCGGTGGCCCTGTCATGCATGAGATGAACTGGCCGACCCCGATATCCGACAGCTCGGCAAGCCGCTGGATGTGGTTCTCGACGGGCCCGAGCAGGCAGAACCGGTCGACTATGTCGTCGGGTACGAAGTCGACCGTCGGGTTGTCCGGTCTGCGGCCGTGCTGTAGAAGACGCCAGAACTCTCAACCTCATACACGGGGACGACGAGCACAATGGCGTTCTCGCGCGCCACGTCCATGAACTGCCTTGTCGTGGGCGCGTCTGGTGCTCAGCCCAGTCGTACCACGCGCCATCTTGCACCTGGCAGAAGTACGGACCGTTGAACAGTTCCTGTAGGCAGACGACTTTCGCTCCTTCAGCGGCCGCCTGTTGAACCGAACGGACCGCGTTCTTGGTCATCGCGTCCTTGTCACCGACCCACCGAGCCTGGATCAAGGCTGCGCGCACAACGTTCGGCATGGCTTCCTCCCCCTCTCAAGTGGCTCCGGGCACACTCTCGCGAGCCGAAAGCGTAGTCAGCGAGCCGCCGGGTGCCGGCCGGCTGAAACGTGCTGGCTCAGGTGTTCTGCGGGAAACCGAGGTTGATTCCGCCATGGCTCGGATCCAGCCACCGGCTCGTCACCACCTTGCCCCGCGTGAAGAAATGGACGCCTTCGGTCCCGTGCGCGTGGCTGTCGCCAAACAACGATCCTTTCCAGCCGCCGAATGAGTAATAGGAAACCGGTACGGGGATGGGCACGTTGATGCCGACCATGCCAACCTCCACCTCGTTCTGGAAGCGACGCGCGGCACCCCCGTCGTTGGTGAAGATGGCTGTGCCGTTCCCGTAGGGATTGGAATTGATGAGACCGAGCGCGGCCTTATAGCTCGCCACTCGCACGACCGAGAGCACCGGACCGAAGATCTCGTGGTTGTAAAGCGACATGTCCGGTGTCACCTTGTCGAACAGGCTTGGGCCAAGCCAGAACCCTCCAGGATCGCCGTCGGGGACGATCTTCCGACCGTCAACGACCAGCTCCGCCCCCTCCTCCACGCCCGTATCCAAGTACGATGCCACTTTCTCTAGGTGGCGCTTGGTTACAAGTGGGCCCATGTCGACTCCGCGCCTCCCGTCACCGACTCTTACGCGCGCCATCCTCTCGCGGATCTTGAGGATGAGCGCGTCGGCGATCGGCTCGACCGCGACGAGCACAGAGACGGCCATGCAGCGCTCGCCGGCCGACCCGAAACCGGCATTCACGGCCGCGTCCGCAGCGGTGTCAAGGTCAGCATCGGGAAGCACGACCATGTGGTTCTTGGCGCCGCCGAGTGCCTGCACGCGCTTGGCGTGCCGGGTGCTGCTCTCATAGACGTAGCGCGCGATCGGCGTCGATCCGACGAACGAGACCGCACTTATGTCCGGGTGCTCGAGCAGACGGTCGACTGCCACCTTGTCACCTTGGACGACATTGAAGACGCCGGGTGGCAGCCCGGCCTCTGCCCACCTCTCTGCCCACCAGATCGCGGCTGAGGGGTCCTTCTCGCTCGGCTTCAACACGACGGTGTTGCCGCAAGCGATGGCGATCGGGAAGAACCAGACTGGAACCATCGCCGGGAAATTGAATGGGCTGATGATCGCCACGGGACCTAACGGCTGGCGAATCGAGTAGACGTCCACGTTCGTGGAGGCGTTCTCGGAGTAGCTGCCCTTCAACAGTTGCGGGATGCCGCACGCGAATTCGATGACTTCGAGGCCTCGGTTCACCTCGCCCAACGCGTCGTCGAGCACTTTTCCGTGCTCGGAGGTGACGATCTCGGCCAGCTCCGCGACTCGTTCGCTGGTGATCTGTCTGAAGGCGAACAGCAGCTTCGAACGCTGGGAGAGTGACGAGCGACGCCAGGTCAAGAATGCGTCCGATGCCGCCGCGACCGCTTGGTCGACCTCGAGAGGGGACGCGAACGCGACGTGCTTCGTGAGCTTGCCCGTCGAGGGGTCGTATACCTCGCCGACGCGGCCACTGCTGCCTCCGTAGGCCTTGCCACTGATCCAGTGCGGTACAAGGGGTAGACCTGGCGCAGCTTCGCTTGTCGTCAACGGAGTCTCCTTAGGGAAATGGGACAGGCAACCGGGTCGCGCCCGGCAAGATCGTGGACAAGCAGTATCTTCGCAATCGCCGCGGCTCCTCGTTCGCCTCGGCTAGGGTGCAGAGCCCCTTCTCGATGCCGCCGAGAAGAACGAGGCGAGCCTGTGGAAGAGCAGGGCCTGGCCCGGTGGTCGTCGCAGCAGAGTTCGAGTAGGCGGGCTGTTCGGCCTGGCGGCTGATTGCTCGGAGGGCATGAGGATCGCCGTGGCCGATGTTCGGGCACATCAGCTGGTTGTTGAACTCGAAAGAATCCTTGCCAGCCGCGTCGTGGAAACGAAAGCCCTCTTCTCTGACTGCCGGGATCGGCGAGACATTGGACTGCGCTACCCAGTCGCAGACTATGCGCCTCGACCACTCGACGACCTCCTCGAGAGACAGGCGCTGCGACACTGCTTCGGCGCCTATTTTGGCCTCCCCTTTTCACGACGTTAGCCACGCGCCGCGGCTCGGCGCTTCGGGTCAGCGCCGACGGAGGCCGAGAGAGCCATTAGTCGCGATCGCGCGAATGACGCGCTAACTCGTCGCAGGGACCCACGATCAACTGTCGCGTGAATCAGACCCGTTGTCGCCATCACGTGGAGTCGCCGGCGGGTGCCTTGAATCGACACTGTCAAAAAGCCGCCGTCACACCTAACAGCTAAGCGGCGCGTGGCTCTGGAAGGCTCTTACCGCGGTGGGTCGTGAGCTGTTCCCGAATTTCTGAGTCATAATGAGCGAACACCTATTCGATAAAGTGTTCTCTGTGAACCTGACCGAGTGGGCACGTCGTCAG
>Ga0187875_10003610_pt1 | contig 10878 bp, 7 predicted proteins | sample June2016WEW_17_1_2_FD_132978 | JGI IMG/M metagenome (GOLD analysis project Ga0187875, IMG submission 132978) | Peatland microbial communities from SPRUCE experiment site at the Marcell Experimental Forest, Minnesota, USA - June2016WEW_17_10 | ecosystem: Environmental > Terrestrial > Soil >... | reverse complement strand
TGCGGCCCCGGCTCCACAATCCCGCGCCGCACCGCGCTTGTGGGGTTGTTGATCGACACCTGCGGATACGTGCCCAGCGAAAACGTCATGTTCTCGTCAGTCTTCGGCTCGCCCGCCGTGTGATGCTCAAAGTAGCGCCACTTGACGCCGATCAGCGACTCACCCAGCCCAGCGTGCGTGGTGTTGTTCTCGTCAGTGGCCGCGGCGATGGGCAGCTCGTACTTGAGCTGAATGCGGTCGCCCCAGCCGTAGTTCATGTCGAAGTCGGGCAACTGGTAGCTTGCGTGCGCCGGATTATGGTCACCAATCCAGCCCAGGTTGATCTCCCAGTGCTTGTTACCGGGCGTGCCGGGGTCGTCGGTTATAAAAGGCGGCCCACCCTGCGCATGGACCAGCGTAGCGGCGACAATTGGAATCAAGAATAAGAGCAGTTGAAAATGTTTACGCATTTGAATGACCGAAAATCTCCCTGGTGTGTTTGTTTCTGCACTCAAGGTTGTACTACATGGAAAATACCGCGTACTGATCCGGTCACTAACGAGGCCATTGCATGCGAAGAGTGACGGTTCACTAAAATGTTGTCTACACAAACAAAGATACCTATCAAACCTTAATCACAACTGAAGATTGCGCGAAAATATTCAACCGCATATTTATTTTCAGATTTCTTATGGTCACAGCCAATTCGAAGTCACTGGTGGTAATATGTGGACTTGATTTCCAGAAGTGACAAAGGAGTATTCACATGTCAGCTGTATCGCAAACGTCTTCACCCCAATCTTTGACTCAGCCCATACGCGTCGGTGTTGTTGGACTCGGCAGGATGGGGATGATCCATGCACTCCACATTCACGAGCTGGCGCAGGAGTCCAATCTCTGCCGGCTCTCAGCCGTTTCCACCCTCGACAAGCAGGCAGCGGAGAATTTTCATTCCCTGATTGACGCTTCAACGCCCGTCTTTGAGGACATCGAAGCGCTGGCCAAGTCGGATGCCTGTGACGTTGCCGTTATTGCGACCAACACGGATTTGCACCGCGAGCACTCGCTGCTGATGATTCGCGCCGGAAAACGCGTTTTTCAAGAAAAGCCCCTTACCGGGACGCTGAAGGGCGATCGCGAATATGCGGCGCTGCTGGAGTGCGAGCACCCGCACGCGTTGATGCTGGGCTTCCAAAAACGCTTTGATGCTCCTCTGTTGTATGCCAAGCGGCTCATTGATGAGGGCGCCATCGGCCGGGTATTCAAGATCTACACGGCGCTTGAAGACTCCTGCCCTGTGCCAGATACATTCAACAGCCCCGGCATTCTATCGGATATGTCGGTACATAATGTCGACGAGATCGTGTGGTTCGCGGGCCGGAAGCCGGTGTCGGCTCTTGCAGTTGGATCGCGCGTCTTTAATCACAGCCATACTCAATGCAAGGAAGACTTCGACGACGCGTTAATGCTACTTGATTTCGGGAATGAACTCATCGGCCAGCTTCAAGTCTCGCGCAACCATGTCTCCGGTTATCGCGGCGAAACTGTGATTTATGGCGAGAAGGGGCAAATTCATATTGGGCGCTTCAATCAAAAGCTTCTCGAAGTCATCGTCGAGGCGTATGGGACTCGAGATGCAAAGCAGCCGATCGCGTTGAAGACCTTTGAGATGCGCCGCTATAACCAGCCTCTTCCGGAGTTCATCGATCGTTTTGGCGCGGCATATAAGGAAGAACTCAGAACCTTCCTCGAATGTTGCCGCAACGATAAGCCTTTTCCAGTCACTCATCGCGATGGTCTGTGTGCGCAAGAGATTATTGCAGGAGCCATGAAAGCCTCCATCCGGAAAGAAGACATGGCCAGAATTGAATATTCGGTAATTGGGTGATGCGTGTTCAAAAAGGAGCGGTAACAAAGAAACTCATCCATGCACGTGCAATTAACAACCCGGTTATTTCACAGATGGAAAATGGGCTGCGAAGGAAGTGCTTGTCCGATGCCAGGAAAAAGGATACATAACACTTTGTGCTAAACTGCCCGTGTTTTTCAGTGTGGGCAAAGTATTTATCAAGGGCGAGTCAAGGAACAGAATCTATGCGAGTCCTTATCGTTGAAGACGAAGTTAGGCTTGCCGAGAATATAGCGGCGGCGATGCGGCAGGGTCCGGGATATGCCGTGGATTGCGCTCATAATGGTCGTGACGGCTTAGAGATGGCGGAAAGCGGGATTTACGATCTGATTTCTTTGGATCTTATGCTTCCAGGCATCGATGGGCTCACCATTACGAGACGGATAAGGGCGCATGGAGACAAAACTCCAATTCTGATACTCACAGCGCGCGACGAGCGAAACCATGTGATTGGACTTTTGAATGCAGGAGCGGACGATTACCTGACAAAGCCATTTGATCTCGGCGAACTGATTGCGCGTGCCAAGGCCCTGATTCGCCGTGGAAAGGGGGCTGCGAGTCCTGTAGTCGAGGTTGGGCGGCTCAGCGTAAACTCCGTTGAACAGACTATACGATGCGACGGCAAACTGATTGATCTCTCGCCGACAGAGTATCGCATCCTCGAATACCTGATGTTCCGGCCACGCGCAATTGTTTCAAAAAGACAAATGCTGGAACATTTGTACGACTTCACCTGGGAGCATCACTCCAATGTGATAGAGGTGCATATTTCCAACCTGCGCAAGAAACTGCGAGCAATAGGCGAAGAAGCTACCGTACACACGATACGCGGTTCAGGATATCGGTTGGCAAGGCCGGACGAACTTATATGAAGATGCGCTCGCTCACACGCAGGCTGATTGGCGGAGTTCTTGTTGCAGAACTCCTATGTATAGCTTTATTTGCCATCCTCGCGGTTGACCGCGAGATGCATGGACGGCGCCGGGCCTTCGACGTCATGCTGCGCGGGCGAACGGATTCCCTACTGGGAGCCTTGCATGGCGCCAATGATTTAAGCGGCAATCTTTCTCTGAACAGTAAGGAACTGTCAGCGCCGGCGGAGGATATTTATGTGGCAGCATCGACCAGCGGCATAGTTGGCCGTTCGCCTGAGGTGCCGCAGAACGTATTAGCGGAAATTCGTTCCTCCAGCTCTCCGGGCTACTTCAACTTCGAATGGAAGGGTAAGGAATATCGCGCTTTTCATGTTGAAGCTTTGCGCACTGTGAACGAAGGTAATTCTGGAGGTCAGGCGCTTCCGATAGCGTTGCTTTACGCATCGCCGACCTTTCATCTTGAACATGAAGTGACTGAGGCCGTCCGTTTTTATCTCGAAGCAAGCGCATTTCTCCTGATCGTTACGGGGATGGCGATGGTCGGGTATTTGCAATGGTGGCTATCGCCCTTGCGAGATCTCGCCGCCGCTGCCCGGCGCGTTTCGACTACCTCGTGGGACTTTACGCCACAGGAGGCGGTGTTCCACTCTCGCGAACTGGCTCCCATGGCCAACTCGATCAAAATGCTACTTTATGGTCTGCATCGCGCATTTGATCGCCAGCGCCAGTTCACAGGAGATGCCGCGCATGAACTGAAGACTTCAATTGCACTTCTCAGGTCAAGCCTACAACTTCTGACAATGCGAAAACGAACCGCGGAAGAATATGAATGCGGCGCAGAGAATCTTCTCATCGATATCCAGCGGATACAAGAACTGATCGAGCAAATGCTCGCGCTAGCCCGCATTGAAGAGGCTCCGACTGCGACGGCTCAGGAAATCGATTTATCCTCCGTTGTGAAAACGGTAGTCCAGCGATTGAAGCCAATTTCTGAAACCAGTAAAATCGCGATCGAAGTGCATTCGGAAACAGCGAACTTTGTCGTGATGGATAGCAGCGATGCTGATGTCCTGGCCTCGAACCTTATCTTCAACGCAGTGCAGCATAGTCCCATGCATGCTCTTGTTACCGTATCCGTGCTGTCGTGTGATAAGGGTACGGAACTGCGTGTCGCTGACAAGGGTGAAGGGATTCCAGAAGAGGCTTTGCCCCATGTCTTTGAGCGCTTTTATCGCGCCGATGTATCCCGCAGCCGCCACAGTGGCGGCGCAGGACTGGGGCTCGCTATATGCAAAGCTATTGTGGACCGAGCTAACGGGAAAATCATGATTCAAAGCCAGTTAGGACAAGGAACAGAGGTTATAGTAAAGCTCCCCGCAAAAAAATAATCAAGCCTTCATCGCCGCTTAATGTTCCCTCCTGATAATCGCATTGCCGGATTGAGCTTCTCTGGCCCGTCAGGAGAAATCATGCTCTTCTCATCTAAACGTCGTATGTTTTGCTCGACCGTGTTTCTTGCTACAGCCATGATTTGCGTTTTTGCAGGCTCTTTGGCTTTCAGTCAAACGCCTTATCAGGTGGTGGACCACTGGAAGATTGGCGGCAATGGATCATATGACTATCTGGTCAACGATCCCACCGCCCACTTGCTCTATGTTACGCATCACACGCGAGTCGAAATCGTAGACACAATAACCGGCAAAGCGGTTGGCGCAATCACTGACCTGAAGAACGCGCATGGAGTTGCACTCGATACAGATGGGAAGTTCGGCTACATCAGCGATGGACTCAGCAATGACGTTCTGGTCTTCGATCGCCACACGTTTAAGACGGTGACGACAGTAGCGACAGGAACAAACCCGGACGGCATTGTTTTCGACCCGCTGACAAAGACCGTTTGGGCGTTCAATGGCAAGACAAATAACGCCACCGTGATCGATACCGCCACGAATAAGGTTGTAGCGACTATTGCATTGCCGGGCAAGCCGGAGTTTCCCGTGTCAGATGGCAAGGGATCCGTTTACGACAACCTCGAAAGTATCAATTCAATAGTGCGCCTTGATGTGAACACAAAAAAGGTGACTGCCACATGGAAGCTTGCCAATTGCGAGGCTCCTACAGGGCTTGCGCTGGACGGCAAGGGACGGCGGCTTTTTGCGGTTTGCGATAACGACAAGATGGACATCGTCGACGCCGACACAGGCAAAGAGATTGGTACGGTCGCAATCGGCGACAGTCCTGACGCAGTCAGGTTCAGCGCTACTCGTCATCTCGCCTTCAGTTCCAATGGCAGCGGCACGCTGACGATTATCGATGCGGCAAATGGCTACAAGGTAATTGAAAATCTGCCCACGCCGAAAGGCTCCGCAACATTGGCCTATGACGAGGCGACGGACCGTGTGTTCCTGGCTATGGCAAAGTATGGGCCGCCTCCAGCGCCGGGAAAAAAGTCGCATCATCCAGGTGGGGAGATAGTGCCCGACAGTTTTGCTGTCCTGGTAGTAGGACGTAAATAACTCATGTACAGAAGGCTTTGGAGATCCAGAAAAATGGACATCCAGAGCCTTTCATGAGCATGAAATGAAAAAGTGAGGTGGTGCAAATCCGTTTGGAGTGTGCTTGCCAAAGTTATCTGCCAGGCTAATCTTGATAAGTCGACGTGATAAGTGTCGTATAACTTGTCACAACTCCGAATGGTAATTACAACCCTGACGCTCCCATGACCCATCTTATGATGGAATAGGTGAGGTGTAAGTTGTGGCCTATGATCTGAAAGGATTATAGCCACTGCTTATAAGATCACCTACACGGAGCTGCCCGGGGAACTTTCACAAGCACTAACATCGCCAAATGCTCGTTAAGTTGGCGAATAAGTGAAAGTGAGAAAAATTGCACACTGTTAAGAAATATGGAATGAATATGCTTGACAGCACCGTGCAGTTATTTTAGGGTCTGTTACGTAAGCGCTAACGTCATTTGCAGGCATCATAACCTGTGAGTGCGTTAAGTTTTTTGATTTGAGGCCGAAGATGAATATGTTTCACATGCTATCCACGGTTTTACCGTTCGGACGCTTCTGCTCCTGCAAGAGACGCGCCATGCATTCACCAATTACCGAAGGGACCTGGAACAAGCTGGGCCTCGTCGTACTTCTGCTGCTGAATTTATCTTTATTGTCTTCACCGGTCTTCGCGCAAACCGCTAAAGGCCTCATCAACGGTACGGTTACCGATGCCAGCGGGGGCGTTATCAAGGGCGCGCAGATTGAACTGGCGCCGCTTGGCCTCATCGTTTATTCAGACGAAGTAGGCTCATTCACGTTTCCAATGGTTCCAGTCGGTCCCTACACAGTGAGACTCTCCGCCGCGGGCTTTAAGACGCAGGATACAAGGATTGATCTGGTTGCCGGCAAGGTACTTACCCTCGACCTCAAGCTCGCCGTCGGAAGCACGATTGAACAGATCCTGGTAACGGCGGAACGCCCGCACGGCGAGATGGAAGCCATCGACGAGACCCGCGCGGCTGACAACATTCAGCAGATTCTTCCCGCCGAGGTCATTGTCAGCTTGCCGAATGCCAACGTTGCCGATGCCGTCGGCCGCCTGCCTTCCGTTACGCTGCAACGCAACGAGGGTGAGGGCGAGTACGTTCAGGTGCGCGGAACCGAGCCCCGCTTGACCAACATCACCGTGGATGGCATTACCGTGCCGGCTCCCGAGGCGACGGTTCGCGCGGTTCGTCTCGACGTCATTCCCTCGGATATGGTCGAACACGTCGATATTAACAAGACGCTCTCCGCCAATATGGATGCGGAAGGCATCGGCAGCTCCGTGGATATTCGTACCAAGGAAGCGCAGGATAAGCCCACCGTCAATCTCTACATGAACGGCGGCCGCACGGACATTATGGGTGGACGCTTTAGTGGAGGAACCGGCGGAACCGTTGGCAAGCGCTTCGGAACACAGAAGAAGCTGGGCCTTCTGGGCAATGCCTCCTTTGACTTCAATGGCCGCGGCATCGACGACAACGAGCCGGCAATCGATCCGCTCTCCAGACCTTCCAATCCCTTCTACGACAACACCTCGATACGCCAGTATCGCTATTACCGCTATCGCTATGGATACTCTGGCAGCTTTGACTACAAGTTCAATGATGTCTCCAGCATCTATATGCGCGGCTTTGATAGCACGTTCAAGGACTGGGGCAACAAGTGGTACTACGAGCCTGTATCCGATGCTCTGTCCCTCTCGAACCCCTTGGACCCCACGTCTGTAGTCTATCCTTCCACAGCACTCGTTGATGATAAGGCAAAGTTCTACACCTCGACCAAGAGTCCCGTTGCCACCATCGGCACCATACTGCTGGGCGGCAGAGAGATTCACCCTAATTGGTGGTTAATCTGGGAAGGTTCCGTATCGCGTTCCTCCGAGATCGCTGCGGCAGGCAATCCCAAGGCCGACTTCCAATGGCTTGGCTCCAAGTTCCAATGCAACTATGCGCAAACCGGGCCGACCTTGACTCCCCAGTTCCAAGGCTGCACCGGCGCAAACTCGCCGATGGAGGTTGCCGCTGATTGGGGGCTGAAGGATATTACCATCCCCGACCCCAAGGGTATTAGCTCACAACTCAACCTGACGGGCGCGGTAAATTTCGCGCGTAACTACGTCAACCACGGTCATTTTGGAACCTTACAGCTTGGCTTCAAGATCGGCAATGCACATAAGCTGAATGATGCCGTAGAATCCGTATATGATAACTGGGCTAAAGGACCGGTTGGCGGGCCCTACACCATGACTGCGTTGCAGGGCTATTTCCAAAACAACGACTTCTACGGCGGAAACTACCTGGGCGGACACTTCGGTCCCGTCACGGATTTTACCAAAACACAGAATTACGTCCAAACCAACTTTCTAGGTTATTTGGACCAGGACAGTACTGATCTCGACAACTGGCCGAATCTCTTCGGCATCATCGAGCGCGTCACCGCCGGCTATGCGATGAACACCATCGACATCAATAAGTTCCATATCCAGGCAGGATTGCGCCTCGAGCAAACAACCATGCGCACGAAAGGTTACAGTCTCCTGATTGATCCGACAATCATTCCATCAACCTGCACCAACTCTACCCGTCTTGCAGATCTCAACGTCGTTTGTCCTGTATCTAGTGCTCCATCCTACCTCAACGCTATGCCCGACGTTCAGATCCGCTACAAGCTCACGGCAGACTCGGGACTTCGCATATCCTACGGACGCGGCATCGCTCGCCCTGACCCTTACCAGATGATTCCATACGTCTCGATGGATGACACTGGAACCCCGACGAAGTTTACCGTCGGCAATTCTGCTCTCAGGCCCGAATTCGCAAACAACTACGATGTGCTCTACGAGCACTTTCTGAAGCCGATTGGTATGTTGCAGGCGGGTGTCTTCTATAAGCAGTTAACCGCGCCTCAGCTTACCACCATCATTCCGCAGTGTGTTGCACTCAGCTCACTTCCGGCGGGCACTATCGATCCTGGGGTTCTGACAGTTATCAATGCAGATGTAGCCGCCGGCATAACCATGGGCAATGTCTCCAACTGCGCTAACGGCAACCCTAACGTGACAGTCACGACGGATAGCACCGGCGAAAATTCCACCCTCTACGGCATTGAACTCAGCTATTCGCAGCATCTGACCTATCTGCCGAGCGTGCTCGGCGGACTGGGCATCACCGCCAACTACGGCTATTCGAACTCCAGGCTTAAGGGTAATGTTCTTCGCACTGACCATCCTCGTTTGCTCGACGAAGCGAACAATACCTGGAACCTGAGTCCAACCTATGACACCAAGCACTTGTCCGTGCGCGCGGGACTTGAGTACAACGGCTCAAGCATCTTCGATTACGAATGGGTCGCTCCGGCCATCACCGGTACTCTCTCAGGCGCGGATCCGAGCAACCTTGGTCCTAAAGGCCCCTCCGGCGACATCTGGATGTTGCCTCATCTTCAGGTCGATGCGCAGGCAAGCTATCGCGTCTATCATGGTTTGAGCGTCCAGGTCTCCGGGCTCAATCTTACCAATGAAGTCTTCGGTTTCTATCAGGGCAGCCCAGTATTCGAGAATCAGCGCGAGTTCTACAAGCCCACCTATGCCATCGGTCTCCGGTACGTTTTCGGAGTCAAATAGCACTGGCGTGTTGATGAGTTATTGAACTTGGACAGGGGCACATCCATTCCGATGGCATGTGCCCCTTCTTATCAATGACCGGATCGGCGCGGATTGCTTTAGCTCTGCGCAAAGGTTGCCTCTTAGTCTGAGGTAGAGTCTCCGTCAGAACATGAACGCACAATCAATCTCATCTCTCGCGTGAGGAACAATCATGATCAGTCGCAATAAAGTGTTTCTTATTACCTTTTTATTTGCATTTGCCTGGACAACGCTGAATGCTCAAACGGTAGCTGGGATAACATCTCATGGAACCAATTCAGACAAACTGAAGCTGGTAGTGGTGCTGGCACGCCATGGAGTGCGCTCACCAACGTGGACACTGGATCGACTGAATACATATTCTTCATTGCCATGGCCTGCGTGGAGCGTGGCGCCAGGCGACCTGACTGCTCGTGGGGCAGAGCTGTTGAAACGCATTGGCGCGTATAACCGCGCTTCATTAACAGAAGAAGGCCTTTTTCCAGCTACGGGGTGTTCAGCTTCTGCCGAAACTTATATATGGTCAGACGTTGACCGGCGCAACCAGGCGAGTGGTCGAGCTATGGCCGACAGTTTGTTCCCGGGTTGTGCGGCAGTCGTGCATTCACTCGCAGGGAGCGACAATGATCCTCTCTTCCATCCAGCCGCTGCTGGAATCGATCCCGCGGATACGGACCTTATCTTTAAGGAGTTTTCAAAGCGAGTGGCTGATCTGCCTCGTTCCCAATACAGCGAACTGCTGACGCAGATGCAACGTGTTTTGCTGGGTTGCAAGCCGGACGCGGATTGCACACCGCAGAAACAACCTGAGTTCCGTATCATGGATGAAAAAGAAGGAGTTGTTCGCGGAAAAGACGACAAAGTCGTTACCATGAAAGGCCCGCTTACTGAGGCGGCGAGTTTCGCAGAGGATTTTCTATTGGAGTATGCCGATGGCATGCCCTTGGAGTCGGTGGGATGGGGGAAAGTTGACGAAGTGCAAGTCAGAAAATTCCTCACTCTTCACAGCATCTATTTTGATCTCATGCATCGTACCCCTTCAATTGCAAAGATTGAAGGATCCAACATGATGGATCACATTACGCGAACTCTGCAACAGGGGGTTGAAGGCAAGCCTGTAGCCGGTGCCATTGGAGATCCAGGAACGAAACTGGTGCTGCTTGACGGCCACGATACCACGATCGCGGGTATTGCTACGTTGCTCGGCCTGCATTGGGATCTGGATGGGCGTGTGGACGACACGCCGCCGGGCACAGAGCTTATCTTTGAGCTTTGGCAGACGCCGCAAAGCACTTATCGGGTTCACGTGTCCATTGCAATGCAAACGCTCCGTCAATTACGCGAAGTGCAAGAACTGACGTTAGCAAATCCTCCCGCGATGCAGGTTGTCACAATCGAGGGATGCACCGGCAAAAAACATTCATGTGGCTGGGAAGAGTTTCGCACAGTTGCCGATACGGCAACCAGGAAAATGTAACGCGACTGAATCGTCTGGAATTTATGACTCTGAGTCATATCAGAACATGGCCTCTGCAATAGGCCGGAAGAAGGGAGCAAATTCATGAAATTCTTGCAATCCATTTTTCGTTTACTGCTCATTATGGCCTTGACAGTTGGGACTATTTGCGCACAAAGCACAACAGCGTCGGTTCACGGCAGCGCGAATGATCCGCTTGGCATACTCGTCACCAGTGGTTCTGTCAAATTGACGCAGGACAAAGGAAAGATCGACAAAAACAGCCACTACCTCTACAGCTTTGATATGGACAAAGAGGGCAACTACAAGGGAGATGGCATCACGCCCGGCACCTATACGCTGGTGTTGTTTCGCAAGGGCCTGACCGCTGATTTCTCCAAGCCGGTAATTCTGGTAGCCGGACAGGACACAATTGTCAATTTCGATATGACCCGGCAAGAATACATC
>Ga0187875_10003609_pt1 | contig 10878 bp, 13 predicted proteins | sample June2016WEW_17_1_2_FD_132978 | JGI IMG/M metagenome (GOLD analysis project Ga0187875, IMG submission 132978) | Peatland microbial communities from SPRUCE experiment site at the Marcell Experimental Forest, Minnesota, USA - June2016WEW_17_10 | ecosystem: Environmental > Terrestrial > Soil >... | reverse complement strand
GCGTCGAGTTGCTTGAGGGTGTCCAGTCCCGACGGGGCCGGCATGCACATGTCGAGAAGAATGCAGGCTGGTATCCGCACCCGAGCAGTGAGAACGAGGGATGTCCCCTCGGTGAAGGTCATCACCTGATAGCCTGCCAGGGTAAACACAATGGACAACGAATTGCGGACCAACCCATCGTCATCGACGATGAAAATTTCATCGCTGTGCACGCCGGTCTGGAGCATATCAGCTGGTCTCTTTCCTTAAAGGGCCTGCGCTTCGTCGTGCGCGAACGCCGGGATCATTGTGGAGGATCCAAGACGTTCTGCGGGCGCTGCCGGAACCAGCGCGCGATGATAATCGAATACGAAGACGCGGACGGCGGAGGAGAGGTTGCCCCGTTGGCATTGGCGAATCGCGAGAATAAGCTCGGCTAGGGTCATGTGGCGAGCGCGAGCGATGTCCTTTAGGCCTTTCCAGAATTCTTCCTCGAGGCTGATGCTGGTCTTGTGCTGGGCAATGGCGATGGATCGCTTGACGACGGTAGATTTCATGATCGCTTCCTTCGGTCAGGCGATGCGCGCTGAGCGGAGGCGCACCACAGGTGACATCTAACGCTGATGCGCGAAATGTGTTTACGGAACGCCGGATAGCGTGAAGCAGCTTTTCAACTTATGCCGCTTCAACTTATGCGGCACCAAATGCTACCAAGTGCTTCACGCAGTACGCACTTGTACGTGGTGTCGGCGTAACGGCGAGGGTAATCTCGCTGTTAAGTCCAAAGCTCGTTACGTTATCTGCGAATATGTCTGTCTGAAATTCATGCTCAAAGACATGTGCGTTCGGACACATTCGGGAGAATCACGTGGATCAGCGTTGTCGGACGGTCCAATGGCGACGAGATCGCGGCGCCGCGGGGCCAGTCGCCCGCTTTCGCAACGACCACCGCCCAGGCAAGAGTACGGGAAGGTTTTACTCTCGTGATGAAGCTCGTCCGCTACGAAGCGTTCGAGCCAGCTGGGCGCTCCACCCTGGCCGCCCGCTGATCTTGACGCGGCCTAGTCCAGGCATCAATCAGCTTGACATACCGTTGACTGAGGATGGCGGCCAATCTGACGGCCAAATAAGGGTACTTGCGGTAATTAAAAATCGGAACATAGTGGCCGAGAGGTATTTCGATAATGATCGGACGGCCGGCACCGTCGCCGGCGTAATAGCGCGCAAGGGCCCTGCGCAGCCGGCCCGCCTCAACACGAACAATTGGATCGACGTGCGGGTCGAAATCTTCTCTACGCCCAAGAGCCTCAATGCCAATGCTGTAGCTCTTGAGGGCGTGAGCTTTGCCGGTAAGCGTCGACTCCACCACATAGCGCAAAAACGAGACAAGCTGGGGCGAATAGCGGAAGCCCGGACTGGCAACAATACGATCCACTGCGGAGCGAATCTCTACCGCAGTGGGTTCGCTGTCGATATTGCTCAGACTTCGTCCCTTCAGGCCAGCCGCGTGATCCATTTCACTCGACTCACTTCGGTATGAGACCAACGAAATACGGGTTTAGTCTAGTTGTCTGTTCAAAAAAGGACAACGAAGGCCGAGGCAACAATGGCTCGGTATCAACATACCGTCTTGATTGACATCGCTTGCCAGACGAATTGGTAGCGCTCGCTGGCGCGAAACTGGAAGTATCGCGGCGATGCCGACCGCGGGAGTCTTTGCCGCTGGACAACTATATTATGCGCTATAACAAAGCGCTCGCGGAGATGCTGCGCGCCAGCCAGGGCAGGCTCGCCAACCGTTTGCGCAAAATTCCTCGCATTCAAGCTTCAGTATTTGACTTATAGTTCAGAACGAAGTTCAGCAGGGCCTTTTGAACTTTCAGATTGCCGTTGTAGTCGATGAGGCCCAACTTCCGAAACTTGTTCATGAATTTAGTCACACGAGGCCGGGTCGTTCCGACCATCTTGGCGAGTGTCTCATGGTTCACCTTTATGGGTATTGGTTCCGGACCAATGTCATTGCCATAATTGGCCATCAGTAGAAGGGTCCGTGCCAGCCGCATCTCGCTAGAACTGAACAATTGGTCGGCCAAGTCCGCTTCAACTCGGGCGGTCCTAGTCAAAAGATGGAAGAGAAAATAGTCGGCAAACTCCGGCTCGTAACGGAGCAGGCGTATTATGGTCTCCTTCTCCAGCCGCATAATCTCGCATGTCGTCATTGCGGTTACTGAAGCCAAGCGCGACGGCTTCCCGGTGAGGGCTCCCTCACCGCAGAATTCATCCGGGCCCCGGATCGCGACGATGGCTTCCTTCCCGAATCCGGAAATAACCGTGACTTTGACCTTGCCCGAGTGGATGTAAAAAACAGCATCCGCCGGGTCTCCCTGCGAGTAGAGAACTTGATTCACTCGATATTTCGATAAGACCCTTTTCGGGCCTTGATTGGTGAGAAAACCCAAGACGTCAAAGCTTTGGGGATTTCGCATTTCTTGCATTACCCCTCCCTACGAAAGTTAGAAGAATTTACCCCCCAAAGGAATGTTAAAGTATTTTATCCTACATTCAACCAGGCATTGTAACAATTCTTTATTTGGAAAGCGGCCCGGGCTCCGCGGCAGCGATGAACAGCCGGCCGTCGCGGCGCCGGCGCGAGCTAGGGGGTGGTGGTGCGACAGCACCCCGGTTCAAACAACTGCGTTGAGGGGGCTATTGCTCGGCATCGCCAAACCACTTTGCCTGAATGCGCTGATATTCACCGGTTTCCTTCAGATGCAGCAGCGCCTGGTCAATGGCGCGGCGCCGCGAATAGGTCGGCAGGAAAGCAATGCCATAATGCTGCGACTGGAATACCGGGCCGGAAAGGCGAACGCGCGCTTTTCTTGTTCCGGCGGCAAAATAGGCCAACACCGGTTCATCGAAGACAATCGCATGCGCCTTGCCCGTCTCCACAGCATCCAGGGCAACATCCACATCGGAATATTCGGTCGCCGCTATTCGTTGGGATTTCAACCAAGTGGCTGCCGTACTGCCGGTGACGGTCGCAATCCACCGACCGCCAAGATCGTTCGGCCCCGTGGTGCCGCGTTCGATTTGCGTGATTGTCATTCGTGTGGTCACAGTCGCGGTGAAATAGGACGCAAACAGCACTGCCAATAAGAGATAGGGCATCGCCACGATACGGCCAACGATCCCGCTCGGCATGTCCTGAGCCTGACCGCTGAGCGCGCTGATTGACCACCACAGAGCCTGTCCAAACTGGCCGATCTTCGTCTTGGCCTGCAGCAGGTCCGTTCCGGCTTTGCGCTCGGATAACCAGAGGAGCGGCACCGGCATGAGCACCAATACCAGAATCACCGCGAGGAGCTCGAGAAGGGCCTTTGACTCGATGAAGGAGAGGAGATTGTCTATCGCGCTGGCCCCCGGCGTAGGCTGCGCCGCAACGGCGACACGTAGGCCGCTGTTGAACACAGGTTGTGAAAAATCGAATGTCTTCTCACGTTCCGCAGTAATCGAGATCGCGGCGATGCCGAGGTCCGTGTTACCCGACGCGACATCCGACAAAATCCCCTGCACATTGTCAGCGACGACAAATTCGGTCGTCACCCCTATGTCCCTGGCGATCGCGTTCCAGAGGTCGGTGCTGAATCCCGTGAGATTGCCGCGCACGTCCCGCATGACAAAAGGCGGGACGATTTGCGTGGAAACCTTGACCATGTATTGCGCCACCGGCGTCTGAGCTTCCGCGGTGGGCAGCGGAACGGCGAATGCCCCAAGCAAAAGTATGAACGCCAGTCGGCCGAAGGTCATGGGCGCTTTCCCGAGCAGCAACTAACGCAGACAAATAATGACATGAGGTTCACAGCGCTCAAGACTCCGCGCGAGCGTCGTTTTATTTTGCGTCATCGAACCGCCCTTCAAGACACCCATTCAATTTTCAAATCATGTTCATTCGCGAGTAAATGCAGACGAGCCCAACGCCCTCTCATTATTTCCAGAACATGCCCCTTGTAGGCCCTTCGAGGATTTCTTGTGCTATTGAAGAGATTGCACCGTTGCGTTTCAACTCAATAATCGCATGATTTATGGACGAAACTGTCTCGGCTGAAAGCATGGGAGACAGTGCAAATGCCTGTAGCTCCGGACGAATTCCTCTAATCGGAATGGAGACAATGAGCCTTCTCGCATTCGCCTTCATGGCCTGAAATTTGAGCTGGTTTTCATCCGCAAGGACGGCGTCTATTTTCTCATTTTCCAGAAGCTCCAACGCCGAATCCATATCATTTAAGCGCAGAGCGTTTGCCTTTTTGTCGCTTGCATTTGAATTTAGCTCGGACAAAAGCGCCTCACTCACTGTTCCGGCAACCACACCAACCCGAAGACCCACAAGGTCCTCAACGCCGCTCAGATTCCCTCCAAACTTGCTTGTAGCCTGACTCACAGCACTAATCGTCAGGTATCCAATGAGTAACGACGTGAACACCGTTCGGCCTAAAAAAGCTATGCTTACGACAGAAATCCCACCAACGCTCTTAACAACCTTATCGCTTCCGACCCCGGTGAATAGAGTAAGAAAGAGTTTTGCAAAACTCCGCATTTTCCCGATTCGCCGTGTACTAGGCGCTGAGGCGTGCTTCTCGATTATCCAAACCCAAGAACACATCAGCACAGTCAGGCCAATAAACGTTCCAAGAAGCCAAACTAATGCTGGGGACGCAAGGCTTTTTATTATGGCGCGGCTGTAGTCGAAGTGGCTTGTTTCCACCATAACCGCTTGGCCGTCCTCTTGATAGGGAAGTGTAAATTGAAACTGCCTGAAGCGATCAGGTGAAATACTTAAGCAGCCAACCGCAAGATCAAGATCGTCACTGCGGGTCGCTTCCAGCATCGCATTTACCGACGGCCACTCAGAGACCGTGTAGGAGAGCTTTTCATGGCCAGCTATCAGGCGCCACAGATCGATCGCAATGCCGCGCCATTCGGATTGACGCAGATAAGTACACGGAGCTAATCCACCTACAACTCCCACTCGCAGAGTGCGCTCCATTGCTGCAAGATGGCTGCTCGAGGTCAAAAAAATCAATATAGCGAGTAATAACAGGTGAACCCACCAAACCGGCGGCGAACGGCATGCAATGTGCGCATTATTTATCAAGGGGAAGAGGTTCGCGCCGGTGCCCGTCGCCACGGCACTCTCGCGAGGGGCGTCCTGTCGGCGCTCCGACTCGGCGTGGTCATCAGGACGCTGTTGAAGTCCTGCTCTCACTTTACGCTCCGTATTCGCGATACTCGAAATCGAAAGCCTTCACTCGATGTCGAACTGCCAGCGAGTGAGTAACGACATCCTGCCCGATATGGGCAGAATGACCGCGAGATTGTTCTGGCACGCCAGAATGCTCTCTTCGCCGGCCACGAAGACGGCGCCGAAAATTTGGCCATCCTTGCCTCGCTCATCGAAACAGCCAAACTTGTCCGGCATCGATCCCCAAGCTTGGTCGCCGATATCCTCACCCGCCTTGTCAGTCTCTGGCCCAACAATCGCCTCGACGAACTCCTTCCTTGGACCTGGGCCGCCGCACGCCAGCAACAGCAGCACGCCGCCTAAACCGCTCTCGCGCGCTTCACATCCCTTCCCGAAAATCAAGCCAGAACCCGAAGGGGGCAGTGTGGCCGCTCATCAAGGGAACAACACAGAAGATTTGAGCAATAAGCATGAGCCGACATTCCTCAATACATGTCGCGCCGAGCCTTAAGTGCGTTCCGCGAAACGCTTATTGAAGCTCCACAGTGTTAGCGCAAAGGCAAGCATCAGGAGACCGCCAACAAGAACTGACACCGGCTCCAATCCGAGGCGCTCGAACCATTGCGTGTAGAAATGGATCGCCCCGAACACCGCGGCGATGTTGACCACCCATCGCCTATTTTCCCGAGCGGCCCAGATGGCGGCCCCAAGCAGTACAACCGGCCAACCAATGACGAAAGCCAGAGGCGGAATCATCTGCGAACTGGCGGAGTACTCGGTTAGAATGCTCGGATCGCCGCGCAACAGCGAGCGGATGAGCAGTAAATGATCGCCCCAAAGCGAAGCGGCCCAGAAGCCGAAAAAGGAGATGATGCTGCATCGACCTTTGAGCAATAAGGTCAGACACCGACGATGACCCACGTCAGTACAATGAAAAGGGATTGAACGGCAGCAACGATCGCAACCGTGATACCGGCTGCGCGCAATCCGGACTCAACCGCGCTCGTACTTCTCGCGAGAATGATGGAAGGGCTCATGATCCTACCTCCAAGTGCCCAAGGAATTTCTCTGCTATGAGCGCGCGAAGTTGACGCCATATCCTTTCGGCAATGTGAATGCACCGCTAAGTAATAGTACGACGGTCCCTGCCGATATTGTGGTCCTTGCCGATCTTTTTGCCAGTTGTTCCTTCGATGTCCAGATCGACAATAGTCAGATTCTAGCCAGGTAGTTTTTTATATAGCTGAACGTGCGATTTTCAATTTTATCTTCATCACTACGCAACGGGTGAAGCGTAAATTTTGTGTCCGGGCGGTTCGCCGTACCGGCGGCACTTTGTTTAACGGAAGACCATAGCCGCGTAGGGCCGGGAGCAGAGTCTTGTCATCCTCCAATCGTCGGCAAGGCAACGGGAGTCTAGTGACGACAGACACCGTTGTTCATGTGGTCGACGATGATGAGCCCACGCAGGACTTGTTGCGACTGCTGCTGAATACGGTTGGCTTGAAGACCACTGCCTACTCATTGCCTTCCATTTTTATTGAAAAGTTCGATCCCGCTCGACCCGGCTGCGTCATTCTTGACCTGCGGATGCCGGAATTGAACGGTTTCGAAACGTTAACTTGGTTGCGAACGCGTGCGAGGTCGGTTCCCGTGATCTTTGTGTCTGGCTACGGCGATCTGACGACAGTGGTCCGCGCCATGAAGCTGGGAGCAGTCGAATTCTTCGAAAAGCCGTTCAACAAGGAGTTGCTGGTCGAGGCGGTCCAGCATTGGGTTCGCAGCGACATTACGGCTCATCGGATTTGGTCCAAGCACAAGGTCACGTTGGATCGGCTCGGAACGTTGTCGGGTCGGGAGGCACAGGTGCTCGAATGCGTTCTCCACGGGATGTCAAATAAAGAGACGGCACGCCATCTTCGTGTCAGCCCAAAAGCTATTGAGATTTACCGCGGGCACCTTATGCAAAAGATGGAGGCAGCAAACGTCGTCAAGCTGGTTATCCAAATTGCCGGCTGCTTGAAATGCGCTGATAACTACGTGTTCCGGCCCCCGTTCCTCAATCGAATGGAGTTGGACGACTTGTGATTGGAACTGACGACATCCGTCTTCAGTGACTGCGGCAGCAAATTGTGGTGGACGCCATCTCCAAGCAATGCGAGCGTGCGGTCCCGTTCCGCTTAGGTGTCGTCGAGCATCGGCAATCACATTCGAACGGTCGCGCTAGAACGAGCGCAGATGACGCTTCTCGGGAACTTGTTTATCCGGTATGGCGCCACCGCCGCCTTAGGGTAAACCCGTCGCGGGGCAGGTATTCGACCCAACTTATGCCGTGCGTGCGTGTGTGCTCTAGTGCCGGCACTGAATGACTGCACACAGCTGAAGGAGAAAGCCATGGCGGTAGAGAAAACCATTGCGTCGACGAGCCTCGCCGAGGTTGTCGACCGCATTCTCGATAAAGGCGTCGTCATCGACGCATGGGCCCGCGTCTCGCTCGTCGGCATCGAACTGCTTGCGATCGAGGCTCGCATCGTGGTCGCCAGCGTCGATACTTATCTGAAGTATGCGGAGGCCATCGGTCTCACCGCGGCTGCCGAGGCCTAACTTGTGGGCTGCGACAGTGAAACGAAGCGGGACTGAAACGGCATTCGTGATCGTTCAACGAACACAGCCGCTTCGGTCCCGAAAGCTTCCCACGTGAAGCTCGCTAGCGCAAAAGATGCGAGCCGTGTAACGAAAGGTCGCCATGATGTCACAAGCCCGAGAAATCAGCCGGCTGACTAAAGATCTTGGTCAGGCAGCCAAGCTGCGCAAGGCGGCAACCGATGCGATGCGGCTGGCCACGAAGTCCATGTTGGCGTCATGCGCGACGGCGCGCGGAGAACTAGGGCGCGAATACGCCGCGGAAACTCGCAAGTTTCTTGCCTCACTGGGCAAGGATGTCGCGGCTTTTCGTCGTGCCATGGCGCACCAGATCGCAAAGACGAGGAAGGATATCGCGGCAATGAAGAAGAATGTCGCCGCCGGCCGTCAGGCGGCGATGGGCCAGGTGACACGGTGGACGAGCGCGCGGTCGAAAGCGAGCAACCTGCTGCACCGCGATCTCGAACGCCAAGCTGCCTCCATCATGAGCAAGACCGCGCAACTGCGCTCGGAATTTGCGAACGTACACCGAAACATGGCCAAGCAGCAGGAAGCAGCGCTCAAGTCGGGCCACCGCAAGCTGCACGACGGCATGGCCAGAGTCGTCAATGTGATGCATGCCGACCGCATGAAGGCGCACGGTATTTTGGCGAACTTCAGGCTTAGCGGGGCCGCTTAGCCGAGAGAAGGCCGCGCGGGCTCGAGGTCCGATCGCGGCTCGCAGGACTCGCAGGAATCGAAACCGTTGCCCGCTACGCATGTCGCAAGCGGGAATCAAAAACGCGCCCGAGGCATCTGCTAGATGCGTCGCTAGATGACGCGCTAGACGCCAAGCCGACGCCGGATCGAAAGTGGATGCAAGACCGATGTATGTGAGCACGAGCAAGATCAGATCCGCGGGGCGGACGAGCGGCAGCATAGAGATCACCTTGCCGCCCGCGTTGCAGGCCTTCACCGGCCTCGGCTGTCGCGTGGTGGTGCGCGACGGATTGCAGCCGGAGATCGTCCTGCAGCCTGATTTCTCCGATGTTTGGTCATTGCTCGAGGCGTTGTGGGGAAAGCTGTCGCACGCGCTGGGCGCGGCCGAATCGATCGGAGAGGTTGCTCCGGGTGCTTTTATGCTGACCCTGCTGCCGCCGCGACATTCGCAGCGAGGGCTGCCGCTGGCTTACTCTGATCTCGTCACCTTGGGAAAAGGCGGCGAGAAACCTGCCAAGGATGGCCTGGAAGCGTTGGCCCGAGTTCTGTCCGTATTGGCCGCAGCTATCGCGCTTGAACTCGGACTTGAGCAGAAATTCGCCTTGGGCTTTGGCGATGCAGTGGCCTACGTGGTCACCGAAGTATCGGTTGGCTTCGGCACCGATTTCGAACGAAGCATGGCGGTCAGCCTCTCCCGCCAAGCCCATTTCAGGCCTCCCCTGCCGTTCTCGGCGTTCGACGACGAGTTTTGGCTTGAGTGCGAGCCCGCGTTGAGACGGATCCTCGACCAGTTTCGCTCGTGGCAGAGCAAACCGGAACGTTACGAAGCGGCGCAGCAACTCTGGCACCGCGCTCTTCAGTGCGAGAGCGTTCCCGGCTGCGCCGACCAGCATGCCGCAGCCTAAGAGCAATGACACGGAGATAAAGACATGTCGACGGCGCCACGTTCAGTGAGTCAGCTTGCTGGCACCACAATTTCGCTCCGTCCAAGCACCAATTTCGTGGAGACGGCCGCGGTCCAGGATTTGCGAAATCGGGCGCTTGTTTATTTGAGCGCGGGATATCCGGTTCATTTCCGCGGTCCCGCCGGTTCCGGCAAGACAACGCTGGCGTTTCATGTGGCCGCCCAGTTGGGACGGCCAGTGGTGTTTCTCACTGGTGACGATGAGATGACGACCTCCAACCTGGTCGGCGGACAGTTCGGGTATCAGTACCGTAAGGTCGTCGACCGTTTCATTCATACTGTTTTGAAACACGAGGAGGACGCCACCCGCAAATGGTCCGACCATCGTCTTACGACGGCGTGCCGGGAAGGCCACACGCTCATCTACGATGAATTCACTCGCTCGCGACCTGAGGCAAATAACATTCTCCTCGGGGTGCTGGAGGAGCGATTGCTGGTTCTGCCGGTTCCCAATCAAAACGAGAGCTATGTCAGGGTTCATCCCGACTTCCGCGCCATTTTTACCAGCAACCCGCAGGAATATTCCGGCGTTCACGATGCCCAAGATGCGTTGAGCGACCGAATGGTCATGATCGATGTCGATTACCTGGACCGCGAGACGGAGTTGGCAATTACCGCCGCGCGTTCCGGTCTCGCGGCATCCAAGGTGGAGCAAATCGTCGACCTCGTGCGGGATTATCGCGCATCGGGCGAATACGACCAAGCGCCGACACTCCGCGGCAGCATCATGATCGCGAAGGTCGTCGCCGATCAAGACCTGAAAGTTTCGTCCGCCGATTCCCGCTTCGTCCAGACCTGCCTCGATCTGCTCGGCGCGAGGTCCCCATTCAAAAGCCGTTCGAACGATGAGCGGGTGCAGCAGCGCAAAATGTTGATCAGCCTGGTGCAGCATCATTGTCCGGCGGAACACAGCCAAGATGAGATTGCCGACAAGCGACTGAAGAGAAAATCGGAGCCGGCGCAAGCGCGTCTCGGCCAAATGGCCGTGGAGACGCGTTGATGACACATCTCAAGGGACTTCACGAAGCCGGCGGGCTTCGCACACTCCGCATCGCCGGCGCCCCCGGCGCCACCGCCGACCGCAGCAAGCTCGCGGCAACGCTTTCGCGGCTCGAGCATCAGCGCGCATTGCTCGCACGCCAACTCGGCGTGTGGACCAAGAAGCAGCAAGTGACCCAGCTCCGCCTCGGCGTACTCGATAAGGAGATCGCGCGGATCGGGCGGCTGATCGGCGAAATCGGCACCCCGCACAGTGCCGTCAAGCGGCGCGATCGGGCGCTTCCGATCAAGACTGAACAGCAGGCGGATAGCGGCGTAGCAACCGTGCGGCGCGGTGGTGTGAGTATCGATTACT
>Ga0187875_10003604_pt1 | contig 10893 bp, 9 predicted proteins | sample June2016WEW_17_1_2_FD_132978 | JGI IMG/M metagenome (GOLD analysis project Ga0187875, IMG submission 132978) | Peatland microbial communities from SPRUCE experiment site at the Marcell Experimental Forest, Minnesota, USA - June2016WEW_17_10 | ecosystem: Environmental > Terrestrial > Soil >... | reverse complement strand
GGGATGATCGGCGGCAGCGGCTCCTGCTGTACCGGGACCGGATCGGCAAAAAACCCCTCTATTGGGCCTGGGCGGGAGACCAACTGGTCTTCGGGTCGGAACTGAAAGCGGTATTGGTCCATCCCGCAGTTTCGCACCAGCTCGATTTGCCGTCGATATACCACTATCTGAGCCTCAAGAATACCAGTGCGCCGGCCACAGTCTACCGGGATATCCGGCAACTACTTCCTGGACACTATATGGTCTGGGAGAACGGCCGGGTTCACACGGCGCCCTACTGGCAGTTGGACTTCGGCCACCCCCTGGAAGACATTACCCCCGAGGAAGCCGGGCGTCATCTTCTCACCCTTCTGGATGACGCCGTGCGCTTGCGCATGGATTGCGATGTTGCTTATGGGGCTTATCTCTCCGGGGGAGTGGACTCAAGTTCGGTAACGACTTTGATGTGCCGCCACCAATCCCAGCCTGTCACTACCTTTAGTCTTGGGTATGCCGAGCCACCCTCCGGCCAGTTTGCCAGCAAGATGCTGGACGTAGAATATGCCAGATTGATGTCCCAACGCCTGGGCACCAGTCACCATGAGTTTATCTTGAGTTCAGAAGAATTTGCCGAGCGCCTGCCCGAGGTGCTTCAGTCCTTCGATGAGCCGTTTTCCGGGACGGTATCCACCTTTTTTTTGAGCATCCTGATTCATCAACACGTGAAGGTAGCCCTTTCCGGGGATGGTGCGGATGAATTGTTTGGCAGCTATTTATCTCATCGGCTGGCGTGGCCCATGTATCACTATTTAAGGCTGAAAGGGCAGGGCAAGGAAAATTTTGCCGAGTTCAGCGAGTCGGAAAGAGAACTGCTGACGCCATTCGATAAGGAAACCGAATTTACTTTCTTAAAATCCATTGCTTCTGCTGATCAATCCCATTGGCGCATGCGTTTGGCCGTTTTTGGTGAAGGTGACAAACGCCAATTGTTAAGCCCGTCTTTCTTGGAGGCGGTGGGGGCAGTCGACAGTGGGGATATCTATGAACGCCTGGTCTCCCATGGAACTGCCCAGGATCCGCTTAACGCCATTTTAGAGGTGGATCAACAGGAGCTCCTCCCCAATCAGGTCCTCCCCTTTATGGATCGCCTCTCCATGGCCCATTCCATCGAAATCCGGTCGCCATATCTCGATTACCGCATTATCGAATTTGCCAATAGGTTGCCGGGCAGCATGAAAATCTTTCAGGGTATCAATAAATATGTGCATAAACTGGCCATGCAGGGACTGGTGCCGGAGGATTTGCTCAACAGGCCCAAGGAAGGCTTTGTGCAACCTATCTATACCTGGATGCGGACTTCCCTCAAGCCTTGGGTTTTGGCCACTCTCTCAAAAGAGCGCCTGTCTCGGCATGGGTTTTTTCAAGCCGCCCGCGTAGCCCACTTGGTCCAGGAGCATTATGCCGGCGTGGCTGACCATTCGGCGCGCTTGTGGAATCTCGTTTGCTTTCAACTTTGGTATGATAAAATATATGATATCAAGGTATAAGTAGCTTTAAACTGATATTAAATTTTGGGGATAGTCTTATGATGATTTTGATTGGGAAGAAGTTAATTCTTAGGCCATTGGAACGCAAGGATCTGGATCGCAGCCGCGCCTGGGTCAATGATACGGAGATTGGTATGGCTTTATTGCGTATTTTACCCGTAACCGAAATAGAACAAGAAAAGTGGTTCGAAGACATCTGTAAACAATCAAACAAAATGGTGTGGGCTATAGATAATAATAATAATCATATTGGCAATGTGGGACTGTATAAAATTGATTTCTTACATCGTCGTGCCGAAGCCTGGTGTTATATAGGGGATAAATCTTTAAGGGGTCGAGGACTAGGAAAGGAAACATTTTCTCTGTTGTTGCATTACGGATTTAATAGTCTGGGCCTTAATAAAATATATCTGCATGTTGGCAGGGAGAATCAAATCGCTATTGCAATGTATCAATCCTTAGGTTTTGTAAAAGAGGGGGATTTAGCCCAGGAATATTTTATTCAGGGGAGTTTTCGAGATGTTATTCGGATGCGTCTGCTAACCTCTGAATGGTCGACAGGAAAAGAGGAGGGGTTAGCCACTTGCTGAGACAGGAACAATCCGCACGCCTCCTCCTATCGGCGCGCCTATAGAATCTATTGTGCTTTCAGATTTGGTACGATTCGGTTTATAATCATGGGGGTAATGGCACTTGAAAGTTGTCCTCTTTGGGGGAGGGCTGGCTGGAGAAGCGGCCATCAGGAAACTGGCGCGGGATTGTTTAGCCGGTATAGTTTGGGACGATGATACGGGAAAGAGACCGAAGCTCTTTGGGGTACCCTTCTTCTCGGAGGAAAATTGCCAGGGCCATGGCGAGACCATATTCTGTTCAGGTTATGGCAGGGTCCTGAAAGAAAGTCTGATTGATGCCTTCCCTCGAGGCGCCTTTAATGCCCATCCTTCCTTACTTCCAGACTACCGCGGTCGCCATGCCATTCAGTGGGCTATCGCCTGTGGTGAAAAAGAATTAGGAGTTACGATACACCGCATGACCGCTGAGGTTGATCGAGGAGATTACCTCTTGATGCGGAAACGGCGTTTTGGCATCAACGAAAAGTGCGCGGAAATTTCGCGAGAATTGGCCGAGATGGCAGCTGATATGCTGGTTGAGCTATATCACTTGTTGGAAAAGGAACAATTGCCTGAACCTTTACCGCCCCAGTCTCCTCGAAGCCGATATTTTCGCAAACGCCGTCCTGAGGATGGGAAATTGATCTGGCAAGAAAGTGCTGTTACTTCATTAAATAAAGTTCGGGCAAGTATGGATAAATATTGGTCTTATGCATATCTTGCCGACGGCAGTAAAGTAACCTTTCGTAACTACTTAGCCAGTGATTTGCCGGGAGAGGTCCTCCTTGCGACCTCGGAAGGCTGCTTAATTGCCGTTGGTGACGGCGTAGTTTGGTTGGTTCCGGACCGGCCGCTTAATAAAGGTGATATATTACAATGACCTGTAATAAAGCCAAGAGCTTTGTTCTCAATAATCATTCTGAAAAGCTGAAACGCATTGAGGGAGGTTTAAAAGATCATCCCTTCCCACCGCAATTAGTCATTGAGACCACCTCCCGCTGTAATATGATGTGCATCCATTGTTCTCACAAGGAAATGCGGCGGCCCCGCGCTGACATGGAGGAATCGGTCTTCAGGCGCATTGTGGATGAAGTCGCCCAGGAAATGCCGGAATGTGAAATCTGGCCGACTTTCTATGGTGAGGCCCTGCTGTTGGGGGATACCATCTGGCGCTGGCTGGATTATGCCGCCGCCGTCGGCTGCCGCAATATCGTCCTCAACAGCAACGGGATTTTGCTGGGGCGCATGATCGATCAGGTGTTGGCCTCGCCTTTAAAAAGGTTTATTGTCAGTCTGGATGGCTTCCAGACCGAAACCTTTAAGAAGATCCGCGTGGGGGGCAGCCGGGATAAAATTTTCCATGCCGTCGAGGAGCTGTTAAGGCAGCGGGAGGCCCGAGGTCAAAAGTTTCCAGTTATCCAATGTCAGTTTTCCCTCATGAAAGAAAATGAAGGGGAGGTCCAGGAGTTCACCGACTATTGGCGAGCCCGGGGAGCCGAGGTCAAGATCCGCCGCATGCTGTCCTGGTCATCCACCGGCAGCATTGTCGTCCCGGATCTTTCCAACGACGTGCCGATTCGTATCGCCTGCCCTTGGGGGAATAATGCCGCGGCCATCCACCAAAACGGCGATCTGGTAGCCTGCGCCGTGGATTATGAGGGACGCTTCGTCGCGGGGAATGTCAAGGAACATTCCATCGAGGCAATCTGGCACGGCCGGCATAAAATCGCCTTGCGTGATCTCCACCGGCGGCATGAATGGGATAAAATTCCCGAGATTTGCCAGGGGTGTCCGGACTGGCAGGTAGTTGGCGCCCAATATATCGGGGAAGAAGGGGAGTCTGAAGGTTCGAGACCATTTTGGCATGGAAAGTCTTCACCGGTAATCAATCTAATTCACTGAAATCCCTGGGGGAATAATGGCTCAGATACAACATACCCAAAACGAGTATGGGGTCCGGCCGGAAGCGACCGAATTCCCCATGATGTGCGTTTTGTCCTTTGTGTATATATGTAATGCCCAGTGCCCCAACTGCCCCTATACCAATTCCGATATTCGCCAGGAATACCGCGATCGCCCTCTGATGCAGGAAGATACGTTTAAGATCATCGCTGATCAGTGCGGCCCTCACCGGGCCTGGATCAGGTTGTCGGGCGGGGGGGAGCCGATGTTGCACCCGCAAGCGGTGGAATTGATCGAATATGCCAAATCCAAAGGGGCCCGGATCGGCTTAATTACCAATGGCTCTCGTTTTACCGAGAATTCCATCCGGCGCTTGTTGGCTTGTGGCACGGATATGATCGAATTTTCCGTGGATGCAGGGGATCCGGACACCTATGGCTCGGTTCGCCCCGGCCTGGATTGGGAGCGCCTGGTGTCCACCGTGGAGTCCATGGTATCGTTGCGCCAGCAGATGGGTTCTCCAACGAAGATCATTGCCAGCGGCATCAATCAGGAAGGCGTTGATATCGAACAGGTCGCGGCATTCTGGTCTGGGATCGTCGATGAATTTCAAAGGCGCAAGTACTTGACCTGGGGAATCAATGAAGACCACTCGGGTAATGCGGAGCCTTACCTCCGGCCGGAGGAGCAGATTCCCTGTCCCTTTATATTCGAGCGCCTTAATATTGATTCCCGGGGAAAAGTCATGGTTTGCGGCTATGATATCCGGGCGATTACGGATATGGGCAATATCCACGAGCAAAGCATTGCCGAAATCTGGAAAGGTGAAGGGTTTGAATATTACCGCCGGCTGCATTTAGAGCGGCGAGGCACGGAGATTCCGCTGTGCTCCCAGTGCCCAGATTGGAAGTATCGTTCCTGGAAGCATAATTATTGGAAAATCGTTCAAACTGCCGAAAAGACCCGCCAGGCCAAACTAGCCCAGAGGGGTGACTAAACCCCTTGAAAGTCATCGGCATCTTGCAGGCCGGTTACTTGCCGTGGCTGGGCTTTTTTGAGCAAATGCTGAGGTCCGATATTTTTGTCGTATTGGACGATGTCCAATATGACAAGCATGGCTGGCGCAATCGTAACCGGGTCAAGGGACCCCAGGGGCCGGTCTGGCTGACCGTGCCGGTGCGCAGCCGCGGGTTCAATCGGCCCAAGATCAACGAAGTAATCATCAATCCGGCCAATCCTCAATGGGGGAAGAAGCACTTGGCCACTGTCCGGCAGTTGTATTCAAAGGCTCCGTTTTTCTCCGAGTATTTTCCTGCCCTAGAAACAATCTTGCAACGTCCATGGACCAGGCTCCTGGATTTGAATCTGGTGCTGATTACTTTGCTGACCCAGTGGCTGGAATTGGAGCCCGGCCTCATTCTCTCCAGCAGCCTCGGTTGCGGGAATGACGACCCCACGGGGCGTTTGGTGGACATATGCCGCCATTTAGACGCCGATATTTTTTATGAGGGGGCCTCCGGACGCCTTTACCTGCGCCTGGAACAGTTTGCCACAGCCGGGGTGGAGGTGGTCTTTCAGGACTATCATCCTCAACCCTACCCCCAGCTCCACGGGGCATTCGTGTCTCATTTGAGCGCCCTGGATCTGCTCATGAATTGCGGGCCCCGCAGCCGCGAATATCTGCCTGGCTTGGGCCCCGAGCCATTTCCCGGGCGGCCTGACTGAGTTCCCCGGAGCGGATAATATGCCAATTAAGACACCCAGATCCATTAAGGAATGTTACCTGTGGGGTTAGAAAATAAATTCGATCGTTCCGTATCTCTTTTGGCCTGGGGTTATAATGAAGAGGCCTTATTAGAGGAGTTCCTGGATCGAGCTTTTGCTCTGCTTGAGGCCAACGTCCATGATTACGAAGTGGTCTTCGTCAATGATGGCAGCACCGATGGTACTGGCCGGATTGCCGATGAGTATGCCCGCCAGGAACCCCGGCTCCGGGTCCTTCATAATGAACGGAACTTGAATGTCGGCCTTTCTTGCCGCCGGGCGGTAGCTGCAGCCCGAAAAGAATTTCTCTTCTGGCAGACGGTGGACTGGTCATATGATCTTACCCACCTTCGCACCTATTTAGAATTATTAAATTATTTTGATGTAGTCCAGGGGATTCGTCCCACTCCGGAGCGGATTCTCAGCCATATTCCTTTAATCCGCTCCATTTACCGCATTAAGTCCAGATCCGACAACTTTAAAAAAGCTCTGGTGTCTTTATCAAATTATTATTTGTTGCGCTTATTGTTTGGCGTTAATTTCCATGATTTCCAAAATGTCACCTTCTATCCCACCGCATTGGTGCAATCCGTGAATCTGGAGGGAAAAAGCTCCTTTATCAACCCGGAAATGTTATTAAAGACTCATGCCCTGGGGGCGCGGTTCCTGGAGGTTCCCATTCCGTTCATTCCGAGAAAGGCCGGAGAGGCCAAGGGGACCAAGTTGAAAGCTATCACTAACTCCGTCCGTGATCTTCTGACTAATTGGTATCGCTGGGGATGGAGGCAAAGATTGGTTAATTTAGAGGTTAGGCGTGATACTATCTCTCGGGTCCAGCAGCCCGTTTATTTAGAGGAAGAGGTATTAAAATTAGTAATCCCCTTATTTAAATTGTATCGATAACCGAAGTTGACGCTACTCATCGACACGCTAATTAAGTAGTAAAGGTTGTCGAATATTTCATGGTTATCCTCTTTACAGAAGTAAATTCATGTGCTATCGTGAGACTCTTGCGAAATACATCGAAAATATACTTAAGACTGGGCCGGATTATACTGGCCCAATGACATAACTTGTTATTATATTGGGAAAATGAATTTTCCACGAGGTACCATGAGCTGCCGACGGCCAACAGGGTAAGTGGTGGCGAGCAGATGAATAATTTTATCGAGTGGATCGATTTTTCATTGGAATATCCTTGCGGTGGTGCTTCGTGCCAGGCGGCATGACTGCAAAATGGAATCCGCGCCGCTAACCCCGGAGATCTGGCTTCCTACGATGCAGGTCTTATGGCCGCCGACCATGCCGGCAGCGATTACCGCTGCCTCGCCGCCCCTGCCCGGTTGGGGGTGGATACCCTCGACGTCTTACCCGGAAGGCAAGTTGCTGGCTGGGTGATCAAGGTTTAAATCCATTGCCCGATTATCGCCACAGGATTTATCAGCACTACCTGGAGGCCGGAGATATTGCCCCGGCGGGGGAGAAGGCGGAGGAATTCCGGGTCCGGGCTCACCATCTGGAGAAGCTGATCCGGGATCACTTCCCGGAAGACAAGGAGACCGCCATCCTGGACCTGGGCTGTGGCGCCGGGGCCCTGGAGTATTTTGCCCGCCGGCGGGGATATGCCAATCCGGCGGGGATATGCCAATATGGTTGGCATCGACCGCTCTCCGCAACAGGTGGCGGCGGCCAAAAGCATGGGTCTCACCGGGGTCCGGGAAGGGGAGCTGCTGACGGTTTTGGAAGCACTGCCAGGCGAATCCCAAGGCCTGGTGGTCGCCTTCGATGTGTTGGAGCATTTTCGCAAGGATGAGGCGCTGGAACTAATGGACCAGGTAAACCGGGTCCTGGCGCCGGGTGGCAAGGTCATAATCCATACTCCCAACGGTTCTTCGCCGTTCAGCGGCCGGGTTGGTTACGGGGATCTTACCCATGAGACCATCTTTACCCGGGATTCCCTGGGGCAATTATTGGCCGCCTGCGGTTTTTCCCGGATCGAGTGCTACGAGGATCAACCTGCGGTGCATGGGGTGGTCAGCGGCCTCCGTTGGCTGTTGTGGCGGGTGCTGCGGGGCATCTTGAGGTTGTGCCTGGCGGTGGAGACCGGGAGCCTGGTCCGGAACGAGATGCTGAGCCAGCATCTGTTTTGTGTTGTGGTTAAGTAAATGTGTGGTATTGTTGGTATTTTTGCCTATAGTGACTCTGCCCCGCCGGTAGTTCAGGAAGAAATCCTGAGGATACGCGATGCCATGAAACCGCGGGGGCCCGATGGCGCCGGCCTGTGGATCTCGGCCGACGGCAGGGCGGGCCTGGCCCAGCGGCGCCTGTCCATCATCGATTTGAGCGAGGCTGGAGCCCAACCCATGGCCACCCTTGACGGTGCCCTGAGGGTGGTGTTCAACGGGGAAATCTATAATTACCGGGAATTGCGCCGGGAATTGGAAGGGCAAGGGCATCAATTTTTCTCCAACAGCGACACCGAGGTTCTGCTCCACGGCTACCGGCAACACGGCCTGGCCATGGTGCAGCAGCTCCGGGGCATGTACGCCTTCGCCATCTGGGATGAAGCGGCCAGGAGGTTGGTGCTGGCCCGGGACCCCTTCGGCATCAAGCCCCTATACTATGCCGACGATGGCGGCCATTTGCGCTTTGCCTCGCAGGTCAAGGCCCTGCTGGCAGGCGGCGCCATCGACACCAGGCCGGAGCCGGCCGGGCATACCGGGTTTTTCCTTTGGGGCTATGTGCCGGAGCCTTACACCCTGTACCGGGGGATTCGCTCCCTGGCGCCCGGCGCCCTGCTGGTGCTGGAGGCCCAGGGCCGCCCGCAGCTCCGCGAGTTTTGCAACATTGGCGAGGACTTGCGGCAAGCCGAGGCCGCGGGGGCAGGGCTGAGCCTCGGTCCTGATGAAGTTGGGGACCGCCTGCGGCAGGCTTTCACGGACAGCGTCAGCCATCACCTCATCGCCGACGTGCCGGTGGGCGTCTTCCTCTCATCGGGTCTCGATTCCGGCACGGTCCTGGCCCTGGCCTGCCAGCAGGGGGGGCGGCTGAATGCCGTGACTCTGGGATTTCAGGAACTCCAGGGCGGCGCCGCCGACGAGACCCGGTGGGCCGGTGAGATCGCCAGGCGCTACGGGGCCCGCCATCATTGCCAATGGATCACCAGGGAGGATTTCCAACAGGATTTGGCCAGGATCTTACACAGCATGGACCAGCCGTCAATCGATGGGGTGAACACCTATTTCGTGGCCAAGGCGGCGGCCGCGGCCGGGCTGAAGGCGGCGCTGTCGGGCCTGGGGGGAGACGAACTACTGGGGGGCTATCCCAGCTTCCGGGGGATACCCCGCCTCACCGGCGCCCTGGCCCGGGTGGGCAGAGTTCCCGGATTGGGGCGGACCTTCCGGATCATCTCGGCGCCGCTGTTGAAGCGCTTCACTTCCCCTAAATATGCCGGTCTGCTGGAGTACGGCGGCACCTATCCCGGGGCCTACCTGCTGCGCCGGAGCCTCTTCATGCCCTGGGAACTGCCCGAGGTCCTGGATCCGGATCTGGTGCGGGAGGGCTGGCGGGAACTACAGCCCCTGGCCCGCCTGGAGGAGACGGTGCGGGGGCTTAAGGGTGCTCATTTGCGGGTCTCCGCCTTGGAAATGGCCTGGTACATGCGGCAACAGCTCCTGCGGGATGCGGATTGGGCCGGCATGGCCCATTCCCTGGAGATTCGCGTGCCCCTGGTGGACCTGGAGTTACTGCGCCGGGTGGCGCCGCTGTTGGCCATGAGGGAGCCTCCCACCAAGCTGGATATGGCCAGGACTCCAACACTGCCCCTGGCGGAAGAGGTGCTCAACCGGGGCAAGACCGGGTTCTCCATCCCGGTGCAGCAGTGGCTGGCGGAGGCCGAAGGCCATGGGGAATTATCCCGGCAACGGGGCCTCAGGGGCTGGGCCCGACTCGTGTATCGCCACCAAACCGGAGCCCCGGCGTGAGGGTCCTGGCGTTGGTCAGTGACGCCTTTGGCGGCCAGGGGGGCATCGCCCAATACAACCGGGATCTGCTCGGCGCCTTGTGCTCCTACGCCGGGGTGACGGAAGTGGTGGCCGTGACCCGGCGCAGTCCGCTACCTAGGGAGCCCTTGCCTCCAAAGCTCACTTATGTCACGAGCGGCGTTAACGGCAAACTCCGGTATCTCCTGGCGGTGCTGCGCTGCCTGGTGGCCGCGGGGCCATATGAGTTAATCTGTTGCGGCCATCTTTTCCTGCTTCCTTTAGCCTATCTGGCCAAATGGAAAACCGGGGCCCCCCTGGCGCTTTTTATCTTCGGCCTGGACGCCTGGCAGCCGCCCCGGAGCGCCCTGGCCGCCAGGCTCGCCGCCAAGGTGGACACGGTGATTGCCATCAGCGAGGTTACCACGGAGCGATTCCTCGCCTGGGCCAGGCTCCCCCGGGACAGGGTATTTCTGCTGCCCAATGCAGTGGCGCAGCAGCATTACGGAGCGGGGGACAAAAATCCCGATTTGGTGCAGCATTACGGTCTGGCCGGCAAGATCGTATTGCTCACCGTAAGCCGCCTGTGCGCCACGGACAACTATAAGGGGATCGATGAAGTCCTGGGGCTGATGCCGGCGCTGGCCGCGGAGGTCCCGGAGATTGCCTACCTCATTGTGGGGGATGGCGACGACCGGGAGCGCCTGCAAGCCAAGGCGAGGTCCTTGGGTGTAGCCGACCGGGTGGTTTTTGCCGGCTTCATTCCCGAAAAGGAGAAGCCGGACCATTACCGCCTGGCGGATGCTTACGTCATGCCCGGTTGGGGTGAGGGCTTCGGCTTCGTCTACCTGGAAGCCATGGCCTGCGGCATTCCGGTTTTGGGGAGCAAGTTGGACGGCAGCCGGGAGGCCTTGCGGGACGGCGCCCTGGGGATTCTGGTTGACCCTCATGACCCGGATGAGTTACGCTGGGGCATCCTGGAAACGCTCAAGCGGCCCAGGGGGGTCATTCCCCCGGGCCTGAGCTATTTCTCCCTGGAAAACTTCACCGAACGGTGCCATGCGATTGTCCGTAGGATCATGGAAAAAGGATGACGGGCCCATGAAAAAG
>Ga0187875_10003600_pt1 | contig 10897 bp, 10 predicted proteins | sample June2016WEW_17_1_2_FD_132978 | JGI IMG/M metagenome (GOLD analysis project Ga0187875, IMG submission 132978) | Peatland microbial communities from SPRUCE experiment site at the Marcell Experimental Forest, Minnesota, USA - June2016WEW_17_10 | ecosystem: Environmental > Terrestrial > Soil >... | reverse complement strand
GGCCGAACAGCGCGCCCGCGCCCGCCGGGCTGCCGGACGTGTCGAGGAACCGGTGGGCGATCTGGCTGCCCGCCGGGGTGGTCTCGACGAGCCTGCCGTCAGCGGAGTTGACGGTCAGGATGTCCCCGCCCGGGGCCACCGCGAGACCCAGCGGCCCGTTCAGCGCGCCGCCCGAGGTGACCACGGACCCAGTCCCGGCGCTGCTGGACCGGAATGGGGCGCCCGGGATAGCGGTGATCCGGTTGCCCAGGGTGTCCGCGACGTAGAGGGTGCCGTGGGAGCTCAGCCCGACGCCGGTGGGCCCGATGACCAGCGCGGCCGGGTCAGTCCGCTCCGCGAACCCGGATCCGATGGTCGTCACACCCTTGAGTGCAGGAGCGTGACGGCCGTACAGGGCCAGGGTCAGCCGCAGCACGGTGCCCTGGTTCACGACCGCGCCGTTCGCCGCGACGGTTCCGTTGAGGACGTTCGTGACGAACAGCTGGGCGAAGTGGCGGTTGCTGATCGCCGTCATGTCCCACGGGCCGTTGATGCCGTTGCCGGACAGGGTCTCCCGGACGTGGCCCCAGCGGTCCAGCACCAGCAGGCAGCCGGCCTTGGCCGTGGGGGACATGCCGTTCGCGGTGGGCAGGCTGCCCACTACCACCCAGCCACCGTGCAGGATGTTGAGCGCGGTCGTCAGGCCGATTCCGCCCGGGCAGGCGCCGGGCAGGTGCTTAGCGCTGATCCGGGCGAACGTGCTCACCGATCCGCCGGGCGACACCTGGACGATCGTGGTCCCGGTGCCCTGGAGGTTCGCCTTGTTGTTGAAGTTGCTGACCAGGACGTTGCCGCGGTGCAGGTTGCCCAGACTGCGGCCGACCACCGCCACGCCGTACGGGTTGACGTCGCCGTTGCCCGGCACCGTCGACGCGATGGTCGAGAGCTTGTGAAAGTGGCTGATGAAGGATTGCTGCCCGTGCGGGCTGGCCGTTGCCCGCGCCTGTGCCCCCGCAGCAGGCGCTAGGGCCATGGCCGCTGCCGCGACAGTCGCCACGGACGCGGCTGACGCGAGAGCCACACGATGGATGAATGACATTCCCGGCTTCCCCTTTCCCCTGGACGCCCGGGTCCCTCGGTGGGTGCCCGCGCACGGCCGTCAGGGCGGGGAATCACGCGCACCACGCAGCCACCAGCCAGCCGGCCGGTAGCAAGCACCATCAAGCTCAGCCGACAGCGCGGGAGAGCACCGCACGACTGGCTCTCTGGCCGGCCGGCACACCTGGCCGGATGGCACGATGCAGCTAACGCCCCGCTCTGCGCGCCGCACTCCTTGTCACGGGAATGGCGCACGGTGGGTTCAGATTGCGGCCAAGATTGTTTTGACGAAATTTGCAGATAGTGATCATCCGGGCAATTTGGGTCAAGCCGGACGGCCGCCCTGCCCGCCCGCCCCTGCCACTGCCACTTGCTGTTTCCTGGTGCGTGGCCTGGCTACGGGCCTGGTGCGAGGCCCGGCTACCGGCCCGGCCGGTGCCCGGGCTGGTTCAGCCGGGCCAGATAGGCGTTGTAGGCCGCGAGGTGCTCGTCATCGTCGATGGTGCCGCGCGCGCCTGCCACGGCCGGTTCGGGCGCGGCCCCGGCGCTGGGCGGGCGGGCGGGCGTGGCGCCAGGTGGGTGCGCCACCTCAGGAGCGCTGCGCGCCGCGGCCGCCCGGGCGGCCGCGGCAGATTCTGGGGCGGATCCCGGGAGGGAGGCGCTGCGGGCGGCTCCGGGCGGGGCGACCAGGGTCTCGAAACTGGCCGTGCGCACGGTTTCCAGCCAGCCCCGGCTGACCGTGCCGACCCGGTCCGCGTGCGCCCACATGAGGAAGACCAGCATCATGAAGCCGAGCATGATCGCGTCGCCGCCGATCCACATGACGGCGCCGCCGGCGTGCAGATCGGCCACGGGACTGGGCGACCCGGCCGGCCGCATCCCGCTCATCCCCTTCATGGGGGTGTTCTCCGTGCCCAGCACCAGCCCGGTGAACGTATCCACCGGCATGGCCACGACCAGCATCACGAACCGGATCGGGTAGGACAGCCGCCAGCGGATCGGCTCGCTGCCCAGGATCGGCAGGAAGAACAGGTACCCGACCACCAGGTACAGCGCATGCTCGGCGTCGTGCAGCGCGGGATTGCTCATGACCAGGCTCATCAGGCCAGTCAGGTGCGTGCCGGCGATCGTCGCCGCGTAAAGGACCAGGACGAACGGCGGCCAGGTCAGGAAGCTGACCACCCGGGAGCGCACCACCCGCTTGGCCCAGGAGTGCACCGGGTTCCGGCTGGCGTGCAGCAGCAGGGTGACCGGCTGGGCCAGCACCAGCAGCGGCGGCGCGATCATGATCAGCATCAGGTGCTGGATCATGTGGTCCCAGAACAGGACGTCGTCGTACGCGCCGATGCCGCTCTCGGTGGCCAGCACCACGACCGCGAGCCCGCCCAGGAACAGGCCGGTACGCCACCACGGCCAGGGGCGGGCGGGGTGACGGCGGCCGACCCGCCACGCGCCCCACAGGTACAGGGCAGCGAAGACGACCACGATAGCCGTCACGACAGGCGCGAACTCCCAGCGTTCCAGGACCGCCTGCCAGCCAAACGGGGGCAGCATGGAACCTCCCTCTTGCTGGCTCGAGCCTACTCACTACCGCGTGTAGGAAAAGCGCGGCCCCTTGCGCTGGGACGGGGGGCCGATCAGGCTGGCTGCTCCCGGATCATTGCGGCCCTCACCCGGCCGCGATAGGACCGCAGGAACACCCGACACACGACACACGAAGGCAGACGACGTTGAGCAGTGATCCAGGTGCGGTCCGGGTACCCGGAGCGGCGGGCCTGCATCTGCACCGCTGGAACGACCGGACGGTCGTCGGTGTGGCCGTCGCCGCCTTCGCGTCGGGCTTCGGGCAGTTCGGCGTCGTGGCTGCACTCGGCGATGTGGCGCGCGGATTCGGCCAGGTCAGCCACGGCGCAACCTTCTCCGACCAGGCCGGGCTGTCCGGCACGGACCTGGGTATCGGGCTGGCCATCATGCGCCTGGCGTCGCTGGGCGCGCTGCCCATCACCGGCCTGGCCGACGATTTCGGCCGCCGGAGGATGCTGCTCATCACGGTGGGCGGCGGGCTGGCCCTGACGGTGCTGGCCGCGGCCAGCCCCAGCTACTGGTGGTTCGTGGCCATCTTCGCCTGCGGGCGTCCCCTGCTCAGCGCCTCGAACGGGCTGGCACAGGTCATCGCGGCCGAGCAGACCGCCTCGGCGGACCGGGCCAAGGCCGTGGCGCTCATCGCCGCCGGGTACGGCACCGGCGCCGGGGTCATCGCCATCGTGCACAGCCTGGCGTCGCACGCGATCGGGTTTCGCGGCGTGTTCGTTCTGGCGCTCATTCCCCTGGCTCTGCTGCCGCTCGTCGGGCGCTGGGTCCAGGAGCCTGACCGGTTCACCGTCGCGGCCGCCGGATCCGGGCATCCCATCCCCGTGCTCGATGCCGTGGCCAGGCCATTCCGCCGGCGCCTGCTGGTGATCGTGGTCCTGGCCTTTGCCATCTCAGTGATCACCGGGCCCGCCAACAGCTTCGTCTTCCTGTTCGCGCAGAACTATCTCCACCAGCCGGGCATCGTGACGGCGGGCATGGTGGTGGGGGCGGGCGTCGCCGGGCTGGCCGGGCTGCTGGCCGGACGGTGGCTAGCGGACCGGGTCGGCCGGCGCCTGACCGGGGCGCTGGCGATGGTGGCCGTGGCCCTGTTCGCCGTCCTGACGTACTCAGGTTCCGCACCGGCGCTGCTGGCCGGCTACATCCTCGGTTTGTTCGCTGCCTCGGTCTTCGCCCCGGCGGCCGGGGCACTGGTCAACGAGTTGTTTCCCACCTCGGTCCGGGCGTCGGTGGTGGGCTGGTCGGTGGCGGCGGGCGTGCTGGGGGCGGTCGCCGGCCTGGTCACCTTCGGGGCGGTGGCCAACGCCGATCACCAGTTCGGGGTGGCCGGGGTGGTCACCTTCCTGCCTGCGGCACTGGTCATGGCGGCGTTCTGGCTGCTCCCCGAGACCCGCGGGCGCGAGCCAGAGGATCTCTGGCCGCAGGCCTGACCAGGCGCTGGGAGATGGCGAGATATGAGAGGCTTGGGGCGGCGCCAGGCCGCACGGCCGGGTCTGGCGACGCTGCGGAGCGGCGACGGGACCAGAGCGCCTCACGGGCTGGTGGTCCCGGGGTTGTCGCAGCCAGGAGGGTTCGCCTAGTGGCCGATGGCGGCGGTCTTGAAAACCGCTATGGGGCGCGAGTCTCATCGTGGGTTCGAATCCCACACCCTCCGCTCAACCTGCCGAGATGCGATCACAGCGCAGGCGTCCTACCCCAGGGTCCCGCTGATGCGCCGCGGGCCGGGGGGACGCCCCGCCCTATTAGGAGGCTTACATGCCCGAATCCCTGACAATCGCCCATGTGACTCTGACAGTCAGCGATCTCAACCGCAGTGTCCTGTGGTACGGGCGAGTCTTCGACACCAAGCTGGTCGTGGACGAAGAGCCCGGTCCATTTCGACGTGCTGTCTGGCTTGTCGGAGGTCAAACCCTCGTCGGATTTCACCAGTTTCCCGATCCGGCTGACACTCTTCCCTTCAACGAGCGTCGGGTTGGCCTGGACCACCTGGCCTTTGCCTGTAGCAGTCGACGTGAACTTGAAGCATGGGAGGCGCGGCTAGACGGACTCGGTATCGTCAATGGCGGTGTCGTCGATGCTGCTTACGGTTCTGGGCTTTCCTTCCGTGATCCGGACAACATCGCGTTGGAATTCTTCGCGCCACCCTCAGCGTGATCGCTGTGACCCAGGCGACCGCTCAGAGCCTTCCGAACCGGCTCGGCGTGGTCAGGCGGCAGGGTGGTTAAGTTTCGCCCGCATCCACGGGTACGGGTCACGCAGTGGTGCCCGTCTGGCCCTGCGGCGTTCCTGAATCTGGCTGAGCGGCTCGCCGGCGGTGTAGTAGCGGCCCCGGCCGTTGCCATGGGGCGTCAGGATGCCCTCTGCTGTCAAGGTCGCCAGGTCGCCAGGTCGCCAGGTCGCGGGTGGCGGTCTGGTCGGTGACCTCTGCGCGCTTGAGATAAGTAGCCCGGCGCACGCGGTAGCCGAGAACGGCATCGAACATCGCATCGATCACGCGCTCGGGAAGATTATGCGTGGCAATGAGCTGGTCGAGTTCGATCCAGGTCGCGTCGGCATCTCTGACACGACGTGCCACCGTCTGGGCCTGCATGTGATGCGCGCGCAGGTTGAACGTCAGCCAGAGGTGGGCATCGTCGCGCGGCTGCCAGGAGCCGTGGCCGGTATGAGCCAGCACGGCGTAGTAGTCCTCGGTGTTAGCCCCGAGCCATTCCTCAATGCTGGAGAATTCCGGCTCACCGATGTCCGAACGAGTCAGCACTGACGTCGCTAGAGCGCGCGCCATCCGCCCGTTGCCATCACGGAACGGGTGGATCATTACCAGATTCAGGTGCGCCATCGCGGAGCGCACCACTGGATCGGCGCTTATCCCGGTGTGCAGGCTCTCGACCAGCGAATCTATGAGGAGCGGAACCTGCGCGGCGTCCGGTCCTTCGTAGACGACCAGATCACGGCGCTCGTCGCGGACGTAGATCGGACCCTTTCGGTAGCGGCCGGGCGACTTCGAGTGATCGTGACTCAGCATCATGTAGTGCATGGCCCTGATCTCGGTGGCATCGAACGTCGCATAATCGTCGTCGCCCATCGCCAGGACATAGCCCAGAGCCTGGCGGTAACCCTGGATCTCCAGGAACGTCTTCTCATCCGCGCTGAAGGGCTCTTCACCATCCACTGCTGCGGCGGCGTCATCCTCCGCGACCTGATAGCCCTCGATGCTGTTGGAGCCCTGGATGGCACGGGCCAGTGCGGAGCGTCGCAGGCCTCCGTCCCACCGCCTCGGCGTGCGCAGGACATGGCGCAATTTCTTGCGCATCTGGTGGATCTCGCTGAGGACAGCGTCATCTTCGCGCGTTAGCGGGGGGGCGCAGTAGATGGTTGCGTGATTCGATGATGTATTCATACAGTCATTATACTACTATGATGACTGCTTGAACTAGTCATCGCATCACGAGCGGATACCTGCTCATGAAGTCGCAGCCCGCGTCGGCGTGCGAAGCTGGGCCAGTGCAGTGGCAGCCTGATACAGCCTTCCTGCGGGGTCTGGATTTCTTCAGCGGTGCGGTGAGCGAGCTCGACGGCGATGCGTGGCAGCGGGCCTCCCCGTGTCAGGGCTGGCGGGCACTGGATATTCTCGGTCACGTTGGCCAGGCCAGGCGATTCGGGACGTTGCTCCTCCAGCACGCTCAGCCTTCCTGGTCGCCGATCGAGCCGCCCGGTGCTGCGGTTGAAGGAAGGCCGACGAATGGTGGCAGGGCCTCACACCAGGCCCGCGGCGCCGTTAGCGGTATCGACGTGTCCGAGGTCGTTGACTCGCCGATAGGCACGCGCACTATCGGTGAGGGTCTGAGCTTTCCTGCCCTTGACCTGTTCGTTCACGCCTGGGATGTCGGCAAGAGCGCGGCCCTGGACATGGCGCTGCCCGCCGAGGCGGTCGAGTTCGCCCGCAGCGTTCTCGTACCCATCCCCGCTGGGCGTACGCAATCCCGGGTTTTCGCGGCCGAGAAACCTGCTCCTTCTGGCGCCACCGACTCACGGGCCTTCATCGCCTGGACTGGCCGAGACCCGGACTGGCAGCCCAAAGCCTGAATCGGGCCAGCCGGCGGAACGGCCCCTGGGGTCGAAACTGCCATCGCACTCACTCCTGGCGGGTGAGGCTACGCGTACTTCAACAGGCTCAGACTTGCAGTTGGCAGGTGATCCGGCTTGACGAGCGACAGGGACAGACCCAAGGCCATGGCACTCGGATCGGAGCATGGACCCCGCTCCATCCTGGCCCATCGGCAGGCCGAGTCGGTGTGACCTTGCCGCCTGCCCGGAGTACCCGACCTGCCCGGACGGCCGAGTCGGTCAGGCGCCGGCGGCGGGGCCTTCTGGCGATACTTCGCTCGCTCGTGACCACGATCGTCCTGGTCGCCTTGTACTACCTGCTGCCACTCGACCATCTCGCGAGCGTGCCCCTCACTGTCCTCCTGGTGGCCGGGCTGCTGATTCTGCTCGTCATCAGCGCTGGGGCGGTGCGCGAGATTCTCAGGGCCGAATACCCCGCCCTGAGGGCGGCCGAGGCCCTGGCCACCACGGTGCCGTTGTTCCTGCTGCTGTTCGCCTCCGCGTACTACGTGATGGAGCGGGCCAGCCCGGACAGCTTCAGTCACTCCCTCACCCGCACCGATGCGCTGTACTTCGTGGTTACCACGTTCAGCACCGTGGGCTACGGGGACATCACCGCCACCAGCCAATCGGCCCGGCTCGTGGTGACCGCCCAGATGCTCCTCGACCTGCTGGCCTTGGGCCTGGGCGTCCGCGTGCTGCTCGGAGCCGTGCAACTCGCCCGGCAGGCCCGCCCGGCCCCCGCCGGTCCCGCCGCACCGGTCCGCACTGATCCGGCCCCCGTGGACCAGGCGGCCGGTGATCAGGCTGCCGCGCCCGAGCAGCCACGGCAGCGCCCTGGAGAGCCCGAGCCATGAGCCGCCCCGCGGCACCCGTCCTCCCACGTCATCAGCTTGCCGTTCGCCGGGGCGATCACCCCCTGGCGGCACCGGCCAGCGTCTCCGGAGCAGCGGGGGCGTAAAGCCGGGCGCCGGATCAAGGCCGGGTCGTAGAGGTACCAGCCTTCCCGCCCGCCCACGGCCGGGCTGGCGTACCAGCGGAGCCCGACGCACCAGCGTCCGTGCCGGTCCTTCCGCTGACCCGTAACCTGCGCCCAGGTCCATGTGCCATCCTGGAGCCGGATCTCGGCCTCGGTGTCCTCTGGGATGGTGGAGCCGGGCACGGCGTCGGCGGGCATGGCCCGCTCCAGCGCTGGCTCGCGGGCAGGGTCCGAGGCGACCATCTGGCCAGGATGCGCCTCGGCTCGTAGGCTCCAGTGGCCGTTCGGGATTTTCTTTCGCAAATGTTTTCGGAGGGACTCAGCTCGCCGAGCCGGGCCTCCTGATCAGCGCTGCCCCACTGTTCACAGTTTGTACACGTGCAGAGTGAGCTCCTGCGGGTAGTCAGCGCGGCCTGGGCGCAGCGTGGCGGCCCAACTATCTGAGGGGGGAGCCATGCGCGGACAACACCACGCGGGAACGAAGAACTACGGCGGGAACACCAGCGCAGTCGTGGGCGCGACTGTGGTCGCGCTGCTGATACTGCTGGCGGTCGTGGTCTTCCTGGCGGTGGGCTAGAGCCTTCGCCGGGGCCGGCCCGCCGCGGCGGCCCGGCCACCAGGACTAGGCCCGGGCTAGGCCTGCTCGGTCGGGCGGATAAGCACCTCGTTGACCGCCACGTGCCGCGGCCTCGTGACGATGTACGCGATCATGTCCGCGATGTCCTCGGCACCCATCGGCTGCATGCCGGTGACCTGGCTGCGCATGGCCTCGAGCACCTCGGGCCGGTTGTGACCGGCCAGTTCGGTGGCCGTGGCGCCGGGCTCGACCAGCGAGACCCGCACGTGCCGCTGGGTGACCTCCAGGCGCAGCGCCTCACTGAACGCGCCGATGCCGTGCTTGGTCAGGTTGTAGACGGCGGTGCCGTTGCGGACGATCCGGCCGGCCGTCGAGCTGATGTTCACCATGTCGGCGACCCGGCGCGGGCCGTCCTCGGCCGCCCTCAGCAGGTACGGCAGCGCTGCGTGCGCGCAGTAGAGCAGCCCCATCACGTTGAGGTCGACCATCCGCTGCCACTCCGACAAGGGAGCGCCCACCGCGGGGCCCAGCAGCATCACGCCCGCGTTGTTGACGAGCGTGTCGAGGCGGCCCAATTCGGCGACCGTCCGTGCGACAGCGTCCGTCGCCTGCTGCTCGTCGGTGATGTCCGACTCCAGCACGAGGACGGTCCCGCCCTGCTCGCGGATGCCCGCGGCGAGCTCCTCCAGCCGGTCCTTGCGCCGGGCCGCGACGGCCACCGCCGCGCCCTCGGCCGCGAGCGCGACGGCCGTGGCCGCCCCGATGCCGCTCGACGCCCCGGTCACCAGCGCGACCGTGCCGTCCAGCCTGGTCCGTCCGTTGCCCGTCGCGGGCGCCGCCTGATCGAAGAAGGGTGTCTCAGGCATGACAAAACTCCTCAATCCGCTGCTGTCGCCGTCCCCGCCGCTGCGTTTCAGCCTGCACAGAGCCGCGGACTGACTAGAGGATCCTTCGTTACCCCAGTCTAACCGGAGCCCCCTCCGCTTGGAGCACCCATCACCAGCGCGCCGCACTGACGGGGTCCCTACCCCTGAACGTCGAGGCGAGAGCGAGCCGGGGCACGCAGCACACAGTGCTGCGCGCCCCGGCTGTTCCCGCGTCAGACCAACCCCAGGGGCCAGCAGTTTGGCGTCCCGAGAACTCAGCTGAACAGGCAGAGTTCCAGGATGAGGGCTTCCACGGCCCCCTCGCGCTCCTCTGGCTTCCCGTAACGTACGGAGCGGCCAATCTCGGTTCCGATGTCGAACTCATCGAGGTAACGGAAGATCCCTTCACGGCCGTGTCCCAGCGCGATGTCGTACCCGAGCAGGAGGGCGGCGTGATGCATCTCGGACGTCGCCACCCTGTTGAGTACAGCTCGCATGATGCGGCACTTCAGGCCACGAGCCCGTCGGGTGATCCACTGGCGGCGATGGCGTCCCCTCACGCTGTCGCGCACATCTAACATGCCTGGCCCTCTTTCGTTAGCGGGGTTCGGTCCTTGGCCCGGCCAGGCTCCCCCCCAGCCGTGCCCCACTTTCTAACAGAGAGACGCCTGGCAGTCGCTCTAGGTGCACAGAATCCTGACATCAGATGGATCTCGGCACGCGGAAGAGGCGGCGGCCGCTCTCAGCCGACTACTGGGCCGCGGCGGAAGCGGGTGAACCAGCCGGGGCGCACGTCCCATCGCATCGTGGTCACGTCCAGGGCAGCGAAGTTCCGCAGGCGGTTGTCCGCGTCCAGGCCGGTCACCTTCACCGGCCCATAGCCGAAGTCACAAGTCCGCTGGTAGGCGCGGTGCAGGTGGCCGTGCATGAGGTAGGTCGGCATGACCGCGTCCACGATGCGCTGCACGCGCCGGCGATGGGCGTCGTTGCGGGCCAGGTCCTCGGGCGCCCAGTCTGGAGGAGGGTGGGCGAAGGTGTGGGCGACGCCGGACGGGCAGTCGTGGCAGACCATGACGTCGGCGTGACCGCTGCTGGAGAGGGTCACTTCCTGCGCGGTGGTGATCTCCTCCTGCGGCCACCAGTCCACGCCCTCGACGCGGACCGCGCGGTCCAGGCTTACCGCGCCCCCGCAGGCGAGCCAGGTCAGGCCCTGCCAGCTCCAGCGGTAACCGCGGGGCAGGTGCATGATGCGCGGGACCACCGTCACGCGCCCGTCAGGCCCGGGCTTGCGGTCCAGCTGGTCGAGCCGGTCGAAGTCCTCGTGGTTGCCGTCCACGAACCACAGTTCAGCCCCGGCCCCGGCCAGGGCCCCGCTGACCCGGTCCAGGTAGACCTGACCGGCCTTGTCCGGCCAGATGCCGAAGTCCCCGAGGTGCAGAATGAGCCGCTGGCTCTCGCCCGTGAGCAGGCTCGGGACCCGCCGGATGACGCTGACCGCCCACTCCTCATCGCCGTGCCAGTCTCCGGCGACCACGATCCGCCGCGGCCCGCCGGCCGCCGTAGGTGCCTCCCCGGACGACTCGGACGACTCGGACGACTCGGCGCTCGGAGGGTCCGGGGATTCAGCGGCCATGACTGAGTTGTAGCCGCTGAACAATCATTCCGCCAGGGGGCCGGGCGTGGGCTGCCGGGCAGGACCCCGCG
>Ga0187875_10003599_pt1 | contig 10898 bp, 7 predicted proteins | sample June2016WEW_17_1_2_FD_132978 | JGI IMG/M metagenome (GOLD analysis project Ga0187875, IMG submission 132978) | Peatland microbial communities from SPRUCE experiment site at the Marcell Experimental Forest, Minnesota, USA - June2016WEW_17_10 | ecosystem: Environmental > Terrestrial > Soil >... | reverse complement strand
GTGCTCATCGGCATCGAGATCATGTTCAACGCGGGCATTTTGAACTTGATGGCGTTCTGGCACTACAAGTACTTCGCCACGCCCACCGCCTATATCTTCGCCATTTTTGCGATCTCGATCGCGGCCGCCGAATCGGCCATCGGCCTCGCGCTGGTGATCGCTGTCTATCGATTTTACAAATCCGTCACTCTCGATAAGATGACGAGTCTGAAGGGATAAGATGGAACACGCCGAATACCTTCAGCAGCTCGCGCAGCAACAGTGGCTGATCCCGATTTTCCCGCTCGTCGCGGCGGCGATTCAATCCTTACTGAAGCGCCCGGCGCGTAAACTGTCGGCAGCGCTGACCATCATCGCGATGGGGCTTTCCTGCGTTTTCTCGTTGCGGGCGTTCTTCGCGACCATCGTCGGTGGCGAACGTCTTGAGGTGGAGCGGGCCATCTTCAACTTCACCTGGTTCAAATTCGGAACCACCAGCCTTGATGTCGGATTCGTCCTCGATCCGCTCACCGCCGGGATGGCCGCGATGGTGGCGTTCGTCGGGTTCTGGATTTTTGTGAACGCCACGGGCTACATGGCGGACGACGAGAATTTCACGCGCTTCTTCTGTTTCCTGTCGCTGTTCGCCGCCTCGATGCTGGGTCTGGTCATTTCCAATAATCTGCTGTTGATGTACATATGCTGGGAACTCGTCGGTTTGTGCAGCTACCTGCTCATCGGCTTTTGGTACTTCAAACCATCGGCCGCCGCCGCCATGAAGAAAGCGTTCATCACGACGCGCATTGGCGACATCGGTTTCTTCCTTGGCATCCTGATGTTGTATTGGAAGACGGGCACATTGAGCCTGTACACGCACGACGCGCTTCACCCTGGCGCGCTCGAGCAAGTGAGCGCGCTGGTTCTGCGAAACGGCTGGTGGGGTCTGTCCGCCGCCAGCACGATTGCATTTCTCCTGTTTATTGGCGCGATGGGCAAGAGCGCGCAGTTCCCGCTCCACGTGTGGCTGCCGGACGCAATGGAAGGTCCGACACCCGTCAGCGCACTGATCCACGCGGCCACGATGGTCGCTGCGGGCGTGTTTATGGTGGGACGCATGTATCCGCTGTTTAGTGCGGAGCCGGGTTCGTGGGTACTGGATTTCGTCATGTGGATCGGGTGCATCACGGCGGTGTTTTCCGCGACGATCGCGGTGGCGCAGTTCGATATCAAGCGCGTGCTGGCGTATTCAACATGCTCGCAGCTCGGGTTCATGGTCATGGCACTCGGCGCAGGCAGCCTGGTGGCGGGACAGTTCCACCTGCTGACGCACGCCTTTTTCAAAGCGCTGCTGTTCCTCGGCTCGGGCTGCGTCATCATCGGCACGCATCACGAACAGGACATGCGGAAAATGGGCGGCCTGCGCAAGTACATGCCGATCACGTTTGTCTGTTATGTCATCGGCATGTTGGCGCTTTCGGGTTTCCCGCTGACGGCCGGGTTCTTCAGCAAAGACGAGATTCTGCTGGCCACCTTCCATCGAAATAAGTTGGCCTGGGGTCTTGGGACGTTCGCCGCGTTTCTGACAGCGTTCTACATGACGCGGCAGATCTTCATGGTGTTCTTTGGCCGCTGGCGCGGCGGAGACGAGGATCACGGATCTGGTCAGGACGACAAAGGCCACGACGATCAAGGTCATGGTCACGGACATCATGAGCCCCACGAGGTTTCGTGGAACATGTGGCTGCCCATCGCCGTGCTTAGCGTGTTCGCGCTGTTCATGGGGTGGGTTGGGACACCGTGGTGTGGCGGCAATCTGTTTCAACATTACCTTGCGCCAGAAGAGGTTGCATCAGCGCACAGCAGTATGGTGTTGTGGCTTTCCATTGGCGTTGGTCTGCTCGGGATTCTTCTGGGTTGGTTGATCTACGGACGTAAAACCATGAAACACGCGACCGATGAAGATCCGCTTTCAGTGGCGTTGGGCAACCTGTTCACGTTCCTAAACCGTAAATGGTACATCGATGAACTGTATGATGTGACGATTATCCGGTTCACGGCCACCTGCGGCGTGTTTTTCCGGCTCGTGGACAAGTTGGTCGTCGACGGGATCCTGCACGCGATTGTCTGGACTGCATGGGGGATTTCACAGGTGTTTCGATGGCTGGGGGACGAGTTCATAATCAATGGCGGGTTTGATGCCGGCTGCGAAAGCGTGCAACTGGGAGGCGAGGAACTGTCGAAGCTGGAAAATGGCCGTGTGCAAAGCTATTTCCGTGTGTTGAGCTTGGGGGCAGCAATTCTCCTGCTGATCTATTTCTTCACATGACCCATTCCTGGATTCCGTTGCTGTCATTAATTACGTTCATGCCGCTGGTCGGCGCGGCACTGATTTTGGTGCTGCCGAAGAGGAGCGAGCGCGAAATCAAACTGATTGCGCTGGGCGCGAGCGTCATCTCTCTCTTGTCGACCTTGTGCGTCTGGAGCCGGTTTGATCCGAACGCGGGGTTGGCGTTCGAAGAGCGCTGGTCGTGGATTCCCACGCTCAACGTCGATTATCGTCTGGGCGTCGATGGACTCAGCATGACGATGGTCCTGCTCACGGCGATTGTCACCCCGCTGGCGTTGCTGGCGCATTGGAAGCAGGACCGGAACGTAAAACTGTTCTTCATCCTGTTTCTGCTTCTGCAAACCGGCATGTTCGGTGTCTTTACCGCGCTCAATTTCTTTCATTGGTTCATCTTCTGGGAACTGGGGTTGATTCCGATGTACTTCCTCATCAAGATCTGGGGGGCCGAAGACCGCACGTATGCATCGTTCAAATTCTTCGTCTACACGCTGGCGGGCAGCGTCGGGATGCTCCTGGCGTTTACGTTTATTTACCTCGCGACGAACTCCTTCGATTTTCTGGACTTGCGCCAAAAGGCGGCTTCCGGGGAATTGAGCGCCGCCATCGCCAAACTCGTAACCAATCTCCATGAGCGGGCCGGGTTTCACATCAGCGCTTCCTGCTTCAGCTCGCTGCTGTTTTGGGGGGCATTTCTTGGTTTTGCCATCAAGGTGCCCATCTGGCCGTTTCATACGTGGTTACCCGATGCGCACACGCAAGCGCCGACCGGCGGCTCGATGCTGCTGGCAGCCATACTGTTGAAGATGGGGGTCTACGGTTTCCTGCGAATCATCCTGCCCATCTTCCCGGATCAGGTCCACACGCACGTACACGTACTGTTGTTGTTGGCATGGGCCAGCATTGTGTTTGGCGCGTTCGCGGCACTGGCGCAGACGGATTTCAAAAGACTGGTAGCGTACTCGTCAGTCAACCACATGGGCTACGCCATGCTTGGCATCCTGGCCGTAGTCGCCTCGGCGCCGAACGTGGCGGATGTGGCGAATGAAAAATCCGCGGCCCTCAACGGGGCGATGTTACAGATGTTCAACCATGGCATCAGTTCTGCCGCGCTGTTTTTTCTGGTCGGCGTGATTTATGAGCGGACGCACACGCGCAAGCTTGAAGAATACGGCGGCTTGCGCACGGTCATACCGATTTACGCCGGCATCTTGGGCATCTCGATGTTCTCGTCGCTGGGACTACCCGGGCTGAACGGTTTTGTTGGCGAATTCCTCGTGTTCAAGGGGGCGTTTCCCATCGTCACGCTGATCACGTCGCTGTCGACCATTGGATTGGTCGTCACCGCGGTGTTTCTGATCGGCATGATGCAAAAAGTCTGTTTCGGCCCGCTGAACACGAAATGGGCCGGTCTGCCCGACATGACGGGACGCGAGATCTTCATCGGGGCGGTGCTGATGTTCTTCATGTTCTGGATCGGGATCTACCCGGGGCCACTCATCAACGCTTCCAACACGGCGGTGAAACAGTTGGTCGATTTGTTCCAAACAATGACGGTTGCCCGATACTGACGAGACCATGCAAGTCGACTGGACAATTTACCTGACGTTCCTCGGCGTGGGACTGATCATGTTATTGCCCCAGGAGTCGAAGAGCCTGATTCGCTGGGTGGCGTTGGTAACGGGCGTGGCGGCCCTGCTGGTCGCGCTCAAGGATTACTTCAACTACAACGATTGGGTCAACGCGCAGATCAGCGCCCACGGCGCGCTGCAGGACGGTTTCACGCAGATTGTGAATGTTTCCTGGATCCCCGCGCTCAACGTGAAATACCATCTCGCGGTGGACGGCATCAGCTACCCGCTGATCGTGCTGAATGGCTTCGTGTGCGTGACGGGCATTCTGTTTAGTTGGAACATCGAAAACCGGGTGAAGGAGTTTTTCGCGTTCTTTCTGACGTTGATCGCGGGCGTGTACGGCGTATTCATGGCGATGGATTTGTTCCTGCTGCTCGTGTTTTACGAACTGGCGATTATCCCCAAGTACTTCATTATCGCCATCTGGGGCTCCACGCGCAAAGAGTATGGTGCCATGAAGCTGGTGTTGTACTCGTTCGTCGGCAGCGCGCTGGTGCTCATCGGCATTCTGGCCGCCTATTTCGCCGCGGGAGGCCAAACATTCGATATCCTTGAACTTGCCAAACATCCGATCGCGCCCGACGTGCAGGTGTGGGTGTTCCCGCTGATTTTCGTCGGCTTCGCCGTGCTGGCCGGCATGTGGCCGTTCCACACGTGGGCGCCGACGGGTCACGTCGCCGCACCGACAGCCGCGTCCATGCTTTTGGCAGGCGTGGTGATGAAACTCGGCTCGTACGGGTGTTTCCGCGGCGCCATGCTGTTGTTCCCCCACGGTTTCGAACACTGGAAATGGTGGATTGCGTGGATGGCGGTGATCGGGATCGTGTACGGCGCGGCCGTGGCCCTGGTCCAAAAGGATTTCAAGTTCATCATTGGTTATTCGAGCGTCAGCCACATGGGATTCGTCTTGCTCGGCCTGGCCACGCTCAACCTCATCGGCATGTCCGGCGCGATTCTGCAAATGTTTTCCCACGGCATCGTGGCGAGCCTGTTGTTCGCCGTCGTTGGTCGGATGGTCTATGACCGGACGCACACGCGACAGTTGGATGAACTGGGCGGGCTGGCCAAGGTCATCCCGTTTGCGTGCGTGACGTTTGTGATTGCCGGTGCGGCGTCCATGGGAATGCCGGGGTTCAGCGGGTTTGTCGCCGAATACCAGATTTTTGTTGGCGCATTCCACATGCATCCGGTGCTGGCCCTCGCGGCGGGGCTGAGTATCCCGCTGACCGTCGCCTACATTCTGAACGCCAACGACAAGGTGTTCATGGAACAAGACCCACCGGCCGGGGATAGCGGGCACGGGCATGGTCAGGAGGAGAGCGGCGACTCCCCTCCGGCCCTGCCACCAATCACGCTGCCCGAACGCGTCGCGGCCATGATTTTGATGGCGTTGTTGGTGATCGTCGGTGTGTATCCGTCCATCATGCTGAACATGATCAAAGCGAACGTGCAACTGTTTCTGCGGGGTGCGCCGTGATGCCCGTGCCCTATTTTGACGTCCTGAAGGGGTTGGGCGCGGAGGTGGTCCTGACGTTGACGGCGGTGGTCGCGTTGACGCTGGATCTCGTATCTGTGCGTCGCGCGGAAATGAGCGTTCGGTCGCGAACCATTGGGACAACCGCCGTCGTTGGCCTGCTGGCGGCGATCCTTCCCTTGTGGCAACAATTCAACAGTCCGCCCACCGTGTTGTTGGGGGGTACGTTGGTTGTGGACGATCTGAGCGTGTTCTTCAAACTTGTGATCATCGGGCTAGCGGTCATCACGGTGCTGATTTCCATGGACTACGACGTCGGGCGGCACGTCGGCGAGTATTACGCCGTGCTGCTGTTCGGCGCGGTGGGGATGATGTTGCTGATCAGCGCCGAGGAATTGATAACAATTTTCGTGGCCCTCGAGTTGACGAGTATTTCCCTGTACATCTTGACGGCTTTCCACAAGGGCGAGCTACGGTCCCAAGAGGCGGCGGTGAAGTACTTCATGTTCGGCGCGATGTCGTCCGCGTTTCTGCTGTTCGGATTGAGCTATGTGTTCGGGGCGACCGGCGCCACAAGTTTGCGAGCGATCCGGGACGCCGTGAAACTCACGCCGGGGTTGGGAATGAGCCCTCTGTTGGCGACCGGGCTGTTGTTTACCATCATCGGCTTTGGATTCAAAGTGGCCGTTGTGCCGTTTCACCTCTGGGCGCCGGACGCGTATGAAGGCGCGCCGACGCCGGTGACGGCCTACATTGCGACGGGATCGAAGGTTGCGAGTTTCTTTGTGCTTCTGAAGGTGTTGTTCGTTGGTTTCGCGGGACTTGAGGGCACGACGTTCTGGTTCTGGGGTCATTTCCCGTCGTTCACATCGGGATGGACGATGCTGCTGGCCGTGACGGCCGCCCTGAGCATGGTGCTGGGCAACTGCGCCGCGATCGTACAACACAATGTGAAACGACTTCTGGCTTACTCGAGCATCGCACACGCGGGCTACATTTTTATCGGACTCGTCGCGGCCACGCAAATGGGCGCGACCTCGGTGTTGTTTTACATCATCGTGTATGCCCTGACGAACCTCGGCGCGTTCGGAGTTGTCGCCGCGTTGTCCAGCCGAGCCGGTGGCGATGAGATGCAGAACTTCGACGGCATGGCGAAGCGGGCGCCGTTGCTTTCGCTGTTCATGTTGATCTTCGTATTGTCGTTGGCGGGAATCCCGCCCCTCGGAGGATTCTTTGGCAAATTCTACCTGTTCGCGGCTGCCGTTCAGCGGGACGCACAACACTTTGGTTTGCTGTGGCTGGTCATTCTTGGAATCTTCATGAGTGCCGTGTCGCTCTACTACTATCTTATTCTCCTGAAACACTTCTATGTCATCGACGGCGCCGACCACAGCCCGATCATCACCCCAACGTATCTGAATGTTGCGCTGGGTCTTGTGGCATTGGCGGTGGTCGCGCTCGGCGTCTATCCAAAGCCGATTCTTGAGCTTCTGAACAGCTTCAGCTACTCTGTCGTCGCCGGGTGTGTACACTAGTCGCCGCCCGCGCACGCTGGCCCGGATCATGGTCAATGCATATTGACGGCTCGACAACGATTGTTGGAGTCTTCGGGGCGCCGGTCACACACACGGCGTCGCCGGCGATGCACAACGCCGCGTTTGAAGCCCTGGGGATGAATTGGGTCTATCTGGCGTTTCATGTCGACCCGCGGCACCTGCGCACGGCGCTCCAAGGAGCGAGAGAGATGGGCCTGGTTGGTCTCAATCTAACCGTCCCACACAAGATTCTCGCACTGGATTGCCTCGACGAAATCGATCCCGAGGCCCGCAAGGTCGGGGCGGTCAACACCATCGTGATTGAGAAAGATAAAACGCGCGGATTTAACACGGATGGCTCCGGCTTTCTCAAGGCCGTGAAGGAAGACTTCAATCTCTCCGTGAAGGGCAAACGTGTGCTGGTGCTTGGCGCCGGTGGGGCCGGGCGCGGGATCGCCGTGAAATGTGCGCTGGACGGGGCCGCGAAAGTCATTGTGGCGAATCGCACGCTGGCCAAGATCGAGCCCATCGCTCGTGAGATTGCCGGCACCAAGAGCGAGTTTCAGTCCCTGCCTCTTGCGCCAGACGCGATTGGGAAGGTGATCCAGGAAGTTGACCTGGTGGTGAATGCCACGTCGGTCGGATTGAAGGAGGGCGACTCACTTGGACTGGGCCCCGAACTATTCTCGCCGCGGCAGCACGTGTACGACACGATCTATCGTCCGGCGGAAACCCAGCTACTGCAGGTCGCCGAGCGCGCCGGCGCCAAGGTGGCCAATGGACTGAGCATGTTGCTGCATCAGGGCGCCAAGGCGTTCGAGATCTGGACAAAGCGAAAGGCGCCGCTGGCGGTGATGCGGCGCGCGTTGCGCGCAGCGATCTATGGTGACAAATCGTGAGCTGGTTGCAGCTCTATCTCGATTGTGTTGTGTTCGCGTTTGGGGCCGTGATTGGCAGTTTTTTGAACGTGTGCGTGCATCGCCTGCCGCTCGAGCAATCGATTGTCACGCCGCCGTCGCACTGTCCGCACTGCAACCAGCCTATCCGGTGGGTGGACAACATTCCGCTGGTTAGCTACCTCGCGCTCCGGGGCAGGTGCCGCCACTGCGGTGCGAGGATCACTCCCCGGTATTATCTGGTTGAATTGCTGACCGCGGTGCTGTTCCTGCTGATGTGGCTGAAATTAACGGAGTGGGACCACCCGCCGGTGCACGGTATTTACCTTCTGAAGGGCCCGATCTACTGGATGGTCATCGCCGGATTAATCGTTGCAACCTTCATTGACTTTGAGCACATGATTATCCCCAATGAGATTACTCTCGGCGGTATTGTTGTTGGATTCATCTGTTCTGTTTTAGTACCACCCCTTCAACACACGCAATCGCACACTGTTGCCGCACTTTTGTCGTTCATTGGCACTCTCACGGGCGCCCTCGTACTGATCGGGATCGCAAAATTCGGCAAGCTCCTGTTTGGGCGATTGCGCATCCCACTACCACCAGGCACAACCATTACGATTGCCGATCGCAAACTCAGGCTGCCCGCCGAAGAAATCGGCTGGCCCCAACTTTTTTTCCGTAGTTCGGACAAGGTTAGGTTCGAAGCCGCATCCATAAGATTCGCGGATAAGGAATTCCAAGATGCCACGGTCATTGTCCGTGAAGATTCAATAGCCGTAAACGGCGCGAAGTATCCTCTGCCAGACGTCGGAGCAATTGAGGCAGTAGTAAATGAGATTGTCATCCCACGGGAAGCAATGGGGTTTGGCGACGTGAAACTGCTCGCGGCGATCGGCGCGTTCCTCGGTTGGCAGGCGACCGTGTTTTCAGTATTCCTCTCGTCTGTGGTTGGTTCGATTGTAGGCTTGGTGCTGATCGCACTGAGGAAAAGAGATTTGCAGGGCCATATCCCCTATGGGCCATACATCGCCCTAGGCGCCATCATCTGGCTCTTTGCGCAAGACCCACTTCTTGCTATTATGGCCGCGTACATCGGCAATGTGAAAGACATACTGACATTGATATTCAAACGAGGATAGCATGCCACAATTGCGTTACTTCACGGCGGGCGAATCCCACGGCCCGTGTTTGATTGGCGTGGTGGAAGGATTGCCGGCCGGACTCAAACTCGACCTTGCCGCGATTAACCGCGACCTGTCGCGCCGTCAGCAGGGTTATGGACGCGGCGGACGGATGAAGATCGAAGCCGATCAAGCTGAGGTGTTATCGGGCATCCGCCATGGCGAGACGATTGGTTCACCCGTCACGTTCATGGTCAAGAACCGCGACTTCAAGATCGATGAATTGCCGGCCGTCACCAAGCCGCGTCCCGGCCACGCCGATCTCGCAGGGGTCATCAAATACGACCGTCAGGACGCACGCGACATTCTGGAACGCTCCAGTGCGCGGGAGACGACGATGCGGGTGGCCATTGGTGGGGCCTGCAAACTTCTGTTGGCGGAGGTCGGCGTCGATATCGTCGGCCACATTGTCAGTCTCGGCACTGTGCAGGCGAAAACGGATGGCCTGACGTTTGCCCAGATCCGCGAGCGCAGCGAAGCCAGCGAGGTCCGCTGTGCCGATCCCGCCGCCGGGAAGCAAATGATCGAGGCCGTCGATGCGGCCAAAGCCCAGGGCGATACACTCGGTGGCGTGTTTGAGATCGTTGCCATGGGGGTTCCGATCGGGCTGGGAAGCCATGTCCAGTGGGACCGGAAACTCGACGCCAATCTGGCGCGTGCCTTGATGAGTATCCAGGCGATGAAAGGCGTGGAGATCGGACTCGGCTTTGAAGCCGCGCGGCGATTGGGCTCACAGGTGCATGACGAAATCCTGCCAGCGCAGGCCGGCATCCTGACCCGGGCGGGCAATAACGCCGGCGGGTTTGAGGGCGGGATGACCAACGGCCAGCCGGTTGTCGTCCGGGTCGCCATGAAACCGCTGTCCACACTGATGAAGCCCATGCGGTCGGTGGACATTCAAACCGGGCAGGAAGTGAAAGCCACCGTGGAACGCTCGGACGTGTGCGCCACGCCTGCCGCGGCAGTCATCGGGGAGGCCGTGGTGGCTTTCGAGCTGGCGAAGGCCGTTCTCGACAAGTTCGGCGGGGACAGCGTTCGCGAGCTCAAGCGAAATGTCGACGGCTACCGCGAGGCCTGCAAGCGGTGGTAGCGCTGGCGGTGGATTACAAGACTTTCTTTAGCTCCAGTTTGGCAATCTTGCCGGTTGCCGTGCGGGGCAGGGCGTCCATGACCCGAACTTCCCGCGGGATTTTGTAGTCGGCAAGCCGGTCGCGGCAAAACCGCAGAATCTCGCCCGTGTCCACGGTCGCGCCATCGGTCGCGCTGACGAATGCAATGGGCACTTCACCGCGTTTCTCGTCGGCTTTCGCCAGCACTGCCGCTTCCCGCACGTTCGGGAACTGGTGGAGGACTTCTTCGATCTCGCGCGGATACACGTTCATGCCGCGTACCAGAAGCATCTCTTTGCGGCGATCCACAATATAGATGTATCCGTCGTCATCCTTCTTCCCCATGTCGCCGGTGTGCAGCCAGTTATCCCGCAACGTCGCGGCAGTTTCCTCGAGGTGGTTGTAGTATCCCCGCATCACGTTCGGGCCGCGCACAACGATTTCGCCGACCCGGCCCGGTGGAAGTTCGCGTCCATGGTCGTCGAAGATTTTCACTTCGATATCGGGCAGCGGCAGTCCGACCGACCCGGCCTTATGCACGCCGCGGATTGGATTGAAGGACACCACGGGCGACGCCTCGCTCAGGCCGTATCCTTCCAAGAGCGGAAAGCGGAAGTTCCGGTCGAATTTTCCGAGCGTTTCGCCGGGAAGGGGAGCGGCGCCCGAGACTGCCAGTCGCAGTTTGAGGACCCAATGCAGCCAGAACGGGATTTTGGCGTCGGCCAGGGCCTGAAAGAGCTGCG
>Ga0187875_10003595_pt1 | contig 10901 bp, 9 predicted proteins | sample June2016WEW_17_1_2_FD_132978 | JGI IMG/M metagenome (GOLD analysis project Ga0187875, IMG submission 132978) | Peatland microbial communities from SPRUCE experiment site at the Marcell Experimental Forest, Minnesota, USA - June2016WEW_17_10 | ecosystem: Environmental > Terrestrial > Soil >... | reverse complement strand
GGCGAGTACATTTGGAAGTACACGCACAAGGCGTTCGACTTCAGTGTGCTCGGCAATACTCCCATCACGTATCCCATAGAGTGGGCCAACTCGAAAATTCCCGGTTATGCCATCCGCGCGAGCGTCCCGGACTACCACGGCTTCACGGCGTATGTCGTGATGTCCAGTGTGGCCGCACGTTTCTTTACTCCGCAGATCAGCGGTATTGGCGCCACGCCCGCTTCACCAGGGGGACCCACTGTATTTCGCATTGACCATGACGAAAAGTTCAACCAGACCACACACTTGCAATATCAACCCTGGAAGCGGGCGCCGTGGCTCGGCTTCAACTGGCGCTACGATAGCGGGCTGGTTGCTGGTCCGGTGCCGTGCTTCGGAGGCGAAGCTTGCCCGAACGGGCCGAACGGCGGTGGGCCCAATAATCTCGTCGATGTGTCGGGATTGACGCCAGACCAACAGTCCCAGGCAGGACTGTTCTGTGGGAGTGTGTACGCGACCCCTACGACCCCGATCAGTTCGTCCTACGGACTGAATCTCTGCCCGGCGACAAGTTATGGTGCCAAGTATGTATCCATCCCGGCGCCCGGTACGGAAAATAACGACCACAATCCACAACGCATACAGCCGCGGAACTTGTTCGACATTGCCGTGGGCCACGACAACTTGTTCAATGGCGACCGCTACAGGTGGAGCTTGCGCTTCACTGTGATCAACCTGATGGACAAAGTGGCGCTATACAACTTCATTTCCACCTTCAGCGGCACGCACTATGTGACCCCGCGGACAGAAACGGTGGAGCTGGGCTTCCACTTTTAACTGAAAAGCCACACAATCACGAACACGAAGCCCCAGGAGACGATTCAGTCTTCCTGGGGCTATTCGTTAGCACTGATCCCGGATGGGGATCACGCGGATTTCACGAAAGGAGTCAGAATGGCGAGTTGATCCTTGCGCACTTCGCAGGACTCGAAGGCGAAGGAGCGTGCCATGGTGGCGAGTTCGGCGGGCGATTTCCCCTTGAGTCTTCGCAAGACGTAATCGAGAGCAGGCGGATCGAAATCGCGCGCCACTTCGCGTGCCCATTGTTCGCGCGTGTCCTGGTCGATGTCGGTGGTGGAGAGCATTTTGCCGACGGCATCGGTGAAGGAGGGAGCGAACTGCTGATATTTTTTGAAGAAACCGGTGATGGGTTCGGATTCGAGGAACTGCCTCCAGGGCGTGTCGGGGCGCGGGTTCACGATGCCCATCTGGCGCAAGTCTTTGTAACACCACATGGACCAACCCCAGCCTTTCTCTTCAAAGATGGAGATGAGGTCGCGGGTGATGGCCAACTGAGTGGCAAACGGTTGCGAACCGGTGCTGTCCACGCCGAATTCGCCCATGATGGTCGGCCTGTGAATGCGCTGTTCGTCATGCTTGCCGTCGAGGGTGCGCTCCAGCGCGGCGCGGTCGCAGAGTTTGCCGTTCACGCTGCCCGGATAAGTGGTGAGCTGGGCGAACGCTTCGTTCTCGAAATAATAATGATGGATCGCCGGGACGACCTGAGGATCCTCAAACACGGAGTCCTGCAAGCTGGTGATGTCCTTGGCCCAGCGGTTGGGGTCCAGGGCAATGATGTGGTTCGCATCCACCTCGCGGATCGAGCGAATAATCTGGCGGTAAAATGCATTCAAGAGCGGCACGTCGTTCGTTACCGGTTCACAAAGCAGGTTGTAGCCTGCAATCGTGGAGTCTCCTTTGTAACGCCGCGCGAGTTCCTTCCACAGCGCGGCCGCACGATCCATGAACTCCTTGTGATGCCACAAATAGGCTTCGCCATACGCGCTGCCGGCATTCTGATCGCGCGCTTGTGCGCCCGGCGCTGCGTGCAAATCCAGCAGAACCCATAGATTGTATTTGCGGCAGAGACGCACGGCGCCATCCAGGCGGCGGAAACCATCCTCGAGCCACTGGCCGGGAGCCAGGTCCGACTCGAAATGGCGGTAATTGAAGGGCAAGCGGACAAAGTTGAATCCCTGTCTGGCGAGGAAGGAGATGTCCGCCTCGGCGATATAGCTTTCCATGTACGCGTTGAAAAATGCGGAGTAGGATTCTTCGCCGAGCACGCGGCGGAATTGCTCGCGGATTTTCCACTCGGTCCACGGCAGGCCGATCATGTAATCCTCGATAAGCATCCAGCCACCGAGATTCACGCCGCGCAAACGGACGGGCTTATCGCCATCCATAATCTGATAGCCCTTGGCCTGAAGAACGCGCCCCGGCGCCCCCGTGGTTGCGCAACTTGCCGCGGAGAGTTCTCGTGGGTTCATCGCCGCGGTAACTGCCGCAGCCGCAGTGGTGCCAAGAAACTGCCGCCGATCCATCATTGCTGGCTCCTTGTGTTGAGGGTGTTTCACGCAAGCATAACGGTAGTGGTCCAATGATGCGGTGATGGTGAGCACATTGCAATCCCTTCGCGCCCTAAGAGGCAGAACTGCATTTGCACGCAGGGGCAAAGTGCGAAGAAGCCGCTTGCTTACTCGTATTTGTGTGTAAAATCATCTCCATCATGTCAACATCCCCGGAAAATTCTCAAAAAAGTAAACTGCGCATCGGCGTGGATTTGGGTGGCACGAAAATCGAGTTCATCGCCCTGGAATACGATGGCCGCGAACTTCACCGCCACCGCGTGCCCACGCCGCGGCATGATTACGACGGCACCGTGCGCGCCATCAAGGAAGGAGTCGAGCGCATCGAACGCGAATTGCAGCGCAGTGCGACCGTCGGCATAGGCATTCCTGGGACGATTTCCGGGATCACGCACACGGTGAAGAACGCCAACTCTGTATGGATGAACGGCAAGCCGTTTGACCGCGACATGAGCACTGCGCTGGGACGCGAGGTGCGCTGCGCGAATGACGCTAACTGCCTGGCCGTTTCGGAAGCCACGGACGGTGCGGGCGCGGGCAAGCGCGTGGTGTTTGCCGTGATACTGGGAACAGGTTGCGGCGGGGGAATTGCCGTCGATGGCCGCGTGCACAACGGGCGCAATGGCGTTGCCGGGGAATGGGGCCACACTGTGCTGCCGTGGATGCGCCCCGATGAATTTCCCGGGCCTGATTGCTACTGCGGCCTGCGCGGTTGCATCGAAACTTTTATTTCCGGCACCGGCCTGGAAGCCGATTACGAACGGGCCACGCAAATGCATTTGGAGGGGAAAGAGATTATCGCCCGCTGCGAGGCCGGAGAAGCAGCGGCGGTGGCGAGCCTGGAGCGCTACGAGGATCGGCTGACGCGGAGCCTCTCGCAATTGGTGAACATCCTTGACCCGGACGTCATCGTGCTGGGCGGAGGCGTGTCGCAGGTGCCGCGTTTGTACCGGAATGTGCCGCAGCGTTTAAAGAATTACGTATTCGGGAGAGAAGCCGACACGCCGGTGCTGGTGGCCAAGCATGGCGATGCCAGCGGAGTTCGAGGCGCGGCATGGCTTTGGCCGATCGAAAACTCGTAAACGTGAAGGCAAGATGGGACGGGGATACGAGCGGGGGCAGTTGGCAAAACGCTGGTGGTCACAATAGAAAACGCCCTTCGGAGATGCCGAAGGGCGTTTCGGAGAATACGAGTGAACAGGATCCGGACGATTACACGCGGCCTCTGCGAATCACCAGAAGCATCGTGGCAAGCATCCCGGAAACGAGCAGGAGCAGGCTGCTGGGTTCGGGAGTAGGAATCGTCCCAAAGTATTCCTGCGGCTGGCCATCCCCTGCGGTCTGCGTGCCGTCTATCGGCGTGTAAATAGTAAAGTTCGGATAGTTGCAGGTGCCAGTCCCGCAGGCCGCCTGGGCCTGACCGAGCCAGTTGCCGATGTTCGTCTGGTCTTGACTGCCGATGGTGCCATAGGGGTCACTTCCCGAAATACCGGGATCAAATATGTCCCAGATGGCCCACTGAATATCGCCTACCGTCTGTGCATTCCCGAGGTTGGCATCCATCTGCCCCACGAGCCAGGCAATCTCCTGGTACTGCGTGCTGCCGGTGAACATGACGTTGTTCAGGCTGGAGACTGTGGTTGTGGTCGCTTTCCAACTCTCGCCGACATAGACTTCGTCCTTGAAGTCGTCACAAATCAACTGCAGGGACTGACCATTGCCGGTATTTGTAAAATTGTAGGGCCCGACGTAGACACCGCCCATGACGTCACTGCCGCCATTGTTCAGAGTCAAGGAAACGCTGTCGGCGGAGGCAACTGCCGCTGCCGCCAGCATGACAATGAGAAGGGCTGTAACTTTGAAAGTCAGTTTCATTAGTCCTCGCGATACACGAATCCCCGTGAAATCGATCCAGGGCTGCGGTACCCTGAGCAAGAACAGAGCATGTAACATGCCAGAAACAGCAATTTCAAGCCACAGAAAAGAAATAGGTTATATCGTCAGAGAAGCAGGAATAAGGCTATCCATCCCTTTGCTTGCACATTCTCGTCCAAGCGGTTCCTAAGGCGCAGTGTCAATTCGCTCCATTACTTATAGTACTCAATAAGGGACGAGATTCTATTGGAGGGTGTCGCTAGCCCCGTCTGGAACTGAGCCGGGTATTCGTCTGCGCATTAAACTTGTGGCCCCGTCCACGGAGGAGACGGGGCCGGTGCTGAGCACCAAACGGTTCGTGGAACGGGATCAGTCACCACCCGCGGCTTTGCTCATCTGTGCCATCCAGGCTTCCGAGCGCCGGTGCATCTCTTCCGGCGTTACGTCTTCCACGTGCTGTCCTATCCCCCACTGCTGGCCAAATGGGTCGCGTATCTTGGCATAGCGGTCGCCCCAGAATTGATTCTGGAGGGGCATATCAATCTTGCACCCGGCCTTGACGGCGCGGTCATAGAGAGCATCTACATTGTCGCTGTAGATGAAGAGGTAAGACGATTGAGGACCTTTAGGATCCGGCGCGCTGGACATGCCCGGGAATTCATCGCTCAACATCAGGCGTGAATCGCCGATTTGAAGTTCCGCGTGGCCGATGCTGCCGCCCGGGCCGGACATGCGGCCGAGTTCTTTGGCGTGAAAGACCTCCTTGTAGAAGTCAATCGCGCGAGCGGCGTCCTTACACACGAGGGATGGCGTGATGGAATGGTACCCGTCTGGAATTGCTTTAACTGCACACATAGTTCCTCCTTTGAAAGCGTGAGATGAACGCGCAGGAGGTAAAAGCAACGGGTGGCCGTACCGCAGGGAGCGCTGCGCGTGGAGACCCTGAATACGCCCGTGCGGGGGGCAAGTCAAGCAGGAATTTGGGTGAAAAGTAGAGCTCTGGAGAGCAGCCGGAAGGGCAGGGAGACGCGGTACGCGAGAATTCAGTATTCGCGGTAAAGTTGCGGAAACTGCTTCTTGAGTTCGGCGAGTTTGGGGAGATCGTTGATGCGGATGTAGGGGCTGTCCTGGTGATGCTTCAGATAGTCCTGGTGGTAGCCCTCCGCGGGATAAAAGGCTTTTAACGGAACCACCTGCGTCACGATCTTTTGCGGATAAAGCTTGGCTGCTTCGAGCTGCGCAATATACGCTTCCGCAATTTTTTTCTGTTCATCGCCGGAATAAAATACGGCTGAACGGTACTGCGTCCCCCAATCCGGCCCTTGCTTGTTCCATTCCGTGGGATTGTGGGCCACGGCGAAGAAAACCATCAGCAACTGGCCGTAGGTAATCTGCGAAGGGTCGAACTCAACCTTTACGCTTTCGGCGTGTCCGGTATCGCCATTGCTCACCATTTCATAGTGCGCGGTTTCCGCTTCACCCCCGGAGTAGCCTGAGGTGGCGGAGAGGACTCCGCGAGTGTGCTGGAAGACGGCTTGTATGCCCCAGAAGCAGCCTCCGGAGAACACGGCCACTTCCCGCCCCTTTGTCGTGGCGATCGGCTGATCCATCACAGGTTTCGGAAAAGATGTGCTGGTGCGCGCTGCTGTTCCCTCGGCCGCGCACAGGAGGCATGCGAATATTCCGGCGAAAACCATTCCAAAGAGAGGGAATCCGTTGCCAGTCCTCATGCGTCTTGCTCCCAAGGCAATTTGTCAGCTTAAATTCCTATGCGACCCGTTGGATGCAGAAAAACATTCACGGGATTCATGGCTAATTTTGCCTTAACATGCAGGCAGGGGACGCGGCGGCTTTCTTGGGAGCTAGAAGTTCTAGACCCGTACCAGGCTAAGGTGGAGAGCAGGTTTTCGTGATGACACAGGCTCGGAAAATGCCGGTTCTGTTTATCGGGCATGGCTCGCCGATGAATGCCATCGAAGAAAACGCCTTCACTCGAGTGCTGGCGCAACTCAGCGAAAGTTTGCCCACCCCAAAAGCTGTGTGCGTTGTTTCGGCTCATTGGGTCACTCGCGGCAGCCAAGTCTTGACCGCTGAACGTCCACGGACGATTCACGATTTCTATGGCTTTCCCAAACCGCTGTATGAAGTGCAATACCCCGCGCCGGGAGCGGTGGAGGAAGCCAAGCGTCTGGCCCTGCAGCGACATTTGCTTGAGGATCACCAGTGGGGACTTGACCACGGCGCCTGGAGCGTCTTGCGGCACATCTACCCCAAAGCGGATGTGCCGGTTTTTCAAGTGAGCTTGGATCACCAGCGCACCTTTGCCGAGCACATTGCCCTTGGCCGCGAATTGCGGGAATTGCGCGAGCGCGGTGTGCTGATTCTTGGCAGCGGGAATCTGGTCCACAATCTCCACCGCATCAACTGGGAGATGCAGGAATCCGCGTACCCCTGGGCGCAGGAATTTGACGCCAAAGTGAAAGACGCGATTAACAAGAGGGACTTGGAATCGCTGGGCGAACCGGACCGTTGGGGCTCCGCACTGCTGGCCGAAGCGCATCCTACGCTCGAACACTATGCCCCGATTCTGTATTGCCTGGGGAGCACCGACGAACACGAGGCTGCTACGTATCCCTATGAGGGAATTGAGTTTGGAACAATCTCGATGCGCATGGTTCTATTCCAGCCGCAGCCAGCGGCGGCGACTTAGTTCATTTCGCGGCTGTAAGTCTCCAATCGCACGGAGCAGAAACGTTGAATGCGTCGCGATATTTCATCCACATTCTCGAGCGACTGTTCGTGGAACCTGATGCTGTCGCGAGGCATCTTATGGAGGGTTCCGAAATACCTTCTCTGGAGGAATGCATCGATGCGTCCGTCTCTGTATCTCGCTCTCGCTCTCGGCGCTACGGTTTTGACAGCGAATCCTGCCAGCGCGCAAGTAACCTACGGAAAGAAACCGGAATTGCCGGCGCCGTTCGCCACCCAAACGGTGGGCAACGGCCCGGATCACGCCAAGCCGCCGCTAGGTTTTCTGCCCACAGTACCCTCAGGTTTCCACGTCAAGATATTCGCCGAGGGTTTCCAGGTGCCGCGATTCCTGGCGGTGGCGCCGGATGGTGATATTTTTCTTGCCGATACGGGCGCGGGGAAAGTGTACATTTTGCGTGATCCGCAGCACAACGGTGTCGCGCAGACGGAAAAGTTCGTGGATGGACTGAAGCGTCCGTTTGGCATCGCCTTTCACGAGGACTACGTTTACGTTGGCAATACCGGGGAAGTGGTCAGATTTCGCTATGACAAGCAGACTTCCGAGCGGCTCGGGGCGGCAGAACATGTTCTCGATCTGCCTGCAGGTGGAGGGCACTTCACGCGTACCCTGGCGTTCAGCAAGGATGGCCAGAAGCTTTACGTCAGCGTCGGCTCTTCCTCGAATCTTGATCTTGAGAAGGACGCGCGGCGGGCCGCGGTCCTTGTCTGCGATCCCGACGGCAAGAACTCCCGCATATTCGCCAGCGGACTGCGCAATGCAGTTGGCTTGGCCATTGAGCCGCAGACTGGCGAAGTGTGGGTCAGCGTGAACGAGCGGGATGAACTGGGCGACAATCTGCCGCCGGATTATTTCACTTCGATCAAGGACGGCGGGTTCTATGGTTGGCCGTATAGCTATATTGGAGACAACGTCGATCCGCGAGTAAAGCCGCAAAGGCCTGATCTTGTTGCGAAGGCTATCATCCCCGATGTGCTGTTGGGTGCGCATGTGGCGCCTTTGCAGTTTGCGTTTTATACCGGCACACAGTTTCCGGAATCGTACCGTGGGGGAGCGTTTGTGGCGGAGCATGGATCGTGGAATCGCGCTTCGCGAGCCGGCTATCAGGTGGCGTTTGTCGGGTTCAAGAACGGAAAGGCCGCGGCGGATCCCGTGCCGTTTCTGAATGGGCTGGTTCCTGATCCGAGCGGAAAAAACGTGAATGGCCGCCCAGTGGGTGTGGCGGTTGCTCCGGACGGGTCGTTGCTAGTCAGCGACGACGGCGCAGGCGTAGTTTATCGCGTAAGCTACGCGCCCTAAGTATTTCTCGCGTTCATTCGCTCGGCTGCCCACAGCAGCGCGCTTCACTGCACATTTAGAGTCAACTGAATCGGCGTGAGCGGGAGCGCTTTAGTCGAACCGCTTGGAGTTGCCGTTGGCGTGATCATGACGATTCCCGAGGGTGTCTGGAACTTTAGTGTGGCGCTCGCGATGCCGCTATTTGCGTAGCTGGGCGCGGTGGCCATGGCTTGCAGCGTGGTCAGCGTGGCCAACTGAATCGCCGATTGATAGGTAGCGGAGGAAGCGGTGGGAGTGGAGCCGTCCGTGGTGTAGTGGATGGTGGCTCCGGCGGTTGCGTCTGTGATGGTCACAGACTGCGCCGACGTAAACGTACCCGACGCGGGTTGAATAGCGGGAGTGGCGGCACTCTGTGGCGGGGGCTGGGTCTGTATTTGTGAAGAGGCGGTGCTGCCACATCCAATTCCCGAAACCACCAGGGCAGTTACGAGTAGGACGGCTGTGACAGAGGCTAATTGGCGTGCGGGCGGCCACTTGTGGAGCCTCGCGCGTAACGTCCAAGCGAAAAGCAGCAGTGCGGCAAGGAACGCCAGCGGGAAACCTGGTTGCGGGGGGAGACTGCCGAACGGCAGGCGTGGAAGCGCAGGGAGAAGTGCCGATTGCGAAGGAGAGAGCGTGGAGACCATGACCGTGAACGGCACGGTTGCGCCATTTGTCACCGTCAAGCTGGCGGGCACGGTGCATTGGGCGCCAAAAGGAGCGCCGGAACAGGTGAGATTGATCGTGCCGTTAAAGCTGGGGCCGGGGACGACTTGCAGATTGTAAGTGGCCGTATTCCCGGCGGCGACCGTGGCGACAGTGGAGCCACCGCTGGAGGCCGGGCTTAACAGCGCTGCGGGCACTGCGTTGCCATAGAGATTGATCACCTGCGGGGTGTTTGGCGCGTCATCGGCGATGCTGAGCGAGGCGGTGAGGATGCCGTTGTCGCTGGGCGAAAAGATGACGGAAATCGTGCATGTCCCTTGAGCCACAAGCGGAGCGCTGCAGGTGTTCGTCTGGCTCCAGTCCTTTGCATAGGTGCCACTCAAGGTGATGCTTGAAGGAAAATGGAGCGTTGCGTTGCCAGAGTTTGTCAGCGTGACTATTTGAGGTGTGCTAGCGGTTCCTTGCGTCTGACTCGCGAAGCTCAAATTGCTGGAGGACAAAGAAACCTGGGGCTGCGGCGTGGCAGGGCTGGTGGCAGTTCCCGAGAGTGGCAGAGATTGCGGGCTGCCCGGAGCATTGTCCGTGATTCGTAAAGAGGCTTGAAACAGACCGGCGGCCGCCGGATTGAAGGAGAGAGTGGCCTGACAGGATGCATTGGGAGCCAGGACCGTCGAGCAGGTAGTGGCGAGGGAGAAGCTGCCGGTGGAATCGCCGGTGATCGCGACAGAAGTAAAAGACATGGCGATGTTGCCAAGGTTGCTCAAGCCAACGGTGAGGGAAGAGGTCTGGCCGACGGGAGTCTGCGGAAATGCGCCGCTGCCCGATAACTCCAGATAGGGGCCAGAGGAGTCCTGAGGATTCGTGTTGGTGATGTAGAGTCCGGTGGCGTAGGAATTCGCTGAACCATCGGTGAAGGGCGAGCCCGGAAGTTCGGTGATGGCCCCGGTAGTGGGGTCAATTTGGAAACCGTGGAGCGAACCGTTGAGCAAGGTGTAGAGATAAGAGCCTTGCGGATCGGCAACCGTAACCGCGCCAAACGGATACGGCGTTTGCACGGCGCTGAGGAGCGTTAACGCCCCAGACGTTTGGTCAATCGAATAAGTGTTGAGGGTCGCAGGCCCTCCAGGTGCGGCGAAGTAGAGGAAATTTCCACTGGGGTCGACCGCGATGGCGCCCGAGATCTCGCCGGTATAAGCGACAACGAGCGAAGAGGCTCCCGTTTCCGTTCCATCCACCGGCGAGAGCGTATACGAACTCAGCGTGCATCCAATCTGACCAGCGGACTGGAACAGAAAACGGCCCGCTGGATCCATAGCGCTGGACTTGGAGTCTTCTGTACTTCCGAGTATCGAGCTCCTGAGAGTCAACGCGCCGCTGCCTCCGTCGATATCGTAAAGATCAAATCCCGAGTAGAGATTGCCTCCAGAATTTCCCAGCGACACGTAGAGATGGCGGCCCGTGGGGTCAACGAAGAGATTCGTCGGCGCCCCGTCCGTAAAGTCCAATTCCAACTGCGGACCTAGATCGAGAACGGGATCGGCGGAATTTGAAGTATCAATCACGTACGGCGTGATTGAACTGTAGGGAGTTGGAGAAGGCTGGGCGTTCTGAAAACCAACATACACATATTCCCCGGTTGGTTCGGTTGCAATCGAGAGCGGATTGGAAGGCGCCTGGTTCGGATTGATTGTAGGGATGTACGGAAAAGGAGAACTCGGCACTTCCGTCAGAGCGCCGCTCGCAGGATCGATCGCATACATGGCGATGCTGGTGGGGCCGGCGACAAAGAGGAATTTCCCCTGGCCATCCACCGCCATGGGAGCGGCCTCATGCCCGGCGAAAGGGCTTGCGGGAATCGCAGAAAG
>Ga0187875_10003592_pt1 | contig 10908 bp, 7 predicted proteins | sample June2016WEW_17_1_2_FD_132978 | JGI IMG/M metagenome (GOLD analysis project Ga0187875, IMG submission 132978) | Peatland microbial communities from SPRUCE experiment site at the Marcell Experimental Forest, Minnesota, USA - June2016WEW_17_10 | ecosystem: Environmental > Terrestrial > Soil >... | reverse complement strand
CCTTGGCAGCCCGACCTTCACCGGAGCCAACGGGATCTATTCGAATGTGCCCTATGGGGGGACGGGGAATGGCGGAATCCCCATCGGTTCCACCAATGGATCGCAGTTTGGGCTACCCGGAATAGGACCGGGTGAGCCGTTCAACGTGCAGTTAGCTCTCAAGCTTCTCTTTTAGATTGCGCCGGCTAAACACACGCGGCATGACACGAGACGGAAAGGAACTCATACGGATATGAAGCGGGCGATTCGATCCCACGCCGGTCTCACCTTGACAAATCTGTTTCACGCATTCTTGGCCGCATCGGCTCTGATAGCTCTGTGCGCAGCAACCGCTGGCGCCCAGGCAAACTCTTCCGCTACCGCCGGCGCGCCCTCCGAAGGGCAGGAGTTGCCCGTGCATCAAATCCCGAACCTTGGACGGGGTGCCGAGTTCTACTTTTCTCCGGATAGCACCCATATCATCGGCAACGCCCAGCGCGAGAGCGACTCAGGTTTCCGCGTCTATACGCTCAAAATCGATGGCACCGACATCCGTCGCATCGAGGACAAGGGCGACGATGCCTGCTCGTTCTACTTTCCCGATGGCAAGCGCATCATCTGGACCTCGACCAAAGATCACTTGGACCTGCCCAAGTCGAACTACTCGAATCCGACCGACTATCCGCAGGGATCTGAGCTTTATACTTCCAACCTCGATGGCACGGATGTGAAACGGCTGACCAACAACACGGTCTACGACGCTGAGGTTTCGGTTGGCCCCAACGGCCAGTGGATTCTCTTCGGCAGCGAGCGCTCCGGGAAAATGGAGCTTTGGAAAATGAAGCCCGATGGCAGCGATCCGGTGCAGATCACGCACCTCGAAGGCTGGGAACCGGGTGGCGCATTCATCTTCCGCGACAATAAAACCATCATCTTTCGAGCCTGGCGCACTGCCGATGCCGTCGCCAAAAAACACCCCCTGCCCATGACGCTCTTTACGATTCAGGAAGACGGCACGCGGCTGACGCCGTTGACCCACGACGAAGGCACCAACTGGTCTCCGTTCCCAGCCCCTGACGGACACCACTACGTCTTCGTGAAGGTCCTTCCCCCGAACAATTACGAGATCTTTCTTGGAGATTTGAACAGCGATAAGCAGGTGCGGCTCACTTACAACAACGCCTTCGACGGCTATCCCTCGATCTCGCCCGATGGCCACTGGCTGGTGTTTACCTCAACCCGCGACTCCGCTCCCGGGGCCCACACAACCGGAGTTTATCTGCAAGATATCTCGAGTCTTCATATCGGACCCTAGATATCGGCCCTAGCGTCACTCAACGCGACAAAACGACTTCGGCAGTCGTGGGGTCAATCACCGATTTAACCTCGGCGATTCGGTTCGCCGGAAATTGACCCCGACGGGCATGCTCGCGGAGATTATCGGTTTCTGATCGCATTTGGTTCGCCTGACAGGAGTGATGAAACCGGACTGCCCATTCATCGATCAGAGAAAATGAAGGCTTCCAGGGAAGGTCGGACTGGAGAGTCCATTCTCTCCAGTGCGGTTCGAGAGGAGAAATTCGCGAATTGGCGGGCTTTTCGCGAGGATTTCAACGAACTACGGCCAGAGTTCGCATCAGCACAGACTGCGTGGCGGAGAGAAAGACATTCGAACTCTCGGTACCGTTTCCGGAACCCGTAAGAGCCCGCACCGTGCGGGAGTTGCATTTTATTCTGCAACAACAACATACAGTCAGAGAAAGGGATAAAGGGTCGACATACTTGGGTCCAGTGCGGTTTCATGACTTTGAAAAAGGCGAATGGCAAGCGATTGTGAGGCCGAACGAAATACGAATGTATGATGTACTTCCCACTTTCGAAACCGTTAGCGAAGACTACGCGCCTGCCGGGCAGTCAGAAATCGAACATTCCTTGTAAATGCCCCGGCTAGAAACGAATGTTCGGCGATTTTGTCCGCTCCACCGTCGACCTTACATGGTATGCGCCTTGCCCCGGTGACTCAGACCTGAGTATTGTTACGGAGTGAAATTCCCGCGATGTAGTGGAATCCTGCTGCACTTCACTTCTCTGCCCGGCCGCCTTGGTATCGGCGATCTTGGCCCTTGCGCTTATGAATTTGCGGACTTCCTGTTCGCCGCCGGACAGAAGTTGTGGCAAGTGTTGCCTTTGAATCCCACCGGATACGGCGATTCCCCGTACCAGTGCTTCTCCGCTTTTGCCGGCAACCCGCTGTTGGTCAGTCTGGAGCGCTTGCGCGATCAGGGCTTGCTCCAGGCTTCGGACCTGGCTCAGTCACCGCTGTTTCCCGAAGACTTCGTCGACTATGGGCCGGTAATTGAATTCAGAATGGCGAGCTTAGGCCGGGCGGCGCAGGTTTTCTTTGCCGACGGCTCCCGGGCGGATCATGCGGCCTTCGACCGCTTTTGCGAAAGCGCCAGTCCATGGCTCGACGACTACGCGCTCTTCATGGCCTGCAAAGATGAACACCACGGAACGATCTGGACCTCTTGGGACGCACAGATTCGGAATCGAGACGCGCATGCCCTGAGCGAGTGGTCGAGGAGACTGGTGCCGGAAGTGAACGCTTACAAGTTTTGGCAATTCGAATTCTTCCAGCAGTGGGAGCAGCTCAAGATTTATTGCGGGCAACGCGGCATCCGTTTCATGGGCGACGTCCCGATCTATGTTGCGCACGACAGCGCAGATATCTGGGCTCATCCCGATCTGTATTATCTCGACGATCAGGGCCGCCCGACCGTGGTCTCCGGCGTGCCGCCCGATTATTTCAGCGCCACCGGACAGCTCTGGGGGAATCCGATTTATCGCTGGGACTTGCTGGCCGCCAGCGGATACAAGTGGTGGATCGAGCGCTTCCGTGCCTCGCTCGCGCTTTTCGATATGGTGCGACTCGATCATTTCCGTGGCTTTGAATCTTACTGGGAGGTTCCCGTCGGCGAAACGACCGCTATTCACGGGCGCTGGATCAAAGGGCCGGGAGAAGATTTTCTGTCGGCACTGCAGAACGCGTTTTGCGGACTACCGATCGTGGCGGAAAACCTCGGCGTGATTACTCCGCCGGTGGAAAAACTGCGGCAGCAGTTCGGTCTGCCGGGCATGAGTCTTTTACAATTTGCGTTCGGGACTGATCCGCAGGGTCCATCGTTTCTTCCGCATAATTACAGCCGCGACCTGGTCGCCTACACTGGCGGCCACGACAATGACACAACCGTGGGATGGTGGTCGAGTTCGGGTGCGGGCGACAGCACGCGCACTCCGGAAGATGTCCGCAAAGAACACGACTTCGCGCGCGCGTATCTCAACTTCCACGACGATTCCGAGATCAACTGGGTCATGATCCGCGCGGTGCTGGCATCGGTCGCTGATGTTGCGATTGTCCCGTTGCAAGATGTGCTGGGCCTTGGCAGCGCAGCTCGCATGAATCTTCCGGGCACGGTCAGCGGAAACTGGAAATGGCGTTATCGTCCGGGCGCATTGAGCGGCGAGTTGGGCGTTAGGCTTCGATCTCTGGTAACCATGTACGATCGATAGGAAGAATTCTCGAAGGGGTTCTGCTTGTGCATGACGGTGATGCCGTTCGCGGCATGATGAATAGGACACTTGAATGTCACTAAACCGGGATGTGCTTTGGTACAAGGACGCGATCGTTTATCAAGTCCACGTCCGCACCTTCCACGACAGCAATGGGGATGGCATCGGTGATTTTCAGGGTCTTGAAGAGAAGCTCGACTACCTTCAGCAACTGGGGATCAACGCGATATGGCTCATGCCATTCTTCCCCTCGCCGCTGCGCGACGATGGCTACGACATCGCGGATTACAACGCTGTCCATTCCAGCTATGGAACATTGGAGGATTTCCGCAAGTTCTTGGGGTCTGCCCACGACCGAGGGATCCGGGTCATTATCGAAATGGTGCTGAATCACACCTCCGATCAGCACCCGTGGTTTCAAGAGTCGCGGAGTTCGCCGGACAATCCACGGCGCGATTGGTATGTCTGGAGCGACACGGATCGCCGGTACAAGGGCGTCCGCATAATCTTTCTTGATACAGAAACGTCGAACTGGGCTTGGGATCCGATTTCAAAATCCTTCTATTGGCATCGATTCTTCAGTCACCAGCCCGATCTCAACTACGACAATCCTGCGGTTCGGGAACAGATGTGGAATGTGATGAAGTTCTGGCTGGAGATGGGTGTAGATGGATTCCGTCTCGACGCGGTGCCGTACCTGGTGGAACGCGAGGGCACAAATTGTGAGAACTTGCCGGAGACCCACGCGGTTCTGAAGGAATTGCGGCGAAAACTCGATGAACAATTCCCCGGCAGGATGCTTCTGGCGGAGGCCAATCAGTGGCCCGCCGATCTCCGCCCATACTTCGGTGACGGAGATGAATTCCACATGGCGTTTCATTTTCCGTTGATGCCCAGGATGTTCATGGGGCTGAAGCTGGAAGACCGCAAGCCCATTACCGAAATCTTGCAGCAGACCCCGGAGATTCCGTCCTCATGCCAGTGGTGTCTGTTCCTGCGCAACCATGACGAGCTGACCCTGGAAATGGTAACCGGCGTGGAACGCGACTACATGTACGACACCTACGCGGAAAGCAAGACGATGCGGCTGAATCTTGGAATTCGGAGGCGGCTCGCTCCTTTGCTGGACAACGACCGCAGGCGCATCGAGGTAATGAACGGGATGCTGATGTCCTTACCGGGGACTCCTATCGTCTATTACGGCGACGAAATCGGAATGGGAGATAACATCAACCTGGGCGACCGCAACGGAGTAAGGACTCCGATGCAGTGGGACGGAGGAACGAACGGCGGCTTTTCGACCGCGGATTCAGAGCGGCTGTATTCCCCCCTTATTCAGGATCCGGTATATGGTTATCCGGCCGTGAACGTGTTGAGGCAAGACGCGAGCGAACATTCGCTCCTCAACTGGATGCGCGGCATCATAACGGTCCGCAGATCGACCGCAGTGTTCGGCAGGGGATCGATTGAGTTTCTCTATCCCGCCAACCACAGAATACTGGCCTATGTGCGGCGACTGGGAAACGAGGCGGTCCTCGTGGTCAACAATCTTTCGAGCACGGCGCAAGCTGTCGAACTGGATCTGCGGCGCTACAAGGGAACTATTCCGATCGAAATGTCTGGCAAGAATATGTTTCCGCGTGTGGGCGATCTGCCCTATCTGCTCACCATGGGTCCCTACCAGTTTTACTGGTTTCGGCTGCGAAGAATCTAACCGAATGTAGATAGTGAACAAGATGTCATATGACGCGCGTCTACACCGGGGTATGCGGTACTTCGAACGGAGATGAAATTGGCGGAAGAGAGCTTTCTTACGGATGATTTTCTTCGCCAACTGATCAACGTCGGCGAAGTGGACATCCTCGTGGGCCTACCCACCCACAATAATGCCAAGACTGTCGGGCCGATCATCCACACGATTCGAAGCGGCATCCTACGCGGGTTTCCCCGGGCGCGAGCCGTGATCGTTAATGCTGATGGGGGATCGCGCGATGGCACGCCAGAACTGGTCACGGGCGTCTCTATCGATGACCTGCGCCCAGCCTCCAATCTGCACGCGCTCCGCACGATGCACTCAATCAGCACGAGGTATGCAAGCGGTCCGGCGAGCGGAGTTGCATTGCGGACCATTCTGGCTGCCGCCGAACTGCTCCGCGCCAAGGCCTGCGTGGTGCTGTCGCCCGAGTCCGCGAACATCGAACCGGAATGGCTCTCCAAGCTTCTGCACCCCATTTATGACGACGGCTTCGATCTTGTGACCCCTACATATCGCAGACATAAGTTTGAAGGGCTGCTCATAACGAATCTTCTGTACCCGATGACCCGCGCACTTTACGGGTTAAGAATCCGCGAGGCATACTCGCCCGAGTTCGGATTCTCCGGCCGTCTCGGAAGCCAATTCCTGGGGCAAAATGTCTGGAGTGATGGAACCGACGGGGCCGGTGTCGAACTTCGCTTTATCCTGGCTGCGCTCGCGGGGCGATACCTTATATGCCAATCCTTCCTTGGAGAAAAAGAGCGCCTCGAGCGAAGTGCCGCTGACCTGGTGACCGCGGTGCGACAGATTGTCGGCACCCTGTTCTCCGCATTGGACTCGGCCTTTCCGGTCTGGAGTGCCGTGGCCGGTTCGCAGACCCCCCCCACAAACGGGGCCGACCACGGAGTGCTTCTGGAACCACTACGAATAAATCGGAAGCGATTGCGAGACATGTTCGTGACCGGAGTCGCCGAATTGGAGACGGTCTTTCAGTCGATTCTTTCCCCCTCCACCCTGGCAGAACTCCAGCGAATCGCACGCCTGGGAGAAGAGGAGTTTCATTACCCTGCGGAATTGTGGGTCAGGACCGTCTACGAGTTTGCCGCCTCGTATCAGAAGTCTGTAATCAGTCGGGATCACATCGTTCAGGCTTTGGCGCCACTTTTCCGCGGGAGAGTAATCACGTTCCTGATGGAGAACCGCAACGTTTCTGCGGACGAGGTTGAGAACAATATAGAAGCTTTGTGCCTTGAGTTCGAGCGCTTGAAACCGTATCTGCTGCAGCTGTGGAAATCAAGAGAGTGAGGCTACTATGCGGGAAATGATTATCAGCGAACTGAGCCAGGCGCTGCATGAGATGGCCAGAGGTTTCGCCCACTTCCTTCCTCGTCTCATCGTGATGCTGATCCTTGCATTTGCCGGCTGGGTGATCGCATACGCTGTAAAAGCGGTTCTGCGCAGCATTCTGAGGCTCATCAAGTTCGACAAGCTTTCAGAAAACGCGGGCGCCTCGCAACTGCTCACCAATGCCGCCTTGCCTTCGGCGACGGAAATGTTGAGCCGGTTCGTCTTCTGGCTGACCTGGCTCGGCTTCATTCTGCTGGGCGTGCGCGTGCTCGGGATCCTGGGCCTGCAGGAGCAAATCGCGAGATTCTTTCTTTTCCTGCCGCGCCTGTTCGGCGCGATCATCATTTTGTTTTTTGGACTGCTGGCAGCCAGCTTCTTTTCGCGCGCCGCTCTATTAGCTGCGGTAAATGCGAATGTGCCTTCACCCCGGGTTTTGAGCCTCGCTCTCCGTAGCATCATCGTTGTTTTTGTATTGTCGATCGTCTTTGAAGAACTGGGCCTGGCGGAGCAGACCATGCTGGTTGCCTTCGGAATTGCCTTTGGAGCCCTGATGCTCGGCCTGGCAATCGCCTTCGGCATAGGCGGTAGAGACTTGGCCAGGCATTTCCTGGAGAAGCGGTTTGTTCGCGCGAAAAGGGAAGAGAACGAAGACGAACTGTCGCCGCTCTAGTGCAAGCGACTCAGGAATACGCACTCTATCGGAAAGGCTTTTTGGAATTAAATGTGGTGAATTTTGCACAGAAAGTCTTTTTCGTGACGAACGCGTGGTCGTGTTGCTCGGAGCGTGGGGGGAAACGTTTGGTCGAGTGCAGTACAACCCTGATATCAACCGACTGCCCTTTGCGGTAGGATTAAGGTTTGTCCCTCCTCATTGGAAGGCTCGTGCCATGCGGCTGGTCAGCATCCGGCTCATTGTTTCCCTTATCGTCGGCATTACGCTGGTCTCGCTCTCGTACTCGTATTACGAGGCATTGGGTGAGAAGCGTGGTCTGCGCCGAGACTTGGAGCGTCGTGCCGAGGTACTGGGTCAGAGCCTCGCGGGAAGCGTGGAGCGCGACCTGGAGAAAGATCCGGCGCAGGATTTGCAGCGCGTCGTCCAGCGCCTCGGGAGCCGCGAGCATCTCTTGGGACTTGCTATCTACGGCCGGCAGGGCGATTTGCTGGCAGTTACACCGGAGCTGGCATCCGCGCTGGCTATCGCTCCTTCCGTAGTGTCTCAAGCGTTGCGTGAGAATCGCGAAGCAGGCGGGTTTCAACGAGCGGGCGAGGCTTCGCTTCACATCTACGCCTTACCTCTTCACCAGCACGACGAAGTGACTGGCGGCCTCGCGATTGTTCACGATGCTGGCTATATTCGGACCGAGACCCTTCGCATTTGGCGCGAAACATTTCTGCGGGCGCTGGCACATGCGTTTCTCATCGTGCTGATCACGCTGTTGATCGTGCGCTGGAGCATGGCCGGACCTATCGCTCGCACGGCGCAGTGGATGCGCGCTTTGCGGACGGGGAAAATCCCTTCAGGCCAGAACGCCACCGATCTGGATCTCTTTCGTCCTCTGGTGCGCGAGGTCGCCGCCTTCGCCGAAAGCCTTAGCCAGGCGCGGTCGGCGGCCGAGACCGAAGCCCGCCTGCGGGAGACAGGTGAATCTCTGTGGACCGCCGATCGGCTGGCCGTGCACGTGCGCAAACGACTGGACAACGGGCGTCTTTTTGTCGTGTCGAATCGCGAGCCTTACATGCATATGCGGCGCGGCAAATCCGTGGAAGTAATGGTACCGCCCAGCGGAGTTGTCACAGCGATCGAGCCCATACTGCGCGCCTGTGACGGAACCTGGATCGCCCATGGCAGTGGCGATGCCGACCTTGAAACGGTGGATGAGCACGACCGGCTGCGCGTGCCTCCGGAAGATCCTCACTACAGCTTGCGCCGGGTCTGGCTTAGCCAGGCGGAAGAAGAAGGCTATTACTATGGATTCGCCAACGAGGGAATCTGGCCGTTATGTCATATCGCCCACACCCGCCCGATCTTTCGCGCGGAGGATTGGCAGTACTATCAGGCTGTCAACCAGAAGTTCGCCGACGCGCTGCTCGAAGAGATGCGGGACGTGGAGAAGCCCATCGTGCTGGTGCAGGATTACCATTTCGCGCTCCTGCCCCGGCTGATTAAGGAAAAGAGACCGGAGGCCAAGGTAGCAATCTTCTGGCACATCCCGTGGCCCACCCCGGAGGCTTTTGACATCTCCCCGTGGCGCCGCGAACTTGTGGATGGCCTGCTCGGCGCCGATCTGATAGGGTTTCACATCCAGTCGCACTGCAATAACTTCCTGTATACGGTCGACCGGGTAGTGGAATCACGCGTCGATTGGGAGCACTTTTCTGTAAGACGGCTGGATCATCTTACCCTGGTGCGGCCGTTCCCCATCAGTGTGGATTTCACCGATGTGAAACCGCCGAAGTCGACACCGGGTTCCTACGTCGAACGTTCCGCTTTGCTCAAGGCGTTGGGGGTTGAGGCCACCTTTATGGGCGTGGGCGTCGACCGAGTCGACTACACCAAGGGCATTCTGGAGCGCTTTCTTGCCATTGAGCGTTTTCTGGAGAAGTATGCTGGCTATCAGGGCAAGTTCACATTCGTGCAGATTGGCGCTCCCAGTCGCAGCCACCTCAAACGCTATCGAGATCTGATGGAGGAGGTGGAAGCGGAAGCCAATCGCATCAATATGCGGTTCCAGACGGACCGATGGAAGCCCATCGTTTTTCTGAACCGGCAGCATAACCACCAGGAAATCCAGGCCTACTACCGCGCCGCGGACTTATGCCTGGTTACGTCGCTGCACGATGGCATGAATCTGGTGGCGAAAGAATTCGTGGCTGCCCGGCACGACGAAAGGGGCGTCTTAATCCTGAGTTGTTTCACCGGCGCCGCCCACGAGTTGCGCGATGCCTTGCAGATAAACCCCTACGACATCGACCAGACGGCTGAGGCGATTCGCGTCGCCCTGGAGATGGAGCCGGAGGAAAAGGCTTTGCGTATGCAGCGCATGCGCAAGACTGTCCGGGAACACAACGTTTACCGCTGGGCAGGAAACCTCATCGCGGAACTCTGCGAGCTCCGCCTCGACGCATCGGAAGAAAGCAACGAGAAACCCCGGGCGAATACTGCTGCCTGGGGGTGAGGAGCATGCGTTTGCCCCGCACGGTCAATCCAATTGAAGTTGAGCAGTTCATGCGCGCGGTAGCGGAGTCGCCGGTTTCCGCGCTTCTGCTCGATTATGACGGTACCCTCGCGCCATTCTGTCTCAATCGGCAGCAGGCTATCCCCTATCCGGGAATAACCGAACTCCTGCAAGAGATCATCGCCAATGGCCGCACCCGCGTGGTCATCATCACAGGTCGAAACGCGCATGAGGTGGTCCCGCTGCTTGCGATTCACTCCGATCTCGAGATCTGGGGATGTCATGGCTTGGAGCGGTTGAGACCGGATGGAAACTGCGAGACACCGCGCGTCGATGAATCTGTGATGCGCGCACTGGCCGAGGCAGAACGTTGGTTAAGGAATCAGGGGCTGCACCACCGGGCTGAATTCAAAACGGCTGCCGTCGCCGTTCATTGGCGCGGACTGGATGAAGCGACGGCGGCGGAAACCCGCGCTCAGGTTTTGCTGGGCTGGCTTCCCATTGCTCAAAGTACGCCAATGGAACTGCTGCAGTTCGATGGCGGAATTGAAATGCGCATGCCGGGTCGCGATAAAGGGGATGCAGTCCGCACCATCCTGGGTGAAATCGGCCCGGAGGTTCCCGTGGCCTACCTTGGAGATGACATCACCGACGAGCGGGCTTTCATCGCTCTGGGTACCCTGGGCCTAAGCGTGCTGGTTCGCCCCGGATGGCGCGAAACTGCGGCTGCCCTCTGGATCAGGCCGCCAGAAGGATTACAGGAGTTTCTGACACGGTGGCTGCGAGCCTGTCGTGAGCGGCAGCATCGCGCGAGGACAGAGCGCTCCGGTCAAGCCTGACCTGGGAGACTCGCACTTCAGCGCCGCGCAAATTCCCCGCCCTTCGCTGTGCGCTACGGAATCGCCGGCACCTCAGAGTTGGAGACTTCCGTCGCAGCGCTCGAGTTGGGCTTAGCCGCCTCCACCCGAGCCCCAGCACTGTGCCCACCGTCCGGCCCGTCCGATAGCAGCCCAAACACTCCCACTCCCGTGGTCGTCCCCACGTACACTTTGCCGTTCACGATCAGTGGCGTGATGAACT
>Ga0187875_10003588_pt1 | contig 10925 bp, 11 predicted proteins | sample June2016WEW_17_1_2_FD_132978 | JGI IMG/M metagenome (GOLD analysis project Ga0187875, IMG submission 132978) | Peatland microbial communities from SPRUCE experiment site at the Marcell Experimental Forest, Minnesota, USA - June2016WEW_17_10 | ecosystem: Environmental > Terrestrial > Soil >... | reverse complement strand
GTGTAAATCAACTTCTCGGCGAAATGACCCTCGATGAGAAGATTGATCTCATCAGCGGTGACACACCCTTCCGCACTCACCCGGTTCCGCGCCTCAATATCCCTTTCTTCCAGATGGCGGACGGTCCTGTGGGAGCTCACATTCCAGCACCAACAATCGCCTACGCCGGTGGCATTGGGCTGGCGGGCTCGTGGGATAGACAACTCGCGGTTCGCATCGGCGAAGAACTGGGGCGAGACTGCCGGTCCCGCGGAGCCGTCTTCCTCCTTGGCCCCGGTGTCAACATCTACCGCACACCGATGAACGGACGCAACTTTGAATACTTCGGCGAGGACCCATTTCTCGCCAGCCAGATTGCCGTCGGTTATATCCAGGGCGTGCAGAAGGAGGGTGTCTCGGCCACCGTCAAGCACTATCTCGGTAATAATTCCGAGTACCTGCGGCATGATTCGGACTCCGTCATCGACGAACGGACGTTGCGTGAAATTTACATGCCAGTGTTTGAAGCAGCGGTCAAAGTCGGCAAAGTGGGAGCCATCATGGATTCCTACAATCTCACTAATGGCGAACACATGACGCAGAATCGCCGCCTCAACGTTGAAGTGGCCAAAGAGCAGTGGCACTTTCCAGGTATCATCATGTCGGATTGGGTCGCAACCTACGACACCGCCGCTGCCGTGAAGGGCGGCCTCGATCTCGAAATGCCTTTCGGCGTCTACTACAACCGGGAAACTATTCTTCCGCTGCTCAAAGCGGGAACGATCACGCAGGCTGATGTCGATGACAAGGTCCGCCGGATCCTCCGCGTGGCTATCGACTTTGGCTGGCTCGATCATCCGGCTCTCGATACCAGCATCCCGCGCTACAATCTGCAAGGTCGAGCTGCCTCATTGCAGGCCGCGCTTGAGGGCGCGGTGCTTTTGCAAAACCACAACCATGCGCTGCCGCTCGACGAAACAACACTCAAGACGATCGCAGTGATCGGATCCAGTGCAACCCAGACCGTCACGACAGGCGGAGGCAGCGGCGAGGTCGTGAGCTTCGCAAATACGAATCTGCTCGTCGGTATCAGCAACTACCTGGGCGACAGGGCCAAAGTCCTCTACGCGCGCGGCGTTCGTAGCACCAATCAGATGGCCCACCTCACGCAATTCACTACCGATGCCCAAGGCGTGACCAGCGGAGCAATACACACCACATTTGCCAAGGCCGATCTGGAAGGCGGAGAGACCGGTACGACGATCGAGAGAGCGATGATAATCCCGGGCTCGACGCGGCGCGAACCCGAAGAACAGGAACTGAACGCTCTTACATCCCATAAGAACTCCAGCCCCTATCTGCGGACGACGACGAGCGGCAGGTGGACCGGCTACTACACGGTGGGAGCCGCGGGCACGTTCGAAGTATTTGTTCAGACCGATGGACGGTACCGGCTGCTCGTCGACGATGCCGTCGTCTTCGACAGTTCTGTCGTGCCGAAGGCTATCCTCAATCAAACGGCCATCGAGCTTTCCGCTGGTCCGCACAAGGTCGTGTTGGAACAGTTGGCCACACAGTTCGCCTCGGTTTCCGGAATGCGGGTAGGCATCGTGCCGCTCAGCACCATTGTCGAAAACGATGCTCTAGAGATAGCGTCTCATGCCGATACCGTCGTGCTGGCGGTGGGTTTCAACTCAGCCTCCGAATCCGAGGGTGGGGACCGAAGCTTTGAGCTTCCCGTTGGGCAACAACAATTAATCGATCAGGTCGCTGCGTTGGGCAAGAAGACTATAGTCGTGATTACATCGGGTGGAAGCGTCGATGTCTCGCCTTGGAAAGACAAAGTTCAGGGTATTTTGGCGTCCTGGTATGCGGGCGAAGAAGGCGGCAACGCCGTCGCCCGTCTGCTCTTCGGAGAGAGTAACCCCTCAGGCCACCTGCCCATCGGCTGGGAAAAAAAGGTGACTGACAATCCCAGTTTTAATAGCTACTATCCCGACGCAGGCACTAATAAGATCGTCTACCGTGATGGCATCTTCATGGGCTATCGCGGTTACGAGCAGGCTCATGTCGAGCCACTTTTCCCCTTCGGCTTCGGACTCTCTTACACGACCTTCTCATTCACGAACCTGAAGAGCATTCCGACGGGCGACGGGCGCTTCTCCGTCACTTTCGACGTTGCGAATACGGGCGATCGTGCCGGAGCTACCGTCGCTCAGCTTTATGTCGCCGAATCATCCCCGACGGTACCGCGCCCGGCTAAGGAATTGAAACAGTTCGAACGGGTCATGCTGCAGCCCGGGGAGACCACGCATGTCAGCGTCGAGCTTGGTCCGCGGAGCTTTAGTTTTTATGATGTCAACGCGGCATTGTGGCGCGCGAATGCCGGCAACTACAGCTTGCTGCTGGGCGACTCGTCAGCAAGCATTCAGCAGAAAATTACTATCCAACTACCGAAACTGATCATCATGCCAGGAAGCGACTAGACCGAACTGCGCAAGACTTGTCCCAAGCCGACTTATCATTACCAATCGCGTAGCCGACGCCGGATCACTTCCGTGTGGCCGACCACCCGCCCAGAACGCCTCATACACCCGGGTTCAATAAGAATGCAATTCGGATTGAAGTAGACTTGCTCGTATGCGGATCGAGTTGGATTCATCTGTTTGTCTGCACCAGTCCGGGGGCTCCCGAGGCGGGAAAACTTGTTCAGCTCGGCTTGCATGAGGGACCTCCAAATCAACATCCTGGGCAGGGTACGGCCTGTCGGCGTTTTGCCTTTGCCAACGCCATGATTGAGTTGATCTTGGTGAGCGATGCTGTGGAGGCTCAAAGTCAAAGCGCACTGCGCACCTTGCTTTGGCAGAGATGGTCGAGTCGGGAGGGTAACGCCTCGCCTTTCGGCATTTGCTTGCGGCCTGTCGATTCTCAAGACACAAGTGCACCCTTTCCTTCGTGGGAGTATCGGCCGGCCTATTTACCAAATCCGCTATTCATGAATATCGGCGAAGCGGGAGTTGAGGAGCCGATGTGGGTCTATCTGAACTTTATGCAACGGGTCCAGCGCGAACAGTGGTTCCTTGAGCATCCCATCGGCATTCGCCAGATCACTGGCTTGACTTTGACCACCCCTGTGCCGCTCCGCTCTGCCGTGGCGCAGACCGTGGTGGAGAATGGAATTCTCTCAACCCGCAGGGGAACAACATCTCTGCTTGAAATTGAATTTGATGGCAACCGCCGAAAAGAGCGTGTAGATTTCAGGCCGCAGTTACCGTTCGTCTTTCAACTGTGAACTGACAAGAAAAGTTAAGTGTCATGGTACTCGGCGGGCAACCTTGAAATAATCCTAAAGTAAGAGTAGCCGACCATCCACCAAGAGTCGTCGCATCCTCTGGCCCTGCCTCAGACGTTATAATTACGCCCACGGATGGCTCTAACCTCAGGCGCAAGACTCGGTCCTTATGAAATTCAATCGCCCTTGGGCGCCGGCGGCATGGGTGAGGTGTACCGGGCGCGAGATACCCGGCTCGAGCGCACCGTCGCCGTTAAGATTCTCCCCTCTCATCTGTCTGAAAACCCCGAGGCCAAACAGCGCTTCGATCGCGAGGCCCGTGCCATTTCTTCGCTGAACCATCCCAATATCTGCACACTATTCGACGTCGGCCAGCAGGGTGGAGTCGATTACCTGGTCATGGAATTTCTGGAAGGCGAAACCCTTGCCGACCGTTTGCGGAGGGGTCCGCTTACTGCGGAGCAGTTGCTAAAGTGCGGCAATGAAATCTGCGAAGGCCTGGGGAAAGCCCACAAGACCGGAGTTATCCATCGCGATCTGAAACCCGGCAACATCATGCTGACCAAGACTGGCGCGAAGCTCATGGACTTCGGACTGGCCAAGGCCATACCAACCCACGAAACTCCGGCTTCCGGTTTGACCATGACTTTGTCCGGGCCTTCGGCGGGTCACCCGTTGACCGCTTAGGGCACAGTAGTGGGGACGTTCCAGTACATGTCGCCGGAGCAGGTGGAAGGCAAGGAGGCTGATGCGCGCAGCGATATTTTTGCGCTGGGTGCGGTGCTGTACGAGATGGCGACCGGGCATCGCGCGTTTGAAGGGAAAACCACAGCCAGCGTGATTGCCGCGGTGCTGGAAAGGAATCCTCCGCCCGTCTCAACCGTACAGCCGATGTCGCCGCCGGCGCTAGACCGGGTCGTGAAAACCTGTGTGGCCAAGGATCCTGACGAGCGCTTTCAGAGTGTGCACGATGTCAAGCTGCAATTGCAGTGGATCGCAGAAGGCGGATCGCAAGCCGGTGTGCCCATCCCGGTCGCCGCCCGACGCAAGAACCGTGAGAAGCTGGCGTGGTCGCTGTTGTGCGGATTTGCGATCTTTGCCCTTGTAAGGTAAGGTTAGCCGCCCGCAACTCTGTTCTCGCTAACGGCCGACCCATCAGTCCGAAACGGTGTCCTAGGTATGCGCAGGGCGGTAAGCGGCGGCAGTCGTCGTGGATTCTGCGTGCCCATAACTTGCCAGCAGCTGGGTCAGTTTGCGGACGAGCGGTCTGCCGCCTCGCGGATCACGGGTATGCGCGTGGTCATGGCATAGGGTGTCATCCTTTAAGCGATCAGGATGCCTGCCGCCGCCGCGGCAATGTAGTCGCCCAGGCCAACCCGGACTCCGACCTTGACTGCCTGTTTGCCTCCCCGCATGAAGTTTGCGACGAAAAATACTCTGGAGAATCCGCGCTCGAAGCCATGCGTGGAAGCGGCTACGCCACGAATGGTCCGACGTAAGATCGATCGGTCGTCATGGTCGCGTGGACAAGAGCCCTGCATGTGTCGTCGAATCCTTTTCGGAGCGTGGCGAAGCGTGTCAACATGATGTTGACAATGCCCTGCGGCGTATCGGCGAGCAACTCCTCGGGCAGCCCAAGTGTGATGTTCGCGAAAGGCATCGTTGAGTTTGCTACCTATAACGGCGCATTCGTAAAAAAAAGGACCCCATCTGTTCAATTCGCTTCGATCAGGTCATTGTGTTCGAGCTGTTAGGGCCCCACGCCCAAACCAAGCTTTTCTGATCAGACTTGAGATCGGGGAAATGAGAAACTCCGTGGTGAGGTCATTTGTGATCGAGATCAAGGGTTTTCATCAGGTTCAGTTCGCTTAAGCGACCGGGAGGCTAACATGCTTTGGACTATTTTCGTTGTTTTGCTTGTTTTGTGGCTATTGGGCTTCAGTTTGCATATCGGCGGAGCTCTGATCCACTTGCTACTCGTGGTGGGATTGGTCGTTTTGGTCATCAACTTACTGAGTGGACGACGAAGTGCAATTTAAAGAAAAGCAGTAGGAGTTCCGTTATCGGGAGGCCATGATAAGACTCTTGGTACTTCGCTGCGGCTCCCGGGTTGAATATTGCAAGAGCTTGGTGCGCGGAGCAACTGGAACGGAAATAACCACGGGCAGGCTGTTCCGCTGAGGCCGAACAACAAACTGTAAGAATAGGACTCCGGCTCGTTCGACATTTTTGTCGGCGTATATCGCAATTCGGCTAGCCGGGCGGAATATCCCGCCTGGAAAGCGAGGGAGGTTCTGCGGACCGGAGTAGCCCGGTTCCCCCTAACGTTTGGACGTCATTTCTTAGCGGTAACCCGATCTGCAATTTTGTCATACTCGGTCTTAGGCTTAATCCTGCGCGTCACCACTTCGCCGGGCTCGTTGTAGGGACGCCCTGCGATCACTCGGTCTGCCTCTGCCGCAGTCATGCCCGGCAGGCTTAGCAGCTGGTCTTTTGTGGCCGTGTTCAAATCGAGTTGCTTGTCGCTGCTCCAGCCTTCGCTGATCCCTGCCGCCACAGCCTCGGCATCGTGCTTCACCTCTGCCGTTGCTTGCGCGGTTTGCTCCTTTAGGTCCTGCGAGTTTTGTTGCTGAGTACAACCCGCGAGAATAGCAAGCAGCAAACAAATGAAAACGTGCCGATATCTGAGGAAATCCATTTTGATCAGCTCCTTTCGGTTCATTTCTAAGCCCTGCATAGAAACGTGGACCATCGCGAACCCGAGGAGGATGTCCACGGTCTGGTCACCGTCCAGCTGATGGTTGCCGTCCTCAACGGATTCGCGCGGCCAGTTGGTGGGCGCTCGATTGCGAACCAAGACCCGGTCCGCTATTTCAGTCACCCGCACGGCTGATCGACCGACTACTTCCGCACGCTGTCGGTCTTCTTGCGGTCACTTTGCCATCTTGAGCGACATGACGTGGACTTCGTTCTTGTCAGAATTACATTGTGCTGTCAGGGTGACGTGGTGCCCTTCGTGTCCTTTTACTGCTTCTGGGTTGTTGATGGTCCAGCTCTTGCTGTCCGTGTCGCCCACAAACGTCTTGCCGTCATCGCTAACTTTGCCTGTGACGTGAACCGCTTTCATGGACGCATCACCCTTCATGTTGTCATTGTGCATGTTGTCCTGAGCCGAAGCCACTCCGAAGGTTAGCAGGGCCAGGGCGAAACAAATTGTCATCAGCATTTTCATATTGTTCTCCTCAGATATGCTAACCCGGTCGACACGAACCACACTGCCCCCCGAGGGGCTCTCCGTGTTTCAGGCGCCGCGCTGAGCAAGTTGGAATGCTAGTATCCCCGCCCTCGAGTGAACTGTACAGAATTGCTCAGTCCTTCATTTTGTTTTGAGAAGCCACCCATTCGAATCAAGAGTGTTCGTAGCCGCCGAACTTTGCCAACACCTCACTTCCACCAATTCCCTTATTGCGGACCGTTGACATAGAGCTAAATTGGACAGCTTGGAAGGCGCCGGTTCTGCCACACTCTGGCTATGACAACGAAAACGATTCCGGCATACCTAGAAGACGAGCGCCGAAAAGACTGCGACGCTCAGCTGCGGATGGAAGCAGAAGCCGCGCGTATCAAGCCGCTGAACCATGGCCATCATCGCATTGCAAAACAACCCAAGCGGGAGTTGCTATCTTTGGCTAAAGCCGCGCCCAACGCGAGAAAGACCGCAGCACAAGCCCGGAACAAACCACGAACCGCGCGAAAGACGGCGACGAGAGCCCGCAAGGCGGCGTGAACCCAAGGCTACGCTCGCATGCATGACTGCGCCGGGTCTATGGGCTTGCCCGATTCCGGCACTCTCGGACAGGCTGGAGGGTTGAGCCAGGAGAGATCGCGTCGATCCTTGCATGATCTTCGCGGTCAGAACATGGAGCTTTCTCGCGACGGGTGGTAAAAGCACTGGATCGATTCGTGGCGGAGACTGAACCTGGGTACCGCCAGACTGTCTAACAGTGTGCACTTTTGTACAGACACTAAGGAACGCACCGTTTAAATTCTCAAAACAACCGGACGTGAAGGGTCCTATGCAATCCTACGGGTCGTCTGCTTCTCGGATGAACCGTGAACGAGACGTTAAATTGAGGTTCAGCGGGATGGCGGTTCTCAGGAGAATTCGTACCACGATCGTTCTGACCGCCTGGGTGGCGCTGATCGCTGTTCCGGAGCTTGTTGCTGCGGATTCGGGAGCGCCGTCGTCATCGACAACGAGTTCTCTCCCCGTAGACCAGGTGGTGGACAACCTCGTGCGCAAGAATCAAGAGCGTGCGCAGGCTCTGCTGCATTCCGAGGGAACTCGGGTCTACCACCTCTCCTACCGCGGGTTTCCCGGAGACAGGGACGCCGAAATGACCGTAAAGGCCACCTACGACAGTCCTTCCACAAAGGAGTTCAGAGTAGTTTCCGAAAGCGGATCGAAACTGATTCTGAATCACGTCTTCAAGAAACTCCTGGAAACCGAGAAGGAAGCAGCACAACCCGCAATCAGCCCAGGAACACAGTTGAATCGAGATAATTACAACTTTGAACTGCTTGGCTACGAGCCGTCGAACGCTGGTGGGCAGTATGTATTACGGGTCAGCCCCAAGTTCCCAAGCAAATACGTCTATCGTGGCAAGGTGTGGGTGGATGGAATCGATTTCGCCGTCACACACATCGAAGCCGAACCGGCCCAGAACCCGTCATTCTGGACGAAGAAGAGTGAAATTCATCACGAATACAAGAAGGTGGGAGCCTTCTGGCTTCCTGCCCAGAATGAATCGGTCAGTTACATCCGGCTGGGAGGAAGCGCCACCCTGACCATCGAGTACAAGGACTATCGCGTAATTGGTGCCGGTCAGCCGAGCGGAACGCCAACGATGGGGTCATCGGGAGCGAGCCACTAGTGACCCAGTTCTGTGCGGCCTATCGAGACGCTTGCATTCATCCGAAGAGACGATTTCCCGTCGCTCCTTCGTCGCTGGCCGAGTCGGTCCGCTCTGAGTGAAGTGTTCCTTTGGGAACAGAATCTTCCGTCTCGGATTGTTAAAGCTCTTTCAATGCTCCGGACTTCAAAGGGAAGCATTCGGTGATTCGCACACGCGATTGAGAGTTCCCGATTGCCCGATCTTTCCGTTTCGATGGATTGAAAAGGAAGCCTAATGACATTGTCCCGCTGGATCAAGATGGGTGGATTGTCGGCTGTACTTGTGATTGGCGGTGCCACCGTGTTTATGGTAATCCGTTGGCCGTTCACGCGGGCCACCATCGTCAAGGCGTTGCAGGAGAAGTTCTCCAGCACAGTGGAATTGAAAGCGTTTCACGGAACGTATTTTCCCCCAGGGTGCGTTGCCGAAGGAGTGACTTTCCGCCGCAACAGTGACGGAAATGCTCCCCCGATCGCCACCATCGACAGGCTCACGATCCAGGGCGCTTACTGGGAGTTTTTCAGGATTCCAAGGCGTGTTCGACGGGTCAGGGTCGAAGGTTTGCGCATGTTTGTGTCGCCGGGCAGTGAAAGCACCGGCAACGCAGGGCAACCTACCAGCAGTCCGCAGCAGTCCGCATTGATTATCGACGAGATTATCGCCGATGGTGCCGTAGTGGAATTTGGTTTCGGCGAACCAGGAACAGAACAACTTAAATACCAAATTCACAAATTGACCCTGAGCTCCGTGGCCGACGACCGGCCGATGTCGTTCCACGCTGCGCTGCTGAATGCGAAGCCTCCGGGAGAAATTCGCACAGACGGACAATTCGGCCCCTTGCGGCAGAATGTCCGCCAAACCCCTCTCTCAGGATCTTATGTGTTTCAACGCGCAGACCTGGGCGTATTTTCGGGCATAGAAGGAACCCTATCCTCCGTCGGCAAATTCAGTGGGGTTCTGGAATACATCCAGGTCGAAGGCAGTACCGACGCGCCCGATTTCAAGGTGTCGAGGAGCGATCACGCCGTACACCTGAAGACGCAATTCTCCGGGATGGTGAACGGGATGGATGGAGACGTCTCTCTATCGTCGTTACAGGCACAATTTGGGCGGACGGCACTGGTATCGCAAATCGAAGTGGCAAACAAGGTGGACTCGGAAGGTAAGACCGTTTCGCTGGGCGCGACGGAACAGCAGGGCCGGATACAGGACTGGTTACTCCTACTCGCCAAAGCAGAGCGTCCTGCGTTGGCCGGAGCGATGAACTTCAGAGCACAAGTCGGGGTTCCCCCTGGAAAGCGAACTTTCATCGAAAGGGTTAACCTGCGGGGAGACTTCGGAATCGATGCGGCGAGTTTCGTCGGCGCGACGACGCAGCGAGCGGTAGACAATCTCAGCCAGGTGGCTGAGGGCGAGAAAGAGAACGACGATCCCGCGAGCGTCGTTGAAAACCTGAAGGGACATGTCGTACTCAACGATGCGATCGCAACGTTCTCAGATCTCTCCTTCAGCGTTCCGGGAGCTCTTGCTCATCTGCATGGCACATATGGATTGTTGACGGAGAACATTAACCTTCACGGAAGCTTGCAACTCGATAACAAGCTTTCCAAGGGATCGAAGGGAATTAAATCAGTTCTACTTAAATCCCTGGAGCCATTCTTAGAAAAGAAGAAAGCCGGAGAGGTTGTCCCCATCAAGGTCGGCGGAACCTTCAGCCACCCATCGTATGGACTGGATCTGGGCCCGTAGGCAACAAGAGAAGACGAGTGCGTCGCCGTTCCTCGCGCATGACCGTCAAGCTGGAAGCTATCATTCTCGTCGGTCGGAGCCAGAGCAAAGCCTCTCGAGCGCAATCGAGGGGCACTTACAGACAGTGGGCTGGATCTCGAGACCAAAAATATTCTCGCTCTCCGGTCGCGGGAGATCTTTTTTTCTTGACATTCCTTTTTATAGAACTCATTGAGAATCACGCCTATCTTTTTCTCCCTAGATTTTGCCGCCGTCGTATCCGGCGAATCTTCTCATCAACTTTCTTCGTTTCAAGTTCTACAAAATGGTTGCAGATGGAGCACGAGGGCTGAAAGCAGAATTTGAACGGATAGGCATATGAGAGCCTCTGTAGCAAATCGTCAGATTGCACAAGAGACCAACGCCCAGAATGAGGACACCGAGCTTGGCCGCTTCGTCGCCCTGAAGTTTCTTCCTGAAGACCTAACCCAAGACCCTCAGGCTCTGGAACGATTTCGTCGTGAGGCTCGTGCTGCCTCTGCACTCAACCATCCCAACATCTGCACCATCTACGAAATCGGCAAGCACGATGGTCGATCTTTCATCGCCATGGAGTTTCTGGACGGGCTGACCCTGAAACATCGCATCGGCGGGCGACCGATGGAAACCGAGTTGATTCTGCCTCTGGCGATTGAGATCGCGGACGCGCTTGACGCAGCCCATGCAGAAGGCATCGTCCACAGGGACATCAAGCCCGCCAACATCTTTGTTACCAAGCGAGGACATGCCAAGATTCTGGACTTCGGGCTGGCAAAGGTGAGTCTGGCAGGCAGTTCTTCGAGCAACATTGCGGCTCTCAACACACAGACGGGTTCGGTGGACGAGGAGCATCTGACGAGTCCGGGCACAATGTTGGGAACGGTGGCTTATATGTCGCCGGAGCAAGTGCGGGCGAAAGAGTTGGATGCGCG
>Ga0187875_10003585_pt1 | contig 10932 bp, 9 predicted proteins | sample June2016WEW_17_1_2_FD_132978 | JGI IMG/M metagenome (GOLD analysis project Ga0187875, IMG submission 132978) | Peatland microbial communities from SPRUCE experiment site at the Marcell Experimental Forest, Minnesota, USA - June2016WEW_17_10 | ecosystem: Environmental > Terrestrial > Soil >... | reverse complement strand
CTCGGGCGCACGCTTTGCCGTTCACAACGTCGCGTGCGGCGATTCCACGGGAACGGCGAGGCTGTACGTGCCGCGTGCCTCTTCCGGTCTCGGCGGCCTGCATCCCGCCTACTCTGGGCTGGGGCGGCACCACACCGTGACCGTTCCGCTGGCGCGCCTGGACGACCTGCTTCAGCCCGACCGGCTGCCGGGCCGCGTCTTCGTAAAGCTCGACGTGGAGGGCAGCGAAGCCCGCTGCCTGGCCGGCGCCCGGAACTTCCTTGCCAGCGTGAAACCAGCCATCCTGATGGAGATCAATCCCGAAGCGTTAGAGGCCGCCGGCAGTTCCCCGGCGGCGCTGGCCGCCTTGCTGGGCGAAATGGGCTACGACCGCTATCTCGGCGGCGCGGATCTGGATCGGGAATACCCCTTGAACGCCCCGCTGGCTGACTCCAACATCATCGCTCTGCACCACTCCCGGGAACTGGGCAGCCTGCGCGCGGCCGGAAGTTGAGCCGCGCCGGTGGTAGTGTAGGGCCCGGCCGATTTGCTGCCGGCCCGCCGGGCCGCCGAGCTGGCAGCAAGTCTCCTCCGGGGGCGCGCCACGGCGTCTCCGCCGGACCTGCCACGACCGACGATCCCGCGGGTGCGGTTCAGCGCGGGGCCTGGCCGGCGCTGACCAGGTTGGCAAAGATCCGCCAGGCGCCCGGCACGCCCGCCGGTAACTGGCGGAACCACGAGTAGCTGGTGTAAATGTACACGCCCTTGCCGTAGCGCGCGTACAGAATCCCGCCCGCGAGCGGCTTCTCGCCGGGGTCGCTGGTGGCGATCACCGTCGCGTAGTGCGCGTCCCACTGCGACGGGAAATACAGGCCCCGCTCCTGCACCCAGCCGTCGAAGTCGGCCGGGCCGATTTTGTTGGGAAAATTCAGCAGCGGGTGGCGCGCGTCGAGGATCTCGACCGGCGCTTCCTCGACCGTCACGCGGTCGCGGCCGAGGGTCAACGGATACGGCCCGATGCGCCGCGGATCGATCTCCGTGCCGCCTGTGAGCACGGTGTCGGTCAGGTTGTACTGCACCACCACCGTGCCGCCGCCCTCCACGTATTCCCACAACCGCGCCCGCGCCGCCCGCAGATCGGCGCGCTGGTTCAGGGCGCGCACGCCGGTGACGATGGCGTCGAATTTCGAAAAATCCGCCTGCTCGAGCTCCGCCGGACCGAGCAGCGTCACCTCGCAGCCGAGCTGCCGGAGCGCCTCCGGCACCTCGTCGCCCGATCCCATCACGTAGCCGATGTGCTTGGCCGCGATGCGCACGTCGGCGCGGACGGCGTGGATCACGGCCGGAGACTGAATCGTCTGCGGCGGAATGTGCTCATAGTTGATGCGCACGATGCCTTCGCGCACCAGGTAGGGCGCGCTCAGGCCGACCACCGCCTGCAGCTCGGCGCTGCCGTCCTTGGCCGGCGGCGTCACCTCGAAACTCACCCGAGTGGCTGCACCGGTCCCATGCACCTGGAAGCGCGGCGTCACCGGCTCCACGCGCCACCCCGCGGGCGCGCGCAGTTCGATGGTGCCGCCTTGAACGTCGTGATTCGACCGGACGCCGATGTCGATCATGCGTGGCTCTCCGTCCGGAAGCATCAGCAGTTTGTCCGGCAGCTCGATCGAGACCTTCGGCAGAATCACCAGCGGCCGCGTGAGCTCGCCGCGGGCGCGGTCGATGACGTGCTCCGCGACCGGGCGCACCAGTTCCAGCGTCTCCCCGCCCACGCGCACGCGGATGCGGCAGCTCAGCACCGGCGGGTTCTCCGCCAGGCCCAGCAGGGCGCGGTCGCGCACGTCGTATCTCTCGCCCTGCACCGGGTAGCGCAGCCAATACGGCTGGGTGGGCGGCTGATCTGCGGGAATCGTGAAACGCACTTGCGCGGTCTTCGGTTCATTCTCCGGCAGCGCCAGATCAGGAGGAAACTCCGGCGCGCCCGCGATCCCTTCGAGCCGCGCGCTGGCGATGGTCGCCGCGAATTTCGCGCGCTGCACCGCGGTCAGCTCGATCTGCAGCTCCATGCCCGGCGCGGCCTCGTCGCGGTCCACCGAAACGTCCAGCCACAGCCCCATGGCCTGGGCGATGGTCTCGTCCAGTTCGATGAGCTTGAGCCGCGCGTCGGGATGATCGATGGCCGCCATCAAGGCGCGGGCTTTCAAAAGATACGGCACGGCGGCGGAGGCATCGGCGGGCGTGAGAGCCTTTAGCGCGGCCTGCAGCGCGGCATCCACCGCGGCGCCACCGGGGAGCCGGTTCCAGGTCGTGTCGATGCCGTCCATGAAATCCTGCTGCATCGGCTCGCCGTCGACCACAATCAGGGAAACCGGCGAACTGCCTTTGCGCTCCGCGAAGCCCTGGCCCTGGCTGCGGTGCTGGGTGCGGCTCCAGGCGCCGATTTCGGAGTACGAGACGCCCAGCGCGGGGTTGTATTCTCCGGTGTCGATCACCTCTTCCTTGGCCGCCGGATACATATCATGAGCGCGGCCGAAAAACGTATTCCAGATGACGCGTTTGGCCTGCCACACCGGCGCGTCCTGCAGTTGATCGGGGAACCGCTTGGGATCGGCGGCGGCATGGAACGCCTCCTTGGCCAGGATGGCGGAGGCCTGGTGGTGGCCGTGGCCGTCGCGCGGCGTGCCGGTGAAAGAGAGCACGATGACGTCGGGCCGGAAGCGGCGAATCCGCCAGACGATGTCGGAGAGAACCTCGTCGCGGCCCCATTTCTGAAAGGTCTCTTCGGCGGTTTTCGAGAAACCGAAGTCGATGGCGCGGGAGAAGTACTGCTCGGCGCCGTCGACGCGGCGCGCCATCAGCAATTCCTGGGTCCGGATGACGCCCAGCAGCGCGCCCTGTTCGGGGCCGATCAGGTTCTGGCCGCCTTCGCCGCGGGTCAGGGACAGATAGGCCGTGCGCAGCTTGCGGCCCTGCGCGTAGTAGGCCAGCGAGCGGTTGTTTTCATCGTCGGGATGGGCGGCGATCATGAGCAGGCTGCCGACCACGCGCAGCTTCTCGATCCGCTGTTCGAGGACGCCCGTGCCGGTGAGCGGACGGACGAGTTGCGCCGGGGCGGGCGCGGCCGGCAGCAGGGCTAAGATCGCGGCGAGCACGAAGAGCCGGCGGGTGGGCAGGCGGAGCAGGACTGTCATGGCGGGTGTCAAGGCGAGAGACAACCATTATCGCCAATGAGGGCGCCGGAGATGGAACGGGCGCGGAGCAGCGCGGGGACTTTCAGTCGCGGCTCAGTAACATGGTCGCGGCTCGGTTCGGAAGCGCGAGCGTCGCCGCGCGGTCCCCCAGCAGAACCGCCTGTTGCTGTCAGACCACTAATCCTCTTTGTGCATGTGCTGCGAGAGGTAGTTCTCGTAGCCCATTTCCTTGATCATGAAGAGCTGCGCTTCGAGATGATCGACGTGCTCTTCCTCGTCCTTGAGGATCGACTCGAAGAGCTCGCGCGAGCCGTTGTCGCCGGCTGCGACGGCGGCATTGATGGCCTTGTTGAGGCGTGGCACGGCATCGTATTCGACCTGCAGATCGTTCTCGATCTGCTCCTTGACGGTCTGGCCGATGCGCAGCGGAAACAGGAGTTTCATATTCGGCGCGCCGTCGAGGTAGAGCATGCGCTCGAGCAGCTTTTCGGCGTGCCCCATCTCCTCGATGGATTCCTTGCGCGTCTTGGCGGCGAGGCGCTTGTAGCCCCAGTTTTCCATCATTTCCGCGTGCAGAAAGTACTGGTTGATGGCGGTCAGTTCGCCGGTCAGGACTTCCTGCAAGTACTCGATCACCTTTGGATCACCGTGCATGAATTACCTCGCTTCCCAGACACCGGGATTTTAGCATTTCCAGGAGTTGTCAATCCAGATTCAGGGCGGCCCGGGGAACGCCCTTGAATACCTATCCCTCCCATGATCGCCTGAGATCGGCCTCGACGCGCGTGTGTGCGCTGAGGAAGGGAGGCGTGTGGAAAACCGTGTCGGGCGCAAGGCCGTGGGCAGCATCAACACGCAGTCTGAAGCAATTCTCCAATTGGGGGGACTCCTGAGAGTTGATACGATTGTCTTCTCAACCAGAAGGGAGCAACCATGCGCTGGTACCACTATGTGGCGTACTTCTTCGGGGGCGCGTTCCTCGCGAACGCGCTGCCGCATCTCGGCGCCGGCATCTCGGGGCATGCCTTTCAGAGCCCCTTCTCCTCACCGCCCGGAGTCGGCTTGTCCTCCGCGGTGGTCAATGTCTTGTGGGGCCTGTTCAACCTGGCCATCGGCTATGTGCTGGTGTGTCGTGTCGGCAGCTTCAATCTGCGCAACACGCGGCACGTGCTGGTCCTCGGCGCGGGCATCTTGCTCATGTCGCTGATGCTGGCCCGCGCGTTCGGACGGTTCTACGGGGGGCTGTGAGGTGACCCCAACAGCGAGCCGGGCATTGCCCGAGGCTCGGCTCTTCCGAGTCTTGCGCGCAGCGGCCCTGACATTCGCCCTAGCCGGAGCCGCCGGCGCGGTCGGTTTGACGCTCTATGCCGGCCGCCATAACAATTCCCTGATCCTGCGGCTGATCTTCGTCGTGTGGGTGCTCTCTCCATTCGTGGCTGCCGCATGGGCCAACGTAGTTTCGATCCGTTGGCCGGTGCTGACCCGGGCGACGCTGCATGTGCTGACGCTGGTTCTAACGCTGAGCTCTCTGGCCATCTACGCAGCGGTCTCCTTCGGACTCCTGAAGGCGAAGATCGGCACCATCTTCCTCCTTGTCCCCGTGGCCTCGTGGCTGCTGATGGCGATTCTAGTCCCGCTGGCGGCGTTCCTCTCCGGCAGGCTGTCGCGTCGGGGTGAGGGCGCTTAAGCCTTCGCAGCGTGCGCGCGCGCTTTGCGCATGGTAAATAGCGTTTTCGGAAACCGGCCCGCCGGGGCCGATTTGGCGAGCGCAGGCGGGTGATTTTTTCGATAACGCCACTTTGCGGGCACAACTCTTCCGCGCCCGACTGCACACGAGTTGGCCACTGGTTTGGGGGGCGGCATGCCTTTCTGCTGGAGTGGCCCTGAACCAGGCGGCGGCGTGCGCCCCGCCCCTCACCAGAACTTCTCCACCGTCATCAGGTTGCTCTCCTCTTTTCCGAGGACTGAGTGCAGGAACCACCGTCTGTCGGTGGACACGGACAAGCCCCATGCCGTGAGCCCCTGGACATTCGCGACTGTCGCGACCTGCCGGGTGGCGAAATGGAAGCGCCGGACCGAGGGATTTTTCCAACCTGAGAAGAAGTAGATCCCGCGTTCGGCCACCGCGAAAACCTGGGGACACACAGAGTCTACGATCCGAATTGCCCGCACCAAAGCAGACGCAGTAGCGGCTCTCACTGCATAGCTATGTTGTTGGGTGTTGAATAAAATGAATCAGCGTTGAACGACAACGTAGTTGCTTGATTTAGTTCGCGCGGATTGGATCCCGGGCACGCAAGCGGATGGTGGATCGCTCGCGGTGCAGTAACTCGCCGAGACAACGGCGACGTAGGGTGGTCTGGACCGGCCTGGTTTCGGGAGGCTTTTGGTTTTTGGAATCTTGAGGCGGAACGTCAAAGGCTTGCCCGTAGCGCCGGCCCGTACCAAGCCTATGTTCCACCCAATAACGCCACCTTCTATCGTCCCGCCGTTCGATACCTTGAACTCGTCGATCTGAGCATCCGCCCCAGAATTGTACGTACTCACAGGCACACGGAGCACGATACCCTTGGCGTCCTCGGATCCGATGTTGGCATAACTGACCGTGTACCGAATCACATCGCCCGGAGCGGCGGTTGTCCGGTCCGCCGCCAAGACAACCTGCAATTTGGCGCCGCTCGCATCCTGGCTTTCGGTCAACGATGGAATGTTTCCGACCAGCCAATCGATGTCTGCCGTAGTTCGATACCACCAGCTGAACTTCCGTGCCGGGCCGAGGCGATAGGGGCTAGCGCCAGAACCGGCGGAATCGATCCTCACCCAGTTGGGCCAAGTCAGTTCGACCTGGGTCTTGTACAGGTCGCTGAACGCGACCAGATAGGAGGGGTTGGGCTTGCTGTCGACTCGCGAGAAGTAGTAAGCAAGAGCGAATATTTTGGAGACGTCGAGCGCATGCTCAAGGTCGTTATAGGCATTTGCATCTTTCTGCGCGGCAGTGAGATTCGGGCCAGCAAGATAAAGGGGGAAGAGACGGTTGGCTTTGTCGAGCTCCCGGTTCCAGTAAAGCGCATCTGGAGATGAAAGATAGTCAGCGACTCGAAAGACCAACCTCTTGATTCGTTGATCTCCAGAGTGTATGTAGTAGCGTTCCAGCGCATCGACCAGCAACGTCGACATCCAAACCGAGCAAACGTATTCGCTGCCCCCTTCGCCAGCGGAATCGGAGGTATGCATGAACGCGCCGGTGTTGGGGGCGGGCGGAAGCGGCGCGTTTGCCATGCTGAGCAAAGCCGTCACCCCGTCCTGAGCGTTGCGTCCACTCGTCAGATCTCCAGTCAATTCATAGACGGTCGTGGCTGCGAGCATCTTGAACGCCGACTGCCGCTCCGTCCAAAAGCCGGTACTCGGAGTGTACCCCAACCTAAAAGAAGCCCAAGGCGCCATAATCCGGCGGATTGTATCCAAATGTCTTGGGTCACCGGTCAAGATGTAGTCGGTGAGGATGCTCTCACCATAGACATATTTCGGATCGTCCGGCTTGAGACTACTAAAGCCATTCGACTGAATTGTGCTGGCGTAGTAGTTCGCGGCGCGATGTGCCTCCCGGAGGAACACAAACTGACCGGAGCGAAAAGCCAACTGGTAGAGAGTCATGGCCCGGTCGAAAAGCCAAGGCTCGAAGCTCTTAAGATAATCAATTAGGTTCGGGTCCGTAACCCGGGGATCCACGTCGTTGATTGCCGTGTGACCAAAGATGGGCCAAAGCTTGTCGTATGCGGAAAAAGCCGAAACAGCGTCCAGCGGGAGCAGGTGCGTCTTGATTACCGCCTGGCCATACCACGCCGGAGTAAACAATGCGTAAGCGAGAGGTTCGCGGACGCTGTAGGAACCAGGGTATTGTGGGTCATTCACCTGGACCCATCCATCCGTTACCGGCCGTTCGCTCAACGCCGGGCTCTGGCGCACAGTCTTGCCCCACTCCAAGATCAGTGACACCGGCGCAGAGTGTCCGTTCAGCGAGGGAAAGGTCACGTTCATTTCGACGAGAATTGCCCGGGCGCTTGACTCGTCGGTCAGAGTTCCGATGTTCCGCCAGGGTAACAGCAGCTTCGTAAACACCGGAATTTCGTCGCGCTGCGCATCCAGTATTCTCACGCTATTCAACGCGGCGATGGGCACGAATCCTTTGGGAAGCGGGACACCAAAGGAGACCATGACCGGTTTGCCGGCAGACGCCGACTCGACAGGCACCAGCGTGAAGGTGGTCTCACCTTGAGTCTGAGGCGGATCGAAGAATGTGTCGGGGGCCGCAAGCACCGGAGGGCCGGAGTCTATTGCGACAGAGAACGATAGAAGAAAGTCGTCGGCGTTCACCGCGCCGTTAAAATCGCAGCGAACGAACAACGAAACGAAGTGCCGATCCGCTACGCCAACCGTGGCGGAGTGATTCAAGCCATCCGTCGTTGTGAGAGCGTTGGGAAGGCTCGCGTAGGGAGTACCGGAAACGGTTCCGTACTTACAAACCGCAGGCCTGTCCGTGAGCACGCCCAGGGGAACATTATTGGTTCCGACAGGAAAGGCGGCGCCAATGGGCGCTCCCGACAATATCACCGGCGGAATCGGCGTGCCTGGCACCGGCCTGGGTATTCCCGGCGGCGGATCGGCGATGGCGTCGCCGACCTGGTCCGCCCCGGTGCCAGAGAATGAATGACAATTCTGGTACCCGGCGCAGTTTTGCCCCACGATGCTAAGCAATTCATCCCCCTCTGAAACCCGCTGCGACGCAGCCTTGGATGGACCACAAAGGGGAAATGAGAGTATGCACAAAACAGCAAGGGAACTGATCGCTTTCAGCAAGCGCACGGTCCGATTTGCTGTCCAACGAGGTTTCGCGCCGGCGATGTTGCTGGATGCTGAGCAGTCGTTCATAGAGTGAGCCCGCCGATCATGATAGTATAATCGGAATTCCTATTCTTGACTCCCCCGCCCCATCCAGGATGCCCCAGCCGCCATCCTTCGATCCCGCGAATTGCGTTATCTCCTCCGGCAGCCGTCTTCGCCCTGCAAGGCGCAGTTCTCACCCTGCACTTGGTTCCGCTGCACCCTCCGCTTGCATCCTCCCCGCCGCAACCGGCAAAGCGGGAATCTTTCCTGCCATTGTCCCTAGGAGCCGCCGCGTCAGATGGCTCTCCGCCAACAGCATCCGGTAATACCGGGCATGCTTGACCAGTCTGCCGCCGTTCTTCACCCGCCGTTGCTGCAAGCTGGTCACCGACCAGTTCTTGATCTTCTTCGGTAGCGCCAGCCGAGTATCCCTGGATCACGGAGCACTTAGAAAATGTGCAAGTGTTCGGTAAACGGCGTTACCGGAAAATCGCCCCCCGCCGGGGGCCGATTTGGCGAGCGGGGCCGCGTCATGTATAATTTGTGAAGGGACTTCCCTCGCTCCCCGCGATATCCCCGTTGGAGATTATTTATGTCGAAAGTTTGCCCTGTGACTGGAAAGCGTCCCCTGACCGGGAACAGGGTGTCGCACGCGAACAACAAGACCCGCCGCATTTTCGAGCCGAACATGCAGTCGAAGCGGCTGTGGTCGCCCGCGCTGGGGCGCTTCGTGAAGCTGCGCATCAGCGCCAAGGGCCTGAAGATTATCGACAAATTGGGAGTGGACCCCGTGCTCGCCCAGATGAAGGCGAAGGGCGTTCAGTTTTAAAGGAGTAAGACGATGCCCCGTATTCTCATCCGCCTGGTTTCCTCCGCCGGCACCGGCCATTTTTACACCACGAGCAAGAACGCGAAAACGAAGACCGAAAAGCTCGAATTGAAGAAGTACGACCCGAAAGCCCGCAAGCACGTGAAGTACAAGGAATCGAAGATCTGACGCTTCGATTCTGATTGCGTAAGGCAAAACGGGCCGCCCGGCTGGGTGGCCCGTTTCTTTTTGGGTGGGCAGTCCGATCAGAACATGGGCGGAGTGGCGGGGCGCGCGGCCGGCTTGGGCTTGCGCGGCAGTTTCTGCTCGCGATTGGCGGTGTGGTAGACCAGCGAGCTGACAACCACCGACATCTGCATCAGGTCGCCGCGCACGACGCGGTCATAGACGTCCATGTTGGAGTGGTGCGTGCGGGTGCCGTATTCGAGCGGATCCTGGATGAACTGGAAGCCGGGCAACCCGACGGCGTCGAAGGACTGGTGGTCGGTGCCGCCGGTGTTGCGGATGGTGATGGCGGAGACGCCCATGTCCTTGAACGGCGCCAGCATGGCCTCGAAGAACGGGCGGACCATCTCATTGCCCTGCAGGTAGACGCCGCGGATCTTGCCGGAGCCGTTGTCCACGTTGTAATAGGCCGAGAATTTGTCCCACTCGGGGGTGGTCTCCATCTTGGTGGGGTCGGCGAAGGTCTTTTTGACGTACTCGCGCGAGCCGAACAGGCCTTCCTCCTCGCCGCCCCAGAGGCCGATGCGCACCGTGCGGTCGAGCTTCAGGTTGAGGGCCTTCAGAACACGGATGACTTCGAGCATGACGGCGCTGCCGACGCCATTGTCGGTGGCGCCGGTGCCGCCCTGCCAGGAGTCGAGGTGGCCGCCGACCATCACGATCTCGTCCTTATGCGGCCCCGCGCCGGGAATATTGGCGATGACGTTGTAGCAGTCGCCCTCGTCGTCGCCGGTGGCGTTTTTGACCTCTAGCTCCAGCTTCACCGGGACCTTGTGATCGAGCAGGCGGACGATACGGTTATAGTGCTCAGGGGTGATGACGACCATAGCCGGCGGCAGGGGCTGCTTGGGGTCCTGCGAGCCGCCGCGGTCGGCGGTGATGGTGCCGCCGTCGTTACGCGAGCCGTAAGAGACCAGCGCGGCGACGCCCTCGTCGCGGTAGAAGTTGGTAGCCTTCACGCGCATTTCGCGCTGCAGGCGCATGGCGATCATCTGCGCGCTGGGGCTGCCGGGCGCGCCAGGTGCGCCGGGGCGCATGGGGCCGCCGAACATGCCGCCCTGGCCGGGCTCGGGCGCCATTTCCATGTCGGCCAGTTCCTGGGCGGTGTAGCGCGTGGACATGGGCTTCTCGATCAACTCCTGCGGCCGCGGCGCCTGGGTGAGGACGATCTTGCCCTTGAGCTTGCCCTTCCACTTGGCGATGTCCTCGTCAGACTGAATGGTGGCCAGGACGGGCTCGTCGACAACCACGCCGTCGGTGGATTTCGTCCAGGCCAGGGCGAAGCCATAGAGCGGCTGATAGGAGGGTTCGACGAGGTTGACCGTGAAGCGCTGGTTGACCCACGAGCGGCCGAACTTCCAGTTCTCCAGATGGGCATCGGTCAGGCCCCATTCCTGCAGGCTTTTCACGGCCCAGTCGGCGGCTTTCTTGAAATTCGGGGCGCCGGCCAGGCGCGGGCCGTAGGCGTCGCTCAACCAGAACATGTGCTCCATGACCTTGGAGTTCTGGAGGGCCTCTTGTTTGATCTTGTAGATGGTCTCGAGATCGACCTTTTCCTGCGCGGCGGCGACGAGGGCGACGGCCACGCCGAATACGAAGAGACGAAGGGTTCGTAGCATGGATTTGTTACTTAGATTAACAGGCGATCCGGGCTTTTTGTTGGTTACCGGCCGGCGGACCAACGCACGGCCCGGGCGACGAGTTCGCGGTACCAGGGGTTCTCGTGGGCTTCGCGGCCGTGGCCCAACTGGATGTAGACCACGCGGGACTTCTGCCACGGTCCGATCCAGGCCAGCGGCGGGTCGGACGTGGGGTGGTTGGTGG
>Ga0187875_10003583_pt1 | contig 10938 bp, 8 predicted proteins | sample June2016WEW_17_1_2_FD_132978 | JGI IMG/M metagenome (GOLD analysis project Ga0187875, IMG submission 132978) | Peatland microbial communities from SPRUCE experiment site at the Marcell Experimental Forest, Minnesota, USA - June2016WEW_17_10 | ecosystem: Environmental > Terrestrial > Soil >... | reverse complement strand
TGCGGATCGTTGATGAGACCTTTCCAGCCGATGGTGGTGCGGGGCTTTTCGAAGTAGACGCGCATGACGATGCGCAGGTCGGCGGAAAATTCCTGGATGGCGGCCTGGAGCAGGGCGGCGTACTCGCGGGCGGCAAGGGGATCGTGAATGGAGCAGGGACCGACGAGGACGAGCAGGCGCGGATCGCGGCCGTTGAGGATGGCGGAGATTTCGTTGCGGGCGTTGAAGATGGTGTCAGAGGCGGCATCGGAGATGGGCCGCTCTTCCTCAAGGAAAACCGGGGGCAGGACAACTTTTGTCCATTGAATGCGGAGGTCTTCGGTGGTGTGGAACATGGCGGGGTTCCTTGTTATGAATCTATCAGCCGGGGGCGGGGAGGGGACCGCTGCGATGGTGTGGCACTGGAGTTGGCGTGGAATTGTTCAAACCCCGGTCCCCAAATGCGAGGGACCGGGGGCACCCGCAATCGCATAAACGTCAATCGTCTGAGGAAAGATGGGTGTCACGCCGGCCCTACGGGACGGCTTGGCGCTTGATGGATCGCATTCCCCGGGTTGCGCTTCGCTTCACCCGGGGCTATTCTCACATCCTCCCTCTGGGAGGAACCGCGATGACTCTGCCTTCAACTTGCCTGCAAATGCATTGGGAGATCCGCAAGCGTAGTTCTGCTGATTTGCGTCTAAATCAATATTGGGCCTGTGGGCGTGTGTGCCCGGCGGGCGGCGAGACAGGATGCGCTCGCAGGCGGTACCCTGAGATAGAGTTCCGGAAGACGACGCAAAAGGAGCAGCGATGAAGATGGGGAAGTGGGCATGGATGTTGCTGGCGGTGGCGCCGCTTTTGGCAGGTTGCGGAGATTTCTGGGAGGCGCCGGGCGGAAACAGCGGCAGTTTCAGCCTTACCAACAGCGGCAACATCACCGTGGCCCAAGGAGCGACCGGCACCTCGACCATTACCGTGACGCCAGCGAGTACGTTTACCGGGACGGTTTCGTTGAGCTGCTCGGTGACCGCGCCTACGGGCGCTTCCAGCGCCGCCACGTGCAGCCTTTCGTCGACCTCGCTAACCTTCAGCACCACGACGGCGCAAACCTCAACGCTGACCGCGACTACTTCGGCGACGACGACCACGGGAGCATATCAGTTTTTGGTAACCGGCACTTCTTCGGGCAGTACCGCAGAGACCACTACGGTTTGCGTTGAGGTGGGCACAGGCACTTGCAGCAGCACGGCGAGCACCAGCGGCAACTTTTATATTTTGAACAGCAACGTCGGCAGCAACAGCACGATTAAAGGCTACTACATGAGCTCGGGATCGTTGAACACCATCTCAGGCAGTTCCGTCAACTTGAACGGCACGCCATACGCTGTTGCCATAGCTCCGAACGGCAAATTCCTGTGTGTGAGCTCAACGGCGGGTGTATATGCGTACCCCATCACCAGCGGCGCGTTGGGGACTGGGGTGCAGGTTACCGGCGATCTAGCCTACGCCCTGCAGGTGGATTCGACCGATTCGTGGTTGTTGGAAGCGATCCCTACCCTCAGTGGCGGCGAGGTGACACTGAGTGCCGTCCCATTAATTCCTCCACAGGAACTTACACCAACACCACTGTGCACACGGCAAGTTTTACGATCACGAATGCCTCATTGGCTCAGGGACAAATGTTTATTTCGCCGGATAACAGCTATATTATTGTCGCCCTGGAAACCGGCGGCACGATCTTAGTTCCATTCAGCTCGAGTTCGCCATTTCCGGCCGGAGTCTCAGCCACGACGATTACGGTGGCGACTGCCGGCGGTTCTGCAAATTCGGTGGCCATAGATCCCAGCAGCTCGCCACGTCTGTTCTATATTGGTGAAACGCTGGGCGACAACGCCGGGACCTCTGGCGGGCTGCGCGCCTTCAACTACAGTTCGCTGCCAGCAAAGTCTGAGATCTCCAGTTCACGGATCGCAAGCGGAGGACTGGCGCCCACCTACATTCTGCCCGTTGTTTCTCCCAGTGAAGTATATGTAGCCAACGGGGTCGGGAACATCACCGGATTTGCGGTTTCGGGGAACAGTTCCTCGGGTTATACGCTGACGACGGGCAGCACCGTTTCAGCCGGCGCTCAACCGGCGGGCATGGCTTTGGACTCGACCGGCTCCTACGTTTTTGAGGTGGGTTCGTCCCCCAGCATCTACTTCGACGCCTACACTTTTGACGTCACGACTACCGGCCTGTTGGACTCACAGTTCACGTCAACCACACCGGCTACCTCCATCGCCATCGTCGCGGCGCCTAAGTAAGTGGGCGGCCAGCGCAGTGTTGCGGACCGCGGCGCGGGATTCGGATGTGGTATTCAAGTAGAGGATTGCTTCATCTGACCGGAGGGTGCCGCGAATATGCTGCTGCAATCGTTGCGTGAAGAAGTGCTGGAGGCAAACCTGGAGCTGGTTCGCCGCGGGCTGGTGCTGTATACCTTTGGCAATGTGAGCGGGATCGACCGCGGCCAGGGGCTGGTGGCCATCAAGCCCAGCGGCGTGGCTTACGAAAAGCTGACTGCGGAGAAGATGGTGGTCACCGATCTTGAGGGCAAGATTGTGGACGGAACGCTTCGTCCTTCTTCGGATCTGGCCACGCATCTTGAGTTGTACAAGCACTTCTCGACGGTAGGCGGAGTCGTGCATACACATTCTGAATATGCGACCGCGTGGGCTCAGGCGGAGATGGATATTCCCTGCCTCGGGACCACACATGCGGATTATTTTCATGGGCCGGTGCCCGTCACCAGGCGATTGAGCGAGACGGCGATTGCGGGCGATTACGAGCGGGAGACCGGGGCGGCGATCTGGCGGAGATTTGCAGAGATTAATCCCGAAGCGATTCCGGCGGCGCTGGTGGCGGGGCACGGTCCATTCTGCTGGGGAGCGAGCGCGACGGAGGCAGCTCACAACGCGACGATTTTGGAGTATGTGGCGCGCATGGCCTGCCATACAATGACGGTTAATGGCGAAACCCGGCCGTTGCCGCAGGTGTTGCTGGACAGGCATTTTCTGCGCAAGCACGGCAGCCATGCCACCTATGGGCAGGCGAAGAAGCCGTGAATTCGGGGATGTAGAGCATTTTTGCATTTACAGATGGTTTAGAATGCGGCGTGGACCAGGAGATCCACGCAACAGCCGGCCGGGAGGCCGGCGCTACAGGTTCGCGACCCATCGGCACTATCCTAGCAATCGGAAATCGACTCAACACCAACAGGCGAAATGCTCTAGAATCGGGAAAATGTATTTTGCATGAAAGCTGACGGCTAATCTTGCGGCGGCGGAGAAGAAGAGAACGATGAGCATTGTCGCAGGGGTTGATTTTGGCACGTTGAGTGTGCGCGTCTCGCTGGTTGACAGCGAACGGGGGCTGATTGGTTCCGCAACAGCCGAGTATCCTCTGCATCGCAAGCGCGAGGACCCGGAGTATGCGACGCAATCGCACAGCGACCACATGCTGGCTTTGGCCGCAGCCACACGGCAGGCGCTGAAGGAAGCCGGAATCAGCGGCGAGCAGGTGGAGGCTATTGCGCTGGATACGACTGGATCGAGCGTGATTCCCGTGGCCGCCGATATGACCCCGCTGGACGACTACTATCTATGGTGCGATCACCGCGCAAAACAGGAAGCCGCCGAGATTACGGAGGCGGCGCATCGAGAGAAGCTGGAAGCGATTCAGTGGTGCGGGGGCGTCTACTCCTCGGAGTGGGGATGGGCAAAGCTGCTGCATTGGCTGCGCCACAATCCGGAGAAGCGCAAGAATTTTGCCAGCGCCTTTGAGCATTGCGACATGGTGGCCGCAACGCTGTGCGGGATTACGAACCCTGCCAAGGTGAAGCGCAGCGTTTGCGCGATGGGTCATAAGTGGATGTGGAACGCGGCGCTGGGCGGATTGCCTGCGGAAAAATTTCTGGCTGGCGTAGATCCGCTACTGGCCGGCGTGCGCGCGAAGATGGAGGGAGAGTACGCGACTTCCGACAAGATTGCCGGGAAGCTGGCGCCGCAGTGGGCGGAAAAACTTGGGCTGCGCGCGGGGATTCCCATTCCCGTGGGAGCCTTCGACGCGCACTGGGACGCGATCGGGGCGGGCGCCAGGGAAGGCGATGTGGTGAATGTGGTGGGCACATCCACGTGCATCATTGCGTACGTGAAAGCGGCGCAGTTGATTCCCGGCGTCTGCGGGGTGGTGCAGGGCAGCGTGCATCCGGAGTACACGGGAGTGGAGGCTGGGCTTTCAGCGACGGGAGACATCTTCAGCGCCATCGCGCGGCGGGCCAACACCACTGTGGCCGAACTGAGCAAAGGGCTAGAGACTTACAGCGCCGGGCAGACCGGGTTGCTGCGCATGACATGGGACAACGGCGACCGCACCGTGCTGGTGAATCCGAATCTGGGCGGTATCACGCTGGGATGGAATCTGCAGCACACCGCGCAGGATGAGCTCTTCGCGGCCATCGAGGGAACGGCGTTTCATACTCGCGTGATACTAGACCGGATGAGCGAATACGGCGCGCCCACGCTGCGGGTGATCAACGGCGGCGGCATTCCGCAGAGCAACGCGGTGCTGAACCAGGTGTACGCGAATGTGCTGGGAAGGCCGGTGCTGGTGCCGGCGAGCAAGGTGACGGGAATCGGCTCGGCGGTCTTCGCATTTTTGGCCGCAGGCACGTTCAAGAGCATCGGCGAGGCGCAGGAGAGAATCTGCCCGCCGCATAAAGTCTACGAACCGGAGAAATCGGCGCAAAAAGTTTATGAAAGTTTGTACAAATATTATCGCCAGCTTTATTTTGCCTTCGGCGAGCCAGGTAAAGGCGAATTTGGCAAGGTATTGCCGGCATTGATTCAAACGGCAAGGGCGGCGCACTCGTCCGGCACCTGAGTTTTTACTTTCAAAAAGTGCTATCCTCAAGATGATCGCCACTGGCTGTGCTCACACTATCCTCCATCTCATTGGTCTCTTTCGCGCGGCGCTTGCAGGCTCCCGCTGCTTCGCTGCTTCTCGCTTGTTTTTTGGCGTTTTCATCGGGGTGCGCACATTTCCGTCATGAACGGCACGATACGGTGTACGTCTCCGCACGGCAGATGTACCTGCATGATCGTGTGGCCGCCGTCTCCAACCGCGTGGCCGAGGTGACGAACGGCCAGCGATTGGAAGTGCTAGAACAAAGCCGCCGCTTTCTCAAGGTGCAGACCGAAAAGAACGAGATCGGCTGGATTGAAGAGCGCGCGGTGATCGACGCCAAGACATTCCAGATTTTTGACCAGCTGGGGGTTCAACACCGGCAGGACCCGGTAGTGGCCAGCGGGGTTCTGCGCGACGATATCTACCTGCACCTGAAGCCCGGCAGGGAAACAGAGCGGTTTTATCTTCTGGGCGCGAACTCCAAGATTCAGCTTTTGGCGCGTACCTCGGTCCCCAAGGCTGAACCCGGATCAACGCAGGCTGCAAGTCAGATGACGTCGAAGCCAAGCCCGCCGGTAAAAACTCCTGCACAGCGGTCCCGGTCCAAATCAGGGGCAAAATCGGCTTTATCAGAGAGCACGGCGCACATTCCCGGCCAGACTAATGCAGTGGAACCTGTAATGGAGGATTGGTGGCTGGTGCGCGACAGCCAGGGCCGAACCGGGTGGATGCTCTCCAGCCGCATGGATGTGGATGTGCCCGATGAGATTGGCACCTATGCAGAGGGACAGCGCTACGTGGGCGCCTACGTGCTCAACAAGGTTCACGATCCCGAGGCCGCAACGCCCAACCACGAGGTTCCACAGTATGTGACCGTGCTCTCCCCGATCAAGGCCGGGTTGCCCTTCGATTTTGATCAAGTGCGCGTGTTTACGTGGAGTACACGGCACCATCGTTATGAGACGGCCTTCCGGCTGCATCCCATTCAGGGCTATCTACCGGTGCTGGTCACGACGGGCTCGGCCGGCGGCGCACCTACCTTTAGTTTTTTGATCGCCAACGGACCTGACATGACCACGGATCCGGCCACCGGCATCACACGTCCGGTTTCGCCGCGGACTATTACATATGAGATGCGCGACACGCGCGCGGTGCGCGTCGGCTCCGACCTGGGGCCGATCCCATTCAGCCACCAGCCCGAATCCAAACCTAAATCCAAACCAAAACCCGCCAGGACCAAGACATGGAAGAAGAATCGGCGGTAGGCAGAGCGCGGCCCGCCCAAGCCGGGGTTGTCTTTCCTTTGCAAATGTGAGAGTAGCGAAAAAGACCTAGAGCTTACCTTGTGGAAAATATGCTTAAATAAGCGCGTGAAACGGGCCGCGGAATCGTGATTAGCCGGTATTCGGCTGTCACCATTAGGGTTCGCGACATTCCAGGCCGCAGAATTGTTACTTAGGATACCCAGCCCGGTTACCACATAAACTGGCGCAATGTGGCATGAATGTAGGATGATATGGCGAGGAGAAAATATGAAAAAGTTATTGATCTTGATGACCTTCATGGTTTCTTTTGTAGCCATTGGCGTAGCCCAAAAACCCGTATATCACCCTGCACCGGCGCCCGCGTATCATCCGCCCGCAGCGCACCCCGCACCGCGTCCTGCACCGGCATATCACCCACAGCCATCGCGTCCCGCCCCACGTCCGGCAGCGCCGCGGCAGAACACGCAGCCTCGCCAGAACACGCATGCAACGACGCACAATACTACGCAGCACAACGACCGCACCGCGCAGCATAATCAGCAAAATGCCGATCGTAACAAGCGCAACGCGGACCGGAATGCCGCGAAAGCACACCAGAATTCTGTTCGGAGCGAAAATAAGGCGCGGCACGCCCGTAACAACGTTCGCCACCACGACAACAGGGCCGCCCGCGCGGCTTACAGGAATGGCCGCTTCAATGACCGGTATTATGCCGGACACTTCGGGGCAGCCCATGCTGTGGTATTCAGCACTCCCGGATTATGGGTCGGAACGCCCTATGCGTCGCCCTTCTGGTGGGGCGGATTTCAATGGGGCTTTGGCCCGGGCATCTTCTGGCCCGATGCATGGGGTATGTGCGACGGGTGCTTCATCGAGTATCTGGATGGAGGCGGTTACGCATTAGCCAACCCGGCATTCCCCGATACCACGCTGCCACTTGTCGCAGACGCCGATGCACAGCCCACGGATGAACCTGATCAGCAGTAATACAAGATGGGGCGGGGAAGCCGCTCACAGTTTTGACGAACAGAATTACTCAATGGGGCGGGGAAACCCGCCCCATGATTTTTGTATTCAGAATGATTCGTCGCGCTCCATCCTGTAATGCAATCAATTGATTTTGGATGTGTTGGATGGGTAGCGCGATGATTCGTGTCTCCCAAGAATCGCGCTTGGAATCAGGGAGACCAGAAATTCAGACCCGCATTTACCCGCGCCGACGCAGCTCCAGTTCGACCACGCGCATCATCTCCGCTTCGGGGGCGGGTTTTCCGGTCCAGATTTCGAATTGGCGTGCGCCTTGCTGGACGAACATCTCCATGCCGGTGATGATCGGGATGCCGCGGTCCTTAGATAATTTGAGTAGCGGCGTTTCCAGCGGGTTATAGACCATGTCGAAGACCAAGCCTGCGTTCAATTCTTTTTCCGTGATGGGCAGCGACTGCTTGTTGCCTTCCATGCCGCAGGGAGTGGCGTTGATGAGCACATCGAAGGCGCTCTTGGCGAAGAGATCGCGCTTGAGCGCCTTGGCCTTGGCCTGCTTGGCAAGCTTGACGGCGTCCTCGTGGACGATGTTGACGATGAAAACTTCGGCACCTTGTTCGACGAGGCCGAAGACGGCGGCCCGGGCCGCGCCTCCCGCGCCGAGTACAACGATGCGCGCGCCCTGCAACTTCAGACGCCTCTCGAGCGGGCGAACCACGCCGGCCACGTCGGTGTTGAAGCCGTAGAGCTTGCCGTCGGCGCCGGTGCGCAGGGTGTTGCAGGCGCCGATACGGGCGGTGAGCGGGTCGGAATTGGCCAGATGCGGGAGAACATCCTGCTTGAGCGGCATGGTGACGGCCGAACCGGCCAAGGGCAACTCGCGCGCCATAGTGATCAGGTCATCGACCTTGTGCGTAAGGAGCGGGAGCAGAATCGCGTTCACGTTTTCGCGGCGGAAAGCGGCGTTGTGCATGAGCGGCGAAAGCGAGTGGGCGATGGGGTCGCCGGCCACGGCGAAGATGCGCGTGGCCTGGTCAAGCTGCTCAACGCGATAGAGGTCGCGCAGAGTGCGGGCGGTCAACTGGCCGGGGGCGGTGGCGTGTTTGGAATTGGTTTCCGATTTTTCTGAGAGGGGGCCGTCGGAGAACGCGGCAAAGGTAAAGGGTGCGCCGGCGCGGAGGCCCAGCACGCGGCTTACGAGTCCTTCTTCTCCCATGGCGATACCGACTACCTCGGCAGAGCGAGAGTGGTCCTGGATGAGCTTGAGGACGGCGAGATTGTCGACCAGCGACTTGGCGGTCGACACCACTTTGACGAAATCCGGCTGGAAAACCTCGATGCGCAATGCCGTCTGATCAAGATTTCTGGTGCGTGAGAAGTCGTGAAAGCTGATCAACAGCGCCACGCCCGCGGCGCGCAACCTGTCGCGCAGTTGGTCCAACTGCCTGGGAGCGGCCTCCTCGGCCGATTCGACCTCCAGATCGACAATCTGGCAGCCAGCCTCAGCGGCTGCTAAGAGGACTTCGAGCTCGGCTTTCAAGGATCCCGTGAAGTGGCCGCCAAACTGCTTGCGCCGGCAAGTGGCCAAGACCGTTGCGTCGCGGTGGGCGGCAAGGAATTCCTTTACTTTGGGAATGGCCGAGGCCGGTTTGGGCAGCAAATCAAGGCGGAACTCAAGAAACCTGGATTCCGGCAGGGCAGCCACGGCCCGCTCGATCAGCTCCTGCGGGGAGACGGCCTGAATGGCTACGCACAGCTTGCCCAGGTTGATCAGGCGCATGCGCGGGGTGGGAGGCGCGGGCGCGGGAGAAGGCGGACTGGAGCTGAAAAAGGGCATATGTATCAATTGACGCATCTTATAGCGGTTTTGGCCAGGATGCAACAAAGAAGCATAGCGAGATGGGATGAACTTAGCGTATGTTATAGAAAATAAAAAGGATAATGTGTGAATAAACATGGGGATAGGACGATTTTTTGCTCTGATTTCCTAAGATTAAGATGAGGGGATTCGTTGAAACCCACTCCAGCCATCCAGCATTGATTCTGAAGGGCTTATTTATCTTCGATCCAAAGTTCATTCCATCAGCGGAATGTGCTTTTTTGAAGCCTGGATAGCGTGTACGGATGTGGTCTAGAATCAAGAAGCTACGAATGCTGAAGTCACAGAAGTACTTTCAGCCAGGGGAATCAACTTGTACACCGCAAACGAAGACCGATATGACACGATGCAATACCGCCGCACAGGCAAGAGCGGCCTGAGGCTGCCGGCCATCTCCCTGGGCCTGTGGCACAACTTCGGCGGCGTGGACAACTTTGAGAATGGCCAGGCAATGGTGCGGCGAGCCTTCGATCTGGGCATCACACACTTTGATCTGGCCAACAACTACGGCCCACCGCCGGGCAGCGCGGAAACAAACTTCGGCGAGATTCTGCGGCGGGAGTTCGCGGCCCATCGCGACGAGATGATCATCAGCACCAAGGCGGGCTACGATATGTGGCCCGGGCCTTACGGCAATTGGGGATCGCGCAAGTCCATGCTGGCCAGCCTGGACCAGAGCCTCACACGAATGGGCCTGGAATATGTGGACATCTTTTATTCGCATCGTCCCGATCCGGAGACGCCCATCGAAGAGACGATGAGTGCGCTGGATCAGGCGGTGCGCAGCGGCAAGGCGCTCTATGTGGGCATCTCCCGGTATGACCCGGCGCAGACTGCGGCGGCCGCACGGATTTTGCGCGAACTGGGGACACGCTGCCTCATACATCAGCCCAGATATTCCATCTTCGACCGCGCGATTGAGAATGGTCTGCTGGATGTGCTGGGTCAGGAGGGAATAGGCGCGATTGCATTCACTCCGCTGGCACAGGGGATGTTGACCGACCGTTATCTGAAGGGCATTCCAGCGGACTCTCGCGCGACCAGGGAACACTTCCTGAAGACGAAAGACATCGACGAAGGCAAGTTAGCGAGGATTCGCGCGCTGAATGAGTTAGCCAAGCAGCGCGGTCAGTCGCTGGCGCAGATGGCGCTGGCCTGGGTGCTGCGCGATGGACGGATGACATCAGCGCTGATTGGCGCCAGCCGCGTGGAGCAGATTGAGCAGAACGTGGCTGCGCTGGGGAATTTGAGCTTCACAGCGGAGGAACTGGCGCGGATTGATGGGATTGCGGGGTAGGTTTGTGGTATCCCACCCATTCGCATCTTTTCCTGGAAAAGCTGCGAATGGATGGGACACGGAGAATGAAACGGCGGTGAAGGTAAAGCCATAAAAAACTTTAGGTTATAAAAAGCTATAGTTTTATATATCCCACCTTCACCAATGCGCAAAGTGCGCGCATTGGTGAAGGTGGGGCACCCAGATTTCAGTACATTGAAAGTATTCAGGCCTTGAACGCCGCGATGATCTGATCAGTGGAGCGGACGCGACCCAGGCGGGGAAAGATGCGCTCCACGCTGTTGGCGTGGCTTTCGGCGGTTGAGCTGGTCATGGCATCCTCGGCAAAGATAAGCTCGAAGCCGCGCTCGTAGGCGTCGCGCGCCGTGCTCTCCACGCCAGCATCGGTGGATATGCCGCAGAGGATGATCGTGGATAGATTTCGGCGGCGAAGTTGCAGGTCGAGGTCGGTGCCATAGAAGGCGCCCCACTGTCGCTTCAGAATCACAACGTCGCTGGGCTGGCGGTTGAGCTCGGGAATCAACTCACTCCAATCGGGCGGCAGGGGGCCGGTAGTCTTCCACTTCTGGTCGGTTGGAGTGTGCAGG
>Ga0187875_10003581_pt1 | contig 10940 bp, 8 predicted proteins | sample June2016WEW_17_1_2_FD_132978 | JGI IMG/M metagenome (GOLD analysis project Ga0187875, IMG submission 132978) | Peatland microbial communities from SPRUCE experiment site at the Marcell Experimental Forest, Minnesota, USA - June2016WEW_17_10 | ecosystem: Environmental > Terrestrial > Soil >... | reverse complement strand
CGCGCCATAGCAAGGGGCGCAGTTTCTCGCCATCCCAAACGCACACCGAGCGCGTTTTTTGACGGAACTTGCCGAAGCTGAGAGTGATGTAAAGCAGCGCTCCGCCCGCCTTGATATCGGTGTTACCGAAGACCCCAGGGATGAACTCGAAAGGCTCGGGAATGCCTTCTGCGTTCGGCTGAGAGTCCTTCCGCCCCATCAGGGCGACCGTCTTGATCTGTCCGTCCTTGGCCGAAAACAATCCGGATCGCGAGGGGCGTTTGGTGATCGCCCAGAAGACCACCGTTCCGCCTTCCAGGAAGTATTCCGGGGAGATCGGCGCCGACTGCACCAAATCCAAAGTAACTTGAGTGTCCGGCACCTCCATGCCTTTCGTCGCGACTTTCTCGAAGATCACCTGAATGGTCGTCGGCGATGATGTCTGCGCCAGGCCCGATTGGACCCACGGCGCCGTTATCAGAGCCAGCGAAACAAAGAGAGCTGTGGATCGCACGTATAATCCTCCTGTTAACCAGAGTTATAGGCCTTAATTACTGGTAAAGGATTCAGTATACTATCGCCGTGGCGCATGCACTCGTGCGCCACATTCATTTGTGCGCCGCCGCGCCTTCCACCACTTCGAACGGAATCGCCGGCAGCGTCCCCAGCGGCTGGCGCCGGCGAGTCTGGTTCTTAGCATCCGGCTTCGGCGCGACTTCCCGGAACGCGTCCAGGATCAGGTTGCCTTTCAGCCCCGGCTTGGCTTTGTCGCCCTGCACGCGCAAAACCACGGATACGCCGTCCCAGTCCGGGGTCACGCTCTGAATCGAAATTCCCTCCGGCGGCTCGTTCAACGCCAGTTGCATTCCCTGCTGAAAGCGGGGTGGAACGAAGAGATTGAACGCCGTGGCGTCGCCTCGCCGCAACTTCACCGGCTTTTCGATGGCGCGCCAGCCAAGCCCGCGCGCGCTTTCGCCGATCACGCGCACCATCCACGCGTCCTCCGCCACCAGGTGATGGTAAGCGAACGCCTGCTCCATGTCTTCGGCCGGAACCGCGGTGCGAGTTACTTCGCGGCCGTCGATGCTAGCCCGCCCGATTAACTGTATCGATTGCGGCGCACTTACCGGAGTCCGCGGCGCGGTCAATGTAACTCGCACCTTGTCCTGTCCGGCGGGCACCGCTGCGCCGCTTAGCGTGAAATCGCCTGGCGCGTCCTTGAGATTCAGCGCGATCTCGCCCGCGAATCCGTCGCGGCGTATCGCCCGCACCGTTATCGGAACGGTCGCGCCCGCGCGCAGATTGAGGCTCGACGGCACCACCCGCAATTCGAAATCCGGCCGCGGATAGCTGATGCGCAGCCGGTAGCCGTAATCCGCCCCGCCCTTGCCCTGCGCGTCCGCCAGTTGCAGAGAGTACACACCTTTCGCCGGTAGTTGGCAGGAAATCAGCGAATCGGCCTGGTGCGTAATCAAGCCCGCTCCCGGATCTTCGAAATCGTCGTTGAAGGCAATCTGTTTTCCGGTTGCATCCGTCAGCCGCAACACCGAATCAAGCGGCGACCCGAGCCTGCGCGCCGATACCTCCGCCACAATCTCTTCTCCCGCGCGGCCGTCGAAGCGGAAGTACGCCGCTTCGCCAGGCTGCGCGACCCTCCCGTTGACGATAATCGGCAGCTTCACCTTCTGCGCTTTTTCCCGATGGCCGATCCCCGGGCGGGCCATCGTCTCAGGCAGTGTGTCCACCGCAAACGGCACGCTGTTCGAAGTCCATCCGTTTTTCCGCAGCGAAATCGGATACTCGGCCTTGGCCTTGCCCTTGAAGTTTTCGGTCACTCGCGCCACCGGCAGATTCCATCCCTGCGTCTCGATGGACGTGCGCGCCCCTGCCTTCCCCCCCAAAGGAAAGATGCTGGCAATGACCGGCAGCTCGCCGATGGTGATGCGGTAAACAAAATCCTCCCGCCCGCGGAAAATCGAGTCGTGGATCTCCGCGATGTACTCGCCGTCGCTCGGAATCTCGTAAGCGAGCAGCGGGTCGGGATGGAACAGGAAATGATCCGCCGACGCCAGTTCCTTACCCTGCGCATCGCGCAGCGTCAACGCGGCCTGAAACCAACCGGGGACGGCGTCGGAAACGTAGGGGATGAGTTCGCGTGCGCTGGCCGCGACCACGATGTGTTGCCCCCGCGTCGCCTGGAATCGGTATTGGTCCGCCGTGCCGGGCGTCATCTGGCCGTTCACCACCACCGGCAGCGTGATCTCGATGGGCGGTTCCGGCGGGCGGGGCGCCGCGCGGTTGGCCGGAGTGGCGCCGTTCACCACGTTGTATTCGGGCGCCACGCGAATCGGCTTGCGCGAAAACTCCGGCAACTCCCCAACGCAAAACACGATCGGATTGGTGAGGCCGCCTTTCGTGTCTAACCGCAGTTGCCGGGAACCCGCCGTGGCATCCTGCGCGATGGTCACTTGAAGAGTGACGATTTCGGCAATCGCCGGAATCGACGGTTTGCGTTGAAAGTCCTCCAGCTTGTCGCGGATCTCGGCCATCCTCTTTTCGTCGGCCGCGGTGAAAACAACCTTGGGCGCACCGGCCGCCGCCGGCTTCAGGGAAGCCGCGCGCCTTTCACGCAACTCCTTGATCTCATCGCGCAGTTTCGAGGCTTCCTGTCCGTTGACCGGTTTGACTTGTTTCGCGATGGTCGCCTGCACTCCCTGGCCGGAAAAGTATGCCCTGCTCGCGTCATCCAAAAACTCGCCGCCGACGCGGACTTCGATGCTCGCGCCCTGCCGGCCTCCCGCGGGATAGACGTACCCAACGTGCGGAATCTGCGGCCTCTGCTGGGCCGCCAGCGCGGCTGCCAGAGCGGTCACCACCGCCGCAGCCGCAACCGCGCGCCTCACAGAATCTCCTTCAATCGTCCCGCCAGCGGCAATCCATCCGCCGCGGTCGGCGTCACGCGCGCCTCCAGGCCCGTCGGGTGCGGCAGCTTGCCCGCCGCATCGATGCCGAGCAGCTCGTACATGCTGCCGATCAGGTCGGCGGGATACACCGGCCGGTCCTTTACCTCTTCGCCTCTCGCATCGGAAGCCCCCACCACGTGGCCGCCCTTGAAACCGCCGCCCGCCACCAGCGCCGAGAACACGCCGCCCCAATGATTGCGTCCGCCGTTCCACGGAGCTTCCCAATCCACCTTGGGTTTCCTGCCGAATTCGCCGTTCCACCAGACCAGCGTGGTATCGAGCAGCCCGCGCTGTGAAAGATCGTCGAGCAGTGTCGCCAGCCCCTTGTCCATCTCCGGCAGCCTGCGCCGCATCACCTGGAAATTCTCTTTGTGCGTGTCCCAGCCGCCCTGATAATTAATCGTGATGTAAGGAACGCCGCGCTCCACCAGCCGCCGCGCCACCAGGCACGATTGGCCGAACGTGGTCCGCCCATAGCGGTCCCGCAAATCGTCCTTCTCCTGCGAAAGATCGAAAACTTTGCCGGCGTCGCCCAGGATCAGCTCGTAAGCCAGCCGCTCGGCATCGTCATTGGCCGCCAATTGCGGATCGCCCTCGATCGCGTGCCCCAGCGTATCGAGCTGATGCAGGTACTCGCGCCGCTCCTTCTGCCGTTCGTCGGTGAGGTTCTGCGCCACCACGCCCTCCACCACGAAACGCGCCTGTGCCGGATCGCCGCCCGTGGCAAACGGCTTGTATCGCGACCCCAGGAAACCCTCCTCCGAGAACCGCCCCTGCGGCTCGGTCAGCACGATGTAGGGCGGAATCAGCCCCTTGTATCCGGCGTTATAGCCCTTGAATAACGAAACCACCGCGCCCACGCTTGGATAAACGTCGTGCCCGCCCGCGATGCGGCCCGTCTGCACCGTGTAGGATGCCGTCTCATGCGCGTAGAGGCCGTGCGTCATGCTGCGGATCAGCGAGTACTTGTCCGCCTGTTTGGCCAACAGCGGCAGCAACTCGCAGATGCGCATGCCCTTGACGTTGGTTTCGATGGGCGAGTTCAGCGGACCGCAGTAGTTCTCACCCGCCTCCGGCTTCGGGTCGAAGGTATCGAGATGCGCCGGCCCCCCCCACATCCAGATTTGGATGACCGACCTGGCCTTGGCAGGCGCCTGAGAAGCGGCAGGGAAAGCCTTGGCGACGCCCGCCAGCCGGCTCGCCAGCAACACGCCGGCCGCCCCGAAGAATCCCTCGCGCAATGCTTCGCGCCGGTTGATCGCGAGCAATCGGTAATTGGGTTTCATGTTTCGATACCTCGTGAACTAATAGGCCACTCAAAAAAAGTCCGACAAAGAAATCTGTAGCCACAGATGAACACAGATGAACACGGATAACGCATTTCTTCTTGATCTGTGTTCATCCGTGGCTCATCGTGTTTTGGCATTTCAGCAAGCCCTTAGTGCCTGTACATAAACTCGGAGCTGTTGATCAATCCCCATGCCAGATCGACCACCGCGTCGCGCCCCTTGGGCGCTCCGGATTGCGAGTGCGCCGCCATCACCTTCCACTCGTCATCGGTCGGGTAACGCGAAAGAATCGTCAGGTAGATCTGCGAAACAAGCTCCCGCGGATTCTTGATGTCGCGCATCATGGCGCCGAGCTTCGGCGACTGCTGGATCTTGCGCTGCACGTGAGTCGAATTCAACATGTGCAGCCGTTGCGCGTCGCTCGACCGGTTATTGCGTTCCGATTCGAGGCCAGTATCGCGAGCCGGCCGCCCGAACAGGTCCAGGAAGGAGCTGCCGATGCTGCCATCCGGCAGGCTGACGGCGCGCTGGAAATCCGGCATGAAAGTGTACGGTTCGGGAATCGCGCTGGTGTAGGCTTCGCTCGTCCCGGTGATTTGATCGATGGCGTCAATCAGCACTTCCGCATCCAGCCGCCGCAGCGGATAAGCCGCGAAGTGCGCCGCCGCGGCCGTCCGTTCCGCGCGCGGTATCGGGGAAAGTTGGTAAGTCGTCGAGTTGAGGATCAGCCGGAAAACATGCCGCACGTCATAATGCGACGCCACCAGCTCGCGCTCGAGCGCGGCCAGCAACTGCGGATTCTCCGGCGGATTGTCGGCGCGAATATCGTCCGGCTCCTCAATGATCCCGCGGCCCAGCAGCCAATACCAGACGCGGTTGACGATCGAACGCGCGAACCACGGATTGCCCGGCGCCGTCAGCCAGTCGGCGAACGCTTCCCGCGGATCCTGGTCCGGCTGCAGCCGCGTCGGCGTTCCATCCGGGAAGATCAACGCGCCTGCCGCCGTTTTGCCGCGATCGAAGAAGACAATCTCCTCTTTCCATTCGTCGGTGTGCTTGTAACCTACCGCCGAGAAGAACGCCGCCATTTGCTCGAGGCGCGCCGCCGGCCACTTCTCGGTCCGCACTCCCATGAATGTCAAAGCCACCGTCTGCGCGACTCCCGCCGGCTGGCGGTTCTCGATGGCGCGATAGAAGTTCACCGGCGCCTCGCGGAAGTTGCTGCCGCTCGCCGTCAGCATCTCCCGGACAAATTGATCGTAGGGCTTGTTCTGGCGCAGCGAATCGTGAATCCAGTGGTAATACGCCTGGGCGGCGTTGGGCCACAGCTCGATCGGAAACTCGGCCTTGACGCGCAGCAAATCGCTCCACTTCATGGCCCAGTAATCGGCGAACTCGTCGCGCTCCAGGAGTTGGTCGATCAGCGCCGCGCGCTTGTTGGGATCTTTGCTCGCCAGGAATTCGCCAGCCTGCTGCGCGGTGGGCAAGGTCCCGGTCGCGTCCAGCCACGCCCGCCGCAGGAACACACTATCAGAGCACAGGTTCGCCGGTTGGATGCCCAGCTCCTTCCAGTGGGCGAAAACCAGTTCGTCGATCCTGTTCCGCGCGGTGAGTTCACCCGCCGTTTCGAACGGAGCGGCGATCCCCGATCGTGCATCGCCGCCGTACGCCGCCGCCGGAACGAAGCATGCGGCAACTAGCAGAAAACCGGCCGTCGGGTGAAAATCGCGCACGCGACCCCTTCAAACCTACATTGTCTCGCAGTATCGGGCCTGCGTACTTATTTCAAACCCGCGTCAAAGCCAAAAGTTGCCAGGTCTCTTGGCCTGGCACCAGCCGCGGCGGAAACGGAGCCGCGACCGGAGGGAGCGGTCGCTACCTCCAGTCTTCCGACTCCTGACTTCTGATTTCTGTCTCCGGTCTTCAAATTCCCCTACTGGCTCCCCCTCACCTCCGACGCCGCCAGCGCATTCCGCACCGCTTCCCAATGCGGACGCGCCTCCGGCACCTCCTGCGCGGCGCGCTCCAGATGTGGAGCAGCCTCGGCCAGCGTGCGCCGGTCGCGCGCCAGCAGCAGTCCCAGCACCCAATGCGCTTTTGGATTCTCCGGAGCCATGGCCAGCCACCGCCGTGCCGTAGCCGTGGCCTCGGCGATCTGCCCTAAGTGCAATTGTGCCTGGGTCAAGTTGCACAGGTCCGCCGGATTCGGCTGCGATAGCTCCATCGCGCGGCTGGCTTCGCTGGCCGCCTCCCGGTAATTGCCCGTGCGCAGATAGCTCGCCGCCAGGCCGGAATAAGCCAGGGCGTACTCCGGCGAGATGTCGATCGCTCTCCGGAATTGCTGCGCGGCCTTTTCGAATTCGCCCGCGCGCGCGAACTTCCGCGCCGCCAAAACCGCCTGCACCGCTTTTCGCACCGGCGGGTGGCGCAGTTCCACAACCGAGACCGGCCCCGCCGGGGGTTTGGCCGACTCCTTCTTGGGCAACTGAATCGTCACCGGCTGATCGGAGTTGCTCGCCGACACGAACTCCCGATCGACCGCCTCACCGCGTGAGTCAAGCACAACCAACAAGTATTGGCCACAGGGGACTTGGCGGAACTCGAACGTATTATCGAAACCGACGTCCGCTGAAGCCGTTTTCTGATCGAGCCGGTCGTAAATCTCGGCCGAGTAGTGGCTCAGAGATTCCCCCGACCCGCTCTGCACACCGATCTTCCAGACGGAAATCTCCGATGTCTGCGGTTGTGCCGCGGGCGTGGTAACGACGACCATGCCGAGCACTGCCGCAAGAGGGATTATGCTGTTTTTCACAGTATTCCTCCGTTTGCGTTAGTTTTGGCTTGATCTCAGGCAGGGAGAGGAAACGAATGGGTGAAGTCAGCGAAGACTGGCGGCCAGCCGAATCCCGGGCCGGCCGCATCTCAGGCAGTTGCTAGTCGCTCAGTGGGGCAGGCGCTTTCGCCTGCCAACGCTATATTGGTGGGGCAGCCGCCCTATGCGACCCGCTGGTCGCGCCCGGCAGCAGTCGCTTCGCGATCCAAATCCTCCGAGAGAATGATGGCCTCGGCCAGGTCCCGCATGGGCCGGCGCAGCCGGCGGCTCTGATTGCGCAGCCGGAAATAGGCATCCTCCTCGCTGATGCCGAACTTCTGCTGCAACAGTCCTTTGGCGCGCTCCACGATCTTGCGCGTCTCGAGCTCGCGCCGCATTTCCGCGGTCTGCTCCATCAGCCGCGCGTTCTCCTGTTCCAATAGCGACTTGGAAACGGTGACGCCGAGCTGCTCGCCAATGAACTTCATCACGCCGAGTTCTTCGCGGGTGTGCTCGTGGGGCAGGCGATGATGCACGTTGATGACGCCGATCAGGTCGCCGGCGCTGACCAGCGGCACCGAAAGGAACGCCTCATAGGTGTCCTCGATCAGCGTCTGGAAACGCTTGAATCGCGGGTCGGCGAAGGCGTTCTTCTCGAGCGCCACCGCCGACTTGTGCTCCGCTACCCAGCCGGTTACTCCCTCGCCCATTTTGATCCGCAGTTTCCCCAGATCCGCGGCGTGCGGCACTTGCGATGCGTGCAGCACCATTTCGTTGGTTTCGCGATCAAAAAGGTAAATCAGGCAGGCGTCGCAAGCCGTAGCCTGCGCGGCGAGGCTGAGCACCTCTCCCAAAATCTCGTCGACAGACAACTCCGAGCTGACAATGTTGCTGATCCGGTGCAACAAGCCAACCTCAGCATCCGCTATGGCCATCCTCATTGCAGTTCCCATATCTCAAGCTAAACCGCGGCGGCGGGCGCGTCCAATTGAAAATTTCTATGCGGGCTATCGTTATCAATGGCTTACGAACGCTTCCGGCAACATACGAAACAGCTTATTCGCTGCGGCGCGCGGCCGGTACCAGTACGCCCTCCGCGATCCGCCCCGCTCTTGCGGCTAGCTTCCACCTGCCCGATTTCCCGATGTGCGAGGCGTTCCCCATCCGGCATGCTGGAATCACAGGGAGGTTTTTCATGGCAAACGAATTGGCGGCTTTTTCCAAGGAACTGGCTGCGGTAGTCGCACAGGCGGCGGGCTCGGTGGTTGCGGTGCACGCGCGGCCGCGCTTTTCCTCGAGCGGCGCCTTCTGGCGTCCCGGCATTCTGGTCACCGCCGAGCACACCGTGCGGCGCGAAGAGGAAATCACCGTCACGCTGCCCGATGGCACTAGCGCCGCCGCCACGCTGGCTGGCAGCGACCCGGGCACGGATATCGCGGTGCTGAAGCTGGACGCTCCCGGCGCGCCGGTGGTCGCGGCTGCGGACGATCTGGCGCCCGGCAACCTGGCGCTGGCGCTCGGCCGCTCCGAAGACTCCGGCATCAACGCCACCTTGGGGCTAGTCAGCGCCGTCAGCGGCCCCTGGCGCACCTGGCGCGGCGGCCGCCTGGATCGCTACATCCGGCTCGATCTGACCTTCTATCCCGGTTCCTCCGGCGGGCTGGTGCTGAACGCCGCCGGCCAGGCGCTGGGCATCGCCACTTCCGCGCTGTCGCGTATCGCCGGGCTGGCCATCCCAGCGTCCACCATCAATCGTGTGGTCGATGAGGTGCTCGCCCGCGGCCGCGTGGCGCGCGGCTACCTGGGCGTCGGCCTGCAACCGGTCGAGTTGCCCGATCATCAAAAAGGTCTGATCGTTCTTTCGCTCGAACCGGAGGGACCGGCGGCGCTGGCGGGCGCATTGATTGGCGACGTGCTGGTCGCGCTGGGCGGTACTGCCGTGTCCGATACCGACGACATCCAGACCGTGCTCGAAAAACATGGCGTGGGGCGCGCGATCGAGGTGCAAGTGGTGCGCGGCGGAGCCTCCCGCTCGCTCTCGATCACCATCGGCGAACGGCCGCGGAGGAGCTGACATGCGGGGATTCGGTGAAGTGGCCGAACGGCTGCGCCGCTCGACCGTGCAGATTCACTCGCGCGCCGCCCGCGGCAGCGGTTCCGGCGTCATCTGGTCAAACGATGGGCTGGTGGTCACCAACGCCCACGTGGCGCGCGGCGCCGGCCTCGAAGTGGAACTGTGGGACGGGCGCCGCCTGCCGGCGCGGACGATCGCGCGCGATCCGCGCCGCGACCTGGCTTCGCTGCGAGTCCCCGCCCCTTCGCTCGATGCCGCCGCCCCCGGCAATTCGTCGACGCTCCGGCCAGGCGAGCTGGTGATCGCGGTTGGCAGCCCGCTCGGTTTTGCCGGCGCGGTTTCCACCGGCGTGATTCATTCGATAGGGCCTATCCGCGGCATGGGCAGCCTTGCCTGGATCCGCGCGCAAGTGCGCCTCGCTCCCGGCAACTCCGGCGGGCCGTTGGCCAACGCCGAAGGCCGCGTGATCGGCATCAACACCGCCATCGTCAACGGGCTCGGCATTGCCGTGCCCTCGAACGACGCCGCCGATTTTGTCCGCCGCGGTCCGCTCCCGTCTTTGGGCGTGACGCTGCGCCCCGTCTCGGCTGGCGTTCTGATCCTCGATGTGGATCCCGGCGGCACCGCGGCCCTGGCTTCGCTCCAAGCCGGCGACCTGCTACTGCTGTCGCTCGACGAGCTCTACAGCGCCTTGGATTCGGGCCAGCCCGCGCTGCGCTTGCGCTTCATGCGAGGTGTTACTTCGAGCGTCCGCTTGCCGGTGCGGGAGACCGTGGTCCGCTTAGGGGAGCGCGCATTGGAGGCGGCGTGATCCGTGTGCTCATCGCCGCCCGCGCCGCCATGACGCGCGCGGGCCTGGAAACCCTGGTGGCGTCGGCGCCCGGCCTGCAACTGGCCGGATCGTATCCCGATGCCGCCGCCGCCGAGGCGCTCCACCCCGACGTCCTGCTGGCCGAAGGCGCGCTGGAGGATCTGCCGCCGCTGGCGGCCCGCGCGCCGGCCATCGTCTTGCTAAGTTCCGAAGCGCAGCCCGCATTTACCCACGAGGCGTTTAAACTGGGTGTGCGCGCGGTGCTGGCTCGCGACGCGTCTCCTGGCGCGATCCTTGCCGCCGTGGAAGCCGCGGCCGGAGGGTTGGCCGTGATCGAACCGGGCGAGTTGGAGCCGCTGCTGGCCGCGTCGGTGCCCGCGCCGGTTTCCATCGCAGCAGCCGCGCTGACCGCCCGCGAGTTGGATGTGCTCCGCTTGGTGGCCGAAGGCGACGCCAACAAGGAGATCGCCTGGAAGCTCGGCATCTCCGAGCACACCGCGAAATTTCACGTGGCTTCGATCCTGGGAAAACTCAGCGCCGGCAGCCGCACCGAAGCCGTCACCATCGGCATCCGCCGCGGCCTGGTGTTGATCTGACAGTGGGGAAGGTCCACGACCTGCCAACAGTCGGTAACGCCGGCGGTCTTGCCCGCCGGCTCTCGCTCTCGCCTAAATCTGCCCCCCGCCGGATCCGCTGATGATATTGATTCCCGCTCCCATGTTCGGCGGTGCGATTTCCTGGAAGGGGACGTTCAGGAATTTCGCCACCTGAGCCGCCATGGCGGTCTCCGCTCCCTGGCCACTCATCAAGACTGCCGAGCCGATGGACGTCGTGGATGATGTCTTCTGGTGGTCCAGCGGCACTTCCCGCCCGTCCTTGAAGACGATCACCGACTGCGCCACCAGTACCGGCTGCTGCATATTGGCGTCCTGGCCTCCGGAAGAAGGCGTGTTTTGCAGGCGCCACTGCTTGCGGGTCTCGATCCGGAAAACGTCGGCGATGGCATAGGTCG
>Ga0187875_10003580_pt1 | contig 10942 bp, 6 predicted proteins | sample June2016WEW_17_1_2_FD_132978 | JGI IMG/M metagenome (GOLD analysis project Ga0187875, IMG submission 132978) | Peatland microbial communities from SPRUCE experiment site at the Marcell Experimental Forest, Minnesota, USA - June2016WEW_17_10 | ecosystem: Environmental > Terrestrial > Soil >... | reverse complement strand
TGCCCTGAATTGCCCGGATGGTGCCGAGAGCGTTGTCGGGCTCGCCGCGGTTGGGTGCCAGGGTGCCGGCCTTCTTGTATTGCAATTCAGCGTCGTGGAGGCGATTCAGGCTCTGATAGAGTGCCCCGAGATTATAGGGCAGGTAATAGTATTGGGGCGCAACCTCTATGGCGCGTTTGTACGAATTGATGGCTGCCCGATAATTGCCCATTTGGCTTTCCGCCAAGGCCTTGTTGTGCCACGCATACGCCCAGAGGGGAGCTCGGCTGACCGCATCCTCGAATGCAGCGAGAGCCCTCGGGTAGTCCGGTCTTTCAAGATAGGCAATACCAAGAGCGTTATAGGCGATGGCGCCGGCGGGATCAAGCCGCACCGCCCGATCGAGGAGACGGATGGCCTCGTCGTACTGTTTGTCGAAGATCAACACTCGACCATGAGCGAATGCGGCGCGCGATGCGAGCCAAATGGATTCGGGCGCAAGGTAACTCGCCTTGTCGAAGCCCTCTGCCGCCAGCTCAAAGTCGTTCTTCTTGAGCGGATCCGCCTCACCTTCAAGGTAGCGCGATACGACGCGCTCGCCTTCGTTTTCGTACTGAAGGCGTTGGTCCGGCTCATGGAAAACGCGTTCTCTGAGGGCTGCGGCATCCCTGGCAATCGCATCGGAGGCGACCGGCACGCTCTTCGGCCCTGGCAGGCTAAAGTCCAACAACGGCGCATTGGCATCATAGTTGCCAAAATCCACTGGGTGCTGTTTCTGCGCTGTGTGCTCCTCTACGTGGTCCTGCACGTACCGAATGGCCTGCTTGATTGTGAAGACCGCCGCCGCTCGATTGCCGGTGGCTGTCAGCGCCTCATTCAAGTACCAACTGAAAACCCCATGACCTCCGCCCAACTCAGCCACCTCATGGGATTTCTCTTTTGTTCTGCTGGCTGCAAAACCAAAAAGATGCCCGCCTGGAGGAGCCTGGAGTCCGCTGGAATTGAGCCCTTGCAGATATCCGGAGTAGCACGAATCGACATAGGCGTAGATGGCCTTGGCACCAGAGAGGCCCGCTGTAATCAATCGGTTGATCTCACTCAAGGCAACCCCCTGATCCGGAAGGTCCTGGACCTTGGTGTCTGTGGCGGCGATGTAGCCCTGGCCGTTCACGTCGTAGCCATGCGCGGCGATAAAGATAATGACCGTCGCTGTCTTCTGCAATAGAACCTTGTTGAAGGCCGCGCGAATAGCGGGAGCGGTGGCGTTTTCATTCAGCAGCAGCTCGATCCGGTCGTCCGATAAAGATCCACCCCGCTTGCTCTTCAGGTAGTCGCGGATCATGAGAGCGTCCCGGTGGGCCCATTGCAGTTGGGCAACCTTGTGGTCTAGGTAACGAGAAATCCCAATCACCACCGCCGATGCACCAGGTGCTACACCGGCAAGTTGATCGCGTGCGGCGGTTGCCCGCTCATGCTGGAACACCTTGACCTGCAACCATGCCGCCTCTGGCCAGATCTTGAAAAGCGTCTTGCTGACTGCCAAAGCCTCCGGCTCACTGTGAGCACGCTCGGCCTTGGCTAGCTGTGTCAACAACCGCGCGATTCCGGGCTCCGTCGAGGTAGCCGGATCGCTGATTTCGCTGGTCGTCAAGATCCGGGCACCCAAAAGGGACCCTCCAAGATGGGCTTGGCTGGCTGGCATTCGACGCGCGGACGCCGGCATCTCACACTCCGGAACATCGCGGCGGGGGGTGGTCGGAGCCGGCCGTACTGTCAGGCGCTGTGAGCCGGCGACGCCGGAAGCGTTTGTTGGCAGATCGATCACCTGACGGCTGGGACAGTGCAAAATCGTGACCGAGCCCGAGCCGGTTCGAAACGAGTCGCCTGAAAAGAGGACCTCACCCGGCTTGAGTGCCAAGCCCTCATGATCGCCCTGCCTGACGTAGGCGGCGCCTTGGCTGCGGAGCACGATGGCGACTGGATACTCGGGCTCCGCCCAGGCGCAGACCGGTAAAACGATCGCGAAAGCGATGTGACACGCAAAGTGAACGGTTCTTGGCGGCACCCTTTTAGAATTTTAGTATGATTGGGCATGCGAGTTTCGGCTCTGATTCTCATCGCCACGCACATCATGGCGCAGAGCACGCAAGGCGTTATTGCGGGGCGCATTAGCGATCTTCGCAGCGGAATGGCCCTTGGAGGTGCCCGCATTTCGTGGGAAAACGTGGATACGGGCGCGCAGGGAGTGACGATTGCTAACATCTCCGGCTACTACGCTCTGGCGCCGCTTTCCCCAGGATTGTATGTGATTAGCGCCGCTGCCGACCTGTACCAACCACGTTCGGTATACGAGATCCACTTGGCGGTCGCAGGTCGAATCGACCTGAATTTGGCGTTGGCCTTGAAGACAGAGACTTTGGAATCGCGTTCCCTACCGGTTGCGGGCAGCCGTTTCCGGATTGCCTTTTTCGGCCCCGACGCCCTATCCATGACGATGCCAGTCGTCACACCAGACGAAGACCGGAGTCTGTTGGATGCGACGCGCTCCCAAGTGATCGACCCCGCTCAGATTCGCGATCTTCCCCTCTCTGGCCGGGACGTCTACGCCATGCTCGTGATGCAACCCGGTGTCAGTTCCGATGGCGCAACCGAGCGCGGTCTAGGCTACTCTGTCGGGGGGCAGCGTCCCTCGGCAGCGAACTTCATGCTCGACGGTGTCGAGGCCAACCAGAACCTGCTGAGCGGACCCCTGATGGTGGTCCCGCCCGAAGCCGTCGCGGAGTATCGCGTCTCGACCGGAAACTTCTCCGCGGAGTTCGGTTCCTCTGCGGGGTATCTCGCCAATGCGATCACCATTGCGGGGAGCAATTCCTGGCACGCTCTGGGCTGGGCTGATGGGAAAAACGAAGCGCTCAACGCCAATGACTTTCAGAACAATTTACAAGGGCTGCGGCGTCCGGCTCTGCGAGAATACTACACCGGCTATCAGGCAGGCGGCCCCTTGATCAAGAACCGCTATTTCTTGTCGAGTTCGCTGGAGTATTATCACAGCGCGAGCCACGATCCCGCGGAAACGATTCTGCTACCTTCCACAACATTTCTGGCGAGCGCAACCGCCCCGGACAGCCTGGCGCGCCAATTATTGACGGAGTTCCCGCCCCCGCCAGTTCAGGACGGAGGGAATATCGCGGCCCCCTTGACAGTCACCCCGCCGGTGACGATCAACCGCTGGTTCGCCTCGGAACGGTTTGACGGACAGAGCCGCAGCGGCACACAAAAGCTGATGGCGCGAGTGACGATGGGAAGCGATTCCGAGCCCGACTTCATTTGGAGCCCTTACAGCGCTTTTATCTCAGGCCTCCAGCAGCCCGCTTTAAGTTTCGCGGCCAACCTGACCAGCACTTTGAAGCCAGGACTTTCCAACGAATTCCGGGTTGGCGTAAGCAGCGACGCGATTGAATGGCAGCGAGCTCACCCGGAGATTCCGACGCTGCTCTCCAGCGATGGAGTGCTGTTGCCGGGAAGCCTCGCCTTCTACGGATTCCGCAACCGGGAACACGTTCTGGAGCTGTCGGACGAAGTGTTCCGCGTGTTCGGACGTCATATCCTCCGTTTCGGTGGGAATGCGATGGTGCGTGGCATAAACGGCTTCCTGACTGCCGGCCAGGACGGACGCTACACGTTTCAGACGCTGGTGGACTTCGGTATTGACTCGCCCTCGCAGTTCTCGGTCACACTGGATCGCCAGTCGCTGCCCAACCTGGAACGTCCCCAGTTCTTTCGCACGTATCGGGATCTCGAGGGAGCGGCGTTCCTGCAGGACACGGTGCGACTCACGCGTCGCCTTACGCTCAACCTGGGTCTGCGCGACGAATATTTCTCCGCCCCCGCAAATGTGGGTTCGCAGAAGGATGCTGAGGTCGTTCTTGGATCGGGCACGGGGTTCCCCGCTATGCTCGCGAGCGCCACATTGGCATTCCCGACGACAGGGACTGAATCCCCTTACTCGACTTCTCCCGCAAACGTTGCGCCGAGAGCGGGGTTTTCGTGGAGCTTGTCGGGGGACGCCCGAACCGTATTGCGGGGAGGATGGGGGATATTCTATGACCGCCCTTTCGATAATCTCTGGGAGAACGTGCGCAATAACAATCTGACACTCGCGACATTCGACTACCAAAGTGGCAATGGCGGCTATCTGGCGCCCATCCCACAGGCGTTGACCCGCTATGAGAATCAGGCTGTCGCGGCGGATTTTCCGGGCCTCACCATGTTTCAGCAGAATTGGAAGACCGGCTACGCAATGACCGATTTTCTGGGTCTTCAACGCGAGGTGGGCGAAGCGTGGAGTGTGGAGATTGCCGGCATTGGCTCCCTGGACAGACATTTACTGACGACGGACGAGATTAACCGCCCCTTCAGCGTGGCGGCGAGTGCAGCAGGGCCAGACAACTTCAACGACAGTTACAACCCAAACTTGCCGATGATCGCTTATCTGGGAAGCCAAGGCGCATCATCTTACGACGCACTGACAGCGGTTGCCCGGTACCGCTCAAGCGGCCGTTCGTTGTATGTCGCATACACCTGGAGCCATTCCATCGATAATCAGAGCGATCCACTGGCGGGGGCTTTCTTCGATTTGAACTTCGCCAGCCTGGATCCTTCGGCGTACACACCCTCAGTTGGAACCTTCTCGCGACAGTTCGACAGCCGTTCCGACAAAGGGAGCTCCGACTTTGACCAGCGACAGAATCTGGTCTTCTATTCGATATGGGACTTGCCGTCGGTTCATGGGGCGAAGGGTCTGTTGCGCGATTGGAAGATATCTCAAATGGCGGCATTTCGGTCGGGGTTCCCCTTCACGGTTTATGCGCCAAGTACGGAGCCGGTAGCGGGCGGAACTATTTTCAACACCCGCGCCGATCTCACGGGGGAGTCGCCGGCGGGAGTCCGGACCCCGGTGGCCGGCGGATTTCAGGTCCTGGATCCCAGCCAGTTCACAGCACCCGCACCGGGACAGCTCGGCTCATCTGGGAGGAATGCTTTCGAAGGGCCAGGGTTTTTCAATGTGGACGTATCGTTAAGCCGGTCCTTCCCCGCGCGGGTGTTGAGCGAGAGCGGACGGATAACGCTTCGCGCCGACGCTTTTAACGTGCTGAATCATGCGAACCTCGGCCAGCCGGATTCGCAGATGACCTCGCCCACGTTCGGCGACGCCTTCTACGGCCGAATGGGCCAAAACAGCGGATTCCCCTCACTCGTCCCGTTTCGCGAGACCGCCCGTCAGATCCAGCTTCTCCTTCGTCTCGAGTTCTGAATCGACTTAGTTAGCCGCGCGAACCGGCCCGCTTTCCGGGCTCCTCCCGTCGTTCACTTCGCCACGTGAAATGTGTAAGATTGCAGATCCACGCGAGTTCCGTCAGGCTCAAGCCCTGCCAGTGAGATTGCGTAATCTTGACCCGCCGTCAGAACGCCCGCGGGGATTCGAAGATCAACTGCATCGCCGTGCGGCACCAATCTGTCCTGGCGAAGCACCTCTTCGCCAGGCGCGGTGCTCAGGGCGGCCGCAAACCGGGGATACTGTCGTGACGCCGCCGTCTCCAGGCGCAGTACCAGCCACCCGACGCCCGGCGCGACACGGATTTGGTTGCCAGTACCCGTTCCCGACCGCAGAAGTCCGGGCGCCAAGACGAACGCCAAGTCGCCGCGCGCAGGCCCCGGACGGGAACTGGCGGCCATCGAACGTGTATTCGCGTTTTCTCTCCACAGCCGGGCATAACCTGCGCCCAGAAGGCCGAGCGCCACAATGGTGCCAATCCCCAGGACGGCCATTGCCGCACGCGCCGCGGGAGACTGCATGACAAAGAAGGCCCGGATGCCTCTTAATAAAGAATGACGAGGACGCGGGCGGTCGCGAAAAAAGTTGGCGGCAATCGCCCGCGTGGCCTCGTAACGCTCGCGGCGTCTCTTGGCCGCCAGGAAGTGTCTCTCAAACTGGAGGCGCTCCCCTGGCGACAGTCCACCCCGGATGTATGTGTCAATGAGATCGTCTTCGATCTCCAGAAGGCGATCGAAACCTTGGTCGCTCTCGAAATAAGACCGCTCGATGCGGTCTTGTTCCGCTTCCGCCATGCCATCGCCGAGAAGATACCGGCGTAACAGGCTATCTTCAGTATTGCCCCCAGTACTCATAGGCCGTCAATGCTAACTGACGGGGCCGTAGTCTTTCGTTTCAAACCAATCGAATTCAATTGGTCCCCGAAGTCCTCCAGCAACCGGTTCCTTAACCGCATCACCCTCACCCTCAGCCCCTCCTGAGTCAGGCCAGTACCGCCCGCCAGCTTCTTCCAGGAGACCTTGTCCAGATAGTGCGACTCCAACAGTTCCCGCTCTTCCGGCGACAGTCTGCCAACCACCACGTTGGCGATCAATCGCGAGTCTTCTGCCGCGGGCGCGTTCGAATCGCCGCTCATATTGGCTGGGACTTCCTCCCACGAACGTTCCGGACTCCGCATGTATTCGAGGTAGACGTTTCCGGCAATCCCAAACATGTAATTCCGCAAATTAGCCGGCTTCCACCCAGACTTCATCGAAGCCGCCAGCCGCGCGAAGCAGTCATCTGCCAGGATATCCGCCGTCAGGCAACCCCGGCGTTCAAAGAACATGATGAGGCAGCGGCGCAGCCGTGCGTATTCGTCGTCGGCGACGAAGCAGACGGACGCCGGGTCTGTGGATGGTTCGGGCTTCACGGCTTGCCTACCAAATAGTATGCACCCCAATAGTACGGAGAGCGAAACCTAGCCTCACTTCGCAACCAGAGCTGCGCTTGGCGGAGCGCGGCGCCCGGCGCCAGGCCGCCTTTCCAGAGGAGCGTATAAAACCTTTCGAATAAATGGCTTGCCGCCTCGTCGTCAACCGGCCAACGGGTCGCGATGGCGCGCGCAGCGCCAGCCAGGAGCGCGGATCTCGCCAAGTTGAAGATTCCCTCTCCTGGTACTACTGGACCGGCCGACGAATGGCAGGCGCTGAGAACCAGCAACTCGACGTTACGAAGGTCGGTCGCAGCCAGTTCGTCCGATGTCAGGAAACCGTCGCGCGCCGATCCATCGGGATTGACGAGAGAGAAGACCAGAGCCGGTGCGTTCCGCACCAACGTTGCGTGCGTGGAGACGTGTATCACACGGAAATCCCGCAACTGTCCCGCCGTGAACGCCTGTTTGGTCGAGTCGAATCCCAGAAGAAGAAGTCGATTCGGCGCCGCCATCATCGCTGCAATCGCCTTCGCTTCCCGGCCGGAGAAAACCAGGCGGGAGAAAGCCACAGACCCGCCAGAGACAGCACCGCGGACGCGAGCGTCCTCGCGGGAGAATACCCCGTCCGCAAGCACGGCAACTGGCGATTTCGCGTGCGGCGGTTCCGGCCTCCCGGCAAGCTCGACAAACATACCGGCAGAAGGGGACTCGACCACCTCAAAGCGATCGATCACGGCTCCGCCGGCGGGTAGCGGCAATATCGATAGGGGCAAGTCCAATCGCGAATCCGTGATGACGATGAGGCGTTTGGCCGATTCTAGATGCGGAAGCGCGGGCCAGACCAGAGCGCGAGCGAGGGCCAGCGCCGCTTCACGAGACGGCGCCTCCGCATCACTGGCTGGCACTGCGGCGCCGCTCGTTGTGAAACTCGACAGGCGAAGCGCTTCCGCCTTGAGCGCCGCCAAATGATGCAGGGGAAAGGACGATATCGATTCTTTCGTGATCACCCATGCAGAGGCCGGGTCTCCAGTGGCGTATTCCAGGATTGCCGTATCGGCCGTAAGAACCTGCTGCAAGGTGGCGAGGCTCACGACCTGTGCGCTGCGGGACTGGCCTGACGAGGCTTCGGCTTCCTGCATACGCCCAAGTTCGGCGGATACGAGGTCCAGGTGTTTCCGCGCTTCTTCGGCGCCGCCCACGCCGCCGCGCGCTAGCCGGACGGACTCCGCGTTCAGTTCCTGGCGCAGGCGGCGCTGCTCGGCACTTTCGCCGCGGCTGGTCGCAAGGCTGTCGAGCAGACCGCGCGAACGCGACATCTCGGCAACGGTCCAGGCTTGCTCGATCTGTCCCGAGCGTTTGAGAATATCGATCGCCGCATCGTAAATTTGAAGGCGATCGGCCAGGAAGCCCACGCGCAGGTCGACTGCGGCAACGCGAGCCCGAAGGCCCTCGGTGATCTTGAGTGCCGCCTCAATGGAATCTCTGGCCGCGGCTAAGTCACCTTGGTCGCGCTGTCCAATCGCCAGATGGAAAAGAACGCTGGCTTCCACTGCCGGGGACCCGAACCGGCGCCAGAGTTGCAGCGAGTCTTGCAGAAATCGAATGCCGGCAGCACGTCCGTCTATCGTCAGCAGGATCTGCCCGATGTTAGTGAGTGCGTTCGCTTCCGCCCGGACATCCCCAACTTTCCTGGCCAGGGACAAGGCGCTCTGGAACCGAGCCAACGCGTCGTCCTTCCGGCCGCGCGCGGCAAGAACCTCGCCAAGTAGATTGAGCCCTTCGGCAAGCGCGGGCTGGTTGCCACTGGTTTCCACCAGCGCGAGCCCACGCCGTACGGCAGTCTCCGCCTGCGCCGGGTTCCCGAGTTTGAGATAGATGCGAGCCGAGTTCGTGCGCGCCCGACCCGCCGCCAATCGATCGCTTAAGGATTCGAAGAGAGACGCCGCCTGTTCAAAGGACCTGGCTGAAGCGCGATAATCCCCCAAGGTGCCCTCTACCAGCGCCGAGTTGTTGGCCACGAAGGCAAGACCCCGCCGATTCCCCAGGGCTCGCATCGCGTCGGCAGCGTCGTGGAAAGCGAGGAGGCTATCGTCATATTCGCCGATCTCCCACAGTACGAGGCCCAGGTTGCTCCACGAGTAGCCGAGGCCGCTCTGAACCGGCAGAGTCTTCCAGATCGCGAGCGACTTACGCATATCCCGTATCGCCTCGGAAAAGCGACCTAGGTGCCAGTAAATCGAACCCCGGTCCGCCAGGCACTCGGCGCGGCTGTGCGCCGAGTCGACAGCCGCGAGTGCTGTTGTGTATCGATCGAGCGCCTCGTCATAGGAGGCTGCGAGGTGCAGCGAATCCGCCAGCAGAAGGGAGGATCGGAGAACGGCGTTTCGTTCGCCGGTCTGCTCCCAGAGCCGGAGCGCCTCTCGAGAGAGCTTGACCGCCTTCTCTTTGTCCGCCGCCGAGCCGCGCTTGCTCATCTGCCGAGCTGCCGTCGTCGCGTCCTCCGCGCGCATCCAAAGTTCGGCGCCGGCGCGCCCGGCGTCCGGTACTGCCGCGAGGCTGAGCGTAAAATCAGCCGGCCTGGCGTCCGAATCGCCGCGCCGAATGCGAACCAAAGCCGGACCGCGAACCATACTGGCCGATTCGAGTCCGTACCCGAACGCGTCCACCGTTCGGCGGACCGCCCCACCTTCGGGGTCTAAAATGTCTATTGCGAAGTCCCAGTCGCCCTGTTCCAGCAGGACGCGAAAGTCTCCCTCGGAGACGACCCGGTACGACAGCGAGGCTGCAGGGAGCAGACTGCCGGTAACCGGAACTCCGGGCACAAGCAGAGGGACGGACTCCGCCGCGTAAGATGCCGAGCACAAGAGCAGCAGCGCCGCAAGTCTGTTCTTGAGGAACACCAGGAAGAGCTAGCGTACCGCATCGCGCAACAAAACCCCAAACGAAGATCCGGAGGGCCGCCTCCGATTCAGTGAACGGCCACCACTTCGCTTTTTGTTTCGCGCGCAGACTCAAGTGCCGCGAGCGAAGGAGATGCCCGCAAGCGTCTCCATCTGGGTGTTACCACCCGCCCCGTCCTAAAATGACGTCGAGAAGCCAAAGCAGCCAGCTCAACGCGGTCTCCTTTCACGCGGGTTACTGCCGAAGCCGGCTGTTCTCGCACTCTTTGGAAAGAATGATTCTGACTTTGAAGAATGAGCCGTGTGGAAAGGATTCGACAGGGAGGCAGACGAAGTTAGAAGCGGGACGAACAATGGCGAGCGGTTATCGACCGCTCGCCACGGGGAAGTTACTGGGGTTTTGGAACCGCGACTCACCATGCACTGGCGCCGGCCGGCGTGAGAGCCAAGGCCGAATGCGCAGGCCGTTAGCTCGTGCCGTGGCGCAGTTGAAGAAACGCCGGGAGCGGTCCGCACCCCCGGCGAGAGGACGTACTTCTACTTTCGCCCCCCGTAGAACAGCCCGAGTGTGAAGACGATCTCGTTAGTCCCCGGGACGGTGCCGAGGACATAGCGCTGGTAGCGACACTCCGGCTTCACGCCCCAGTGATCCCCAATGTAGATGCGCATCCCACCCCCGGCGCCCACGTACAGCGAGTTCCCGGAAACAGATACGCTGAGGCTGCTGGTCGAAACGGCGGTGTGGCCCAACCCGGCCGCAAACACGACGTACGGAACCGCCCTTTTCGAGGAACCGAAGCCGTGGTCCAGTCCGCCCCCGAAGTCGTAGGTGTTCATGGTGGTGCTATATCCGAGAACGGACGTCGACTGGTGCACCATGCTGAACTCGGCGAAGACGTGGCTTTGGTCGGTCACCCCGTAGCCGGCGGACGCGCCAAACAGCGGGCCGGTCAGTGTCCCTTCACCCGTGTCCGACATGATCGAGCCACCGCCAAGCACGGCTACCTCGCCGCCATCGGCAAAGGCCAAACCAGATAATAGAAGGACCCCTGCCAGCAGGCAGGCGATCCGAATCGTATTGTGATGAATCATTTCTTTCTCTCCTCTTCAACTTGAAATTGGCGCACTCCCCGGACGACGCCAGACGTGCGACCGTGGGTTTCACTTCCAACCTGACAATGGAAGCCCAAAACGTTTCACAGAGCGGGCGTGGCCGCCTCAAATTCGGAGAACGGCCACGCCGCCTTGTGTTTCGCGTGCGCGGGCTCAGGTACAGTGAGCCAAAGGGGGAAAGCCGGCGGGCGCCCCCCGGGG
>Ga0187875_10003578_pt1 | contig 10943 bp, 7 predicted proteins | sample June2016WEW_17_1_2_FD_132978 | JGI IMG/M metagenome (GOLD analysis project Ga0187875, IMG submission 132978) | Peatland microbial communities from SPRUCE experiment site at the Marcell Experimental Forest, Minnesota, USA - June2016WEW_17_10 | ecosystem: Environmental > Terrestrial > Soil >... | reverse complement strand
TACCGGCTGCATGTCCGCGTTGTGTGTGAGCCCCCCCGAGTACATCACCAGCAGTTCGTCATTGCGAGTCCCAGTCTCGCGCCTAAATGCGTTGTCGTACGGTCCAGGGACGATCTCGTCGGGGTCCGCCCAGTTGGGCACAACGTCTATCTTGGCGGACGCGACACCTTTGCCCAGAAGATTGTCGCGGAATCCTTCGGATATGACCACGATTCGTTCGGCCCACCCATAGATCCAACGCTCCATCCGGCGAAAGACAGCCACGGCGGCGGGATTCGTCAGATAGTTGAGAGCCACGGCGACGTCGGGATAGATGTCTTGCACGTTGACCACCAGCCGTGCGCCGGACGCCTTCGCGATCGCCCATGCCGAAACGCCCAACGGCAACGGGGGCAGAATTGCATAGACTACATCCACCGGGCGCCGCCATCGCAAGTAGCCGGGCGCGGCCGAAAGGCAGAAGGCGCCGAAGGCGGCGAAGCGGGCCCAAAACGATTTGGAGGATGTCGCGTGTGTAAAGGTCCGGATAACCTCAACACCATCGACCATTTCACGATGAACAAACCGATTTCGATGCCCGTCGAAAAGCTCGCCCCCCGGGTAACTTGGAAACGATGTGACTACGGTTACTTCATGACCGCGCCCCATTAGATCCCGAGCGAGTTGGGTTACCCAGATTCCCGCGCCAACAGACTCCGGATAGTAGTAGTTGCTAAGAACCAGCACTCTCATACGGCTACCGCCTCCGCGCACCGCCCCGACGCGGCTCGCGCTTCTCCGCAGACCGACTGGCACAGCGCGTCCAGCCTTTCGGCGAAAATCGCTTCGTTCAGTTCCCGTTCAACCCAATTCCTGCCAACTTCGCCGGCTTCGTGTAACACGGCGGCACTGCAGTTGAGCGCCGTGCTCAGCACGCCACACATGTCCTCGAAGGACTCTCCGCCGGCTACGAATCCGCCGCCATAGCGTTGCACGTGGGCCGCCAGCCCCACCCCGGGCGAGAGCGCGACGGGAGTGCCGCGTGCCAGCGCTTCGCCAACGCTGTGGCCGAAGTTCTCCGAAAGCGATAACAGCACAAACAGATCGGCGGCAGCGTAGTAGTCTTCGACCGCCCGTCCAAACACCGGACCAACGTAAATGCACCGCCCTTCGGACTGAGCGCACAGAGTCCGGAATTCGTCGATATCGACCTCGGAAGTAGCCGGGCCCACACACAACAGGACCCACTGGCGAGGCGCTTCTCGCAGGAACGCCCGAATGGTCTCCGTCACCCGCTTGACCGTCGCGATCCTGGCGCAGAACAATGCAATCCGCCGGTCGCGGCCTATCCCATGCCGCTGCCTGATCGCCTCTCGCGCCGCGTCCTTCTCACCAAGGGAACCGGCGGCTACGGTCCAAGGTATGCACTCCACCCTGCGCTCGAAACCCGCCGCCCACGATCTCTTTCTCTCGGCTTCCGATGCATATAACACGGCGGCTGACCTCTCGAACAGCACCTCGCGATACAACGACAACCAAACCCTCTTCCGTCCGCCACGACGGGTAAAAGCAAACGGGTCAAGCGACCCGTGGGGCACCAGCACATAAGGAATGCGGTGCTTCATGGCGAAGGTTGCCGCTTCGAGCAGCGGATGCACATAAATGCCGTGAATGAAGACCAACTCGGCGTCTCGGATGGCCGCTGTCACCGCGTCACCGTAGACGTCGCGGCACCATTGATAAGCGCGCCCCACGGGAAGACCGGTGGTCGGAAAGGTCCACGACCCTTCCGGTAGATCGTCTCCCCGGTACTTCGAAAAATTGAGGATGTGAGCGGTCCAGTCCTTCGAACTCAGCGCGTCATAAAACCCGCGAACAGTTCGATAGGTGCCCCCACTCTGGGGCGCTAGGTTAACGCCTATAGAGAGGGCGCTCCCTTTATTACCTCTTTGGTCGGATCTGCGCAGCATGGTTATTGAAGCAGCTCTTTGGGGCTGGAGACGACTCTTATCGCCCGTGTGGGGCGGCCAATCCTGGCCGCAGCCGCCTTTTCAGGCGGCTGGACCCGCTAGAGAGCGGGTCCGCGGGCTGAATAGCCCGCCCCACGGTGTGCACATAATCGTCGATCTGCGCGACGCACTACACTAGCACAGCCTCCGGACGGAAACGGACTGCCTGGAACGGTACGCCACGGCCGGCGAACGGCATGGCAGCCAACTGCTGGGTGCGGAGCGCGAGTCCGAAAAAGAGCCACAGCACAGCGCTTCTCAGGTCCACAGGCAATGCAATCCCCGTAATGAGAAGGGTAACGAGGGCTGCCCGATAGTCCCATGTTCGCCGCCTGGCAACAGCCGGACAGCGCAACACTTTGATGCAACACCATCCGAAGAGAAGCACCCCCGGAAGGCCCAGGTCCAGAAGCAATGAAAACCAGAACGAGTCCAAACCCGCCGCGGCCTGGTAATCGAGAAGCGTGTAGCGAAACTCTTCCGGCATATAGGCCGGGAGATAAAATGCCTCCGTCCCGACGCCGTATCCCGCAAGAACGCGGGGAAACTGCTCTGTAAAGAAGTCGAACGCTGGTCCTTCACGCGCCTGCTGAAGTAAATCCTTCCTTTCGGCGAATCTTGCCGTCACCCGCAGCTTCCACACCTCGCTCACTGTCGGGAACAAAAACAAAGCCACGCAACCATACATGATGTACCTCGGCAGCAACTGCTTTAGCTTGCGGTTTGGCTGTAGTGCCTCGAGCGCAACCAGCACGAAAGGACCAAGAAGCAACAGCGATGAGGAGAAGGTTAGAACTCCAGCGCACAGCAGGCAACAAAACTGAGCGCGGCGCCAGACGCGCTGCCCGGGGGAGGCGCCCCCTTTCATGGATGTGTAAGCGTAAGCTATGGCCGGCATGATAAAGAGAGCCAGGTCTTTGGGCTCGTTGCAAAACGCGGACGCGCGGACCAGTTGAATGCCGAAGACATCGACTGGGAAATACACGCTGGCGCCATCGAAGAGACCGTACTGTTTGATGGCCGTGATAGGGGTTCCGAACAGTGCAAAAGACAATTCTTGGATGATGGCGTATGCGGCCAAAACGGATACGGAAGTAGTGTACGCCGAAAGGCATCGCTGCGCGTCTTTCCCTGAATTCACAACGGTTACGACTATCGCAACCAGACCAATTCGCAGGAGGAACATGCCATTGGCCGCCACCAGATGGCCGCCCAGGGTAAGGTGATTGAGCCGGTCGAACTGGGTGACCTCGCCGGAAAAGAATTGCCACGACATGAGCAAGGCAGCGTAACCCGCAAGGGTTGTCAGTGGCAATGTTACCGCGCCAAGGTAGCGCACCTTGCGTACTCTAAGCAACAGGATCGGACTCAGCAGGAGGCCGACCTTGAAAGGATCCAACATCCACACGAGTTTCACCCAGAGTCCAATCCAAGGTGCAGTCACAAACAACGTAACGACATAGGCCTTTGGCCGTCGCAGCATGAACAGCCAAAACGAAATCCAAAGCGCGAGATAAACAAAGGAAAGGGTCATGTAGAGTAGATGTCACACTTCGGCGGAGACCGCCCTTGAGATTCCGAGGCTGTTGGGTGATACGCGGCGGAAGATCGCGCTGTATTGGCTAACTATGGCCTCTTCGGTGAAGAGTGAATCAAGCCGCCCGCAACGCTCCAATGCGCCGGACTGCCGGGAGCATAAGACCCCGAGCCCGGCCGCTACCTCCGCCGGTGAACGGCAGTCTGCAAGCACTCCGCCGCCGTAGCTGTCGATCAGATCTGCAATCGTGCTCTGCCTGGGCGCAACGGCTAGTATCGGCTTGCGAGTCCCGGCATAATCGACAAATTTGGTTGGAAGGAATACGCTTTCGCTCATTTGCGCTTCTATGACCAGCAGCGCGTCGGAATCGGACAGATGCCGCGCGCATTGCTCGTGCTCCATTTCGGGCAGGAATTGGCACGCTCCGTCGACTCCGCAGCGCTGCGCCGCGGCCTTCAATTCGCCGCCCTGCGAGCCGATGAAGGCCACACGTAAGTCGCGGGCCGGCCTCGTTGTGGCAAGAAACGTCGCCAAGCCTTCGAAGAACACGTCCACGCGGCGCTGAGGCAGGAGCGCTCCCGCGTGAGTGACCGTAAACGTTCGACCGTCGGCGGGGGATTGTCGTGCCGGCATTTGAGAAGCCATGTGCGGAATGACAGAGGTGCGGGTTTCGGCGGTTTCAGGCAGGAACTTCAGCATGTAGCCGCGCAGCCGCTCAGATGGAAACACATGCCAGGCCGCGGCCTGTCCAATGCTGGCCAAAAGGCGTCTGTAACACTGAGGGAGCGGCCCGTTGGGACCCTCGCCGTAAGGTTGTGGCGCAATGAGCGTGGGAAATGGATCGTTCCAGTTGGCGATGATGGGTATGTTGGATGTGCCGGCGTATTTTAGGGCCGCGATGTGACAGAAGCCGCCAAACGAAAGAACGAAGTCGCATTTCGTGGGCGGAAGCCGGCGCGCCGCCATGGCTGCCATGCGGAGCCCCCAAGCGTGCTCGACGATGTACCTCGCCGCTTGTGCGTTTTCGCTTCCCATCAGGCCGCGCAGGAACGCTCTAAGCCGTGGCAGGGGGGTATGGTACCGCGGGCCTTGGCTATGGTCCGAGTGTGCGTTCCATGCCTTGGGGGTGGCGCCGCTTCGGCGGGGAACCACCTCGATCAGCATGCCGGCCTTTCTGAGTCCCTCAACGAGCCTGGTGTTCACCAGGGATTCCGAGTCGAGGCGTGGAGCGAAGCTGGGAGTGAAAACGACTATTGACGGCGCCACGGAAGTCAACTTTTTGAGAGCATCGACCAAGCCAATCCCGGATTCAGGGGATGGACAGCCAACACGTCGTCGCAGGCTCCCATGCCGGACGTGAGAGAGGCGACAGGGTGGAGATAAAGCCGGCGCTGAAGCCAGGCGCCAACCCTACGAAACCGAAGGGTATACAAATCGTAATCGAGCGAGCGAAGGAAGCCTTCAACGGATCCGGGCGTAAAACCGCCAGCGCCAAGAGACGCCCTGTTGATCTCGATATGAATCGCCGGCCGAAAGCGCCGGAGTGTTTCTTGCGCCCCCTGAAGAACGAGCGGCTCCGATCCCTCTGCGTCCACTTTGATCAGGGAAAGGCGATGCGTCTCCGGCGCGATGCCCATCTCTCCGATCACATCGTCCAGACGCCGCGTCCGGACTGAAATCGTTGAGACGGCATCCGACTTGGCCAATTCATTCGGGAATCTGCTTGACCAGCCAATTTGGCGGGTCAGCGCAAACTCGCAGTTAGCCTCGCAATCGCCGGCGGCGCAGGGGTACAGGCTTACCTGTTCAAATGCGTTCCGCTGCACGTTCGATCTCAGGGCGTCCATGGCTCGCGGATCGGGTTCAAATGAAATCACACGTCCCCCCGGACCGGCGGCTTTCGCCATGTGGAGCGTCATGAACCCCTTCTGTGCGCCCACGTCCAAACAGACGTCCCCTGGGCGAACCACGGCTGCAATCAGCTTGACTAAGTGAGGATCAAAGGTACCAAGATAAAAGGCTCGGTCGGCGAAGTCATGGGGGTCGATCTCCATGTAGAACTTACCGCCGACGAGTCGCCAGTGAGGCGCTCGGCCCAAGGGAATCGTGCGAATAGCGCGACAGTTCCGGCGGATGGCTCGAGCCGGAAGTCGGAGAACGGGCAGGCAAGCGTCGACGAAGCTAGTCATAATGTAGGTCCAGCCGGCGGCGCCGGCGTGTTGCAAGGCGGAATTCGAGCCGTGGTAGCATCGCCTTGGAGGGCGGCCAATCGCAGCCGCTTTTTAGGCGGCCAGAGCCGCCTGAGAATTACGCGGAGGCTCCCACGGAGGCAACCGATGTGTCCATCATTCCCTCCGGCGACGGCCCAAGTTCGTCCCCTCCCCACCGAATATTCTCTTTTAGTACCTTGGCAGGGTTTCCGCCGATCATGCAGTTTGCTGGGTACGATCCCGTCAATACGGACCCTGAGGCTACTACGCAGCCATCCCCGACGGTGACACCCTTAAGGACCGAAACATTGGAGCCCATCCACACTCGCTTACCTATTGTTATTTGCATGGGCTTCGCTCGTTTGCCGGGATAGTCGAGCGTATGCCAGTCATCGTCGAGGAAGCGACAGTCCCATGAGATGGCCGACCCGGCCCCAATCGTCAGGCCGTGGCGGATGATGGCGAGCCCATTGGCGCTGATGAAGGAATCCTCCAAAACGCAATGCGCCCCGTCTCCCACCCAGATTCTGCACCCTTTACCTATCAACACGTCACCGCGAGTATTCAGGTGTCCATGCAGATCCACGATCGTCTTATCCGAAGGATGCATGAGGATCCGAAACGGCTTACCGATTGTCAGCTTCCCGGCCACAGAAAGCCAACGGCCTCCAGTGATGTGCGTGTTCGGGTGCACGACAATGTCCCCATACCGGGAGTAGTAGATGGTTTTCAATAAAAGCGCGGGAGCACGGAACCCTGCGCGGTACGCTGAGCACAGCACCTCGAAGGTTTTCAAGGCTCGCGGATGTAATGTTAATGTCTTCCTAACCCGGGATACGAGAAAGCGGCGGGCTAATAACATTTCGATGCCACTCCAGCTAAGGGGTGAAGAACTTACGGCCTCGTCTTCGGTGCCTGTCAACGCGCGTAGTCCTTTTCCAATTCCAAGTCGGAAGGGTCACAACGGGTGCGCACAGTGGGTTCCCGATGCACGAGCCGGTCTCTAAAGTAGATTTTTACGTAGGTGCTGACGGTGAGAGCGTGCACTGAATAAGAAGCAAGGTACGCCCCGGCCAAACCAAGGGCGCCGTAACGCGGCACCAGCATAACCGCGCTCGCTAGCAAAACGAGTGCCCAAGCAGAGTTGAGGGCAAATCCCCACCACACTTTGTCGAGGCTGGCCATGGCTTGGGCCATGACTGAAATAATGGAACTGATCGCCGTCGCGAGTGCCAGGAGGATCAAGACGGGCGCGCCCGAACGAAAATCGCTCCCATAGGCCCTCATGATCCGAGAGGAGCAAGCGATGACTGGCGCGGCTATCGACACACTGAGTCCGACATTGAGGTAGAGGTTGGCGCGCAGGACCCTCCTGAAGGATCTCATGTCCCTCATAGCCAGGTTCGACAGCATGGAGAGAACCGGCTGTGCGAGCAGCAGAGGCAGGAACGCAACTGCCATCCGCCATTGGTTTGCAGCGCTGAAGATACCCATTTCAGAATACCCGCTGCGCTGGTTCACCAGAATCGAGTTGGCCGCCCACACCGCTGGGCCCGTCATGGCCCCGCTCAGAAACGCTGGGAGGGAGAACTTCCACAGGATGAACCTCTCCCTCCAGAATCTCTCCCAGCGAACTGGAACCCCATTCCTTTTGCATTCCGCGTGAATCGCGATGTGATTGAGGACAAGTCCCACAACAGCGGCAGCTACCAGCGCTACGACTGCTCCGCGCAGGTCCCATAGCGAAACACAGCAAACCGTCAGCGGGAACGTAACTATGCCTCGCGCCAGACTCACGCGAGCGATAGCACGGAATGCTTCGAAACCGGCCAGTATTCCGTTCTGCGTGCCGTTAAAGGCGTTGATAAACAGCAGGCCGGCCGCGATACGCAACTCCGCGGAAAGGTGAGCGGCATTCAATGTGCTGGCTGCCAGCCAGGGGGCACCCACAAATAGCGCCGTCACTGCCACGGTCGCAGTGATTAGGGCCACAGTGATGCCCAGCGCGATGATGCGGCCCGCACGCGCAGGGTCCTTCGCTCGCAGTTCCGCGACGTATTTCGTGGCCGTCAAGCCAAGCCCCATTCCCGCAAGAATTCCAAACATGCCCACGGTGCTCTGGATCATGCCGAACTCGCCGAACTGCTCACGGCCCAGGAGCCTGGCCGTGACGACGGATGCGGCTAAGGTCGATCCCTGCGACACGATCCCTCCGAGGAGAGACCACACAGCTCCTCTGGCGAATCGGCCGCGTAGAGAATCCGCACCCCACAGCTCGGTGCCCGCCTTGGTAACTCCGTTCCACGATCTGATCTCAGCAGGTATCAAGAGCAGTTTCCCCTTCGGGTCCTCTTAAAACCCGCACTCACCGCCCCGTGGTACTACTCGCTCTCCGCTGTCTTGTAGTATCGATAATACTTCCCGTAATACCCGTAATACCGATAGCTGTCGCTCATGTTACTCGTCACTGAGTTCAGCACCAACCCGACCACATTGGCACGCACGCGTTGCAGGGTACTAAGCGCCGACCCCACCGTCTTGCGATTGGTCTCGCCGGCTTTTGCGACCATCACCACACCGTCCACCGCGGCGGCCATTTGCAGCGGCTCGGGGAAGCCCAGTACCGGCGGCGAATCCACCACGATCAGGTCGTAGTCGTGCGCGGCATCTTCCAGGATTTCGGGCAGCCTCCGCCCGATCAGGTCGGCGGCCCGGCGGCTGGAATACCCGGTGGGCAGGATATCCAAATCCTCGAGCTCCACCAGCTTCACCAGCTTCTCGCGCCATTGCATCCCGTTCTGCAGAACGGCGGCCAGCCCCGTTTCCGGATTGATTCCCAGCTTGGTATGGACCCCGGGACGGCGCAGGTCGCAGTCGATCAGCAGAGTCTTGTGCTTCTGCTGCGCGTGGGCGATGGCCAGGTGTACCGCCGTGGTGGTCTTGCCTTCCGACGGCGTGGCGCTGGTGATCATGAGCGACTTCAGGCGGCGGTCGAACGACCCCAGCAGAATCGAGTTGCGCAGCGTACGCACGGCTTCTTCAAAGCCCGTGGTGGTACGGTCCGGCGGCGCCACCGCGGACCCCTCCGCGCGCGCCAGCGCGGTCGAGCCGGCGTCGCCCGCTATTACCGAGACCAGGCCGCGGCGCCAGGTCTTCACCATCGGCAGGCTGCCCAGCACGTCGGCCTGGAACAGCGTGCGCACCTGGTCGGGATCGCGCACGGAGCTGTCCAGCAAGTCGGTCAGGACCGCGAACCCCACCGCCAGCAAAGTGGAGAACAGGAATGCCAATAGCACGTTCAGCTTCAGGTTCGGAAACACCGGCCGGATGGCGGCGCGCGCCGGATCGGCGATGCGGATGGAACTGTTCTGGAATCCGGCGTTGATGCCGGCTTCTTTGATCTTGCGCACCAATTCCTCGTAAAGCGACTTGTCCGCGTCGGCTTCGCGCTTTAAGGACTGGTATTCGAAACTGCGCGCGTTGAGCCGGTCGAACTCCGCCTTGGTCTCGGCCACGGTCTTTCGCAGCATGGCCTCGCGGTTCACCGATTCGTGGTACTCCACTTCCACCCTCTGCGCCGCGTTCTTGGTGCTTTGCTGCAACTGGCGCTCGATCTCCTCCACCTGCACCGCCGCCTTGCGGAACTCGGGATGATTGGGGCCGAAGTGCGTCCTGGTGTCGGCGAACTTCTGGCGCGCTTCGTCCAGTTTGGTGGAAAGCGTCTTCAGGTTCTCGCCTTGCGTCGAGACTTGGGCGGCTTCGAGCGATCCGCTTTCGACCGATTTCCATGCGGATTCCTTGCGCACGCGGTCGGTCTGCGCGTTGGTGTACTCGGTGTTGAGCTGCAGCAGGCGCGCGGAGAGGATGCTGGTCTTCTCTTCCGGATTGATCACGTTCAATTCGCGCTCGAACTGCGCCAGCGCCGCCGACGAGCGCTCCATCTTGGCTTTCAATTCCTCGAGTTGTTTTTCCATGAAGTCCGCCAGCGACGCGGAGGATCGGAAACGGATGCTATAAGTGTGCTCCACGTAGGAGCGCGCCACCGCGTTGGCCACGTCGGCCGCCAGGCGCGGCTGCGGCGAGCGATAGCTGATCAGTAACAGGTAAGTGTTGGGCGGGCGTGTCACCTTCAGCTTCTTCAGCAGGATGGGCGCGTCGTCCTCGGACTCGGAAGACTTCTCCGGCGCGACGTCGGACGCGTCTCGTTCAAGGTCGAGTAGATGATACTGCTGGGCCACGGGCCGCAGCACCGAGTCCGACTGAATCAGCTTCACCTGAGTTGCCAGAAACTGGTCGGCGTCGTTCAGGGGCGCGCGTCCGGCGTCCTGTCCGATGATGGCCGACGGCATCTGCCGGTCGATATCCACGGTGACAGTGGATTCGTAAATCGGGGTCAGCCGCGCGGAGACGATCAACGTCGCCGTCACGCAGGCGAACACGAAAATCATGATCTTCCAGCGGTGCCGGCGGAGGATCCAAAGATAGTGCGCCAGGGGCACGGCCGCCTGCTCCGGCGGTTCGACGTCGTAGCCGTACCAGCTTGGCTGCAGGGCTTGATTGGGAGCGGGGAGAGCTTTAGGTTCGGTCAGTTGATTAGCCATTGATTCGCCATATACACAACATCGACTTAACGAACACCGGCGTAAATGAGCGCCGTGCCGGCGCCCCCGCCGAAGGCCGCGAGCTTTTCGAGGGTGCCGAGCGCTAGGCGGCGACCTTTGTTATCGGGCACGTACAAAATATCGTTGGCCAGCAAGGGCGCGTCCGGAGCCTTGCGCTCCATAATCTTAGTCAGCGGAATCTGGATCTCGTTCTTGCTGCCGTTGGCCTCCCGGCGGTAGATATAGGCGTCCTTGGAGGCGTAGGGCATGAGCCCTTCCGACAACGCCAGCATCTTCAGAACGGTCGATTCCACGCCGTCGTGTACGGCGAAAGCGCCCGGTTTCTTGACGTTACCGATTACGTAAACCCGGCCGGCTTCCGGTACACGGATCTCCTCGCCGCCAATCAACGATATGTTCAGCGTGGGATCGGCGGCATCGATCAGGCCCTTCACCAGAATGCGCTGCACCAGCGCGGTGACCGAGCCATCCGTGCTGGACTGCGCGCGGCTGACCAGGATTTCCGAACCCGCTTCCGGACCCAGGCCGCCGGCCTTGGTGAGCGCTTCCAGCAAGGTCACCGGGCCCGACGCCTGGAACGTCAGCG
>Ga0187875_10003577_pt1 | contig 10944 bp, 9 predicted proteins | sample June2016WEW_17_1_2_FD_132978 | JGI IMG/M metagenome (GOLD analysis project Ga0187875, IMG submission 132978) | Peatland microbial communities from SPRUCE experiment site at the Marcell Experimental Forest, Minnesota, USA - June2016WEW_17_10 | ecosystem: Environmental > Terrestrial > Soil >... | reverse complement strand
GCGCGGTCGGTGGGATGCTCCAGACCGGTCAGCTCATCGAGTACCTGAGCGTTCGTGAGCTCGTGACGATGGTGGCCTCGATTTACCCGCGCCCACTCTCAGTCGACGAGGCCCTTCGTCTGACCGGGATCACCGACATCGCCGAACGGCGCGCTAACAAGCTGTCGGGGGGCCAGACCCAAAGAGTGCGCTTTGCCATCGCGCTCGTGGCGGATCCGGAGTTACTCGTGCTCGACGAGCCCACGGCCGCGCTCGACGTCGAAGGCCGAAGAGACTTCTGGATCGCGATGCGTGCCATCGCCTCTAAAGGAAAGACAATCCTGTTCGCGACCCACTACCTCGAAGAGGCAGACGCCTACTCGGACCGGGTCGTCTTGATGGCCCGGGGCCGAATTGTCGCCGACGGGTCTCCGACTGAGATTAAAGCCAGAGTCGGAGGAAAGACGATTCGCGCGACTCTTCCCGGTGCAGATCTCACTGCGCTCGGAGCTCTTCCTGGGGTGGCCAAGGTCGAGGGCCGTGGCGAGTCGGTGAGCTTGTCGTGCCCGGACTCGTCCTCGTCCGACGAGGCGCTTCGTGAGCTGCTTAGTCGCTATAGACAAGCGCGCGACATCGAAGTCCGCGGTGGCGGACTCGAAGAGGCGTTCTTGGAACTGACCGCGGATGACGATCCCGACGAGGACCTGGTGAAAGGGCCATGATGGCAAGCTCCAGATACGTACGTTTCGAGGTCCTTCGGACCTGGCGGAGCAGGCGATACCTCGTGTTCTCGCTCGGCTTTCCCCTCGTGCTGTTCCTCGTGGTCGCAGGCCCGAACCGCCACGCCCATCTCGATGGGATCTCTTTCCCGCTCTATTACATGACAGGCATGACCGCTTGGGGAGCCATGGTCGCCGTCGTCTCGAGCGGGGGCCGCATTGCAGCCGAGCGCTCGGTCGGATGGACGCGCCAGTTGCGCATCACCCCGCTCAAGACGAGCACGTACTTCAGCGCCAAGGTGCTCTCCGGCTACCTCGTGGCTCTGCTCTCGATCGCAGTCTTGTTCCTCGCCGGCAGTGCCGTCGGCGTGAGACTCTCGGCAGCCGAGTGGTCAACGACGGTCGGGCTGCTTCTGGTCGGCCTTGTTCCCTTCGCCGTGCTCGGGATCCTCCTTGGTCATCTCGTCAAGGTCGATTCTCTAGGCCCGGCTCTCGGCGGTTCGACGTCGTTGTTCGCGCTCTTGGGCGGTGCCTACGGGCCTCTTGTTTCCTCGGGGGTGTTCTTCAGCCTTGTCAAGTGTCTCCCCTCGTACTGGCTTGTCCAGGCTGGAAAGTCGGCCCTCGGTACGGGTGGATGGCCACCGGCGGAGGCTTGGATCGTGATCGCAGCCTGGACGGTGGTCCTTTCCTGGCTCGCCCGGCTCGCCTATGTACGCGACACGGCGCGGGTCTGAGTTTTCGCGGCCCCGGTACGGTTGACAAGCATGGATCTCGAGACGAGACCGCCTGATCCGGCAGAGAGCGAGTGGCTCGCCAACCAGCGCAAGTGGACCAGGGGATGGCGAAGCGTCGTCTTCCCGGGAGTCTTCCTCGTCTACCTCGCCCAGGTCGGCGCAGGAGTGTCGCAGTACTCGAGAGGTGTCGGGGCTGTCGTCGGCTACGTCGTGCTCGGCGTGTTCTGTATCTTGTACCTCCGAACGCTGCCCGAGTCTTGGAACGCGGCCTCGCGTCGCTTCTGGCCCTTCTACGGCTGCCTGGTCGTCCTGTCGGCACTCGAGCTTCCCTTTGCTCGCGCCGACGCGTTCGTGATGTGCGTGTTCATCGTCGTCGTCACCGTTGCCCGCCTCGGCGGACGGGCGGTGCCGATCGTGGTCACCCTTGGCCTCATTGCTGCCTTCTTGCCCTTGGCGATCCCGTCATGGCACGACAACCTCGGTTCCGCGGTTAGCAACGGCACGGCCATCACGATCCCTACGGTCGGGCTCGCGATGTTCGGTTTTTTCAACCTGATGCGAGGCAACCGCGCCCTCGCCGAGGCGCGCGCAGAGCTGGCCCGCCTGGCGGCGGAGAATGAACGTTCCAGGATCGCACGCGACTTGCACGATCTTCTCGGTCACTCACTGACCACTATCACGGTCAAAGCTGGCCTAGCCCGCAGGCTCGGCGCGACCGATCCGGTCCGTGCCCTGCAAGAGATAGCCGAGGTCGAGGCTCTCGCCCGGCGTTCCCTCGCCGATGTGCGTGCCGCGGTCGCGAACTACCGAGAGGTAACACTCGCCGGTGAGCTCGCCACCGGACGTGAGCTGCTTCGCGCGGCGGGCATCACCGCCGATCTTCCCGGAGCGGTCGATGTCGTGGACCCTGTGCACCAAGAGCTGTTCGGATGGGTGCTTCGCGAGGGTCTGACAAATGTCGTGCGCCACGCTCACGCCAACATCTGCGTTGTCAGGCTCTCGTGCGCTTCGGTCGAGATCGTCGATGACGGCGTCGGAGGATCCCCGAGCTCGGGAAGTGGCCTTGTCGGCCTGTCCGAACGCGTCGCAGCGGCCGGGGGTGTCCTCGTCGCGGGGCCGAACATTCCGAACGGCTGGCGGCTGTGCGTGGAGCTGGGGCCCCGGGCAGCGGCGCTGGCGAAATGATCCGTATCATCCTCGCCGACGACCAGGAGCTCGTACGTTCGGCGCTCGCGGCCTTATTGGAGCTCGAAGACGACTTCAGCGTCGTGGCGACGCTCGGGCGTGGTGACGAGGTGGTGGCCGCGGCGCGGGCGTACAAGCCTGACGTCGCCCTTTTAGATATCGAGATGCCAGGCATCGATGGCCTTGCCGCTGCTTCCGTGCTCTCCAAGCAGGTGCCCGAGTGCCGCGCGCTCATCCTTACCACCTTCGGACGTCCCGGCTACCTAAAGCGCGCCATGGAGTCAGGCGCGTATGGTTTTGTCGTCAAGGACGCCCCGGCTGAGCAGCTCGCAGATGCAATACGTCGCGTCGCCGCCGGCGAGCGCGTGGTCGACCCTGTTCTCGCTGCGAGCGCCCTCGCCGACGGGGAGTCGCCCTTTACCGCCCGCGAACGCGACGTGCTGGTGGCGGCGCGTCCGGGGGCCACGGTCTCTGAGATCGCCGAGCGCCTCTTTTTGTCCGAGGGCACGGTTCGCAACTACCTCTCCGCCGCGATCGCCAAGACAGGCGCACGAAACCGCGCCGAGGCAGTCCGGACTGCCGACGGGCAGGGGTGGCTCTAGGCGATCTAGGTGGACTAATTCCGCGCGAGCCGGTAAGGTTTCCGTACTGTTACGAACTGGGGGCAAACGGGTGCCCTCGGTCAACCCGATAGGAGGGGAGTTTTCATGAGGAAATTGCTCATGAAGGCCGGTGTTCCGCTGGTCGCGGGGGCATTAGTGCTCACTGCTTTCAGCGGATCGGCGTTTGCGAATGCCAAGCGTCCGGCCACGGCAAAGCCAGTGTTCGACCTCGCGTACGAAGGGCCGCTCTCGGGCGGCAACGCGCAGCTCGGCCTGAACATGGCCTACTCGGTCCAGTACGCCATCAACGTGGCGAACTCCGGTATGTCCCAGTTCGGCAAGCTTCCGTTCACGCTCAAGTACGTCGCCAAGGACGACCAGGGCTCGGCGACGTACTCGCCGACAGACGCCCAGGAGCTCACGGCGAACCCGGCCGTTATCGGTGTTGTAGGCCCTGCCTTCTCGGGCGCCACCAAGGCGGCCGAGCCGACCTTTAGCGCCCACTCGCTGGCAACGGTGAGCCCATCGGCGACCCTCCCCGCGCTTGCCACCTACGGGTGGAAGAACTTCTTCCGCGTCGTGGCTGACGACAGCGTCCAGGGACCGACTGACGCCGACTGGGTCATCCACAAGCTCGGCTTTAAGAACCTTTATGTCGTCAACGACGCCAGCACCTACGGCGTCGGTCTCGCCAACGCCTTTGCAGGCGAGGCCCGCAAGGACGGCGCTAACGTCACGAGCGGCTCTTTCCCGGGCACCTCACAGTGCAGCGACGGCACGGCGAGCCCCACGCAGTACCCCGATGACGCTGCCATTGTCGTAAAGGCGCATCCGAAGCTGCTGTTCTACGGCGGCTACTACTGCGACCTTGGCCTTCTCGTCAGCGCGCTCCACACCGCCGGCTACAAGGGCGCGATCATGAGCGGTGACGGATCCGACAGCACGGCTCTCATCTCTGGGACCAACCCGCACAGCGCCGCCAATGGCGTGTTCACCAGCTGTGCTTGCGCCGTCCTCGGCACGAGCAAGACCGACAAGGCGTTCGCGGCAGGCTTCAGGGCGCTCGCCCACTTCCCCGTCGGGATCTACTCGGCAGAGGCTTACGACGCCGCCAACACGATTATCGACGAGCTGAAGATCCTCTCCTCGGGCAAGACCGGCACCATGGCGATTACCCGGGCGAACGTCGTGAAGGGCCTTCACTCGATCGTCTACCACGGCCTCACCAAGGTGATCTCGTTCAAGTCGAACGGGAACATCGCAGGCACCGACATCTACGCCAACCAGGTCCAACACGGAAATCTGGTCCAAATCGGGCTCGAGTAGCGCCTCTTAGCAGTTGTGAGAAAGCCGGGCACTTCGCGCTTGCGGGGTGCCCGGCTTTTTCCGTAACTGGGTCGCTTGCCAGCACTTGAGTAGTCTGCTCCGCAAGGTTGAGGGAGTGATCTGGCCAAATGCATTGTCCGGCGTTCATCGCGAACAACAACATCTGGGTCTCGCTCATCGTTGGCGGTCTCGCCAACGGGTTCCTCTACGCGCTCATCGCCCTCGGCTACACCCTCGTTTACGGGGTGCTCAGGCTGATCAACTTCGCCCACTCCGAGGTTGTGATGTCCGGTGGCTTCGGGGGCCTGTTCGCCATGCGGGCTATCCTCGGCAACTCCACGCCGGCCGGTTTCTGGGCGGTCGGGTTCATGCTCGTCGGTATCGTCGCAGGCGCGGCGGCCGGGGGGGCGGCGGCCTTCGTCCTCGAGCGGATCGCCTACCGTCCGCTACGCAAGCGCAACGCTCCGAGGCTGACCTATCTCATCAGCGCCATCGGCGCCTCGTATTTCTTGTACAACCTCGCCGGCAAGGAGTTCGGTCGCTACACGGCCTTCATCCCGGAACCTCAGGTGATCACAGGCCACGCCTTTTCACTTTGCGGTGTCGGCGTCCAGTCCGTCTGGATCCTCACCATGGTCACTGCCCTCGTGCTCTTGGTCGTGCTCGACACGGTCGTGAATCGCACCAAGCTCGGAAAGGGCATTCGCGCCGTCGCCCAGGACGCCGAGACCGCGAGCCTGATGGGAGTGCACATCGACCGCACGATCGCGCTCACCTTCGTGCTCGGAGGCCTCATGGGGGGCGCGGCGGGGTTCTTGTTCGGCCTCCAGTTCGGCGTGATCTACACGATGGGCTTTGTCCCAGGGCTGAAGGCATTCACGGCCGCTGTCCTCGGTGGCATCGGCAACATCCGCGGCGCCATGATCGGCGGCCTCCTGCTCGGGGTGTTCGAGAGCATCCCGTTGCGCTGGATGTCGGCGGAATGGCAGGACGTCGTCGCTTTCGGGATGCTCGTCCTGCTGCTGCTGTTTAGACCTACGGGCATTCTCGGTGAGCGTCTCGGGAGAGAAGCATGAGCGCCATGGGCGCGGGTATCGAGGGCCTCCCCGAGCCTCCGCCCGCCGGAGCCAGGAACCGCTCAGTGTCCGCACAGCTCGGCGCGCTGAGCGCCAACAGCTTCGTGCGCCGGCTCGGCATCTGTGTGGGGGGGATGCTGGTGCTTGCGGTCATGACCGGTCCGCCGGGCACCAATGCCGCCCCGACCTCCGGGTTCACAGGCGCGCTCAAATTCCCGCGGTTGTTCTGGTTCCTCGGCGCGGCGGCTGTGGTCTTTGCCATCATCACGGCCTCTGAGACCGTCGGGGCTTCGACGAGGGTGTGGGTCCAGCGGACCCGGGCGTCTGTTCTGCGCTTGACGGCAAGGCGCCTTATCCGGCTCGCCATCGATCTCGCCGTTGTCGCCTTCGGCTTCATCTGGGTGTCTTGGATCTCGCCGGACGACACTTGGAAGGGGGGCGTCTGCATAGAGATCGGCTTCGCCCTAGCGGCGATGGAGCTGGTCGTCTACCTCTTCGAGTCAAGGTCTCTGCGGGTCGCTAGGCCCGGCGGCTACGCACTGGTTGCCCTCTACGGGGTGCTGGCGTGGATGCACAACTCGGTCTCGAAGTACCTCAACTCGATCCAGGCTGTGCCGCACGACCACACTCTCGGGCTCGTGCTGTTGTGGATTGCCCTTGTTCTCAGCGTTCTCGAAGCTTTGTTGTGGGCGCTGTCGCTCGCCCGCAAGGCGATCGAGCCTCGCCGCGGCAGGGGCCTTTTAAGCCTCGGTGGCGTCGTCCTTTTGGCATACGGGTGGCTCATGTGGACGCGCTGGTCAGCGTGGCGTGTCTCGACCCCGCACTCGGTGGCGCACTGGTTTGCCGCAATCCACCTTCTTCCCCACAGCCACGCGGGTGGCCTCGTAGTGCTGACCGCAGGCGCGATCGCGCTGGCGTGTGCCGTTGTCTGGGCGGGGGGCGACCTCGTGCGCGCCATGGGCGGGGCCCGGCCGCAGCACGCGCGCTATGAGTTCACCGGGATCACCAAGCAGACACGTTTCTCGTTCGGCAAGACGGCGGTCACGCTTGCCGCGCTCTTGGTGGCGCTCCAGTGGCCCTTGCACATGAACGCTGGCATCCAGTCGATCCTTACGACCCAGGTCGCGATATATGTGCTGTTAGCCATCGGTCTCAATGTCGTCGTCGGCTTCGCGGGCCTCCTCGACCTCGGCTATGTGGCCTTCTGGGCGATCGGCGCCTACACGACGGCCTATTTCACCGGGGCGCTTCCCATCCAGCCACCGTTCTTGCTCAATCCCTTTTGGATCATCCCGTTCGCCATCGCGGCCGCCATGCTCACCGGCGTCTTGCTCGGGACACCCACGCTCCGCTTGCGGGGGGACTATCTCGCCATCGTGACGCTCGGATTCGGCGAGATCATCGAGATCGTCGCGAATAACCTCGACGGGGTCACAGGTGGCCCGGCCGGCACGCCTGGAGTGATACCCCAGTTCTCGATCCACGTCTCCTCGATCTCCTATAGCTGGACTGGGACAGTGCTTCCCTACTACTACTTGATCCTCGGGGTGGCGGTCGTCTTCACGGTGGCCTTCAGCTTCCTCGAGCATTCGCGCGTGGGGCGGTCCTGGACGGCCATTCGCGAGGACGAGGTGGCGGCCGACTCCATGGGCATAAACGCCCTCAAATACAAGGTCATGGCCTTCGCGATTGGGGCGTCGACCTCCGGCTTCGCCGGGGTCTTCTTTGCGAGCCAGGTGCAAAGCCTCGTGCCGCAGGACTTCATAGTCCAGACCTCGATCCTGATCCTCGTCTTTGTGATCTTCGGAGGCATGGGCTCGATCGCGGGGGCCGTGGTCGGCGCCTTCGTGATCCAATGGCTCCCTCAATACCTGCAGGTGCGCTCCTTCCAGGACTACCAGTTCCAAGACGAGTTCATCTATCTCGGAGCGCTTTTGATCCTCCTCATGATCTTTAGGCCCCAGGGGATCATCCCCTCTCGTCGGCGCCGCCGGGAGATACTGCTCACCGAGGAGGGCGTCGGCCACGCAGAGAGCCCGGGAGGCCCGGTACGGCTCACCGGTATAGGGCCACTGCCTGCTGACTACGGCAGGCTGACCTTGGACGAGCCCGGCTACATCGGACCGGAGACAGAATGACCGACACCGCGCCAGACCTGGTCCCAACCGACGATGCCGAAGTGCTTTTCGACGTCGAAAAGGTGACATTGCGCTTCGGTGGCGTCACAAGCCTGGCGGATGTCTCTCTCAAGTTGCACCGGGGCGAGATCCTCTCGGTGATCGGCCCCAACGGCGCCGGCAAGACATCGCTCTTTAACTGTCTGACCGGGGTCTACACGCCCCAGGAGGGCACGATCGTCTTCACGGCAAAAGGCGGGCACCCCGTGAGTGTGATCGGCCGCAAGCCCTACAAGGTCAACAGACTTGGGGTCGCGAGGACCTTCCAGACTTCGCGCATGTTCAATGCCCTTACGACCTTTGAGAACGTGAAGATCGGCGTCGAGTCAAAACAGCACACCGGGCCCGTCGGTGCGATGTTGCGACTGCCGAGGACCAGGCGCGAGGAGCACCAGAGCGACTTGCGTACCCTCGAGCTGTTGAAGTTCGTCGGCCTCACGCGCCGGGCGAACGAGCTCTCGAGCTCGCTGCCCTACGGGGACCGCCGGCGCCTTGAGATCGCCCGGGCGCTCGGAACCAATCCCGAGGTTCTCCTGCTTGACGAACCCGCGGCAGGGACGAACCCGGCCGAGAAGGTAGAGCTCGCCGAGCTGATCCGCAAGGTGAACAAGCAGCTCGGGGTCACGGTGCTGTTGATAGAGCACGACATGAAGCTCGTGATGTCGGTCGCCGAACGGATCATCGTGTTGAACTTCGGTCAGGTGATCGCACAGGGATCCCCGGCCGAGATCCAACGCGACCCGGTCGTCATCAATGCCTATTTGGGCTCACCGGACGACGCTGTTGCACCAGAGGAGCCTTGATGGCGATGCTCGAGGTCACCGGCGTGGAGGTCCGCTATGGATCCGTCCCGGCGCTTCACGACTTTACGATCTCTGTCGAAGAAGGAGAGATCGTCACCCTGCTCGGCGCGAACGGAGCCGGCAAGACGACCACGCTACGGATGATCTCGGGGCTGCACCACGCCTCGGCGGGCACGGTCTATTTCGAGGGTGTCGACATCTCACGCTTCGCGGCGCACAAAACCGTCGAGCTCGGGATCAGTCATGTTCCCGAGGGCCGGCGGATCTTTCCACAGATGACCGTGCTCGAGAACCTCGAGATCGGCGCCTACCACAAGCCGCATGGCCAAAACGCCAAGCTGGACGAGGTCTACGAGCTCTTCCCGATCCTGAAGGACCGCCGCAAGCAGCAGGGAGGCAACCTTTCGGGGGGCGAGCAGCAGATGCTTGCCATCGGCCGTGCCCTCATGGCAGAGCCCAGGCTGTTGCTTTTGGACGAGCCCTCCATGGGGCTGGCACCGCTGTTTGTGCAGACGATCTTCGAGATCCTAAAGACGATCCGCGACCAGGGGGTCACGGTCCTGCTCGTCGAGCAGAACGCCGCCAAGGCCCTGCAGCTGGCCGACCGGGGCTATGTGCTCGAGACCGGCAAGATCGTGCTTCAGGACTCCGCCGCCGTCTTGCTGCGCGACGACCGGGTGCGGATGGCCTATCTGGGAGAGGACATCGGGCATTGAGCTAGTCCCTGGGCGCCCTAAGAGCCAGAAGTTGCTTCGGTGGCTTCACTTGACGGCCGTGCAATGACACTATGTCTGTCATGATCTCTCAAAAGCTGCCCCGCTCTCGTTCGTTGTTGACACTGGGAGCCGTGCTCGTCTCGATAACTGCGGTTGCGGCTTCGGTTCCAACCAGCGCGATCGCCTCTACCAAAGCGGCGAGCGTGAGCACGGTATGGCTCTGCAGGCCGGGCATGGCCTCGGACCCGTGCACCTCGAGCCTTGCGACAACGGTGGTGCAGGCTTCGGGCGCAAAATCGGTCACGGGCGCCAAGGTTTCCACGGCCTCTAAGTTCGACTGTTTCTACGTCTACCCGACCGTCAGTGGCGAGACCTCGCTCAATGCCGATCTGAAGGTGCAAAACGCCGAGCTAGCCGTCGCGGTCGCACAGGCATCACGCTTTTCGACGGTGTGTCGCGTGTGGGCGCCGATGTACCGCCAGATCACCCTGGCCGGTCTCGAAACGGACCCGACGGGAGCCGACTTGGCCATCGAGACCGCCTATGACTCCATCCGCTCTGGCTTCGAGGACTATCTGGCGCACGACAATCACGGTCGGCCGATCGTGTTCATCGGGCACTCCCAGGGCGCGGCGATGTTGATCATGCTGCTCGAGCACTTCGTAGACAACAACACCAGCCTGCGTCGGCGTCTCGTTATGGCCATCATCCTCGGCGGCAACGTGGTCGTGCGAACGGGCACGGTTGAAGGTGGCAGTTTCCAGCACATCCCACTGTGCACAGCCCTTGGGCAAATCGGTTGTGTGATCGCTTACTCGAGCTTTCCCGGCGAGCCTCCTTCGACTTCACTGTTCGGCAGGCCCGGTCAAGGCGTTTCCCTCCTCTCCGACCAGCTGACGACGCGCGGTCTTGAAGTCGCGTGCGTGAACCCCGCCGCCCTCGGCGGTGGCAGCGGTGCGCTCGTCCCGTTCTTTCCCTCCGAAGGCAAAGAGGCGACGCCGTGGGTGGAGTTCCCCAAGCTCTACAGCGCCCGCTGTGAAAATGCGGGCGGGGCGAGCTTTCTGCAAGTCACCAAGTCATCCGGCCCGGGGGACAATCGTCCGGTCGTCTCCGAGACGGACGGGCCGGACTGGGGATATCACCCGGCCGACGTCAACTTGGCCCTTGGCAACCTCGTCGCAGACAGCGCTCACGCCGAGGCAACGTGGTCCAAAGCAGCGGGTCGTAAGTAGCGGCGAACCCTGCGCAATCAGGCTGAGGTGTATCGGGGGCTTCGGCTCGAATACCGTTGGGCTCGACAAGGAGGCGCAAGATGCTGATCGTCGGGACCAGGGCTCACCTTGAGGACCTCGACCGCTCCTACACCTATGCGCAAGATGTTCTGGTGAGCGCGGTCGCGATCGGCTCGTTCTATGGAGGAGTCGGCAGCTTGTTACCGGGCGGGGCCCGGCCGAGCTGGAGCCTTCTCGACGGTGAGCGCATCGTCCTCCTCGACGAGTTCGACATGACTCATGTGACTGCTCTTGCGGGGCCGAAGGCCCAGGCCATGGCGGCTGCGGCAGGGGGCACGCTCGTGGTCGGCCTCGAAGGCGCCCATCTCGTTACGGTCGCACCGGACGGCACAGTC
>Ga0187875_10003576_pt1 | contig 10945 bp, 9 predicted proteins | sample June2016WEW_17_1_2_FD_132978 | JGI IMG/M metagenome (GOLD analysis project Ga0187875, IMG submission 132978) | Peatland microbial communities from SPRUCE experiment site at the Marcell Experimental Forest, Minnesota, USA - June2016WEW_17_10 | ecosystem: Environmental > Terrestrial > Soil >... | reverse complement strand
GCATTGAAGAGCACTGAATTCGATCTCGTGGTATCCGATGTCGAGATGCCCAGAATGAACGGGTTTGACCTTACCGCAAAGATAAGGACCGACAAGAGGCTTTCCGATTTGCCGGTCGTACTGGTAACCGCACTCGAATCACGCGAAGACAGGGAGCGCGGAGTTGATGTAGGGGCGAACGCATATGTGGTGAAGAGCAGTTTCGAACAGAGCAATTTGCTGGAAGTTATTCGGAGACTCATATGAGTATCAGGGTCCTCGTCGTGGAAGATTCACCAGTCGTTCGCGAATTCCTTCACTATATTCTCAACTCCGATCCCGCGATACGGGTGATAGGAACTGCGCGTAACGGAACGGAAGCGTTGCAGTTGGCAGAGAAGCTAAAGCCCGATGTAATCACGATGGACATCAGCATGCCGGGGATGGATGGCTATGAGGCGACACGCAGGATCATGGAGACTCATCCGGTCCCTATAGTCATTGTGAGTGTGAGTGTAGATCCAAAGCAAGTTGCAACGACGTTCCGCGCCCTTGAGGCGGGCGCGCTGGCGGCTGCCCGCAAGCCCATGGGCATCGGCCATCCGGAATACGAGCAAACGGCAAATGCGCTTATCCAGACGGTGAAGCTGATGTCCGAAGTGAAGGTGGTGAAGCGCTGGCCGATGCAGCGCAAAGGGGGTCCCCCTCCCACTCAATCCGGTATCGCCGGCGGGTGTGATTTAGGCTCAAAAGATACCGGGATCATCGCAATAGGTGCATCAACCGGAGGTCCCCCTGTCCTGCAAACCATCCTCTCGGCGCTGCCAAAGGATTTCCCCGCGCCGGTCCTTGTCGTTCAGCACATCTCTCCAGGCTTTATACAAGGGTTTGCGGACTCGCTTGCGCGCTATTGCAAACTACCGGTGCGAATCCCCTTCAGCGGTGAAAGTTTGCAGCCCGCAAACGTCTATCTTGCACCCGACGGCGTGCATATGGGAGTCGGTGCGGGAGGCCGCGTCGTCCTGACCGGCGGACCGCCGGAAAACGGCATGCGTCCGTCAATTTCTTACCTGTTCCGGTCCGTAGCCGCCGCATTCGCTGCAAAATCAGTCGGTGTGCTCCTGACCGGCATGGGAAGAGACGGCGCCGAAGGGCTTAAGTCGATGAGGGAAAAAGGGGCAATCACTATTGCGCAGGATGAGGCGAGTTGTGTGGTTTTCGGCATGCCCGCCGAGGCTATCCAGCTTTGTGCAGCGACCCATGTGCTCTCACCGGAGGGAATAGCCGCAGCTTTGGCTCAAATTTCCAAGCGGTGAGCAGTGGTCACTGCATTTGGAGTTTAATCAATGTATTCTGAAGAAAACATCACGGTGGACGGGCCCGAGATACTCATCGTAGAAGACAGTCCCACCCAAGCCATGGAATTGGAGTTTATCCTGAAGCTAAACGGCTACCGCACCTCGGTTGTCGGAAACGGCAGGGAAGCCCTTGCATGGCTCAGCCGCAAGATGCCCGCCATGGTCATCAGCGACATCGTTATGCCCGAACTCGATGGCTTTGAGCTATGTCGAGCCATACGGAAAGGCGAGAAGCATAAGAATGTTCCGGTCATTCTTCTCAGCTTCCTCTCCGATGCGGCTGATGTATTGAGAGGTCTGGAGAGTGGGGCGAGCAATTTCATCATCAAACCCTATAGCCCCGACCACCTCATTTCCTGCATTCAGGAAAAGCTTTCAAGGTGCGCCGCAGAGGAAGATTGGCCACTGCGGTCCGTAACAGTCGAGTACGCAGGAAATGAGTACACGATCAGTTCGGGCGTTAGACAAGTTCTCGACATCCTGGTTTCGACCTACGGGACTGCAGTCCGCAAGAACGAAGAACTAATCAGGGCCGAGACCGAGCTTCAGATGTTGAACGAAGACCTCGAGCACAAGGTCAGACAGAGGACTGCCGCGCTTACTGCGGAAATCGCGGAGAGACGTCGAGTGGAGGAGGAGCTTCGCAAAAAGAGCGAAAAGCTGATAGCCTATTCGGCCAGGTTGGAGCAAAGCAACAGGGACCTCCAGGACTTCGCCTTTATTGCTTCTCACGATCTGCAGGAACCAGTTCGAAAAATACAGACATTCGCCGATCGTATAATGGCTCAGTATACTGAATTATTGGATGAGAAGGGACGCGATTATCTGGATAGAGTTCGCCGGTCCGCCCGGAGAATGCAGGAACTGATATTGTCTCTCCTTAAATATTCGCGGCTTACTTCAAGTTCTGAACATTTTTTCCCCCAGGTCGATTTGACACAGTCGGTGAAAGAAGCCTTGTCGGACTTAAAGGTGCTTCTCGAAGATTCGGGCGCACAGATCGAGATCGGAACTCTTCCCACGGTTGAGGCCGATCCCGTTCAGATGCGACAGCTCTTCCAGAACCTTTTGGGAAATGCCTTGAAGTACAGGGGAGAGAAAACACCTGTTATCAGGGTCTACGTTGAACCCGGCGAGTGTGAGGGGTTCCATGAAATCCGGGTGGAGGATAATGGAATAGGTTTTGACCAATGTTACCTCGACAATATCTTCAAACCCTTCCAGAGGCTCCATGGGAAAGGCGCGCCTTACGAGGGCACCGGTATGGGCCTCGCTATTTGCAGAAAAATAGTCGAGCGCCACGGAGGGAGCATCACGGCACGCAGCAAGATACAGAGCGGGGCAGTATTCATGGTGAGGCTGCCGGAGAAACAGTCATAACCGGAGATCACGACTTGGGAGACCATCAGGGACCGGTAGTCTTGATGGCCTACAGCGCGGGACGAATGAAATGGAATCGATATCGAGCGGCTTTGTTGAAGCCTTTCGACTCCTGGTAACTCTTGACCCGGAGGTCCTGGGAATTTCGTCCAGGACGCTTCAGGTTTCAGGGATAGCAACTTTCATCAGCGTTCTCATAGGCTTTCCCATGGGCACAGCGCTTGCTCTTACCCGATTTTTCGGCCGGGGACTGCTGGTAAGCGTGGTAAACTTCGGCATGGGACTTCCGCCCGTGGTCGTGGGATTTGTTACCTGGCTGCTCCTGATGCGTTACGGCCCCCTGGGAGCTTTGGGCCTTCTATACTCGCCGACGGCCATGATAATCGCACAGGCGGTAATCGCGTCTCCAATTGTGACCGGATTCACCCTGGCGGCAGTGCAGTCCATAGATCCGAAGCTGCGCCTCCAGATACTGTCTCTTGGAACCACCCGCCTGCAATATCTTTTGCTGCTGCTTTGGGAGTCCAGGCCCGGTATTTTGGCTGCAATCATTGCAGGATTTGGACGCGTTCTGGGCGAGGTGGGCGCATCGATGATGGTGGGCGGCAATATTCGCGGATATACCAGAGTGCTAACCACGGCGACCGTGCTCGAAGTCTCGGCGGGGAAATTCGAACTGGCGGCCGGATTGAGCATCATCCTGCTATTGCTCTCCTTTTTCATAATGGCTGCGCTAAGTTACCTGCAGCAGCGCGGAACCCGGCCCTGAACGGCGGCCAACTTCAAGTCAGGACAAGAAGATGAAGCAGTACGTAATTGACCAGTTAAGGGAATACGACTACGAGAAGATCCTCGAATTCCTGAAGAACAATGCTGATGCATCGGAACTTGGGGACATTTTCTGGGTTACGCTTCCTGTAGAACTCTACTCGGATATCCAAAGGGAGCATAAGCAATGCCATCCCTTCTGCTTTGCCGTAAACCTGTCGTTCAGCCAGGTAGATTTCGAACTGCTGACCCGCAGCCGCCGGATTCTGCGGTGCGCTTGCATTAGCTACGCCCACGGCAAGCAGAGGGATTATATCATGGACTACGCCGACCGGATGCTGGAGGAGCTGAATATAAGGATCTAGGCCTTCACTGTTGATACATTGGCGCTTTCAGATTTCTGATATTTTGCGCGTAATCACCCCTGAAAACCGCCGAACCGGCGACGAAAACATCAACGCCCGCTTCCGCAAGTTTCCCGGCATTTTCAGGGTTTACTCCTCCGTCAACCTGGAGCAGTGTCGAAAGCCCCGCATCATCTATCAGCCTGCGGCATTGCCGGATTTTGGGCAGAACGTTCGGGATGAACGCCTGTCCGCCGAATCCGGGATTAACAGTCATAAGCAAAACCATATCGACATCCGGCAGAACCAGATCGATCATGCAGAGCGGAGTCGCCGGATTAATCGCAACGGCAGCCTTTACCCCAAGCTCCTTTATTCTCTGGATCACCCTGTGAAGATGAACACAGGCTTCGGCATGGACTCCCAGCCAATTGGCGCCCGCTTTGACGAAATCTTCCAGATAGCGGCCAGGTTTTTCTATCATCAGGTGAACGTCCAAAGGGAGGCGTGTCACCTCGCTCAACGCTTTTACCATATTGGGCCCGATAGTTATGTTGGGCACGAAATGGCCGTCCATGACATCGACATGTATCCAGTCGGCCCCTGCGGCTTCGACAGCTTCGACCTCTTCTGCAAGCCTGCCGAAGTTGGCAGACAGAATGGACGCGGAGAGCAGTTTTTCCATTTGTTTTCCTTCAGTTTTGATTCGTATTGACCAATACTGCAACCTTAAAATTTGACCACTCGTCAGTCAAGGTTTGTTTTCTGCCCTGGCGGGCGGCTGGGCCGCAGTCGGAGTTGCCGCTGCCTTCGCCGGCGGCCGCAAAACCCGATCACGGATCTCGAGGCTCCGCAATCTATCGTGCTCCCACCACCGGGTAACATCAACCAATTTAATTTGGTTCATCCGGCAAATGAGTACCTATGGTCTGGATTTTCCTGCCCCAAAGGGGCTTAATAAGTCAGCCCGGGGTCAGTCCCGCGCCTCGCGGGACGCCACCCTGGGTATGGATGTACACAAACCGGTTTTACCCTGAAGGGGTTACATAAAATCTGCCATAGTCACGACTGTCCAGCTAATCCCAAACATGGGCGTCATCAAAATCCGGACCATGTTTGCGCAAAAAAAGGCGATACTCCTCCTGAAATGACATCTTTTTGTGGTGATCCATTTGACCGGAAATGTATTCTCGGACCTCGGTTATTCTGGAGAAGCTCACAGAAAAAGCCCCATAACCGTTTTGCCACTGAAATAATTTCAGGGCACGGCCCTTGGTTTTTATCCATTTAGATGAATTCCGTTTTGCTTCGCCGATAACTTTGGCAACCGTGGCGGACCTTGAGAGAGCGCTAAGGATGTGGACGTGATCAGCCGTTCCGCCAACAATCTGCGCGGGGGATTCGTATGCCTTCATAGTGGAGGCAAGATAGGCGTGCATTTCCTTGCGGCATTCAGCGTCAACCAGGAAAGGCATCCGATTCTTGGTTGAAAAGATTACATGAATGTGGACCTGCGCCAGAGATTGAGGCATTCCCCCGGAAATCCTTATTTTTATGTAACCCCTTCCGGGTAAGGACGGGTTTGGTTTTGTCCACCCTACCCAGGGTGGCGCTCCGCTTACCCTGGGCTATTATATGCAGCCCCTTCGGGGCAGAGCCCTTTCAGGGCAACCGAATCTCTAAAAACCCCAGAGGCCGAATTAACAACGGGCAGGCCGTTTCACGGGGCAGACGGCATCACAGTTCTAAGGACCTTCTCTAAAGCAGCAATGCCTATCGGCGCCTCACCGCTCAAATGGACCCTCAAGACTCTGCGCCGGTGTTTGCGCAGTGCTTCGAAATCACCCAGGGCCTGGGCACGCATCAACATTCCGAAGGTATATGGCTGACCGGGAATCCCGGCGTCCTCAGCAATGTCCGAGGTAAGCAGAAGAAAAAACCCCTTGTTCGTTCCCCCTTTGTGAAGCTGGCCGGTCGAGTGCAGGTAACGCGGACCGTAGCCCACTGTCGTGGCGATTCGCATCCTGTCCATCACAAGCATGCGAATCCGCCGCAGTCCTCTCTCGTTAGTTTCATTTTCGCTCAGGTAGGCGAGAATGCCCAGGTAACCATCCCTGGCAGCCCCCTCGAAAAACAAGGCCAAGGCCTGCGGGACGCTGGAAGCTCCACCGCCAGGGTAAAGCCGCAACGGACCGTGCGACATTTCCATCCCGGCCTCGGGCACCCTGCCCTCCTTCCTGACCTCATGGAGAATTCTAGCTGTAAATTCCTTGGTCTCCTGCACGTTCGGTTGATCGAACGGATTTATACGGAGCAAAGCCCCAGCAGTCGCGGTGGCAATCTCCCAAAGGAAAAACTGCTCTCCGAGATCGAGCCGGTCGCGCATAAAAACTGTGATGACCGGGTGGCCGGCTTTTCGCAGAGAATCGGCTTTGGCCTCAAGGGCCTCGTCGGGTTCGTTTCTTATTCTGAATTCAACAAACAGCCGGTCTTCTCCGTAGTTCTGCCGGTTTTCAACCGGATCGCCCGATATCGGAATGACTCCCGTCCCATCCTTTCCCGTACTTTCGGCAATAAGCTGTTCCAGCCACATTGCAAAGGAGGAAATCGGCTCAGGCAGAAGAAAGGTCAGCTTGTCCCTGCCCCCTTCCGCAAGGACGCCGATAGCCACCCCGAGCGCTGCTCCCGGATTTTGGGAAAGGGGCTTCCGAATCCGGCATTCATCCATCATCTTTGAGGCCCTGAGGAGCAACTCATTTAAATCAATGCCCATCAGCGAGGCCGGCGCCAACCCAAAAAAGGAAAGCGCCGAATAGCGACCGCCGATATCCGGATCATTGAGCAAAACTATGCGGTAGGAGCGCTCGGCGGCCAATCTCTCGAGCATGGAGCCAGGGTCTGTTATCACCCCGAAGCTTTCGCCGGCGAGGTTTGCCTTTATGCTTTTGACTCTTTCAAAAAAATACTCGCCGAAAGAACGGCTCTCGACGGTGGCACCGGACTTGCTGGCCTCGATGAAAAAAGTGTTGGCAAGAGGAAGGCCCCGCTCAAGCCGAATGACAGTGGCCGGATCGGTAGTGTCGAGCACCGTCAGCGGCAAGCCGGGAGCATGCCTGCCGAAAGTTTCTCTAAAAACCAGCGGCGCAAGGCTGCTTCCTCCCATGCCCATAAGCAGCACATGGCGAAAGCCCGTTTTGTTCAGTTCGGCGGCAAATTCAGTAAGATCGGGCACAGCTTGCTTTATCTTCACGGGAGAATCCAGCCAGCCCATCGAGTTTGCTATTATTTTCTGCTGGTCCGGTTCCATTTTCCAAAGCCCGGGGTCCTTTTGCCAGAGCCGGGCGCAAAAATGAGCCTCCTCGAGGTTTTTCAGCCTTTCGATTACCGCCTGTTCGAACCCGGTCAGATCAAAATCCATTGCCGCCAGCTTCACACAAAACCTCCTGAAGTCCCTGAATAACTGCAGGTTCTACGCAATTGCCGAGAAGGTCCTCATCGCGAGCGCGGCAGCCCCGATGATCCCGGCTTCATTTCCCAGTTTTGAAGCACGGATGGCAAGGCGGCCGGTTGCCGCGCTCAATGCGCGGCGGCGCACCCCCTTGTCTATGCGCGAAACCATCTCCGGCATGCCTTCTATAATGCCGCCGCCCAATATTATCTGACAGGGGTTAAGCACGTTTACCAGGGCAGCGGCGCCAGCGGCCAGAGCGTCCGTAACCTCGTCAATTATCTCCACCGCAAGCGCGTCTCCGGCGTAAAAGGCCTGCACCACTGTTTTTGCCGAGATGTCCTCGACTTTGCCTCCCGCCATCTTCAAAATTATGCTGCCCAAGACCGGGTCGGCCTTCACACTCTCATGCGCTCTGCGAGCTACGGCCCATCCGCCGGCCAGTGCTTCCATGCATCCCCTGTTGCCGCAATGGCAAAGCGGACCTCGAAGGTCCACCGTCATATGCCCGATCTCCCCCGCTGTGTTGCTGCACCCTTCAAGCACCCTGCCTCCGCAGACGATGCCTCCGCCGATTCCCGTCCCGATAAAGATACAGACCAGATCCTCGGCCCCCAGACCGGCCCCGAAAAGCCATTCGCCCCACAGAGCCGCCCGAACGTCGTTGGTTACTACTACGGGTATTGCGCATGCCTTTTGTACTTCCGCCTGAAGCGCCACGTTATGCCAGTCCAGGTTGGGCGCGAATACGACAGCCCCGGTCCATGGGTCCACCTGCCCTGCGACACCGATGCCGATTCCGGACATTGAAACCCCGGACGCGTCCTTGAGCTGCTCAACCCCCCTGACTACCTGATTTAACACCGCGCTGTAGCCGCCCTGCCTTTCAGTGTCATAGCGAAGCGACTCCAGCAACCGTCCTTCCTCATCGACTGTGCCAAAAGCTATCTTGCTGCCCCCCAGATCGATCCCTATAGCACAATTTACTATATTCATAAGCGCCCGCCCCCCTTATGAGCATTCACCACCCGTCAACGGATCGTAGCATAGCCCCTTGTGGGCGTTTACCAGGGCACACCCGTAAATGAATCAGGCTTTCCGGATTTTTTCCGGCAAAACCCGAACAGAGAAACCTTTCATCTTTCGCCAATCCAGCCAATGGTGGCGCGGAATGACCAATGTCCCTTCGGCCGCGCGATCCGACACCGAAACCACGATCTCCAGGGTCCCACTGTCGAGTTCAACAGATACCCTGTCACCGTCGGAAAGTCCCGCCCGCTCCGCATCTTTTGAGTGCATCGACATATATGGTTCAGTAATGGCGGCGTCAAGCGAATCCGACCAGGCCGAGAATTCCGTTGTGCCGAACATCCATTCGACCATTAAAAGTTCAAGGCCCTCAGAGCTTTTTGGTTTTTCCCTGGACTCCACACCTCGCGGGGCGTGGAGATTTATTTTACCGGATCCGCCTTGAAGTATCCTTATCACATCAAACGGATAGTTGTCCGCATCGAACCCCTCGAAGGCCGTGTGCTCCGTTGGGATAAACTCTCCTGGTGAAATATCGCTCAGTCCGGCATCCGGCATCGATATGTCCGCAATTTTCCACAGCGCTTTCCAGGCCGGCAGGTGGTCCCCTCCGGGAACAAAATCCCGGTAAACACGCGGCGGGTGTTCTCCTCCCCAGATCGGTACGCCTCCGTGATGGACCTGTTTGGCAAACTGGGCCCTTCCTTCCTGATTTATAAATGTCGAACCGGTCTCAAAGACCGTGGAAGCCGGACAAAAAATGGCAGCGCGCTTGACCGTCTCAGTCGGAAAGTAATCGATTGCTACCAGAAGTTCGAGTTTTGACATGGCTCGATCGAGTCTCGGCCCGTCCGGATAATAGTGAAAAGGATCGCTCTCCACAACGACCAGCGCTCGCACAAGACCCTTTTCGATGTCGATGACAAGGTCCGCAAACGCTTGCCCATCCGCTCCTGAAAGGAGGGCTGAGCTGAAGGCGCCTGCCCCGGGCAGCAGATAGAAAAGGCCTGCCTGTTTTCCTGTCAGGGCCAGTAACCGGGCGCAATCGGCGGCAAACGCCGGCGTACTTTCGCGGGTCACGTCAGTTCCGCAAATTATTACCGGTCTTTTACTCGAGCCGAGCTGTTCGGCAAGTGAGGCAATCCTGGCTGGAATCTCACGATCTCCATGCTCTGCGGCCAGCGCACGATAAAAATCCTTTGCCTCTTTTCCGAACGCTGCTGAATCTTTTTCGACCGCCTTACCGACGAGCAAACCCATGTACAGCTCGATCTCGCCGGGCGCAGCCGGTATATGTTCGAAATTGCAGGGCAGGAAGACCGGGCGCGGATCGATCGTAACGATGGGTGCTTGCCTCCTGGAGGCCTGCCTGAGCGCCAGCGCGGCCATCCCCGCTTCGTTGAGGGGATCGGCCCCTGCAACGATAACAAAATCCGCTTTCTCCATTTCCCGCATCGATACGGCGATTTCGCTATCAAGCCCTTCAAGGGCTGAGCGGGTCTTACGGAGCTTTGCAGGATCGAAAAAAAATACCGGGCCCCGCCAGTCTCGCGTTCTGCAAATTCGTTTGAGCATGCACTGGGACTCCAGGCTGTTTCGAGTCGAGCCGACAGCGGCAATGGCATTAGGACCGTATTTTTCAGCAATATTGCCCAGAGATTCCCGCGCTCGTGCAAATGCGGTCTGCGCGGAAACGACGCTCTCTCCGACTCGCGCTGCCCAGGGGCGCTTTTTGTTGCCGGCGCCGCCATTGGAGTAGGAAAAGCCGAATCTTCCAGCATCGCATATAAAGTACCCGTTCACATCATGGTTGTAGCGCGCCTCCACCCGCATGACCCCGCGGTAATGGGCGTTCCCGACCGTATTGCACCCCAGCGAGCAGTGGTTGCAAAGGGAGGGCGCTCTCTGGAGGTCCCACCTGCGCACCTTGAACCGGGCGGTCTTGTCGGTGTAGACGCCCGTAGGGCAGATATCCACCAGGTTACCTGAAAAAGGGCTTTCGAGCTTACCGTCCGAAAACCTGCCGAAGTAAAGACGGTCCCCGATCTGCAGGGGGCCAAGGTCTCTGTATCCGGCAAATTCCTGGTAAAACCTCGAACATCGGTAGCAATGGATGCATCGGTTCATTTCATGCTGAATGTAAGGTCCCAGGTATTGGTCCCGATATGTTCGCTTCCTGCCCCGATACCTGCGGACGCCGTGCCCGCCGGACACTGTTTCATCCTGCAGCAGGCATTGTCCGCCCTCGTCGCATACGGGACAATCCAGGGGATGGTTCATCATCAACAGCTCGATTATTCTCCTGCGAAAGTCAACCGCCTCTTCGTCGGTTGTCGAAACGACCATCCCATCCTGGGCATCGACCATGCAGCTCATCTGCACGCCCTTGAAGGGACCCTGGACAAATTTGACCGCACACATCCGGCATGCTCCAACCGATCCCAATGCCTCGTGATAGCAGAAGCGCGGAATTATAATGCCCAACCGTTCGGCGGCTTCGATGACTTTGCTGCCCTTTGGGACCTCCACTTCAAGATCGTCAATGACCAGCCTCGGCATGGAAAGGACATCCTTTTTGGCTAATGTGTTGGCGCACTTCGTCTTCAAAAAAATCCAGAAGGCTGATTACCGGCTCGGCG
>Ga0187875_10003574_pt1 | contig 10948 bp, 6 predicted proteins | sample June2016WEW_17_1_2_FD_132978 | JGI IMG/M metagenome (GOLD analysis project Ga0187875, IMG submission 132978) | Peatland microbial communities from SPRUCE experiment site at the Marcell Experimental Forest, Minnesota, USA - June2016WEW_17_10 | ecosystem: Environmental > Terrestrial > Soil >... | reverse complement strand
TGGATGATCCAGGCCGCCCGCAAATACAACCGCATTGTCGTGGTAGGAACGCAGCGGCGGCACGGCAGTGGCGTTGCGCAAGCCAAGAAAGTGGTCGAAAGCGGCGTTCTCGGCAAAATTCACTCCGTTCGCATCGCATCGTATCGCAATATTTATCCGGGGTTCGGCAAAACTCCCGTGGAGAACCCGCCAGCCGAGATGGACTATGACATGTGGCTGGGCCCTGCTCCCAAGAAGCCCTACACGAAGCACCGCGCCCTCTACCACTTCCGCTGGTTCTGGGACTATTCGGGCGGGCAGATGACCAATCTCGGCGCTCACACCATCGACCAGGTGCTGTGGCTGATGCATGCGAAGGGCCCCAGCATGGTGATGTCCACGGGCGGCCGCTACGCCCTGGAAGACGACGGGGAAACGCCGGACCTGCAGGATGCCCTGTGGGTTTTCCCCGGCTTCACCGTGAATTATGCCATCCGTGAGGCGAACGCCTTGCACGGCGATCCCGCGGCGCGCGGCCAGATCTACTGCGGCACGAAGGGGACGCTAACCCTGGCCGGCGGCTATGAGGTGACTCCGGAGTCCAAGATCGACCCGGTCAACGATATTCCGCGCTTTCAGGGTCAGCCCACGGGCGGACCGGTGTACTCCAGCGTGCAGCCCACCCCCTGGATCGAGGCGGCCAAAGGCGGAGTGGCGTCCGATGCCCGCTATGGCACCGGCGGCGAAGACACCATGCTGATGAATGAACGCGACTGGCTGAATTCCATGCGGACTCGCCAGCGCCCCCTTTGCGAGGTAGAAGACGGCCAACGTGTAGCGGCGGTCTGCCACTTGGCCAACATGTCTCTGCGGCTCGGCCGCGCCATCCAATGGGACCCCGAGAAAGAACAGGTGATTGGCGACCAGGAAGCTGCCGCCATGTGCGTCCGGCCGTACCGGGCGCCATGGGACGGTGTGCTGAGAAGCCTGGTTAAGGTATAAGTTATTGAGGCTCGCATAATACCGTGACACAACTTAGCCCTTGTGGGGCGGGCCCTCGGCCTGCGGCGGCCTCTCAGGCCGCCTGCCCCCTTTTCAATAAGTTGTGGTGGGTTTTCGACCGTGCGCGTCCGTCGAGGGCGCTGTTCGCGCGACGGCATCAGCCGCCCCACGAGTTTGAATACGAAAGGAAGCTGCTTATGTCTCAAATCGGATTCATCGGACTGGGCATCATGGGCAAGCCCATGTGCCGGAATCTCCTGAAGGCGGGCCATCTGTTGGTGGTCTACGATATGCTGCCGGCTCCCGTTGCGGAACTGGTGGAAGCGGGTGCGGCGCGCGGCGAGTCGCGCCACGATACGGCCGCCCGGTCGGATGTGATCATCACCATGCTGCCCGATGGGCCGGACGTGGAAAGCGCGGTCCTCGGCGCTGGCGGCGTGCTGGAGGGCGCGCGCGCGGGTTCCATCGTGGTGGACATGAGTTCCATCAGCCCCATGGTTTCGCAGAAGGTGGCCGCGGCTTGCGCCGAAAAACAGGTGGAGTTTGTGGACGCGCCGGTGAGCGGTGGTGAGCCGAAGGCCGTCGATGGGACGCTCGCCATCATGGCCGGCGGAAAAGCGGAGATCTTCGAAAAGGTCCTGCCGGTTCTGCAACAGATGGGGTCGAGCGTGACCTTGACCGGTCCGGTGGGCGCCGGCAACGTGACCAAGCTGGCCAATCAGATCATGGTGGCTTGCAACATTGCGGCCATGGGCGAGGCGCTGGTGCTGGCTACGCGCGCGGGCCTCGACCCGGAAGTGGTGTTCAATGCCGTGAAAGGGGGCCTTGCGGGCAGCACCGTGCTGAACGCCAAGGCGCCCACGGTGATCGCGCGCAACTTTAAGCCGGGCTTCCGCATCCGGCTCCATCAGAAAGATCTGCGCAACGCGCTGCTGGCGGGCGAGTCGTTGAAGGTGGGGCTGCCGCTCACCAGCCTGGTGCAACAGATGCTTATGTCCCTGATGAACGAGGGCAAAGGGGATCTCGATCACTCGGCTATCGTGACTTTCATCGAGGGAATGGCCGGCATCGAAGTGAAGAAGGGACAGAAGTGACAGACACTTAGATCTTGTGGGGCGGGGCATTCTGCCCTGGGGTCCCCTCTGGGGACGGCTTTTAGCCGGCCCTGGCCGCCTGAAAAGGCGGCTGCGGCCAAGATTGGCCGCCCCACATAAGTGACACGTTTGTCGCCGGCGATCTCACAAACGCGCTACACTCCCCGTCTTGTTCTACCGATAAGGAGTATGCGCGGACAGGACGGCCGCAACCGGTGGTTATCAAACTAGCGCTTACCTACAGACCAAGGGCTGCGGCCTTCACCGAAGACGGGCCCGTCTATGCGCGGGCCACGCGGTTAACGACGGGCAAGGCGATGGCCCGGCACCGCCTGTGCGGCTCGCCGCAACTGCGCCTGGGGGCGCCAACATGAAACGACACCCCGGACAATTCGAGACTGCCAGGACGGAACGGCCGCTGGGGCCAGCCGATTGTCTCAAGACGCGGTTTTCCGGCAAATGCTCGAAATGCGTCGTGGAAACGCCTCGCCTGCACGTCCCGACCAGGTTGGTACCGGGCAAGTTTTGCGAGAGTTGCTGTCCAGCGTGCCATTCCGGCGGCCCCGTCTAGCGGAAACCGACGGAAATCGGAGGTTCAGGTGATAGAATCTGTTTTCGCACTCGGAGTCCACACTCGTGTCCTTGCCGGCCAATCATCGCCCTCCTTCTGTTTGCCGCGGCCGCCGTATCGGCTCGCGGACAGTCGGCCTCGGCCGGCGCGCTGGAAGGGTCCGTAACGGACACATCCGGACGGCAGGTCGCGGAAGCCACGGTCACGCTCCGGAACGCGGCGACGGACGAACGTTACGCGGCCACGGCGGACACCGCCGGCGCATTCCGTTTTTCGCTGCTGCCGCCAGGGCTTTATCAGGTGGAATTGCGGCGCGCGGGCTTCAAAACCGCGCGGCTGGCGCAGTTGACGCTGAATGCCTCGGAAGTTGCGGTGCTTGAAGCGGTGCTCGAACCCGGCGACTCCGGCATCACGGTCGACTGTCAGTGCCACGTGCGCGCCGTAGCGCCGTCCACCGGCACCCTGGTCGATCAGAAGACCATCACCGCGGTGCCGCTCAACACGCGCAACTTCACCCAGGTGCTGTCGATGTCGTCGGGTTCGGTTGCCAGCGTGAACAACGCCGGCACGCTGGGGCGCGGCACGCCCAGCGTCAACGTGAACGGCAACACCACCGCGGGCGGGTACACCGTGGATGGCGCGTACGCCCCCAGCACGGTGCCGAACCCGGACGCCATCTCCCAATTCAAGATCCAGACGTCGCAGAACGATGCCATGTTCGGCGCCATGGTTCCCAACACCAACCTGATGACCAAACGCGGGGAGAACAGCTTCCACGGCGACCTGTGGGAGTTTGTGCGCAACGACATCTTTAACGCCAATGCATTCTTCCGCAACACCGCCGGACAGCCAAAATCCCACCTGAAGCAGAACCAGTTCGGAGTCACCGCCGGCGGTCCGGCGATACGCAACAAGCTGTTCTTCTTCGCTTCCTATCAGGGCACGCGGCAGGTGAACGGGCTGGACCCCACATCCGTCTCAGACCCCATCCTGCCCGCGCTCACCGGCGACCGCTCGGCGGCGGCGCTGGCGGCGCAATTCTGCCCCGGCAACCAGCCCGGCAACTCGAACTACCTGACCTATGCCGGCGGCAAGCAGCTCGACTGCAACAACCAGAACACCGCCACCACCGCGGCGATCAATCCGGTGGCGCTGCGCCTGCTGCAGATGAAGGACAGCGCGGGCCGCTACCTGATTCCTTCTCCGCAGACGATCATCGCAAGCGGACCGAATGTCGGGCTGGGGTTTTCCTCCTACAGCCTGCCTTCCAATTACGACGAGAATCACTACCTGGGCAACGGCGACTACCTGATGTCGCCGCGGAACACGCTCTCGGCGCGCTTGTTCACGGCTACCGTGGACCAGTTGCGCACCTTCGGCTCGCCGGGCGGGTATCCGGGCGCTCCCATCGTTCCGGGCTTTGGAGCGCCGCAGGCGCTGGCGGCCACCGATGTGGCGACCAGTCTGCGGCTGACCACACAAGTGAGCGCGAATACGGTGAACGAGGCGGCGGTGACGTTCACGCGCAATCGCACAGACACGCACGCCGTCGGCATGCCGAGCGCCTCCGAAGTGGGAATGACGCCGGTCGATCCGCTTTTCCCGGAACCGCCTGAGATCACCGTGCTGGGCCCCATGGGCTCGTTCCGCCTCTTCGGATCGGACCCCAACGACAACCACTTCGAGACCCGCACCTACTCGTGGGGCGACAATGTTTCGTGGGTCCACGGCAACCAGCGGCTGCGCGGCGGCGGGTTTTTCCTGGACCAGTACAACGGCCGTTCGGACACCGGCGGCGCCCGCGGCAAGATCGTCTTCCAGACTTTCGAGGATTTTCTGGTGGGACTGAGCGCCGCCGGGAATCTGAGCCCCAGCGGCCTGAGCAACGTCGAGTCGGTGCAGGCCAACGAGGGCGTGGGCCCCAATGGCGAGGTGCAGTATCGCTACCGCCGCTACTACGGCGCGGGCTTCGTGCAGGACGATATCAAGGTGAGCGCGAGATTCTCGGCCAACCTCGGGCTGCGTTGGGAATACATCGGACCCTCGCTCGACGAATCCGGCACAATCGGCAATGCCTCTCTTGCGCTGCTGAGCCAGGCGGCAATTCCGCCCGCCGGCGGCACCCTTGCCGGCAATACCGTGGCGGCGAATTACAATGCGCAGTTGATCGATCCGTACACCGGCAGCCCGTTCGGGCCGCCGCCGGCCGGCGTGGTGATGCGCTCGTCGAAGAGCTTCTATGACAACGGCACGCCGCTGGACAAATTCGCGCCGCGCCTGGGTTTCGCCTCACAGCCGTTCGGGTCGAGCGGGCGTCTGGTGGTGGGCGGCGCTTACGGCTGGTTTTACCAGAATCCGCCCTATAGCGCAAACGCCTCCACCGCGCCGCCGTTCACCTCCGTGCCGTTCGCGCAAGGATTCACCAACGCCGACTCGAGCAACAATTTCTCCACCTTCGCCAAGCCGTTTCCCACTACCACGCTCGGTTACGTGCCGCGCACACCCACATCGCAGCTCTCCGACCGCATCGCCGGTCCGGTGTACCAAATCCCGCGGCTCCAGCAGTGGAATCTCACCACCAAGATCCGCCTGGCGGGCGACCTTTCGCTGGATGTGGGTTATGTGGGCTCGCATGGCGACCATTTGCTGCTGTCGCGCGGCCTGAACCAGCCGCTGCTGGCGAGCGCCGCGCAACCGGTGAACTGCGGTTATGACGGGGTAGCGTCGGACTGCATCGTGACCAACACGTCGGCCAACGCGCCGCAGCGCGTTCCGGTGCTCGGCGAGACGCAGACCGCGCTGCTGACCAGCGAGTTCACCGGCACATCCTGGTACCAAAGCATGCAGGCCACCCTGCGCAAGCAGATGTCCAAAGGACTGACGCTGCAGGCAGCCTACACGCTCTCGAAGTCCGAGAACGATGTGACCGTGCTGAACGATCAATACGACCTGATGGCGAGCAAGTCGCGCGCCGCATACGACCGCACCGACCGGCTGATCGCTAACTTCGACTACCAACTGCCCATACCCGGCGGCCCCACGCGTCTCGCGCGCGCCTTGACGCAGGGCTGGTCGCTGACCGGCATTGTGCTGCTGCAGAGCGGCCTGCCGATGACGCTCACCGATCCGAATGGCGGGACGGTGTACGGGCGCGCCGCCACCTCGACCATCACCATGTGCCCCGGTGCGACCTATGCGTCGCTCGAAACCAGTGGCAGCGTCTCCGCGCGCCTGAACCAGTGGATTAACCTATCGGCGATCTGCGCGCCCGTGGTGCTGGGCTCGGACGGCTCGGCGGGTTATGGGAACGCGGGCCAGAGCATTCTGAATGGACCGCGGCAAGTGAACTCCGACTTCTCGCTCGGCAAGCGCTGGCGAGTGGGCGGACTGCGCGAGGGAGCCGAACTCGCCTTCCGCGCGGAATTCTACAACGCCATGAATCACCCGCAGTTCGCCAACCCGGGGACCACGCTGGGGATGGCGACCTTCGGCGTGATCACGCAGACCGCCGTGGCGCCCCGGCTGATTCAATTCGGCCTTAAGTACCTTTTCTGACGCCGATGCCGGATGTCGAAGCAACACGCATGGCGCGGCTTGCCGGCAGATAGCAGCCCACGAGTTCCGACCCCAGCCCCGTGAGTTACGATGAACATGCCATGACCCGAACGGTAGAGATTGGTTGCGTGCTGGCGATGGTGGGCACCTGTTTCGCGCAGAACCAGCAGTATCGGGCAACGCTCGCCGTCGCAGGCGGCGCCAACCTTCCTTCGACGCCGATGTTTACCCCCGCTCCCGCCGGCCAGGATTTGCCTCCCTGCCATATTGTGAACGCTTTCGCCAACGGGGTGGTCATCTACACGGTTGTGGTAGTCATCGATCCGGGTTCCGACGCAATGACACGCCGTTGGGACGATAAATGTGCAGTTAGCATCTGGCTGAAGGGTTACCGGAAGGCCAGCGTAACGTTGTACGACGGTGCGGTGATCGTGCTGAAGCAGATCGGCGATCCCGAAGGCTCCACGGTTTCCGTGACCGCTCTGCATGTCCCCAAGGAGGCCGCGAAAGCCTACGACAAGGGCCTCCGGGCCATGAGCGATGGCAAGCTTTCCGGCGCGCAGAAGCAGTTTGAGCGCGCGGTCACGTTGTATCCGGATTATGCCCAGGCCTGGAGTCAGCTCGGCGAGGTGTTGGAGCAGCAGTCGGAGCCCAAAGAGGCGGCCGAAGCCTGCGAGCACGCGCTGAAGGCTGATCCCAAATACATCCGCCCCTACCTGCAGTTGATCCGGCTCGCGGTTGCCGGGAAAAGGATGGAGGACGCAGTGGCTCTCGGCGAGCGCGCCATGCAACTGGACCCCGTGGAATACCCTGGAATCTACTACTTCTACGCCGTGGCCCACTACGAGTTGAAGCACGCGGACGTGGCCGAGAAGGCCGTCCGCAGGGCCATCGAGCTCGACAAGGACCACGAGTATCCGGGCGCCGAGGCGCTGCTGGGCAAGGTGTTGGCCGATAAGGGCGATTCCCGCGGCGCGATGGACCACTTCACAAAATACCTGCGGCTCGCCCCGAAGGCAGATGATGTGCCCGCCATCCGCCAGCGCATGGCGGAACTGGATCGCGGCGAGGCGCAGCCGAAATGACATCGGGCCAGCCCATCGCGGGAAACCAGACTGGCCTGTCAAGTCCGTCGCCCGCCAATTCGGGGCAGTCATTCGTAGCGCAGTGAGATCATCGGATCCGTCTTTGCCGCGCGGCGGGCCGGGATGTAGCATGCCAGAAGTGCCACTCCCATCAGAATCAGCGATACCGCGGCGAAAGTAACCGTGTCTGTGGGACTCACGCCGTAAAGCAAGCTCGATAGAAGCCGCGTGAGCCGCAGGGCGGCAGCGACGCCGATGGCGAGACCCGCCAGTGCGGGCGCCAGTCCTTTCGCGATGACCATCCGGAGAATCTCTCCCTTGCGCGCGCCGAGCGCCAGGCGAATGCCGATCTCGTGCGTGCGCTGCGCGGCAATGTACGAGATCACGCCGTAGATCCCCACTGACGCGAGCAGCAGCGCCAGGCCGGCAAAGCCGGTCAGCAGGAGCGTGACGAAACGCGGCGCAGCCACCGACTCGGCGAAGTATTGGTCGAGTGTTTCCGTATGATAGATGGGCGCCGTGCGATCGAGCGCCGCGACCTCGCGGCGGGCCGGCGCGATGATGCTGCGCGGATCGTTGGCAGTACGCGCCACGATATAAACCGGGTCCAACCTTACCTGGGCCAAAGGCGCATAGATCTCGGGAGCGGCGGCAGAGCCGGGATCGGATTGCTTCACGTCGCCTGAGACGCCCACGATTTCGCGCATCGGCGGCTCGCCCGCGCCACCGCCGATGCCGGGCCGCACATGCTTCCCGATGGGATTCTGGCTCGGGAAGAAGCGCGCGGCTAACGCGCGGTTCACGATCACCACTGGGGTGGATTTCGAATCGTCACGTTCCGTGAAGTCCCGGCCAGCGGCCAGCGCGATACCGAGCGTGCGAAAGTAGTTGGGCTCGATGGCGTTGAAATCCACCGAAGGGCGCGAAGCCATGGGAGTGGGCTGCCCCTCGGCCTCCACGCTGAGCAAGAAGTTCTCTCCCGTGAGCGGCAGCGACGCCACCGCGCTCGACGACTGCACGCCGGGTAGAAGGCCGATCTGCGCCACGATATCCCGATAGAATGCGGGAATCTGAGCGTCCGCCCTGCCGGCGGGCGAATCCAGTTGAAACGTCAAGACGTGGCTGCGATTGAATCCCGGATCGGCCTGCGTGAGATGCCGGAAACTCTGCAACAACAAGCTGCTGCCGAGCAGCAGTACGACAGCCAGGGCGACTTCGCTCACCACCAGCGTATTACGCACGCGGTTGTGCTCTCTTCCTCCGCTGCCGGCGCCACGGCCGCTCTCGCGGAGCGACGCGGTGAGACTGATTCTGGAGACGCGCAGGGCGGGGGCGAGCCCGAACAGAATGCCCGCCGCTAACGAGATCAGGAAAGCGAAGGCGAGCACGCGGCCATCGAGTCCAATGGCGTCCAGACGCGGCACCTGGGCGGGGATGAGCCGCACGAGCAAGCGGAGAGAGGCAAGCGCCAGCGCCAGCCCCAGGGCGCCGCCCAGCAGCCCCAGGGAGACACTTTCGGTGAACAGTTGGCGAGCGGCACGGAGGCGGCCGGCGCCCAGGGCAGCCCGCACAGCCATCTCTTTGCGCCGCCCGGTGGCGCGCGCCAGCAGAAGGTTTGCCACGTTGACGCAGACGATCAACAGAACGCAGCCGACGGCGCCCAGCAGCACCAGCAGAGGATCGCGGATGGGGCCGATGAGGCTCTGAATTTCGGGCACAATGCGCACCGTGCGCGCCTTGTTGTCCGGATGCTCCCTGTTCAAATTGGCGGCGATGGCGGCCAACTCGGATTGCGCCTGACGGATTTCGACGCCGGGTTTCAGCACGCCGGCGACATCCAGATAATGTGCGCCGCGCTGTGCGGCCACCGCGTTCACGCCGCCGCGTAGGTCGAGCGCGATGGTGGTCCAGAGTTCGACGGGCTCCGCCTGGATCGGGTATTGGAATGCCGGCGGCATGACCCCCACCACGGTGAACATCTGATCCCCGAGGTGAATGCCGCGCCCCAGCACCGCCGGGTCGGAGCCGAACTGCCGCTGCCAGAGGCCGCCACTGAGGATGACCGGGTTGGCGCCGCCTGCCGCGGCGGGGCTATCCTCCGCCGGGAGAAAACTGCGCCCCAGCGCCGGACTCACTCCGAGCATGGAAAACAACTGCGCGGACACGACCGCGCCGGGGATGTGGAGCGGCTCGCGCGGGCCGATCAGCGTGAAGTCATTGGTATGGACGGCGGCCATGCCTTCGAAGACATGATTCCGCGCGCGCAGATCGAGGAAGTCCGGATACGACGCGACGCCGCCGCCAGCGCCGGCGGCGGCAACCACCGAGCGGATGCGCACCAGGCGGGCGGCGTTGGGAAACGGCAGCGGCTTAAAGACGATGGCGTCCACCACGCTGAAAATGGCAGTGGTCGCGCCGATGCCGAGCGCCAGCGTCAGGATGGCGGTGGCGGCAAAGCCCGGATTTCTCTTGAGCACGCGGAGGCCGTAGCGCACGTCCTGCAGCAAGTTATCCATGGAAACTCCCATTCTGATGTCGCGCACGTTTTCCTTGATTTGTTCGACGCTGCCCAACTCGCGGCGGGCCTGCGCAAGGGCCTCGTCGCGGGTCATGCCGGACCGCGTCTTTTCTTCCGCCAGGAGGTCGAGATAGCTGTGGATCTCCCGGTCGAGATCGTGGTCCGCACGCTGCTTGCGCAGGATGTTGCGGCAGAGATTTTTCAGGCGGCGGAAGGGCACAGGTTTCCTAGGTGGCGCGCAGGGCGCTGGCCATGGCGAGCGAGATGCGCTCCCACTGGGCGGTTTCGGCATCCAGTTGGCGCCGGCCCAGTCTGGTCAGCTTGTAGAATTTGGCGCGCCGGTTGGTTTCCGCTTCGCCCCAGGAGGCGCTCAGCCAGCCGGCCTCCTCCATGCGATGCAGGGCCGGGAAGAGCGAGCCGGGTTTGACCTCGAAGGCGCCGTTGGTAATCTGGGCGATACGGCGCGAGATTCCCATGCCATGCAGCTCTTCGAGGGCCAGGGCCTTGAGGATCAGGAGGTCGAGCGTGCCTTGCAGGAGGTCTGTGCGTGGGGCGGACATAGGGCTGCTATAGAGACTCTATAGGAAAAATAGCAGAACTCTTATAGAGTGTCAATAGGAGGGGCTGTTAAATCAGCGTTCATGGCAGCCATTCCGGGTCCGCTCTTTGGCGAGTTCCGCCCGCCAGCGCGCGCCAACCGCTCCCGGTTCATCGACGACGCGCGCAAAGAACCGAACGCGGTTCTTAACATGACACAGTCAGACCACGCGCAGGACTGCCACGGTGGCGTCATCGGTCTGGCAGCCGCGTGAGAAGTCGTCCATGGAGTTGAAGAGCCACCTAACCAAGTCTTGAGCGGCTTCTGGGCGCTGCCGTGCCCAAGCGGCGGCCGCTCTCAAGAGGCCCTGCACGCCCCACTCGTCGCCCTCGGGATTCGTCGCTTCCACGACTCCATCCGTGTAGGCGATGACCAGATCGCCAGGATTCAGCCGAAGGCCGCTCTCCTCATAGTCCGAATCGGGGAACATTCCAACAGGGGCTCCGCTCGGTTCAAGCCAGTGGACCGAGCCGTCATGGCGAAGAACAACCGGCGGATTATGTCCGGCGTTGACGTACCGCAGCGTCCGCGCCGCCCTGTCGAAGA
>Ga0187875_10003572_pt1 | contig 10959 bp, 8 predicted proteins | sample June2016WEW_17_1_2_FD_132978 | JGI IMG/M metagenome (GOLD analysis project Ga0187875, IMG submission 132978) | Peatland microbial communities from SPRUCE experiment site at the Marcell Experimental Forest, Minnesota, USA - June2016WEW_17_10 | ecosystem: Environmental > Terrestrial > Soil >... | reverse complement strand
TGAAAAAGATATTCACAATATTGGTCGCAGACAGGAACAGGAACGTGCGGGATTTTCTTCGCCGCGAACTTTCGGCCGAAGGTTACGAAGTTGCGGTCGCCGGGGATGGCGGCCGGATTCTTGCGGAAATAGACCGCGAGAATGGGGTGGACCTGCTTGTGTTTGACCTCGAAATGCCGGACGCCGACAGCTCGAAGATTTTTGAAAGAACCCAGAAACGACAGCCCCCTTTGCCGGTGGTAATCCATACTTTCCTGACCGAAGAATCCGAGCGGAACTTCAGCTTGAACAAAGGGGAAATCTACATCGAAAAGAGCGGCAATATCGACCACCTTAAGACAGCCATCGCCGATATGCTTAAAAGATTTTACCCGGACCAGCCTCTTGATGCCGGACCAGCCGACCGGGCCCGATAGCTGGTCTCCTTCCGGGAACAGAAGCGCGAAGGGTGAAGTTAGAAGGGTGAAATGCTCGCCGAGGCTTGCGCTCACCTGCCCGGTAACGCTAGATCACCTTCTGGACGGTCTTGTACTTGAAGTCGTATTTTCGTGCAAAAGCCGAGATGATCATTCCCCGGACCATGAGCATTTTCCCCAGATCGAAAATCTTTACCCTTGCTGCCATGCGGTTCATCGGTTAGTCTCCTGTGTCGGTGTGGAGACAATATAGCTAGTGTCCATCCGGAAACCCGGTGCAACCCCTGGACGAATGGGTTTTAAGTCGCCTTTTTCCAAAGGGGGAATCTTTTGGAGGCTGTGCAGGTGGAAACTTTAAGCGTTCTGATTGTGGATGATGAAGTCGAGTTCATGGAGACTCTGGTCAAAAGGCTCAGGAAAAGAAAACTGGCCGTAAATGGCGTAACGAGCGGGGAAGCGGCTCTGGCACAATTGAAGGAAACCCCGGCCGATATCGTCGTCCTGGACGTAAAAATGCCCGGTATGAGCGGTCTTGATACCTTACGCGAAATAAAGAAAAGATACAGTTTGCTGGAAGTGATCATGCTCACGGGCCATGCTAATATGGAAGTGGCCATCGAAGGGATGGATATCGGCGCCTTTGACTATCTTATGAAACCGATCGAAATCGACGAACTGGTGTATAAAATACAGGACGCCTGTAAAAGAAAAAGGCTGAATGAAAAAGCCGGGCTGGTTGAAACGCGGGGCGCATCCGGTTGACGAACTATGTCTCTAATAAGAGAATGCCTGCAAAAACTTGGAATAGTTAAAAGGGAGAAGACGCTCACACTGTTAGACGCCGAAGCTCTGCGCACCGCCTTCCAGACCAGGTACCATAATTTCAAGCTGCTCCTTAGCGCCAATAACAAAGCCCTGCAGATCATGTCTGAGCTTGAGGAGGCCCGCAAAGGCGACACGCCGTTCGGAATGTCCTTTATTCGGGCTAACTGCACGGCTGTCTCCGTCAATGTCTTTCGCATGATACAATGTATGGATCAACTGGCGCCCCGCAAATATATTGACCTGTACGACAGCTTCAGGTCGATTCAGGGCAGTGTTACTGAAATTCTGTCCGAAAAAAAAGAAACGATCGCCGGTCCGCTGATAATTTCTCTCCAAGATGTGGATAAAACAAGGTCGGATGAGGCCGGCAACAAGATGGCAAACCTTGGGGAAATCCGCAATCGCCTTGGTATAAAGGTCCCCAATGGCTTTGTAATTTCCTCGAGGGCGTTTCGGGAATTTATAGGCTCCGGTGACCTTCAGGCTGAGATAGACCGCCTTATGCAGTCATCTCCGGCGGAAGAAATTGACCAACTGTTCGCGCTTAGCGCACAAATCCAGCAGCAGGTCATCCGGACCGGTATGCCGGCCGAGCTGGAAAGAGCTATTTTAAGCGCCTACGCCGAACTTGAAAGGAAAGAAGGGCAGGGGGTGAAAGTCTCGCTTCGCAGCAGCGCCCTTGGCGAAGATTCCGCGCAAAGCTCCTTTGCCGGGCTGTACCGCTCCGAATTGAATGTCAGCGCCGACAACCTCATCCACGCCTACAAGGAAATAGCGGCAAGCAAGTACAGCCTGCAGGCGATCGTCTACCGGTTGAACAGGGGAATCCGCGACGAAGACCTCAACATGTGCGTGGGGTGCATATCCATGGTAAACGCTGTGGCGGGTGGTGTGATTTATTCGAAAAATCCTCTTGATGTACGCGATGCGCGGATTTTTATTCATTCAGTCTTTGGCTTGCCCAAATCGGTGGTGGACGGCAGCGTTGCGGCCGATCTTTTTGTAGTCTCCAGAAATCATCCGCCTCAGATCGTGGAAAAACACATCGCGGGAAAGCGGCAGAAATTTGTCTGCTACCCTGAGGAAGGTGTCTGCAGGGTTGAAATCCTTGGCGATGAGGGTTCCCAGGCTTCCATTTCCGATCATACTGCGCTGGAGCTGGCGCGCATCGCCCTCCGGATAGAAGATCATTACGGGGTGGCCCAGGATATCGAGTGGGCGCTGGATGACAAAGGGGAAATAATAATGCTTCAGTGCCGCCCTCTGATGCAGAGAAACGAGGTAACGGATCGGGGGCGGGCCGAGTGCAAAATTGAGGCTTCTGAAGTGATCGTTTCGGGCGGTCTCACTGCAAGTCCCGGCGCCGGGTTTGGGCCGGTTTTCGTACTCCGGAAAGAAAGCCAGGCCCTTCTTTTTCCCAGGGGAGCAGTCCTCGTTGTAAAGCAGGCGCTGCCCAGGTGGGCCGTTTTGCTCGGCCGCGCTTCGGCCCTTGTCGCCGAACAGGGGACGGCGGCCGGACATCTCGCCAATGTAGCCAGAGAATTCGGCGTGCCGGCAATTCTGGGACTGGAGGGCGCAACCGATTTGCTCGAAAACGGTCAGCACATTACGGTCGATGCGGACGGCCTCAGAGTGTGCAGAGGAAAAATCGAACCCTTGCTCCAAGATAAGGAGACGTGCAAGAGTCTTATGGATGGCTCCCCGGTATTGGACATCCTGAAGAGGGTATCCGAGAACATAATCCCTCTCCATCTGCTCGATCCGGAGGCGCCGGATTTCAAACCTTCCCAGTGCCGGAGTTTTCACGATATCACCAGATTCTGCCATGAGAAATCTGTCATGGAGATGTTCAGCTTCGGAAAAGATCACCATTTCTCGGAAAGGGCAAGCAAGCAGTTGGTGTGCCGGATTCCCATGAAGTGGTGGGTGATAAACCTTGATGACGGGTTCAGGGAGGATGTGCCTGGCAAGTTCGTGGACCTGGACAATATCGTCTCGATCCCCATGCTTGCAATTTGGAAAGGCATTGTCGCCGTGCGGTGGCAAGGGCCTCCGCCAGTGGATTCCAAGGGTTTCATGTCGATCCTCATGGAAGCCGGCTCTAATCCGGCGCTCGATCCTTCCATGCCTTCCCCCTATGCGAATCGTAATTATTTTATGATATCGAAGAATTTTTGCAGCCTCAATTCCCGTTTCGGTTTTCATTTCGCAAGCATCGAGGCCCTTGTGGGTGAAAGGGCCGGCGAGAACTACATCAGTTTCGCTTTTCAGGGCGGCGCCGCCGGCCATGGCAGGCGCGTGCGCCGCGCACGCTTTGTGGGCGATATTCTCGAAGAATTCGACTTTAGGTGTGAAATCAGCAACGACGGTGTGACGGCGCGTGTGGAAGGCTATGATGAAGAGGTGATGAAGGAAAAGCTCAGGATCCTGGGATACCTGCTCATCCACACTCGCCAGCTTGATATGATCATGTTTAATGACGACTCATGTCTACAACTCAAGGGCAAACTGCTTGGGGATATTTCCTCCGTCATACTCTCTAAGTCCTCAAGCGCCGCCGCTCTAAATTGAATCGCAGGCGCACCGCCGCATGTGCCGCGTTTTTTAGCCTTAAATAACACTCGCAATAAAAAGGATGCCAGATGAACGGTTCAGCGCGGGACAGAATACTCGTTGCCAACGATGGGTCCGAACACTCCCTGCAGACGGTCCGCTACCTCTCTTCCATCCTGGATCGGAATCGGTTCGAGGTGGTCCTGTTTCATGTTGTCACCAAGGTCCCCGACTCATTCACAGACCTCGAAAAAAAAATTCCCGTGTACCGGTACAGGATAGTGAGCCTGGAACCCTGGGAGAAACAGCAAAAAAAGGCTATCCGTGAGTTCATGGAAAAAGCTCGGGCCATTCTGATGGACGCCGGGTTCCGAAATGAGGCTATAACCCTGAGAGTTGAAGACAGAAATCTCGGGATCCCCCGAGATATCGCCGTTGAATCCCGTAACGGCTATAAGGCGCTGGTGGTCGGGCGAAGGGGGCTTAGCGATCTCAAGGACTTTATGCTCGGATCCGTGGCCGAGCACATCCTCGGGCTTGTACCGATCCCCATGTGGATTGTGGGGGGAGACAGCCGGCCAATAAAGGTCCTCGCGTGTCTGGATGGCTCCGAAGAATCTATGCTTGCCTTGACCCATCTTGCCGATGTGCTGGACATCTCGAAAAATTTCGAAATCACGCTGTTCCACGCCGTTCCCGGCTTTCGCGGTTTAAGGAATTTCGTACGCGAAGTCTTTTCTCCGGAGGAGGATAAAACAGCCATTGAACAGATCGACAGAGAACTGGACAAAGCGGCGGCGGCGCTGGAACCATCATTTGATAAGGCGAGGGCCGCTTTGATCTCCCGTGGAGTGGACCCTGCCCGAATTCAGCAGAAGATCGCGCGAGACGCTGGTGGACCGGCGCAGACCATTGTAGAAGAAGCCGAAAAAGGTGAATATGATACCATCCTTGTCGGGAGAAAGGGCCTTTCCAAGGTCGAGGAACACACAATGGGGCGAGTCAGCCACAGGGTGATCCACATGGCAAAGGACAAGACTGTCTGGGTTGTCTGCTAGCTGTTTTCAAAACCACTATTTTACTGAATTATTTAAGTGGATGGCGGAGTTCACACCGGCACGATTGGCGATCTGGTCGAGGCCGGGACGGATATTTTTGTTTCGGATTCGGCAATATTCCAAGACTCTCATTATATTACAATATAGACGCGTTAAAGGCAGTCCGGCCGCATCGAAAAGATCGATAAGAAAGCCTTGCGGTCTTGTGCCGATTCAGTTCCCCCCAGTTTTCTCGGGCGGTGAGGAGACAAGAAGATGCAGGATCATAAGAAATTGGAAAAATTAGAGAAAATAAGCAATCTGATCCGATGGTACTCTCTTGCCATGTCCACAGCGGCGGGTTCCGGGCATCCGACATCCTCCCTTTCCGCAACGGAACTGATGGCCGGGCTCCTCTTCGGCGGCGCCTTCAGATACGACCTGGACCATCCCGAAAACCCGAACAATGACCGCCTCATTTTCAGCAAAGGCCATGCCTCTCCGTTGTTCTATTCCCTGTGGGCCGCCGCCGGGGTGGTGAGTGAAAAAGAACTCATGACCTTCCGCAAATTTGGGAGTCCCATCGAAGGCCACCCGACAGTTGCATTCCGCTATACCGAGGCAGCGACCGGATCTTTGGGACAGGGGCTTTCCATCGGTGTGGGAATGGCCCTCAATGCCAAATACCTTGATAAGCTCCCCTATCGGACTTACGTGCTTCTGGGGGACAGCGAAATGGCGGAGGGCTCGCAATGGGAATCCATCCAGATCGCGGCCCACTACAAGCTGAACAATCTGGTGGGCGTGATTGACGTAAACCGGCTGGGCCAGCGTGGCGAGACCATGTATGGGTTTGACGTCGAGGCTTATGCCCTGAGGGTGGGGGCTTTTGGCTGGGAAACCATCGTAATCGACGGGCATTCCTATCCCGAGGTCCTCGATGCCTACGAAAAAACCTGCCGTTCCGAAAAGCCTGTGATGATCGTCGCCAAAACAATCAAGGGCAAAGGAGTTTCGTTTCTGGAAGACAAAAACGGGTGGCACGGGGTCCCCCTGAAAAAGGACGACCTCGACAGGGCCGTAAAGGAACTTGGCGAAATCGACTATTCGGTGCGAGGAGAGATCTCCCCGCCGGAAAACGTAAAACCTCAATTTGTGGAGCCTCAGCCGGCCTACACTATAACCTATCCGATGGATAAGCCCGTGGCCACCAGGGAGGCGTACGGAAAGGCGCTGGTGCGCGTTTTTCCGCAGTTTCCCACTATGGTGAGCCTGGATGCGGAGGTGAGCAACTCAACCGGGGCTGAATTATTCAAGGGCGCCTATCCCGACCGCTTTTTCGAAATGTTCATCGCCGAGCAGAACATGGTTGGAGCAGCGGTCGGCCTTGCCCGACGTGGAAAGATCCCGTTCGTTTCAACCTTTGCGGCGTTTCTCAGCCGCGCATTCGACCAGATCCGAATGAGCGTTTACTCCGATGCTAATATCAAGTTCGTCGGCTCTCACGCCGGGGTGTCAATCGGGCAGGACGGACCCTCGCAGATGGGCCTCGAAGATATCGCCATGTTCCGGGCCATCCTGAACAGCGTGGTGCTCTATCCCTGCGATGCGGTTTCAGCCGACCGGCTGGTCGAAGAGGCCGCCAAACACAATGGGATCGTCTACATTCGGACCACGAGAATGTCCACTCCCATCGTCTATGGCACGAACGAAACCTTCGCGATCGGCGGGAGCAAAGTGCTGCGGAAAAGCGACAGAGACGTCGTAACGGTGGCTGCTGCGGGGGTAACTCTTTACGAGGCGCTGAAAGCCTATGATGAACTGAAGGAACAACGAATCCCGATCCGCGTAATCGACCTCTACAGCGTAAAACCGCTCGACGAGGCGACCCTTCGCGAAGCGGCAAGCAGCACTCATTCCATCATCACCGTCGAAGACCATTATCCAGCGGGGGGAATCGGTGAAGCGGTGAGGAGCGCGCTCACGCCCTTGACTGTGCCGGTATATTCACTGGCCGTGCAAAAAAGGCCGAAAAGCGGAATGCCGGCAGAACTTCTCGATTATGAGGAAATTTCACAACGAGCCATCGTATCGAAGGTCAAAGAAATCCTGTGGAGCAGAGAGCGCCAGGCTTCAACCGGGTAGCGTAACGGGCGCGGCTCGTTGCAGGCTGAGAAAGGCAAAACTGAATGCGTCTTGGCATCGCTGCCGATCATGGAGGTTTAGAGCTCAAGAAGAGGCTCGTATCCGACCTGAGGGCCATGGGTCATGAATTGGTGGATTTTGGCGCCCAAGAACCCGACCCGGGCGACGATTACCCCGATTTTGTCGTGCCGTTGGCGCTTGCGGTATCGAAGGGCGAGGTCGAAAGAGGTGTCGCCATCTGCGGAAGCGGCGTGGGCGCCTGCATTGCGGCAAACAAGGTGCCAGGGGTCCGTGGGGGGCTGATCATGGACATGTTTTCGGCCCATCAGGGCGTTGAGGACGATGACATGAACCTTATATGCCTGGGCGGCAGGGTAATCGGCTATGAACTGGCGAAAGACCTGGTCCACGAATTCCTGAAAGCGCGCTTCAAAGGCGAGGAGCGCTTCCGGCGGCGCCTTCAGAAGGTCAAAGACCTGGAAGTACGGGAGGAAGAACAGTGAAGGAAAATACCTTACGAAAATTGGAGTCCTGCGGCCAGAGTATCTGGCTTGACTATATTCACCGCCATTTAATCGAGTTCGGCGGGTTGCAGCGGTTGATCGACGAGGACGGGCTTCGCGGGGTTACATCCAATCCCAGCATCTTCGATAAGGCGATCGGAGGAAGCAATGATTATGATGACGCCATCAGGACTCTCGTCCGCGAAGGAAAAAGCGTCGAAGAAATTTATCAGGCGCTCACGACGGAAGACGTAGGACGGGCCGCCGATATTTTCAAACCGGTCTATGACAGACTGCAGGGCAGGGACGGGTTCGTGAGTATCGAAGTGAATCCTCACCTCGCCCACGACTTACAGGGAACCAATGAGGCAGCCCGGCGACTGTGGAAAATACTCAGCCGCCCAAATGTTTTCATAAAAGTCCCAGGGACCCTGGAAGGACTGCACTCTATTCGTCAGCTTATCAGTGAGGGCATAAATATCAACGTCACTTTGCTCTTTGGGTTGCCGCGTTACCGGATGGTTGCCGAAGCGTACGTCTCAGGGCTGGAGGATCGCGCCGCCAAAGGACTGCCTATCGAAAATATTGCTTCGGTGGCCAGCTTTTTTTTGAGCCGCATTGACGTTCTTGTGGATCACATGCTCGAAAAGTCCGGTAATGACGATGCCAGGCGCCTGCGCGGTCAGATCGCCGTCTCGAGTGCAAAGATTGCCTACCAGATGTACAAGAAGATTTTTGCCGGCGATCGGTTTCTAAAACTGGCCGGCCGCGGCGCCCGGACGCAACGTGTTCTTTGGGCCAGCACCAGCACAAAAAATCCTGAATACCACGACACAAAGTACGTTGAGGCACTGATAGGACCAGACACGATCAACACCTTGCCGATGGAGACCCTGGAGGCCTACCGCGATCACGGCGATCCGGCCTCCCGCCTGGAAGACAACCTGGACGAGGCTTACAGCAACCTCGATCTCCTTGCCGGACTGGGAATAGACATCGACAAGGTGACTCAGCAGCTTGAAGACGAGGGGATAGAAAAGTTCAACAAGCCCTATGACAGCCTGATGTCGAAGCTCGAAGAGAAGCGCAAGGGTATCTGCCTTGCCGAGGCGTGCTGACGAACGGGCAAGAATGGGAGCCGGCATGACAAATAAGGAATGCGACATAGCCGTAGCGGGCGCCGGCGTTATGGGGGGTAATTTGGCCCTCAATATGGCCGACCATGGGTTTTCGGTTGGCGTCTACGACGCGGATGCAGCAAAAGCTCGAGAGATCGCTCAAAGAAAAGAAAGCGGGGGCAGGATCCTGGCGGGGGGCACGGTGCAGGAACTGGCGGCCATACTGCACCGCCCGCGGGCCGTTTTGCTGCTGGTTCCCGCCGGAAAGCCCGTGGACGACGCAATTAGCGCGCTGGTTCCTCATTTTGATAAGTCGGACCTCATCATCGACGGCGGCAACTCCCACTTCACGGACACTAACCGCAGGGAAAAGTTGATGGCCCAAAGCGATATGCTCTTCATGGGCATGGGCATTTCGGGAGGCGAATACGGGGCGCGGAGCGGCCCGAGCGTCATGCCCGGCGGTCCTCCCGAAGCATACGAACGGGTCAGAAAGATCCTGGAGGCTTCCGCCGCCCACGTGAATGGCGATCCCTGCGTCGCTTACCTGGGCGCCGGTTCGGCCGGCCATTACGTAAAGATGGTCCATAACGGGATCGAATACGGATTGATGCAGCTCATTTCCGAAACCTACGACATCATGAAGCGCGGCATGGGAATGAGCGCCGGCGAACTCGCCGAAATCTACTCGAAATGGAATGGCGAAGAACTCAATTCATACCTCATCGAGATTACTGCAGACATATTCCACTACAGGGACGAAAAGGACCCCAGGCTGATGCTGATCGATTCCATTCTCGATAAGGCAAAACAGAAAGGCACGGGGAAATGGACCTCATGGGATGCGATGGACCTCGATGTGCCGGCGCCCAATGTGGACGCGGCCGTAATGATGCGAAATCTTTCAGGCTGTCTTGATGAGCGAAAAAAGGCTGCCGAGGTGCTGCACGGACCCGAACATCGGTTTCAGGGCGACCGGGCGGGGATGATCGAACACCTTCGAAATGCATGCTATGCCGGAATGGTCATGACCTATGCACAAGGGTTCGCCCTGCTCAAAGAGGCTTCAAAAAGCTACGAGTACGGATTGAACCTGGAGACGGTGGCAAGGATCTGGCGCGGAGGGTGCATTATCCGTGCTTCCGTCCTCGAGCCCATCCGCACCGCGTTCAGCAAGGAGCCCAATCTCGCGAACCTTTTGATGGATGAGTATTTCAGCCGGGAAGTCAATGCCCGGCAAAAATCCCTGCGAACGGTGGTCGCCACGGCCGCAGAACTCGGTGTGCCCGCGCCCGGATTTTCATCGGCCCTTGCCTACCTCGACGCATACCGAAGCGCATGGCTTCCGGCGAACCTGATCCAGGCGCAGCGCGACTATTTTGGCGCGCACACTTACGAGCGGAAAGACATGCCGGGAAAATTTCTGCATACGGTCTGGAGGAAGGTGGAGGAAACTACCTGATGAAGGGCGACAAGATTAGCGACGCGACCGTATTCGTTATCTTCGGAGGAGGCGGCGACCTCACTTGGCGCAAGTTGGCGCCGGCCCTCTATAGTCTTTTTCTGGACGGGTATATGCCGGAGCGATTCGCGATTCTGGGAGTCGCCCGCAAGCAGCTTACCGATGATTCCTACCGCCAACATTTGCGCGAAGGCGTGGATAAGTTTTCGATCGGCGGGAAAATCGATGAAAAGAGCTGGGCCGAATTTGCCGCTCATATTGTCTTTTCGAAAGCCGATCTGAACGATCCGCAGGCATTCGAGGGGATGGCAAAGGAGCTTTCGGCCTACGATGAAACGTGGGGCGCAAAGGCGACCCGGATTTATTATATGGCCTTGCCCCCGAGCATGATCAAGCCCATAGCTGAAGGGCTTGCGGGCGCAAAACTGAACCTGGACCGCGAGCATGCCCGAATCGTTGTGGAAAAACCGTTTGGCCACGACTTCAATTCGGCCCGGGAATTGAACCGGCTCCTCACCCAATATTTCCAGGAATCCCAAGTCTACCGGATAGACCACTACCTCGGAAAAGAGACTGTTCAAAACATCCTCGCCTTCCGGTTCGCCAACACTCTGTTCGAGCCGATTTGGAACCGCCGCTACATCGACCACGTGCAGATCGCCGTGGCGGAAAACGATGGGGTCGGGAGCCGGAGCGGCTACTATGAGCACGCCGGGGCGCTCCGGGACATGGTTCAAAACCACCTCCTCCAAATCCTCTGCCTCATTGCCATGGAGGCCCCGGTCTCATTCGACAGCGATGAAGTCCGGCAGAAGAAGGTCGACGTTCTCCGCGCCATTCGCGTCATTCGTCCGGAGCAGGTCCAGCAGAGCGCTGTCCGGGGCCAGTATGGCGGAGGCT
>Ga0187875_10003569_pt1 | contig 10962 bp, 5 predicted proteins | sample June2016WEW_17_1_2_FD_132978 | JGI IMG/M metagenome (GOLD analysis project Ga0187875, IMG submission 132978) | Peatland microbial communities from SPRUCE experiment site at the Marcell Experimental Forest, Minnesota, USA - June2016WEW_17_10 | ecosystem: Environmental > Terrestrial > Soil >... | reverse complement strand
CTGGACGACATCACGCCGCTGCGCCAACTGAGCGCGGTGATTGCCAGTTCCGGCGCGCACCTCTTCAAGCCGCAGACCGCTACCCGCGTTCGTTGGAACAAGAACACCGACACGCCGCTGCCGCCCGAGGAGCCCGCGGGGCAGAATCCGCCGGATGGAGCTATCGTCTATTACTACCTGAAGAATGCGGCTGACTCGGTTGTGCTGGAGGTGTTGGATGCCGCGGGCAAGTTAGTGCGGCGTTATTCAAGTTCAGACCAGCCCCCGCCGCCGGAGCAAGATCTGACCTATCCGAGCTATTGGATCCGCCCGCCGCGGAATCCGCCGGCCGTAGCGGGCATGCATCGCTTCGTCTGGGACCTGCGATACACGCCGCCGGATGCGCTGCGCCACGACTATCCGATGACCGCGGTCTATCGCGATACGCCGCGCGAGCCGCGCGGTCCGATCGCCCTTCCCGGCCAGTACACCGTGAAGCTGACCGTCGACAGCAAAAGCTTCACCCAGCCGCTTACGCTCAAGATGGACCCGCGCGTAAAGACGCCGCCAGGCGGGCTGAAACAGCAATTCGACCTGGCAATGAAGGTGGTCGAGCTGATGAGCCGCGCTAAGCCGCCGGATAAATCGCGCCTCAACGGGGAGCTAAGTAGAGTGTTGGAAGCCATCGAAGGCTCCGATGCCGCGCCGACTCCGCAGATGGCGGCAGCCGTGGCTTCTTATGGGGCGGCCAGCAGATAGAAGAGATGGGGGGGCGGGATTTATCCCGCGCGGGGCTTCAGCCCCGCTCTGCCGCCCTTCAGGCATCGCTATGTTTGCGGCGCCGCGATGTGTGCGCCCGGAAGCGCGAAGTCGCCGCTAGTCCACACGGAGGCGGACGATGGCGTGTCATGCCGTATGATGGACGTATGACGGAATTGTGTTTGAAGTTGTCCAAGATTCCGACGCCGGTTATTGCGCCGAATGCCTGACGCAGAACATCTTTACGCAAGGAGACACCTGGGAAGAATTGCGCCGCAACGTCATCGAGGCGACGACCGCGTTCTTTTTTGACCGGGAGCCGCCCGAGATGGTCCGGCTTCACCTTGTCCGGGACGAAATCATTTCTGTCGCATGAGGGTGCCACGCGACGTCTCGGGCGCCGACCTACAGCTAATTAATTAGCAACCAGCAGGGCAGACCACCAAAAGCGATGGTCTGCCCCGCGGCGGCGCATGGCGCCGCCCCACAGGTCTGTCCTATGGGAAAATACCCCGCACCCGCGTGGCTTCCGCTACGCGCGAAACGGCCAGGATATACGCTCCCGTCCGCATGTCCGTCCGATAGCTTTCCGCCGTGCCGTAGACTTCCTTGAAGGCCGCGTTCATGGTCCGCTCCAGGTATTGGTTCACCTCGACCTCGGTCCAGAAGAAGCCGTACAGGTCCTGCACCCACTCGAAGTACGATACGGTGACGCCGCCGGCATTGCACAGGATATCCGGGATCACCAGCACGCCGCGCGCGAACAGTTCTTTGTCGGCGCTCGGGGTGGTCGGGCCGTTGGCCGCTTCGGCCACGATCTTGGCCTTGATGCGGTCCACGTTGTCCATGGTGATGGTATTCTCGAGCGCGGCGGGCACCAGCACGTCGCACTTCAGTTCCAGCAGGTCTTTGTTGGTGATGAAGTCGCATCCGGGGAAGCCGACCACGGTGCCGGTCTCGTCCTTGAACTTCATGACCGCCACGGGGTCCAGGCCCGCGCCGTTGTAAATGCCGCCCTTGGAGTCGCTGACGGCCAAAATGCGCGCGCCGTCCTCATGCAACAGCTTGGCGGCGATGCTGCCGGCATTGCCGAAGCCCTGCACCACGACGGTGGCTTTCGGGAGCGCGATGCCCTTGATCTCGCACGCCGCCCGGGTGGTGTACTGGCAGCCGCGCGCAGTGGCCTCGTTGCGGCCCTTCGATCCGCCCAGGCTGAGCGGTTTGCCGGTGACCACGCCCAGTTCGGTATGGCCGTGCAGCATGCTGATGGTGTCCATGAACCAGGCCATGGTCTGGGAGTTGGTGTAGACGTCCGGCGCGGGAATGTCGCGGTCGGGCCCGATAATCGGGGAAATCTCGGTGGCATACCGCCGGGTCATACGCTCCAGTTCATTGAGCGACATCTGCTTGGGGTCGCAGCGCACGCCGCCCTTACCGCCGCCATAAGGGATGTTGACGACGGCGCACTTCCAGGTCATCCAGGCGGCCAAGGCTTTCACTTCGTCCAGGGTGACGCCCGGGTGATACCGGATGCCGCCTTTGGCGGGGCCGCGCGACAGGTTGTACTGCACGCGGTAGCCTTCGAATACCTGAATTCGCCCGTCGTCCATGCGCACGGGGATGGAAACAATCAATTGTCTCTTGGGTTGTTTCAGGATGGCTCGCAGTCCTTGGTCCAGCTTCAAGTGATCGGCCGCGGTATCGAATTGCTCTTGGGCGATCTCAAACGGATTCAGGACCTCTTTGGTCAATACGGCTGTACTCATGCTTTCTCCTTATATTAGAAAGAGCCTGCGGTAACAAGCTCCTCGTGTTCCTGCACTTGCCGGGCGATGCCCACTTGGTGAAGTGGCACACCGCGGCGGCAAAAATCGCATGCGCCGGCCTCGGCGTAATAGCTGGCATCCAGTTTGGCCAGGTAGAAAAGCGGCAGCGTTCCGAAGCCGCGGGTCTGCGGCGTCGGCTGATAGATCAGGACGGCCATTGCCACCACCTGTGCCCCGCGGGCTTCGAGCAACCGGCGCGCCTCGGTGAGCAACATGCCGGAGCGCAGTATATCGTCGACCAGGACGACCTTTTCGCCCGGCACCGGCTCCAGAAACTGGCGAAAACGCATGGGCACGTCGCGGCCGTCCTTCTCGGCCCAATACACCTGGCCGGCGCGCAACGCTTCGCAGAGTCCGTAGGCCACCGGCAGCCCGGCGGGGGTGGCGGAAACGATGGACAGCTCCGGAATGATCGCACGGAGTTCGGAGTTGGCGCGCAGTTTGCGGCTCAGGCCGACACTTAGCGTCTTGGCGTTGCGATGATAACGCATGGCCAGCGCCGTTTCCAGGTTGATATCGGTGTGCAGTCCGTTTAGGCACTCGAAGTGCCCCTTTTGCAAGGCGCCGGTCTCGCGCAGCAGCGCGAGCACCTCGTCCTGGGTGGGAACCAATTCCATGGCTTACCTGCCTTTCGGTGACGACTACATAGTAGCAGAGGTTTTTATCTTTATCTACCGTGTGGGGCAGGCTCGCAGCCTGCGCGGCCTCGTAGGCCCGCTCTTCGGCGAGCGAAGCTCGCCTTGCGCGGGGCTAAAGCACCGCGCGGGATAAATCCCCCCCCCCAAGAACGCTTGCCCCAAAAGGCCAAAGTCCAGAGGCGAGCTTCGCTCGCCCGTGTCGGCAGGAGTGCCGACACGGCACGCACGAGTGCGTGCGCCACGAGGGCTACCCAACTGAAATGGCCAATCTCCAGCGGCGAGCGAAGCTCGCCTTGCACAGGCTTCAGCCGGGCTTCAGCCTGCGGCCAAGATTGGCCGCCCTCCAAGCAGCGGCTAATTTACCAACGTAACCGCCAGCACCACCACGTTGCGATTCTGCGGAAGGGTGATGGCTTTCACGGTTTTCGTGTTGTTCAAGCCGAAGGCATATCCGTACAGATAAAGGACCCGGTTGTCTATGGTTCCGGTGCTGTTGTCCCGGTAATTCATGGGCACCGCTTGCGATTCGCCGGGATAGTTCTGCGATGTACACCAGTCGCTCAAGCTCTGCGTGAACGTGGTGGTGGTGCCGTCGCTATACTGTACGGCGAACGTCTGGCCGGCCTGGTTCCCGTTCACCCCCGCGGCCAGCAGCTTCAGCGTACTGAACTTGCCGGCTGGGAGCGCCAGAGTCTGTCCGCTCACCGCGTCGGACGCCGCCATCGGTCCGAGGCTGAATACGGTCCCACCCACGTTCTGGCTCGCGCCCAGCAATATGCCCGAATAGGAACGCCCCCCCGCGTCCAGTCCTCCGCCGGTGAAGGGAAGGTAGTCTACGGCGCTGCCGGACACGTTGTAATACGGCGCCAGGTTGACAGGGACGGTCCCCGCGCTGGGCGCCGCCACGGTCAAAGTCAACACCGCGGTTTGGGTCACGCCGCCCGATGCCGCGGTCACCGTCACTTTCGATGTGCCCGCGGACGCGCTGCCAATGGCGGTGAATGTCCCCGTGAATACGCTGGAGCCCGCGCCGGGGCCGTTCAACGGACTGAAGGACGCGGTCACGCCGTTGGGCAGACCCGCGGCCGAGAGCGCCATGTTCCCTAAGGTTCCGCTGAGCGCCGTTATGGTGATGGCGGTAGCCCCGTTGGCGCCCTGAACCACGGTCAGGCTGGCCGGCGCCAGTGCCACGGCGAAGTTCGGCGGAGTGGCTGCCGTCACCGTCACCGTGATCGTAAGGGCCGCCGTGAGACTGCCTGAAGTACCCTTGACGGTAACCTGCGACGCGCCAACCGCGGCGGAGGCTGCCGCCGTGAATGTGAGCGTGCTGGCCGCATTCGTGCTGGCCGGGCTGAACGCGGCCGTAACTCCCGTGGGTAACCCGGAGGCGGTCAAGGCGACGGTGCCACCGAATCCTCCCAGCGGCTGGACGCCGATGGACGCACTTCCGGCGCCGCCCGCCGGCACGTTCACGTTGGGCGCCGAAGAGGTCAGGTTGAAGCCGGATACGGCGGCCGCCACCGTCAAGGCGATAGTGGCTTTCGCCGAAAGGCTGCCGGACGTCCCGGTCAGGGTCACGGTCGCCGAACCGGTCGGCGCCGTAGCGCTAGCCGTCAGCGTCAGCGTAACCGTGGAACCGGTGGCGCCCGGACTGAATGCCGCCGCCACGCCGGTTGGCAATCCGCCGATCGCCAGGTTCACGGTGCCGGTGAAGCCGTTCACCGCCGCCAATGTGATCGTACTGGTGCCCGACTGCCCCTGCTGCACGCTTAGGCTGGCCGGCGCCGCCGCCAACGTAAAGCTCGGCCCGGCCGCAACGGTCAAAGCCACGGTGGCCTTGGCCGAAATGCTGCCCGAGGTTGCCGTGACGGTTGCTGTAACCGCACCGGTCGATGCCGAAGAGCTGGCCGTTAACGTCAGCGTGCTGGTGGAACTGGTGCTGGCCGGACTGAATGCCGCCGTCACGCCCGGAGGTAAACCGGCGATCGCCAGGTTAACGTTGCCAGTGAATCCTTTCGCCGGCGCCACGGTCACCGTGCTGGTTCCCGACGCCCCCTGCGCCACGCTCAAGCTGGCTGGCGCGAGCGTTATGGCGAAGCCCGGCGGAGGCGCCACCGTTACCGCGATGGCGACTGTGGCGGTGAGGCTGCCGGAGGTTCCCTTGACGCTAAGCTGCCACGTTCCCGCCGCCGCCGAACTGGCCGCCGTGAGAGTGAGCGCGCTGGACGCTGTTGCGCTCGCCGGACTGAACGACGCCGTGACCCCCGTGGGTAACCCCGACGCGGCAAAGGCTACGGTTCCACCGAAGCCCCCCGCCGGCTGCACGGCGATGGTCGCGGTCGCGGTGCCGCCGGCTGCCAGGTTCACGCTGGTAGGCGAAGAGGAAAGAGTGAAGCCGGGCGGGGGAGCCACCGTCAAGGCTAGCGCGGCCTTCGCCGAAATACCGCCGGAGGTAGCGGTGACCGTCAGGGTCGCCGAACCGGGCACCGCCGATGCGCTGGCCGTAAGTGTCAGCGTGCCGGCCGAGCTGATGCTGGCTGGATTGAATACCGCCGTCACGCCGGCAGGCAATCCGGCGACCGTCAGGCTCGCGGGCGCGGCAGCCAACGTAAAGCTGGGCGCCGGCTTAACCGTCAGGCCGATCGTGGTGGACGTGGACGATGCGCCCACGGTCCCAGTCACCGTGACGGTGGCGGACGCCGGCGCAGCCGAAGAGGCGGCGCTGAATGTGACCGTACTCTTGGTGGCCGTGGCCGCCGGGTTGAACGCGGCTGTCACCCCGCTGGGCAGGCCCGCCACCGTCAGGGCGACTGTGCCGGTGAATCCGGTCTTAGGCGTTACCGTGATGGTATCGGCGGCGCTGGCCCCTTGTACCACGCTTAGGGTGGCGGGAGAGGCCGCCAGCGAGAAGAGCGCCGGAGGAACCACCGTCAAGGCGATGGTGCAGGCAGCGCTCAGGCTGCCCGACTTGCCCGTCACCGTCACCGTGGCTGCGCCCGCCGCGGCGGTGGCGCTGGCCGCGAAGGTTAACGTGCTCGCAGTGGACGCGCTGGCCGGGCTGAACGATGCGGTCACCCCGCTCGGCAGCCCGGAGACGGTCAGGCTTACCGCGCCGTTAAATCCATTGGCGGGTCCAACCGCGATACTGGCCGTGCCGGTGGCGCCCTGCACGATGGTGACGGCCGTGGGCGTAGCTTGCAGGCTGAAAGCCGGCGCGGCCGTCACCGTCAGACTCAGTGCCACACTCGCGTTAAGGTTTCCGGAAATGCCTTGCACCGAAGTGGTATAGGCGCCGGGTACGGCGCCGCTCGCGGCGGTGAGCGTTAGCTGGCTGGAGCCATTTGCGGTGACACTGCCCAACGTTCCCGTGACGCCGCTGGGCAGTCCCGACACGCTCAGGGTAACGGCGCCGGTGAAGCCGTTGCGCGGGGTGATTTGAATCGTGGCCGCCACGCTGGACCCGCCTGGCACCGATACGGTAGTGGGAGAAGCCGAAAGCCCGAACGACGGCGCGCCGGGCATCGAAGTCAAATCGTTGATCAACGGCTGGCCCGCGGGCGTGCCCCAACCGGTCGCCAGATCATAACCTGCCAGCGCGGAGAAGCCGTTGCTGCCCGTGGTAATGTCATGCATGTCGCCGTTGTAATCGGCTCCCGCGCCGATCGCATAGATGGCCGGGTTCAGAAAGCCGACCGCGGGATTTCCACTGGCCGCCGCTTTTTGGTTGGCCAAAGCCATAAAGCCGGCCCACAACGGCGTCGCGGCGCTCGTTCCACCCACGGAAATCCATTCTCCGTTGTTGCAGATCAGGAAGATCTGTACCGCCGCCAGCAAAGCCACGTCCGGAATGTTGCGCATGGTGCTCGATCCACCGATCGCCGCCATGTTCAAGCTCTGTTGATAGCTGGGGATGGTGTAGCTGCTGCTGATCCCGCCGCCGCCGTCGTTCCATGTGGTTTCCGATACCCACGACCCGCCTGGGCCGGTGGTGGTCAGGGCCGTTCCGCCCACGGACGTCACGTTGGGGTCGTCCGCGGGCGGCCAGATCCCGCCTATGAAAGCGCCGCTGTCGCCGGCCGCCGTAAAGAACGATTGCCCCTGCGCAATCATCTCGAGGAAGATCTGTTCCGTGGTGGCATCGATCGGATAAAACATCCACGAACAACTCAGTTGCTTGGCGATATTGTCCGTGGCCATGCGATTCAGAACGTCGTCCCAACTGGTGCCCTCGTACACGATGATGTTGGCGCCCGGAGCCATGAACCCGGCCATCATGATGTCCAGGGTCACTTCGATATTTTCGCTGCCCGCCGCGCCGCTGAAACCATCCAGCAGCACGGTAGAGACGGACACCGGCGGCAATCCCGCCTGGGCGAAGTTCGCCTGTACGTCGGCCGCGAAGAAGCCGTCGAGTTCGAAAAGTCCGATGGTCTGCCCCGTGCCCGTCAGCGCCACGCCCGGCGCGTAGGCCGCCCGGAAATCGTTGCCGAAAAACAGACCGGAGGGTCCCGATCCGGTCGTCATCGGCTGGACCGCGGCGAAGGGCGCCACTTTCAGATCCGCCGGCCTCGGCAGCGCGAAGTTGTCCAGTCCGGCGATATCCACTACCGCGACATCGACATCCAGCGACGGGTCCCGGTCGGGCGCGAAGAACCGTCCGCGCGTTTCGTGCTCCCAAACGGCCATCTTCACGTGCAGCGTCTTCTCGATCGCTGAAACCGGTCCCGCGACGTCCAGGATCATGCGGTTCGGGTGCGTTCCCGAAACGGTAAAGCCATTCGCCTGGAAGAATTCGATCAGCCTGTCGTAATCCCGCTGGGTAGGGCCAAAGCGCCCGGCAAATTCGCGCGCATTCAAATAGCGCCGGTAGTTGGCGCTTTCCCGATCGGATAGCCGTTCCAGAAAACCGTCGAGGTCCTCGCGATTGCGCAGCGGCAGGCCCACGGCCAGATTCAGCCGCGCCAAGCCGGAGAGCGGGCCTAATCGGCGCGACCCGGCAACGCCTTTCGGCACGTGGTTTTGGAATACTTGAACGGGTGCGGCGGCGGCCGGCACGGCGTACCCCATTACTCCCATGTAGATCGCAAGGCCAACGGTCCTCGATAAAGCCATGATTTCGGATTCTTCCTTTGCTAGCGGATGCGGCCCAGACCGTACAGGCCCGGCTGTGCGCAGCCAAGCGCGTGCACGATTGGAACCATGTTTCGCTTATCGGCAAAGGAAACGGTTTCCGTCGGGGAAAGTGGGGCAGGCTCGCGCCTGCGCGGGCCTCGCAGGCCCGTTCTGGGCGCGCTGGAATTTCAGCGCAGCTTTTCCTCCACACTGCGGATCTTGTCTTCCATATGCTGTTCGCGGTCGGTGCGCGTGCCAAAGCGCAAAGTCGACGAGATGCGCGGCGCGCCCATGGCGTGAACCACCTCGTGGCAGCGTTTGATGGCGGCGAAGACGTCGTCCCACTCGCCTTCGATGTTGGTGCCGTAGGCGTGCAGCTTGGTTTTGAGGCCGGCCTCGGCGAGCACCCGCTCGCAGGCGGCGACTTCTTTGGATACGGACGTCCCGATGCCGATAGGGACCACGCAGAGATCTGCAATGACTTTCATGGAACCGCCTCCTGGCGGACAAACCGGCAGTGGGTGAGTTTGGATTTGAGCCGGCTGAAAGCCGGCTGCGGGCAGAATTGCCCGCCCTCCGAAACCAAAATGACCCACTACCGACAAACCCAGTCTAGCGCCGGGCATGGGGGATGGCCGGCCGGATTAGGCCACGCACATGTGGATGTACGGAAAAATCCCGGCGCGCCAGCGTCGCATGTTGCACGCCCCCGAATCGCTGCTAAATTAGCTCTGATAGAGAGCCGGAACATCCGTGAAACGGTCCGCGGTTTCGGCGCACTATGCCCTTGGAGGTTTTATGAGATTTGCCGGCTTCACGCTCGCGCTAGCGGGCATTTTCGCAGGTAGCGCATTCGCGCAAACGCCCACGGTCACCCAACTGGCGAACATCTACAGTTGGACCTTGCCGGGGCTGCCGAATTATGGCACGGCGCGAGGTTCTATCTTCGCCATTTTCGGCGCCAATCTTTCGTCCACCACGGTGCCCTTGCAAGCCGCACCCCTTCAAACCACACTGAGTGGCGTATCGCTCAGCGTGAAGGTGAATGGCGCCACCACGCAACCCTTGCTCTATTACTTGAGCCCCACTCAGATCAATGCGGTTCTGCCGTCGGCGACGCCGGTTGGTACGGGCACCATCACCGTGACCACCAGCGGGGGTGTCAGCGCGGCCTTTCCCATCCAGGTGGTGGAAAGCGACTTTGGTCTGCTGACATTTAACTACGGCGCCGGGCAGTTGGCCGGCTTCGACGCGAATAATAACTACGCCTACCTGGGCTTTTCCGAGGCCGCCAACCCGGGCGACATCCTGGAGCTATGGGGAACCGGGCTGGGCCCGGTCGCGGACGACAACAAAGGGGGAGCCGTCAGCGATCCGGTGGAGGTGGATATCGGCGGCATTTCGGCCAAGGTGCTCTATCATGGGCGGTCGTCCTACACCGGGCTGGATCAGATCAACGTCCAGGTTCCGGCAGGAGTATCCGGCTGCAATGTCTCGGTGGCGGTGGTCACCGGCAGTTATGTGAGCAACTTCGCGACGCTGCCGGTCGCCGCCAGCGGCCGCACGTGCTCCGACGCCGCGAATCCGATTTCGATCTCCGTGCTGGACGGCGCCGCCCAATCGGGCTCGCTGAGCATCGGCGTCGTGGCGCTGATCGAGGCCACTACGCCGGCGACCGTCGTTGGCGGGCAGTCGTTCGGCGGCGGCACCCTCGAATCCGGTTTTGCCGGTTTCTTTAAGATCACGTACAGCCAACTCACCCAGGGAGCCACGGCTACCGGGGGAGGAGCCACCTCGCTGGGCAGTTGTGTCGTCAATTTTTACAACGCGAGCAGCGCCAGTACGACCCCGCCGGGATTTAAGTTCACCTACCTGAACGCCGGTCCGGACGTGAATATCAGCGGACCGGACGGCGCCCTGGCGATGCCTCTCACGAGCGAGGGGGGAATCGAAGTCTACGCCACGCCGCCCACGGCCACAGCTTTCATTCCGGCCTCCGGCGGCAGTTTCAGTTTCAATAACGGCGGCGGCGGCCCGGACGTCGGCGCGTTCGCCACGCAGCTCCAACTGACCTCTCCGTTGACCTGGACGAACATGGACAGCATCTCGACGGTCACGCGGTCGAACGGGCTGACGGTGAATTGGACTGGCGGCGATCCCAGCACCTACGTCAGCATCACGGGCACTTCGTTCGGATCCTTAAACAATAGCGACAGCTCTTTCGTGGTGGGCGACTTTACTTGCCAGGCGCCGGTTGCGCCAGGCACGTTTACGGTACCTGCCTCCGTGTTGCTATCGCTGCCCCCCAGTTTCACTCTTTTGGGTGTTTCCACATCCAATCTGTCGGTCGCCAACGTGACGGCGCCGGTGAGCTTTAGCGCGACGGGCCTGGACGTGGGATGGGCCGAGGCGAGCGTCGAAAACAGCATAATTGTGACTTACCAGTAGATGCATTATGGGGTGACTACGGCGCCGCCGCCGGCCCGCTATCCGGGATGTCCGGAATGGATGGAGCGCGACCGGCGCCCGCCCCAGGTATCAATCTTTTGCGAAGTCCGAGCCGCTCGATGAGCTGCCCGCGGACAATCTCGGTCAGAGTGATCGGCTTGCGTGCGCCCTGCTGGGCCGCCGCAACGCTATGGTCCTGT
>Ga0187875_10003567_pt1 | contig 10965 bp, 7 predicted proteins | sample June2016WEW_17_1_2_FD_132978 | JGI IMG/M metagenome (GOLD analysis project Ga0187875, IMG submission 132978) | Peatland microbial communities from SPRUCE experiment site at the Marcell Experimental Forest, Minnesota, USA - June2016WEW_17_10 | ecosystem: Environmental > Terrestrial > Soil >... | reverse complement strand
CGTGCTCCGCCCGCAGATGAACGGCATCTCCGAGGCGCCCGGGAAGGTCTGGTTCTGGGAGCTCGCGGCAGCTGTTATCGACGCTGACCGCTGCGTACAGTGCGGGGTCTGCGTCGCCGCCTGCCCGACCGACTCGATTGGAGTTAGCGAGGACGATATTCCGCACTTGGTAAAGATGTGCACCGGGTGCTCGCTCTGCTGGGACTTTTGCCCACGGGGCGGACTTCGTTACGAGTCGACCTGGCTGAAGGACCCGGTGTCGCGTGATAAGGGTCCGGTGCCTGGTCCTCAATCTCTCGGCACGCAAGCGGCAAGCTCTGCAGACGCCGTTTTACGGCCAGCGTGCTCAGCTTCGGACGACTGGCGGATAACGGGCGCGGATCCAGCCCCGGGCCTGGGCGTGGTGCTCGGGAAGTGGGCCGCACGGGTACGGCGCCCGAGTGAGCTCGAGTCCGTTGGTGCTCAGGATGGGGGCGTCGTATCGGCGATCCTGATCGCCAGCCTTGCCGCCGGCACGATCGATGGTGCGGTTGTCGCGCGTGAGGACGTCGCGAACCCGTGGAAAGGGGTACCGACCTTGGCGACGACCGCCGGGGAGATCCGCGCCTCCGCGGGAAGTTTCTACAACCAGACCATGGCTCTTGCCTCGCTCGATCTCGCCTCGGCGGGGCTGGCGGACGACGCCCGGGTCGCCGTCGTCGGCACGCCTTGTGAAATACAGGGCATTAGAGCCCTTCAGGCCCGCAATTGGCGTCGTGGTAGCTCGCGCCTTGACGCCGTCGTCCTGACGATCGCGCTGTTGTGCACCAAGAGCTTCGACTACCGCCGGCTGTTGTTGAGCGCACTTCGCGACGACCGTGGCATTGACCTCGGACAACTCGGACGCCTCGATGTGATCCGGGGCCGTCTTGTTGCCCAGGACCGGGCCGGCGTGACCATGGTCGATGAGCCCATCAAGGACTTCCATGGGGCGGCGCTCAAAGGTTGCGATGAGTGTGCAGACTTCCTCGGTCGTGCCGCGGACCTCTCGATCGGCAGTGTCGGGAGTGCCGCGGGCTTCTCGAGCGTCCTCGTCCGCACCGCGGCGGGCCAGGGAGCGTTCGATCTGGCGGCTCCCGAGCTCGAGATCTCCGAGCTCCCTGATCCGGAGGCACTCGAACGGCTGGACCGCCTCAACAAGAAGGTCGCACGCGGCTCTCTGCAACGTGAGCTCGACCCGGACGGCCCACTTTTCATCGATTTTGCCGAGCATGTCACCTTCTACAACGGCACGGACCGGGCCCCGGTTTGGAAGTAGCTCTGAACGTCCTTGGCGAAGAGCCCGTGGAGCTGCGCGATCGGATGCGGGCTCTGGCAGCTGTCGCGCCGGACCACGTCCGCTCGCGGCTCGCGGACGAGATTGCGATTCTCGCCATCGCCCTACTTCGAGCCGCCGGTGAGCTTGGTGCAGACGGCGTGGGCGTGGAGGTTGTTTGCCGCAGCTACCAGCGAGAGCTATGGCTCTGGTTGGTGGGCGAGCGGAGATGGGACCAGTGCTCAAGTGGCCTTCTCGGCCGCTTGGCGCGCCGTGGGGTCTGTGCCGAAACAACCGTGGGCCTGCCATGACCGTCTACCTGGTCGGTGCCGGTCCGGGTGATCCGCAGCTGATCACTGTCCGCGGAGCTCGCCTTTTGGCCTCGGCAGACGTCGTGGTCCATGACCGGCTCGCTGTCCCTGTGCTTTCCCTCGCCCGCGAGGGGGCCGAGCTCATCGATGTGGGAAAGACAAGGGGAATGGCGCCCGTGCCCCAGGACGAGATAAACGCCATCCTCGTCGAGCAGGGCCGGCGCCGCGGTTGTGTCGTCCGGCTAAAAGGCGGCGATCCGTTCGTGTTTGCCAGAGGAGCAGAAGAGGCCGCGGCGCTACTGGGCGCGGGCATCTCATTCGAGGTCGTGCCCGGCGTCAGCTCGGTTCTGGCCGCGCCGGCGGCAGCTCGCATTCCCTTGACTTTGAGAGGTGTTGCGCAGTCGTTCACGGTGTTGACCGGGCACGAGGACCCCGCGTGTGTACCCGAGGAACGATGGCATGCGATCGCGGGCCTTGCCGGGACGATCCTCGTCCTCATGGGTTCAGCTCGTATCGGAGCGATCGCGGAGCGCCTGGTGGGCTCAGGTCTCGCGCCGCAGACCCCCGTGGCCGCGGTCTATGCCGCAGCGACCGAGGTGCAACAGATATCTGTCTCGTCTTTGGACGGCATCGGCGCAGGCCACTACGCCGCACCAACCACCTTTGTCATCGGTGAAGTCGTGCGGCACCGGCTCGGAACCTGAGGAGGCAGGGGCCTGCCATCGCGTCGGATTCTTCGAGAATCCGCGACGAGCTACGGCCCGCGCACCGCACCGTGCGAGCTTGGTCTTCGCAGTCTGTACGATCCGTCCGTGCCGCAATGCACGGGCGGACCGCCCGAGACCCGGAGCCATGTTCGTGACCCGATCACTTCCTACGACGCGGCCCCGACCGAGGAGCGCCACGCGGCTTTGCGACGGGACATCCGTCTCGTCGCATCCCTCCTCGGCGAAGAGCTCGCCCGCGCCGAAGGTGCGGAGTTCCTCGATCTCGTCGGGCAGGTCCGCGAGGTGGCGAAGCTCGAGCGCTACGAGAGCGACCAGGCGCGAAGCGGCGGCCTGGCCGAGCAGCTTCCCAACATCCCGACTGGCACCGCACTTTTGCTGGCGCGTGCCTTTGCTGCCTACTTCCAACTGGCCAACGTCACCGAGCAGGTCCACCGGGCCGCAGAGCTCGGCAGGTCCAGGCGGGCCGAGCACACATGGTTGCGCGACACCCTCGAGCGGATTGCAGAGCACGGGATCGATAAGGATGTCGTGAGCGCGACCTTAGGGCGTCTCGAGTTCCGCCCTGTGTTCACCGCGCACCCGACCGAGTCGGCCCGTCGCTCGGTGCTCTCGAAGCTCTTAGACGTAGCGCATCTCGTGCAGGCACTGGGCAACGACCCGACACCAGCGCAGGAGCGACGCTTGGTCCGCCGGCTTCGCGAGACGATCCTGCTCTTGTGGCAGACAAGCGAGATCAGACTCGGTCGCCTCAGACCCGAGGACGAGGCGCAGAACATCTTGTATTACCTGTCGCAACTTTACGACAACGCTGTACCGACGCTACTGGAGGACCTCGACGACGAGCTCTCCCAACACGGCATCGCGCTGGAGTTCTCAAGGTCCACCCTCCGCTTCGGCTCGTGGGTGGGCGGTGACCGCGATGGCAACCCATCTGTGACGCCGGCTATCACCTCGGAGGTCCTGCTCATCCAGCACGAGTTGGGATTCCGCAAGCTCATCGGCCTGGTTGACCAGCTGACCCAGGCGCTTTCCAATTCGACGGCGATCATCAACATCTCAGAGGAGCTGGCGGCGAGCCTCGAGTCCGACCGCAGCGCGCTGGGAGAGGTTTACGAGCGTTACATGACGCTCAACGCAGAGGAGCCCTACCGACTGAAGTGCTCGTACATCCGCCAGCGACTCCTCAACACCCGCTCACGGTTCGCCGCCGGTGCCGCGCACGTCGACGGCGAGGATTATTCGGACCTGGAAGGGCTTATCGACGAGCTACGGCTGCTGCGCGACTCGCTCGCGTCGAACAGAGGCGAAGCCATCGCCGAAGGCCTCCTGCGCCGCATAGGACGCCTTGTGCGGACCTTCGGGTTCCACGTGGCAACTCTCGATGTCCGTGAGAATGCCGAGGCCCACCACAGAGTTCTCGGCGAGCTCTTCGACCGCCTCGACGAGCTCGAGCGGCCGTACGCGGAGCTAGATCGCGCTGAGCGCAGCGAGTTGTTGTCCGTGGAGCTGACCGGTGCCCGGCCGCTCGGCGCGTCCCGATTCGCTCTCTCGCCGAGCGCGGCGACGACCTACGGGACCTTCGAAGCAATGACCGCCGCTCTTGACCGTTTCGGCGATGGCGTCATCGAAAGCTATGTCATATCGATGACCGAAGGAGTCGACGATGTGCTGGCGACCGTCGTGCTCGCGCGCGAGGCCGGGCTCATGGACCCGCGCGCAGGCACCGCCAGGATTGGGATCGTCCCTCTCTTCGAACGGGTCGCCGAGCTGCGGGACTCGGGCGCTCTGCTCGAGGAGCTTTTGTCGAACCCGAGCTACCGGGCGGTCGTCGCCGCGCGCGGCAACGTCCAAGAAGTCATGCTCGGTTACTCGGACTCGAACAAGGACGCCGGAATCACAACCTCCCAGTGGGAGATCTACAAAGCCCAGGGTGTTCTTCGTGATGTCGCTCATCGTCACGGAGTCGCACTTCGGCTTTTCCACGGACGTGGAGGCACGGTCGGTCGCGGTGGCGGGCCGTCGGCAGAGGCGATTCTTGCTCAGCCTGAGGGGACAGTGGGAGCGTTCTTGAAGCTCACTGAGCAGGGAGAGGTCATCTCCGACAAGTACAACCTTGCGGAGCTTGCGCGCGAGAACCTGGAGGCAGCCTTGGCAGCTGTCATCGAGTCGAGCCTGGTGCATGGCTCCTCCCCCCAGTCGGCCGCTGTCGCGGACCGGTGGTTCGAACCTATGGAGGAGGTCTCCTCGGCCGCCGAGGGCGCGTACCGGCACTTGCTCGCAACCCCGGGCCTGGCGCAGTACTTCATGTCCTCGACGCCGGTCGCCGAGCTAAATGACTTGAACCTTGGTTCACGCCCTGCCTACCGCCCGGAATCGGGCACAGAGCTAAAGGCGCTTCGGGCCATCCCCTGGGTCTTCGGCTGGACACAATCACGCCAGATCATTCCCGGGTGGTTCGGAGTCGGATCGGGCCTCGCGGCTGGCCGGGCCGGGGGCGCGGGACAAGCGCTCGATGAGATGTACGCGCAATGGCCGTTCTTCAGGACATTCATCGGCAACGTCGAGATGACACTTGCCAAGACCGACATGGACATCGCCCGGATGTACGTTCAATCTCTCGTCGAGCCGAGGCTGCATCCAATTTTTGAAGCGATTGCCGACGAGCACGACCGGACCGTCGCGGAGATACTCAAGCTGACCGACGAGCCCAGCCCGATCGCGGCGAGACCCCTTTTGCAAAGGACGCTTGCCGTGCGCGCCGACTATCTCCGGCCGGTTCACTACCTCCAGGTCGAGCTGCTCGGGCGGCACCGCTCTGGCTCGGAGGAACCGGAGTTGCGCCGCGCCCTGCTGATAACGGTCAATGCCATCGCTGCCGGGTTGCGCAACACGGGCTGATGCCCGGCGGCGGCTTATCCGGCACGTGGTCAACAAACCGGCCTCGCCCCGTGGAGGTCGTAACGGAGCCTTCTTTGAGGTGGCGACAACAGCGGGGTCATAAAAAAAGGTCAGATGACCCAGACCCTTGTTGCGAAGCGGTCCTGGGGCGTAGGTTCGAGTCTGAGGATTCTCTTCGCACGGGGGAAGCGAATGTCGAGACAGAGGGATGACAAATGAGCGCTCGAAGAATTCTGAGTGGACGCCTTGGGGTGGTAGTCGCGGTAGTGGCGGCATTCCTACTAGGAGGCGCAAGTGTCGGAGCCGTCCAAATGGCCGGCGCTAGTGGCAGGAGTGCCACCTATCAAGGTTGCCTCTCACCGAGCGGTGCTCTCTCGAGGGTCGGGACGAGGCTTCCGGCATGCCCGAGAGGATCGAGGACGATCTCGTGGAACTCGATCGGTCCGCAAGGTCCAAGGGGTGCCACCGGTCCGCGGGGGTCGCGTGGTGTGCAGGGTCTGCGGGGAGCAACAGGCGCTGCAGGGCCGAAAGGTGCGACGGGACCAAAGGGCGCCCCCGGGACGGCCTACAGCTGCTCAGCGTCTGCTTACCCCGGGATTGACCTTGCAGGTTGCAGCCTTGCGGGCGCCAACCTAACCGGCAGCTTGTTGCAAGGTGCCAACTTGAGCGGTTCCGACCTCGCAAAGGCGACATTGACCGGAGCTAGCCTGACGGGGGCCAACCTCACCGGAGTGAGTCTCAACGATGCCAGCCTCGGTACTGTCGATCTTGACTGGAGCGACCTAGGTGGAGCCGACTTCACAGGCGCGTACCTCGGTGGCGCGCAGCTTCAAGGTGCCGACCTGGCCGGTGCAATCTGGTCGAACACGACCTGCCCGGACGGCACCAACAGCAACGACGACGGGGGCACCTGCGCCGCCAACCTAGGCTGACGCGCCGATTCAGCCCTGTGCCAAATCGCGCTGCGAGCCGCGGGTAGCTGTGCCCACCAATTTTGGCCATCTCGTCAGCCGCCGAGGAGCCGTTTGGAACTCACGGCTGGAACGAGGAACTCTCCGAGTCCACCTCGCCCTCGTGCGAAAGCCCCCTGTGGAGCCTCGCGGTTTGGCAACATGCATGCATGTCGCGCTTTCGCATGCTCACAGGGGTGGTCGCCGGAGTGTTGGTTGGGGGCCTGGTCATCTCCTTCGCGGCCTCGGGCTCGCCACGCGCGATGCCAAGTCGCACCTGGTCGGCCAGTACTCCCTCTGTGCCCGGTGCGCCTATCACCTCTCTTGTGGCTGTGAGCTGCTTGACTGCCAGGAACTGCTGGGCGGTCGGAGACCGCTTCAAGTCGTCCTCGTCAAATGCCGGACCTGCGCTCATAGAGCATTTCACGGCGAACGCCTGGCGCCCCGTGACCGCATCGGCTGCCCAGGGCGGAACCTTAGATGAGCTTTCTGGTGTCAGCTGCCTGTCGGCAACTAACTGCTGGGCCGCAGGCATGCGCAGCGGTTCACATCCCGGAAATCTCCTCGAGCACTACGGCGCAGGCAGACGCTGGGCGACCGTAGCCTCTCCGGGTCCCCAAGGCGAGTTGTCTGCGATCAGCTGTGATCCTTCCGACGACCAGTGCTGGGCGATAGGCACCTCGAGCGACTTCAAGCGCCCGACTTCGTTCCATCTCGTCAAGGGTGTCTGGCACTTCGTTCCCCCTGTGTCGATCCGAGCTGCCACCTTCGTGCAGTTGAACGGAGTCGCTTGCGTGAACCACGACGATTGTCTTCTGGTCGGCTTTGCTACGCCTAAGGCCGGGACCGGCTTAGCCGTGGCCGAGAGATGGGACGGGCACGTCTGGTCGCGGGTGACAGTCGCCGGCGTGCTTGCAGGCGGAGGATCCCTGTCGGGTGTTGCTTGTTTGGCGAAAGGTACTCCCGCCTGCTGGGCCGTCGGCCAGACGGTGGCAAAGGGGGAGGGCCTCGTAGCGATCCACCCTCTCCTCGAAGGCTGGAACACCCGCTCGCTCTCGCTCGTCCAGAGCCCACCGGGTCGCGCCGGCGACTATCCCGAGCTCAGCGCGATCGCTTGTGCCGCTTCGACCGCCTGTCAGGCCGTCGGCTCGCGAGGCTCGGGGCAAGATGAGGCCTCGTTGCTCACCGAGGGCTGGGGCGGGTCCCGTTGGTCGACAGAGGCAAGCCCGAGCCCCCTCTACGGTTTCCAAGCTCTCACAGGCGTGGCCTGCCCGTCTGCCTCGGACTGCTGGGCCGTGGGCGCAGGCCTCGATCGCAGCTCCTCGGGCAGCCGGATGATAATCGAGCACTTCTCGGCATCTTCCTAGAGCACCTTGACTGGAGCCATCCTGCCAAGGACCGGTTGAGCTTGCTCTTTGGGGCCACGTGATCGAAATGCCCGCGCTTCAAAAGCAGGTGGCTGTCTGTAGGCACTCTGCTTAAAGCCAGTGCAAACGGTCCAGGAAGTGAGATTCCAAGGACGGACCGGATCGGACTCAGGTGGTGCGAGCATGCCAAGGGGGTCGCGTTCCCAGATCACCTAGCTGTAATCGGCCGAGGTCAACTAGAACGGGTAGACGGCAGCTCTTTCGAGGTCGGGGCTGCGAGCGTTTGAAAAATGGCCGGTCGCAAAATGCGCGTCGCAAGGAGAGCGATCGCCAACAAGGCGCTCGTGGCTGCCGTGGTCCAGGCCAGGCCGAAAGTGTCCGCAAGCGGTCCTTGGACGAGCGAGCCGATCGGATACGACACGCCCAACGCGACGAGATAGAGGCTGAGTACCCGCCCCCGAAGCTCGGCCGGGGCGCGGAGCTGGACGACGGTGGACAGGCCCGAGAGAACACCGATGTAGATGAGACCGACTGCGAAAAGCGCCGGCAGTGCGAGTGCGAGCGACGGAGCGAAGCCGTACAGGACGAGCACGACGGGGAGCACACTAAGGCTGCCCATAAGCAGCCTGCCTCTCCCGAAGCGAACTGCGAGTGGGGCGATGGCCAGAGCCCCGGCGACCGCACCGACTCCCTGGGCGGTAGTCAGCAAGCTCGTCGCCGAGGCGATCCCACGCGCCCCGCCACCGCTTAGCCGATGGGCCATCACGGGCACGAGGGCGATGAAGGGCGAGGCCAGGAACGCTACGACAGCGATCGTGCCAATCGCGGCCCGACATCCCGGTTCGGAGTGCGCCGCTCTGGCTCCAAGGCGGAGCGAAGTGAGCAACCCAGCCCGCTCGCCCCGGCCGGGTGGTGGGGAAAGCTGGATGAACAAGAGGGCCACCACGACCGCGAGAAAAGATGCTGCGTTGGCGACAAAGGCATCCGGGTAGCCGAAGGCAGCGATTGTCACTCCTGCTAGAGCCGGCCCGATGACGCGTCCAAGATTGAACTGTGCCGAATTGAGCGAAACTGCGGCAAGGAACTCCGACGGAGGGACTAGGTCGGGAAGGATCGCTTGCTGGAAGGGGCCGATCAGAGCACTGACGGATCCTTGGACAGTGACGAGCAAGGTCAGGATCCAGGGGCTGTCGTTTCCTGCAGCTACGAGCAGGGCGATGGCGAGGGCAACGGCCCCTGCGACAAGGTTGCCGGTCACAAGTGCGGCTCTGCGCGCTATGCGGTCGGCGAGGGCACCTCCGATCGGCGAGAGCAACCCGATCGGCAGGAAGCCTCCCGCCGCGATCACGACCGCCCAGGTGGCACTTCCGGTGTGAGCGACTATCAACGCCCCAACCGCGACGGTTTGCATCCAGGAGCCGACGATCGAGACCATGCCCCCGGACCACAAGAGAAGGTAGTTCCGGTGGTGGAAAGGCCGAAGCGAGGAAGAGCCGCGTGCGGTGGTGAGGGACTCGGCGGCAGTCGGGCCCGCGAGGCTGTCGCCGTTAGGCCAGTGCGGATCCCGAGCATCTGGACTTGACGACTCAGAGCGCTCGACCACATGGCAATGCTAGGTATCTCGCGGTTTCAGTCCCATCGAGCAAGCTCGGAGCCTCGCGAGTGTCACAGGAGCCTGTTCAGCGCAGCCTCATCGTCTCCACGACGCAACGCCGGCTCTCTCTCGGGTGGCAGAATGCGTCGATGAGCGGATCGGGAGGCTGTCTTTCGAGACAGAGCTGGGAGCGACTAGCGCGTTGGCCGGCCTCGTCTTCGTTCGCCCGTTGCACGTGAGGTCACTTCTGGGCTATCGGGCCTGGACATGGGCGGCGGCGATCTTGATAGCGAGCGCTCTAACAGCTCTGCTCACATCGAGCGCGGCCAGCTTGAAGTCGGTGGTGGTGGCGTCACGCGCCACGAAAGCTTGGATCCCACCGAACGGGGTCGAGTGGCAGTGGGAGTTGGACCACCCACTTTGCAACTCCGAAGGTGCTGCGACGCCGGCCGAGACGGCGAGGCTGATCGGGGCCACGGTCGAGCATCCTTCCGGTTCTCCTTCTTGCGCGGCAGATCTCGGGCTGACCTCTGGCAGGTCGCCTGTCATAGCCGTTGATGGAGCCGTCGCTCCCCATACGAACCCGAAGGCTTATGACATCGACGGCTTCGACAACACTGGCAGCGACAATGGAAATGAGGCGCAGTCGCTGGACTCGTCTGACTCTCCAGTAGTCGCCGAGCTGCACGCCCTCGGCGACCATGTCATTTGCTACATCGATGTTGGCACGGCTGAGAGCTGGCGGGTCGACTTCTCAGAGCTCAAAGCTGCGTTGCTCGGGGCGGTCAAAGGATGGCCTGGCGAGTATTGGATCAGCCTCGCTCCTCGCTACCGTGGCATCGTCGAAAGGGTCATGTTGAAGCGCTTCGAGATGTGCCGTAACAACCACTTCGACGCGGTTGAGCCCGACAACATGGACAGCTCTGAAAACGGAACGACCAACACCCGAGCCGAGCAGATCGACTACGACGAATGGGTAGCACAGGAGGTTCACCGTCTCGGCATGTCAGTGGCGCAGAAGAACTACGAGGATGAGTCTTCGACACTCGAGCCGTACTTCGACTTCGTCATCGAGGAGCAGTGCTATCAGTACGCGGACTGTCGTGATCTTGCTCCTTATTATCGCAACCACAAGGCGGTACTTGAAGTTGAGTACCAAACTGACATGAGCAAGTCTCGATTTGCCAGAGCTTGTAAGACCGGCATCAACTCTCAGCCCGGCGCCGACATGACGGGGCTCGACTCGGTGTATCTCAGCGTGAACCTGGATGGGTCAGTCCGTATACCCTGTCGCTAGATGCTCGGTATCGAAAGGAGAAACCCGTTTGCGGACGGGCATTCTCACTGGTTCGCGCTGAAATAGCGAGTAAGCAACCGGTCGGCTCACATACCCTTTGGCAACCCGGGGCTTTGTAAGTCAGAGCAGTCGCGCGGCCAGCCACTCCGGTTCACGATGTAGCCGATAGGTGACTATTTGTGCCGTGGCCGCCGCCAGTGCGCCTAAGAAGAAAGTCCCGTAGGGCCCAAGGCCGTTGCGCACGAAGGTGTCGAAGAGCAGTCCGGCGCCAAGAACGCAGCCTTCGACAGCCAGCACCGTGCCCGAACGCCCGAGGACGTCGAGCCATGCGAATAGCACGCCCGCGAGTCCGATCGTCCCGAGATCGAGGAAGATCAGGCCGGGGTCTCGGGACGAGACTCCGAGCAGAATTGCTACGCCCAGAGCGACAAATGACATCACAGAGGCGGTGAGCGTGTAACCGACCAGGGCAGCGAGATTGATCCGCCTGCTCATGCGGTGCATCACCGAGAGCGACGTGCTGTTG
>Ga0187875_10003563_pt1 | contig 10975 bp, 7 predicted proteins | sample June2016WEW_17_1_2_FD_132978 | JGI IMG/M metagenome (GOLD analysis project Ga0187875, IMG submission 132978) | Peatland microbial communities from SPRUCE experiment site at the Marcell Experimental Forest, Minnesota, USA - June2016WEW_17_10 | ecosystem: Environmental > Terrestrial > Soil >... | reverse complement strand
CGAAAATGTGCTGCTGCATGCTGCATCAGCCGTGCTGTTCTGGCAACTGCTGCGGCGGCTGGAAACGCCCGGGGCGTGGCTGGCCGGCGCCATCTTCGCGCTGCACCCGGTGATGGTCGAATCCGCCGGGTGGATCACGGAACGAAAAAACGTGCTCTCACTGGTGTTCTATCTCGGGGCACTGCTGGCGTACGGCCGATTCGATTCGTTTTGGAAGGAAGACAACAGCGCCTCCCCGGTGCGACACTGGGGCGCGTACGGGCTGGCCGTGCTGCTGTGCCTGGGCGCGCTGTTGGCGAAAACGACGGCATTCTCCCTGCCGGCGATCATTGTGCTGATCGGGTGGTGGAAGCGCGGACGGGTTCGGTGGCGGGAGGACGTGGTGCCAACGCTGCCAATGTTTGCGATGGCGATCGGGCTTTGCCTGCTGACGGGCTGGCTGGAGAAGACGCACGTCGGCGCGCAGGGAGCGGACTTTGCCCTGACGTTCCCGCAACGTTGCCTGATAGCCGGGCGGGCGACATGGTTCTACATCGGCAAACTGCTTTGGCCGGTCAATCTTTGCTTTGTATATCCGCGGTGGCAGCCCGACGCCGGATCATGGCGAGAATGGTTGTATCCGGTTGCCGCGGTCGGGGCGCTGATTGGGCTCTGGCTGGCACGGCGCTGGATGGGACGCGGGCCGGTGACGGCGGCGTTCTTTTTCGTGGGCACGCTTTTCCCCTTGCTGGGATTCTTCAACGCGTATGGGATGCGCTACTCGTTTGTGTGGGACCACTGGGTCTATCTCCCCAGCCTCGGCCTGATTGCGCTGGCTGCGGCACTGGCAACCCGCGCGGCTGTCGTTCTCCGCGCCCCCCGGGTGTTCCACGGAGTGGCGGCCGTCGTGCTGGTCGTGCTTGGAACACTCACCTGGAGGCAGACGCACGTTTATCAAAACCTGGAAACACTGTGGCGCGATACCCTGGCGAAAAATCCCCAATGTTGGATGGCGCACGGCAATCTGGGAACTCTCCTCTTGCAGGAAGGCAAAGTCAGCGATGCCATCGGGCAATTTGAACAGGCGGTGCAGATCAAGCCCGATGACGCCGAGGCGCATAACAACTTGGGAGGGGTGCTGCTGCAAATGGGCAGACCTGGCGAGGCATTTGTGCACGCCGAGCAGGCGATACGGATTCAGCCCGATTTGGAGGGTGCACATGTCAATCTTGGAAACGCGTTGTTGCAACTGGGCAAGATCCACGAGGCGATCTCTCAGTACGAGGAGGCGCTGCGAATTCGCCCGGATTTCGCCGAGGCGCATTACAATTTGGCAAACGCTCTGCTTCGAGTCCGCAACGTAACGGACGCCATCACCCACTACCAACAGGCCCTGCGGATCAAGCCGGATTACGCCGAGGCGCACTGCAATCTGGGAGTCGCCCTGGCGGAGGCGGGCAGGTTACCGGAAGCGATCGAGCATGTGCAACGGGCGCTACGGATACGGCCGGACTACGCTCCAGCGCAGATCGCGCTGGCGCGACTGCAAGCTCCCCGGTAACTGGTAACCCTCGGAATCTAAAACCGCCAGGTGTCGCAAGCCGTCCGAAGCCGCGGGGTGGTTGTGGCGGTGGGACGCATCAACGTATGCGTCCATTGCCTGCGGAAATACGCCTGCCTGACTTCATACGCACAGGTGTGTGTAACACAAGGCGCGCGGTTCCGGTGGTAAGCGCGGCCGAGACAAGTATGGCGGGGCAGCCTTGCGAGAGCTCCAATTTACTTGACGGTCGGGCGCGTCTTTGCTGTATTTCGTCCAGTTGGAAAACTGAACGGCTGGCGCCTTGTTTGCTTTTCCTGACTCTTGAGGATTTTAGGGTGCGTTGACGTTCAACGCATCCAAAGAGAGTTTTCTCTGAAGGGTCAGCGATGGTCGGGGGGGCGTACGTCGTACGGGAAATGTCGGGTCGAGAGTCGCAGGCAATGCCGCTTGTTCGAGCGCCAACGCGAGGGCGCGCGCCGACCGGGTCTTTCTGGCCGGCCACCGGGCGAGTAGCGGACCCGACGGATAAAAAACGCAAGACGGAGAATCATCATGAAATCACTTCGCCCGTTGGTTGTGGTCATTCTTGCAGTTCTGTGTGCTCGAACTGTCGGCGCGGACACGGCTACCATGACCATCCTGCATAGTTTCGGCAGCACCAACACCCAGTACGGCAGCCTCGACGGCTCGTATGCCGTGCAGCCGCCCATCCAGGGCAGTGACAGCAACTTTTACGGCACGACCTACGAGGGCGGGGTGGACGGCAACGGTACCGTCTACATGATGACTCCGCAGGGCACCCTCACCACGCTGTACAATTTCCAGGGTTACGATGGCATCGGACCGCGCGGCCTGCTGATCGAGACCAATGGCCTGTTCTACGGGACAACCAAGCAGGGCGGAGCCAATATCACCGCCGAAGACCTGTGCTGCGGCACCGTGTTCACGATCACGCCTCAGGGAACGTTGACCACCTTGTACAGCTTCAGCGGCACCGACGGCCAAACGGCAGATGCCGGGCTTGTGCCGAACGGCCACGGCGCCTTCTACGGCACCACGTATGGCGGAGGCACCGCGACCACGCAGTACACTGGCACCGCGGAGGACAGTTACGGCGACAGCGTGCAAAATCCGCCCGGCACCGCCTACACGGTCACGCCGCAGGGCACATTGACGACCCTCCACAGTTTCAGCGGCCCCGATGGCGCCAACCCGGGCAAGGAAGCGATCGTTGGCACGGACGGCAATCTCTACGGGACGACCTTGTTCGGTGGCGCAAACGACGCCGGCACGGTCTACACCATCAGTTCCGCGGGCACGTTCACGCTCCTGTACTCGTTTACCGGCGGGGATGACGGCGCTTATCCGAAGGCGCAGCTTGTCCTGGGTACCGACGGCAATTTCTACGGAACGACGCTCAACGGCGGCGGGAAAGCGGGCCTGAAGCGTTGCGGTGCGATCGGTTGCGGCACGGTGTTCAAGATCACCCCGCAAGGTACACTGACCACCCTGCACGATTTCGATGGCGACCCGGAACCAGCCATTCCGGGAAGCCTGACGCTCGGTTCCGATGGCAATTTCTACGGGACGAGCTACGCCGGTGGCACGAACCACAACGGCACCGTGTACACGATCACTCCGCAGGGCGCTGTGACCACGCTGTATCAATTCGACGTCCTCGACGGCAACGAGCCGCTGGGAGGCCTGACCTTGGCCAGCGACGGCAATTATTATGGGACAACCTCCGCGGGCGGGCCGTTTGGCCAGGGTACCGTGTTCCGCGTTGCGGTGGACACCAACTGCACCGTCACGCTCGGTGCCGACAGTGTCACACTGCCGCCTAAAGGCGGCTCGAAGAGCGTGACCGTGAACGCGGGTAGCGACTGCTCCTGGTCGGCCGTCACCACCAATTCATTCATCACGATCACGTCCGGCAGCGGCACGGGCAACGGCAAGGTCAGTTTCACCGTCCCCGGCAACACGAACGCCGCGCCCTCGATGGGCACGATCACCATTCGCAATCAGACGTTCACGGTCAATCAGGCTGGCGGCGGATGCACATACAAGCTGAGCCCGAAGGAGGGCAAATTCAAGGCCGCCGGTGGTTCGGGTACCGTGAAGGTGACTCCCAACTTTAGCGACTGCTCCTGGTCGGCTGTCAGCACCAATTCATTTATCACCATCACCAATGCCGCCAGCGGGATGGGTCACGGGACGGTCAGTTACACAATACCGACCAACACGAGCGTCAATGTTCTCACGGGCATGATCTCCATCGCTGGCGAGCCGTTCTACGTGATACAGGCAGGAGCGAGGTAACCGGCGCGCGCGATCAGGCACCGGGTCCGTCTTCCTCAGCAGTTCAAAACCGCACGGTCCGCAAATCGTCCAACGCGGGGAGCCAATTTGTGCGATTCTACGAACCCGCTCAGAACCCGCCAGTTCGGCGACACGGTCCATCTGCTCGTCATCAATGTTGATAGGCTCCGATATCCCAGTTGCCGGTGGCCGGCCGCGGCGCACCGTTGATGCCCACATTCAACCCGGGCAAATTCAGGGAACTGAGATTCACGCCGGCCCCGATGCACGGCGAACCGGCTTGCAGCGCATAGTTGTTAAGCGGTGAATTTGTCGTCGCCCCGTATGCCAGGCTGACAAAGCGGGGGTCGTTGGTGAACCCGTGGGTGTCCAGCCCGAAGGACTGGAACAGCGCCAGACCGCCGTACTCGGTCGTTCCCGCGCCGTCCCCACCGTTGTTGAACTCGAACCACTCGTCGGGACTGGTTCCCTGCTGGCTGTGGTCGTTGTTGTAGTCCACCGTCCACGAAGACACGGGAAAGGTATTGGTGATGCCTTGCAATTGAACCAGGGTCACGCCATACACGCCCGAGGTGGCGAAACTGTAGAGAAGATTGTTCTCGACTTGCAACTTGCACGTCGACGGCCAGACCCAGGGTGCGATGTAGGGCGCGGCATTCGAGTCCACCTTCACGTACCACGCCTCCCGAATCTGGTTGTTGGTCATGTTGACGACAAACGTGTTATTGAGGATTCGAATATTGAAATTGGTGCCGTTGTTATTGTCCTCATAAACGAACACCGCGCCGTCTCCTCCCACCAGTGGGGTATTGAACAGGTTGTTGTAAATGTTGGCCGATGTCCCGCCTTCGAGAAAGATATCCGCTGACTCCGCGGCCGAGGCCCAGTTTCGCATCTCAAATACATTGAAGGCGTAATCGTTGTTCGTCCCGTTGGAAAAATTGCCGACGCTGGAGACGTCGAAAATTGCGTCTTGATGGGGAGGATTCGAGGATTCATACGCGGTGTAATACGCCTGGCTGTAGGCCCCGCCGATGTCCAGGAACAGATTGTTGGTAACGTAGTTATAGTCTTTGACGCTGTTGTTCCCCAAGGTGGCGATGTGCATTCCCCACGCTTCGTAACCTGCAAACGTATTCCCGGCGATGACGTTGTTCGTCACGGCGTACTCGTAGGCAATGTCCAGTCCCGTATGAACCGCCGTAAAGGTATTCCCCGTCACCGTGCATCCAACCATCCCGCCCGCATCGATCTCGATTCCCGCCGGACTGATCGAGTTCCCGGCAATCGCTGTCGTGCCGCTCGGCTTGACGTTCTGCCAGTAGCCAATGTTGGTGAACACGCAACTGGCGATGGTCGAATTCACCAACTTCCCGCCGTTGACAAAGATTCCGAACCCGCCGCTGAACGCCAGTTCGCTGCCGGTGTCGGGTGGAAGTGGATTCGTCCCGACGCCGCCAATGCCCGTGAACGTAAACCCGCGAATCACCACGTTGCTTACGTCGGTTCCGTTGGCGTAGAATCCGGCGTGCCACTGGTTCGCGCCGTAGTCGGTAATGATCGCCGGGCCGACACCCCAGTTCCCCGCCGTGTTCCCATCCAGGACAATCGGGGCCTGTGATCCACTGCTGTTCGTCGGCAGATCAATCCCCGCGCACACGGTCCCGCCGCAACTGGTATTGCCCAGGACGTACGCCACCCCGCCCTTGAAGTAGATGTTCGTCCCCGGCCCGATTCTCGCCGACGCGGCGTTACCGGTTGCCAAGGGATCGCCGGGACAGTGTTGCCACGGCGCCGCCGCGTTCGTCCCCGGATTCGAGTCCAAACCAGCAGAATAATCCACATACAAACCGGGCGCGGTTGGAAGGCTTGGAGACGCTGGCGTGGTGATGCAACTCTCGGCGCTTGGGGAGGCGTTGTTGCCGGCTGTATCGTAAGCCACTATCGTGTAGCAATAGAGCGTGCTCGGCGCCACCGTCGTATCGAAGAATGTCGTGGCCGTCGTCGTTCCCATCAACGCGCCATTGCGGTATATCTCATAACCCGCCAGCCCTGGTCCGCCGACGTCGGTGGAGGCATTCCAACGCAGCGTCGTTTGCGACGAAGAGGTCCCGGTGACCATGAGGGCCGTGACCAGCGAGGGTGCGGCGCTGGTGACCGGCGAGAGCGCGGCAAGGATAAAGACGACTGTGGATAGACTCCGGGCGGGAGATGCTTGGGGATGGTTCATGGGCTCTTGTTCCTCCAGCTTCATGGCTGTCGGTGGGCCACTTCCGAACGGCGCGTACGCTCCACAACCGCGTGATTACCGCGCTCGTTTGGGGTGAAGAAAACAACAGCGGCAACAACAAACAGAAACAGCTTGCGCGACCGTTTGGGGGTGGGCCTGTTTAACTCCTTACGTAATTCCGACGGACATTACCGCAGCACTCCTGAGTTTCTCATTGTGCGGCGACTTTTTCGCCGAACGCTGATTCAAGTTACGCATAAGCCAAATGTCAGTCAAGGGCTTTGTTCCCGCGACCCCGCAGAAGATGCCGGAGCTGTGGGGGTATGACCATGTTGCCCAGCTTGTTCCTTTGGTGGGCCTCGGGGGTTAGGGACCGGTGTTGACAGCAGGGATCCTCGCGAGTTCAGATCGCAAAGCTCGCAAATCGTCCAACGCAGGGAGCCAATTTCCTTACTGGCCGCGAATGGGTTTGACGACGAAGTACAGGAACGGATGGCTGACTTCCGTGAACTGGTGCGGCAGGCCGGCCGGCACGATGATCACGTCGCCCTTCTTGAGGTGATGGGTTTCCCCGCCGGTGATCGTCGTGCCGAGTAACTGGCCGGGCGAGACGATCTTCGCATCAGCACAGGTGCCGCCGGTGACAAACGTCGCCGTGCCGTCGATGATGTAGAACACGTCCGTCTCGTAGGTGTGGATTTCGGTGCGGCCGGGTCGTTCCCGCCGGCCGGCCATGACCTTGTAGCCCGGGGTCTGGGACAGCACGCCCCCTTTCTCGAACGCCGCCGCGACCGTGGCCGCATCGATGTACGTCGCCGCCGCCGGCGCTGTCTGGGCGGCGGGCGCGTTGGTGGCTGCGATATTCGTCGGTCCGCCCGGATTGTTCTCGATGGCTTGGGCGTGACCGATTCCGACCGTGACGGCGAGCAGGGCAACGCTGACCAATGTTTTCACGTATGAATTCCTCCTGAAGTTGCCCGCAGTATAGCGACCGAGCCGCGCCACCGCAATCTTGGGCGTTTCGCCTTGAGGCGCGGGGGCGAAGCGGGTTGACGTGGTGTACAGGGCTGGTAAAGTTTGGGCGCGATGGCGCGGATACCGCTGGAGGACAATTTTGGGGATATTGTGGGCAAGGCGCAGCGTGGGTTGCGGCTCACCGACGCCGAACTGGCTCGACGGGCCGGTATGTCTGTGGAGCGCCTTCGTGCGTTGAAGTCCGTCTCGCCTGCCGTTCGGGATAATTCGGCCTTGTTGGGTCTTCTTCGGCCTTTGGCCGTGGCCCTGCATCTGGGCGAGGACGCGTTGGTGGCCAGCGCGACGGCGGCGTGGCGTCCGCGCGACGTCGAGCCGCTGGACGGCCTTGGTGTTTTCACGACGCCATTTGAGGATATGATGGTCAACGCCTACGTCGTGTTCGATTCGCAGACGCGGCAGGCGGCGGCGTTTGATACGGGTGCGGATGCCGATCCGATGCTGCAATTCATCCGCGAAAAGCAGTTAACGCTCGTGCTGATCCTGTTGACGCACACGCACACCGACCACGTCTTCGAACTGGATCGACTAAAGGACGCCACCGGCGCGAAGGCGTATGCGAGCGAACGCGAACCATTGCCCGGCGCGGAGCCGTTCGCCGACGGAAAAGAATTTACGCTCGGCGGATTGCGAATCGAGACGCGGCGCACCAGCGGTCACGCGCGCGGCGGCACGACGTTTGTTGTGACGGGTTTGGCGAGACGGCTCGCGATGGTTGGCGACGCGCTCTTTGCCGGATCGATGGGTGGCGGCTTGGTGAGCTACGACGAGGCCCTACGCACCAACCGCACGGGCATCTTCACCTTGCCCGACGATACGATCATCTGTCCCGGCCACGGCCCGTTAACCACGGTCGGCGAGGAGAAGCGGCACAACCCCTTCTTCCCCGAGTTCCAAGTACAACAAGGGGCGCAGCAACAATGAAAATCATCCGCTACCAGGACGCCAAGGGAAGCGCCCACCACGCCGCCCAACTGCCCGACGGGACAGCGCGACACATCCAGGGCGACATCTTCGCTGAATATCGTGTCACCAATGAGCGCGCCGACGTGAGGAAACTGCTCGCGCCGATCGCGCCGGTCGCTTTCCTGTGTATCGGCCTGAACTATCGTCAGCACGCCGCCGAGACGCAGGCAAAGATTCCCTCGTTTCCCGTGTTGTTCATGAAATCGCCGGGCGCGTTACAGCATCCGAACGAGCCGATCCTGCTGCCGACCCATCTGAAAAGCGGCGAGGTCGATTACGAGGGCGAACTGGCCGTGATCATCGGGAAGCGTTGCAAGAATGTCTCCCGAGCGGATGCGTTGCGCCACGTGCTCGGCTACACGTGCGGCAACGACGTGAGCGCGCGCGACTGGCAAAAACAATTCGGCGGCGGCCAATGGACGCGCGGCAAGACATTCGATACGTTCGCTCCCCTCGGTCCATGCCTCGTCACTCCCGATGAGATTCCGAATCCCAACAATCTCCGCCTCCGTACCGTTCTCAACAATGTCGTGATGCAGGACTGCAACACCAGCGACATGATTTTCGATGTTCCGACCCTCATCGAATTTCTCAGCGGCAGCACGACGCTGCTGCCCGGCACGGTGATTCTCACCGGCACACCGCATGGCGTCGGCATGGCGCGCACTCCGCCGGTCTGGCTCAAGCCCGGCGATTCCGTGACCGTGGAAATCGAGGGAATCGGCCAGCTGACGAATCCGGTGCTGGCGGAACACTGATCGATCCGCGGCACTGATTTGTGAGAGCAAGAGATTAGCGATGCTGACGGCCTACGATGTGCCCTTTCAGCCGCAGACAAACCAACAACCCGCCTATTGTATCTGCGGCTTGATCACGTGGGAATCGATTGCGGTCAGCCTGGCGCACAACTCCCGGTACATCGCCTGGTCCTCGTAGGTGCCGATGATGGCGCCGCCGGAGCCGGCAAACTTGGCGCTGGCACCGCACTGACGGGCGACCTCAACCATTTGAATTTGCCAGGGAGCCAGATTGTAAATACTTCGTCGGGTGTTGAAATTTTCGTCAATGAGCCGCGCCAACTGTTTCGTATCCTGTTGGAGCAGGGCCTCATGTCCACGCGCCGCAAGCTCGGCAAAATGTTTCATGGCGTCGACGACTTTCGCCTCACCCCGGTCGAACCGTCCCCGGATATCGTTGTGGAACACCTCGGTCGGCTCACTGAGGCTGTTGTGGTAGGCAATGTACAGGGGCGGCAACAGACTGGGCGACATCGGCTCGTATTGATAGCATTTCAAACCTCCGACGAGGTGCTCGTGCGCCTTGTCGAAATCCATGTAGACCAGCCCCTCGTAGGCTTGGATCACGCGATCCTGGAGCCCGGCCCCGATGCTCAGTTCGTCTTTTTCCACCGACAACACCAGCGTGGGCTGGGCTTCCAGTGGGATGTTGACACCGTAGAATTCCATCAGGCAGCGCAAGGTCGCAACAATCAGGGCACTGGAACCAGCCATCCCCACCTGTCGCGGTATGTTGGTCTCGTAGCGCACGGAGAAATTGCGGTTCGGGAACGTCACCTGATTCGCCTCGCAGTAGTCAACAAACCGTTTGATGGTGGCTTTGACCAACCGGATGCCACCGTAGTAGCCGTGTAGTTTTACGTCCTTGGCGAGATCGTGTATGGAACTAAACCGGGCCCGGTCGTCTTGCGCGAGCACAATGTCCACCGAGTCCCATTCATACAGCACGACCTCCGCCCAAAAGTTGCGTACGATAATGGAGATGGTTTTCCCATGGTACCCGTCGGACGGATTCCCCAACAGCCCGGCTCGGGCGTAGGCACGTTTACGAACGATGATCATGTAGCAATGTCTCCAGGTGCTTGCGCAGAGCCGGCCCCTGTTTCTTGTCGGCCAGGGCAAACTCTACGAATGCCCGAAAATAGGACTGGAAGTTCCCGATATCATACCGCCGTTCTTCCCGGCTCAGGCGAATGCCATAGGCCTTGCCGCCGTCTCGAATCATGAGGCGTATGGCGTCCGTGATCTGGATTTCACCACCTTTGCCGGGATGGATCCGTCGAATCGCGTCAAAAATGCCCGGTGACAGGACGTAGCGGGCGGCAATGGCCAGATTGCTGGGAGCCTCGGACTGGGATGGCTTCTCGATGAGATCTTCGATTTCGAACAATTCCCCGTCGCTCTTGGGCTTGGCAATGCCATATTGATGCACCTCGTTGGCCGGAACCTCCTCGAACGCGATCACGGCGACGGCGTCCTTGTCCACGAAACAACGTTTCATCCGTTGGACGATATCACTCTGGGCATGCAGACCGATGATGGAATCGCCCAAGGCCACGACAAACGGCTGCTTGGCGACGAATGCTTCCGAGCACAGGATCGCATGCCCCAGCCCCAGCAGTTGGCGCTGCCGCGTGTAGAAATACTGGATGGCCGCGCGCTCAAATTCCAGTTCCGCCAGCAACTCCTCCTTGCCGGTCTCCCGCAATACGCGAACCAGTTCGTCATTCAGGTCAAAATGGTTTTCCAGGGAGGCTTTGCCGGGACCGGTGATGAACAACACACGCTTCATCCCCACCCGGGCCAGTTCGTCCACCACGTACTGGACCACGGGCTTGCGTCCGACCGGCAACATTTCTTTCGGCTGCGACTTGGTCGCCGGCAAGAGCCGCGTGCCCAGCCCGGCCACGGGAACGACTGCAATCGTGATGTCCATGGTTCCTTCCTTGCGATCTAGAACTCGGTAAGCTGATTATCCTTGTCCCCGCAACCATTTTTCAGCCTCTGACAGCCGCAAAATGGGGCTATTCATAATTTGGCGGCCCCAACGGGATTCGAACCCGTGTACCCAGATTGAGAATCTGATGTCCTAGGCCTCTAGACGATGGG
>Ga0187875_10003560_pt1 | contig 10979 bp, 8 predicted proteins | sample June2016WEW_17_1_2_FD_132978 | JGI IMG/M metagenome (GOLD analysis project Ga0187875, IMG submission 132978) | Peatland microbial communities from SPRUCE experiment site at the Marcell Experimental Forest, Minnesota, USA - June2016WEW_17_10 | ecosystem: Environmental > Terrestrial > Soil >... | reverse complement strand
TCGCCCGGCACGGCCCAGACCCCCATGGCGTTGGCGCTGAATCCGGCCTGTCGATGGTGCAGCACGGCGGCGAACCGCCGCATCTTGCCGGAATCGAGGAATCGATGGTGCATGCTCTGCAGTGCCGGCAATGTCACGCCGAGTTCCTTCGCGTACTCGACAAAGGGCGCCGGCGTGATGGGCAAATCGCGTTGCATGACGCGAACGAACGCCACTTCTTCGGGCGTGAGCGTGGCATCTGTTGCGCGGCTCTGTTCGGTGTAGATGGGCGTATCAAGGTCGTCGGGGCGGGATTCGCCGACGACATCGAATTTTACGCCGATCTTGAACAATTTCAGCGTCGGCAACAAACGGGTGGAACGGGCTTCGGATTGGCGGTGCAGTAATTCAACCGTCTTCTCCAGGCCGAGCCTGCTCAGCGGTGAGACCGCGATGGTGTACCACAGATTGAACGAGTGGTTGCGCAGGTAGTTGTGGCTGACCCCGGGATGCTGGCTGATGATCGCCGCGGCTTCATCCACGCGCGAGGGGTCGACCTGCGCGGCGACAAGGCTCGACGCATAGCCCAGGCTGCGCGTGTCGAGGATGGCGCTGATTTGGCGAATGACCCTAGCCGCCTTGAGCCGCTGAACGCGTTCCAAGGTTTTCTCTTCGCTGGCGCCGATTTGGCGTCCGATGTCGCCGAACGGGCGTTCCGTGACAGGCACGGCGACTTGTATCAATTCGAGAAGTTTGATTTCGATTGGATCGGAAACCGTGCTCATGGCGCGATCAACGCTGCGTTGTTCCTGCTGGCTGACCTGTGAAGTTCACAAGCTACCGTAGCACTCTGTAGCACGCAGTTGTCGTGGTTGTCGAGCCGTGGACGTTGTCCCAATTTGGATTGACACCCCGAATGGGGGTGGTCAATCATTGTCCGCGGAGGCAGCGGACGCGCCGGCTCTGGGTGTTCCGATGGCGATACAAGACCTGTGGATAACTCTCGACAAGGAACAGACGCGACAACAAAACCGCCTTCACTGATCCAGAACTGGATCAGTCTCTTCGGCATTATCATCGCCGCCTGCAGCTTCTTCGCGGTTGTTTGCCTGATTTCCATCGACTTCTATGCAGGTTTCAGCAACCCGTACATGGGCATCCTGACGTACCTCGTCGCGCCGGCATTTTTATCGGCTGGTTTGTTGCTGATCCTGTTTGGTGTGCTGCGCGAACGGCACCGCCGCCGCAGTTTGGCGCCGGGCGAAATCCCGCGCCATCCACGCATCGACCTCAACATACCCCGCCAGCGCAACGCGTTCATCATCGTTGTCGTGGTCACGTTTGTGTTTCTGATGTTCACCGCGCTGGGCAGCTATCGCACCTATGAGTTTACCGAATCCGTCCAGTTCTGCGGCCGCACGTGTCACACGGTGATGAAACCCGAGTACACGGCCTATCAGAATTCATCTCACGCGCGGGTGGCGTGCGTGCAATGCCATATCGGGCCGGGCGCCACCTGGTTCGTAAGATCCAAGCTGTCAGGCAGTTACCAGGTCTACGCCACCATCGCCAACAAGTACCCGCACCCAATCCCGACCCCCGTGAAAAACCTGCGCCCGGCACAGGAAACCTGCGAACAATGCCACTGGCCGCAGAAGTTTTTCGGTTCTGTCGAAAAGGTTCGCACACACTACAAGTACGACGACAAGAACAGCCCCTGGACGGTCGAATTACTGCTCAAGGTCGGCGGGGGCGACCCGACGCGCGGTCCGGTGGGAGGGATCCACTGGCATATGAACGTCGCCAACCGGGTGGACTACATCGCGTCCGATGAAGCGCGCCAACAGATCCCCTGGGTGCGCATCACTGATCGCCGCGGCCATGTCACGGTGTACGAAGCGAAGGAAGGCCGGTTGAAACCGTCGCAGGTCGCCCCGGAAACGATGCGGCGCATGGACTGTGTCGATTGCCACAATCGGCCCACCCACATCTTTCTCTCGCCCGACGAATCCGTGGACACTTCGATGGCCCTCGGCCGCATCGATCCGTCCCTGCCTTCCATCAAGAAGAACGCCGTCGATGCGCTGGCGGCGGACTACCTGACCACGAACGAAGCCCTGGAGAAGATCGCCGACACGCTTTCCAAGAAGTACGCCTCATCCGATCACGAAACCGTCCAACGCGCCGTCGCTGAGGTGCAGAAGATTTACCGCGAGAACTTTTTCCCCGAAATGAAGTCCCGCTGGAAAGTGTATCCGAACAACATCGGCCATTTCCAATGGGCCGGTTGCTTCCGCTGCCACGACGGTGAACACACCAGTGCCGACGGCAAAACCATTTCGGCCGATTGCAACAGTTGCCATACGATCATCGCGCAGGGAGCGGGGGCGGAACTCAAAACACTCAGTGCCCAGGGCCTCGAATTCCAGCATCCATCCGAAGAACTGGGCGACGCGTGGAAAGGCCAAAAATGCAGCGAGTGCCACAACGGCGCATCCATGTAATCGCCATCGGGTGTTGGCTGCTGATGACGAGCGCCGCCGTCCGCGCGGACAGCATCTCGTGTTTCAACTGCCACACCAACGAGATGCACCAATTCTCCGCCAGCGCCCACGCGCAGGCGGGATTGAACTGCGTGGATTGTCACGGTGGCGATCCCAGGATCGCTGACGAGACCGCGCACGCCACCGACAATTTCAAGCGTCCCGACAACAAGAAGGCCATCGCTGAGTTGTGCGCCAGTTGCCACGGCGATGTGCGGCGGATGAATCCCTACGGTCTGCCCACCGATCAACTCGACCGCTACAAAACCAGCAAGCACGGCGAGCAATTGTTCACGCACAACGACCAGAAAGTGGCGGTCTGCACCGATTGTCATGGCGTCCACGACATCCTCAAAGTCAAATCGCCGCAGGCCCGCGTCTACCCGACGAACATCCCGCAAACCTGTGGCCGCTGCCACGGGGACGCGAAGTTGATGCAAGAGTACAAGCTGCCGACCGACATCATCACCCAATACCAGTCCAGCTACCACGCCTACATGGTGTTCGAGAAGGGCGACCTCAGCGCGCCGACCTGCGTCACGTGTCACGGAAGCCACGGAGCGACGCCGCCTGGGACCGCCCAGGTCGGTCAGGTCTGCGGCAAATGTCACGTCCGTCAGCGGGAGTTGTTCGAGAAGAGTCCACATGCCGAGGTCGCGGCGGCCGGTTTGTTCAACGAGTGCGTCAGTTGCCACGGCAACCACGGCATTCAAAAAGCATCGGTGGAATTATTCGCCAAGACGTGCGTCCAGTGTCACGCCAACGACCCGAAGCAACTGCAATTGCGTGACGAACTCGCGGGCCTGATTCACCGTACCCAGGTCGATTATACCAACGCCGACACCGTGGTGCACGATGCCACGGTGCGCGGGCTGGCGACCGACGACGAGCAGTTGCTGCTGCAGGAAGCGAAGACGCAAGTGACCCAACTGGAAGCGATGCAGCACCTGCTGGCGGCGGATCAGTTACGACCCGTCGCCACGCGCTTTGACGAGATCGTGAAGCTGACACTCGCCGATGTCGCCGACCTGGAGCGCATCGAACGCTGGAAACGCCACGCACTGGCGCCGATCTGGGCGTTCCTGGCCCTGATGGCGATACTGTTCTGGGCGAAGCGGCGACAGCTCGAGCAGGGACGCAAACCATGAACGAGGAACAACGAATTTCGCGGCGAACGTTTCTGGACTGGCTGCTGGCTGGTGGTCTGTTGACGTGGGCGGTGGCTTTCGTCGCGCCCGTGATCAGCTACGTATGGCCGGCGCAGAGGCGTGGGCCGAGCATACAAACGGTTTCCGCCGGTAAGGCTGACGAGTTTGCCGATTGGCAAACGAAAATGGTGGCGATTGCCGGACAGCCGGTGATTGTCGTCCGCACACCACAGGGATTTCGGGCGTTTTCAGCCATCTGTACGCACCTCGGCTGCATCGTCGGCTGGGACGCGGCGCGCCGCCTGATTGCCTGCCCGTGTCACGCTGGATTCTTCGATATCAACGGCCGCCCCGTGGCCGGCCCGCCACCGCGACCGCTGTCCGAACACGCCGTGGCGGTGGTCAACGGCGAAGTGCTGGTGAAGTCCGCATGAAGGTGCCTCCGAAAATCCGCGCCTGGCTGGCCGAACGTTACGACATTGGCGTCGTGGAGAAATTTGCTGACGAGCAACTGCACAAACCGCTACCGGCGGAGACCGGTTTCTGGCACACGTTCGGCAGTCTGTCGCTGTTTCTATTTCTGAACCAGGTGGTCACTGGCATTCTGCTGATGGTCTATTACCGGCCCACGACCAATACCGCATTCGAGAGCGTGCGCTTCATTATGACCAAGGCGCATTTCGGCTGGCTGATCCGTGGTTTGCACGCGTGGGGTGCCACGCTGATGATCCTCTGCGTGCTGATCCACATGATGCGGACGTTTTTCATGGGCGCGTATAAGAAGCCGCGTGAACTGACCTGGGTGCTCGGGGTGTTCATCTTCGGCTGCACGGTGACGTTCGGATTCACGGGCTACCTGTTACCGTGGAACCAGCTCTCCTACTGGGCCACCACTGTCGGCACCGAGATTACGGGGGCGATCCCGCTGGCCGGTCAGTATCTGAAAGTGTTGCTGCGTGGCGGGGAGGGCGTGACCGGCGAAACATTGGCGCGGTTCTACGTGCTTCATGTGGTCGTGCTGCCGTGGGTGTTGACGATGCTGATTGCGACACACCTCTTCCTCATGCGGGTTCAAGGGTTGGCCACCTTCGAGCGCGTTGGCGAGGAGAAGCCGATCGACAAGGGCCGTGGCATCCCGTTTTTCCCGAACCACGTCCTCAAGGAAGGCGTCGTGTTCTGCTTGTTGATTGGCGCGTTGGTCACCTTGATCATATTCTGGCCCGTGGAACTGGGCGAGAAAGCCGATCCGTTGGTCACGCCGGAAGGCATCAAACCTGAGTGGTATTTCCTCTCCACGTACCAACTGTTGAAGTATTTCCCCAAGACGCTCGGATTGTTTGTATCGCTGATCCCGCCGCTCCTGCTGTTGCTCTGGCCATTCCTGGATCGCGGTCGTGAACGGCATCCGAAGAAGCGGCCCGTCGCGGTTACGATCGGGATCGTCGCCGTCGTTCTCGCCCTCGCGTTCGGCACCGTCGGCTACCTGTCCGAGCGCAATATCAGCGTTGGCGGCCATCCGTATCACTTCGACATCTACGGAGTGCCGCACCGACTTCCCGAACAGCCAAAGCGCTGAAGCACGGTTTTCCGAGCGGGAAACCTCGTGACACACAATCCTCGACGCATTTAGTTGCAAATTTCGTCAAGGCCACATATGATCCGCCGGCAGGTGGCACTGTCAGGCCCAAGCGACGTGCAAGAAACGAATTTAGGAGGTTTCATGAGAGCCATTTTAGGTTCTGCCAGACTGATCACTGCAGTGGTTGTTGCCGGCGCGATGATTTCCACTCGCTCGTACGCGGACAGTCGCGACCCCGCCAATTATGTCGGTCCAAAGATGTGCGGCATCTGCCACAAGGCCGACGACAATGGTAACGCACTGGCCAAATGGCAGGCCAGCCCACACGCCAAAGCCTTTGAATTGCTCGGCACGCCGGAGGCCAAGGCCGCTGGCACCAAACTCGGCGTCGACAACCCCCAGACCAGCGGGAAATGCCTGCGATGTCACTCCACCGCCTACAACTTCACCGAATCGGTCGCGACCGAAAAGATCAAACCCGAAGACGGCGTTACCTGCGAATCCTGTCACGGGCCAGGCAAAAAATACATGATCAAGAGTACGATGGAAGACCACGCCAAGGCCGTCGAGGCCGGATTGGTTTACTCCGCTTCGAAGAGCTGCGAGATGTGCCACAACAATCAAAACCCGACGTGGAAACCCGACCGCTATACGACCAAGGACGGCAAGAAGGTCGGTTTCGATTACGAGCAGGCGTTCGCGCAAATCGCCCATCCGGATCCCAAAGTGAAGCACTAGCGCTTGCAGGATAACTCGTCTACGCCGAGTGAAGCCAACGGCTTCCCTCGGCGTTTTCGTTGCTGACTGGATGACAAGCTGTCAGGAAACAGTTGCTTCCCGCCAATCTGTCGCTGCATATCAAGTCCATTAGACCCCTCGTTTGCGCGATTTCGCGCACGGCAACACCCTGTCAATCAGCTTGTTGCAAAAAGCCCACGCATTTGTTGCAACTCACTGGCAAGGCCACTGCTAGACCGCAGGCTGCGCCATGGGCAAGGCCACTAACAAATTCAATACGCCGAGGAAGGCCTTCACTGCATCGGTTGTGGATGGATTGGCTTCGGTAAAGTTCGCGGTGACCGTGGTGACCATCATCGTCATTGCGTGTGTCGCCGGCACCTTGATTCCGCAGGGCACGGACGTTGCAAAATATGTTGCCCGCTCCCCGGATGTGGCGGGCCGTCTCGAGTGGTTTGGCAAACTCGGGTTGACGCATGTTTTTTACTCGGTCTGGTTTATCGGCCTGTTGTGCACGCTCTCCGCCAGCGTAGTCGTATGCAGTTCGCGGCGGTTTGTCACCGTTCTCCGGACCAATGGCTTGGCGCGGTACCGGGCCTTTGGTTCCATGCTGACCCACATCAGCATTCTCCTGATCTTGACCGGTGGTGTGATTCGGGGCGTTTGGGGCGAGAAAGGTTATATCGAACTTCGCGAAGGCGAGACCAACGCGCAGATGGTGACCGAAGCCAGCGTCAAACCGTTGCCCTTCGCCATTCACCTCACGAAATTTGAGATTGAGACCTACGACCAGGCCAGCACGGGAGGGGATCGTGCGGCGCAAGCCGGCGGTAGCGGATTGCTGGTTTCGTGGCCGGAGAAGAAATTGAAGGCCGTGCTGCCGATCAAGGTTGGGGTCGAGCAGGCTTTCGACGAATTCAAGATCACCGTCCTGAAGTACATCCCGGATTTTGTCGTGGACATGCAGACACACCAGGTCACGAGTCGCTCCAGTGAACCGCGCAATCCAGCGATCCTCGTCGCGGTGAATGGCCCGACCTACCACAACCACCGCTGGTTGTTCGCCAAATTTCCCGATTTCGTCATGCACACACCGGACAGTCAGACGACCGGGCCGAGCCCGCTACAGATGGTTTACCAGGACCACGGCGCCATGCCGTCCCGGACGATGCCGGCGGGCCAGATCAAATCATTCAAGAGCACGATTGAACTGGTCGAGGGTGAGTCGGTCGTCGGCCACCGCGTCGTGGAGGTGAACGGCCCGTTCGCATACCAGGGCTACACATTTTATCAATCCGGCTACAACCCTGGCGATCTCTCGTATACCGCCTTGCAAGTGGTGAAAGATCCGGGCGTGCCGGTCGTGTACGCGGGGTTCTCGCTGATGATCATCGGGTTGTTCGTTGTCTTCTATCTCAACCCGTGGTTCGACGCACGAAGGAAGGGCGCATGACACTGTTCGCTACGGGATTGAGCTACAAGACGGCGCCCGTCCAGGTGCGCGAGCAACTGGCCGTGAAACCGTCGCAGCTCGTCTGCCACGCCTGCCGCCTGAAGATTTGCGGAGACCTGGATGAAATCGTCCTGCTGTCGACCTGTAACCGCGTGGAGATCTACGGCACCACGCCACGGGTGACCGGTCGCATTGATTCGTTGTTCCGCCTGCTCAGCACCCCGCCGCGCGATTTCCGCCCCCACGTGTACGTTCACGAGGACCTCGAAGCGGTGCGTCACCTGTTCCGCGTGGCGGGCGGCCTGGACTCGATGGTCCTCGGCGAGACCGAGATCACCGGCCAGGTCAAAACCGCCTACGACACGGCGCACGCCGCCGGGCTCACCAGCGGCGTGCTGAACCGGCTCTTCCAAAAGGCGTTTCAGGCAGTGAAAGAAATCCGCACGCGCACCAGCATCGGGCGCGGGGCGACGTCCGTCGGCAGCGTAGCCGTCGAGTTGGCCGAGAAAATCTTCCGCCACGACCTGTCGAAGCAGACGGTGATCATTATCGGCGCCGGCCCGATGGGCGAGGCCTGCGTGCGCCACCTCGCGAAGAAGGGCGCCCAATCGATTCTCGTTTCCAACCGGTCGTTCGACCACGCCGTCGACCTGGCCAACGAATTTGGCGGTCAGGCGGTGCGGTTCGAACAGTGCCTCGACGCGATGGCGGACGCCGACATCGTCGTCGCTTCGACGGGCTGCCCGAAAACATTGCTGCATCGCGCCGACGTGGAAACCATCATGGCGGCGCGGCGAAATCGGCCGTTGTTTCTCATCGACATTTCCGTGCCGCGGAACATCGACGACGCCGTCCAGCGGCTCGACAACGTGTACCTCTACAATATCGACGACCTCGAGGCGATCGTGCGTGAGAACGTGCGGTCGCGCGAGCAGGAGTTGGCGGTGTGTCAGCAGATCATCGACGAGCGTGCGGCCGCGTTGATGGAAAAACTCAACCTCAAGAAGGAGCGGCTCTATGACGTGGGCCTTCAATCTCAGCCTGGCTGGGTATCTCACGGCGCTACTGTTCTCGGCGGCTAGCCTGTTCTCGAAAAAGGGATGGTTCGCTTCGGTGGCGACGGCGTTCCTCTCGGCGGGAGTGCTGGCGCAAACGGCGTACATGGGCGTGCGCTGGTTCGCGGCGGGCCGGGCGCCATTCAGCAACATGTTTGAGTCGATGGTGCTATTCGTGTGGGCCGTGGTCGTCGTGTATCTCGCGCTGCGGGTGCGCCGGCAGCTTCCCGCGCTCGGCGCCGCCACCGCGCTGCTGGCCGTGCTCGCCCTGGCGTATGCGAGCACGTTCGAAACGAAAATCCAGCCGCTCATGCCCGCGCTCCGCAGCAACTGGCTTACGGTGCATGTATTCACGGTGTTCCTGGGTTACGGCGGGTTCGCCGTCGCCGCGCTGGCGAGCATGGGGTATCTGGTCGCCGCCCGCTCCGGCAGCAAGGTCCGTCCCGAAGTCGTGACGGCGTTCGACGCCGCGACGGCCAAGACCATCTCGTTCGGCTTTCTGTTCCTGACGATCGGCATCATTTCCGGCGCGGTCTGGGCAAACTCCGCGTGGGGCACGTATTGGAGCTGGGACCCGAAAGAAACCTGGTCGCTGATCACCTGGCTCATCTACGCCGTGTTCCTGCACTGCCGGTTCATGCGGGGCTGGAAAGGCGCCCGCGCCGCGTGGATTTCGGTGATTGGGTTTGCCTCGGTGATCTTCACCTACTACGGGGTTAATTTCCTGCTCAGCGGGATGCACAGTTATGCGAGGTCCTGACCATCGACGGGCGGCATGTCTGGGCATACTGACCCTCTGTTTGTGGCCGGCGACTCACGCGCGGGCCATCGACAACGCTGATTGTTTCGCCTGCCATTCCGACAAGTCGCTCGTGATGACCAACAGGGCCGGCCAGGCGGTCTCGTTGTTTGTTGACGAGGAGAAATTCAAAGGTTCGATCCACTCCAAGAACCTGTGCACCAGTTGTCATTCGGACATCACCGACTTGCCCCACGCCGAAACGCTCCAGCCCGTTAGTTGCAGCCAGTGTCACCGCATCGAGACGGACATTTACCTGAAGAGCGACCACGGTCAGGCGATTCACAAGGGCGTGGCGGAAGCCGCCTCGTGCCGGGACTGCCATGGCAACGCGCACGAGTTGCTCGATTACCGCAACCCCGCTTCGCCCGTGAATCGCGCCCACATCCCCGACACGTGCGGTCGCTGCCACGGCAATGTGGAGCAAATGGAAAGATTCAATCTCCGCCAGCGCGCGGTCATCGTCTCGTACGACAAGAGCGTGCACGGCATCGCCCATTCCAACGGCGTGGTCAACGCCGCGGTCTGCACCGACTGCCACGGATCCCATGACCTGCATCGCTCGACGAATCCGCAGTCGAAATTGTACTGGCAAACAATCCCCGCCACCTGCGGCAAGTGTCATGACAACGTGCGCCAGACCTACTCGCGCAGCATTCACGGCGTCGCGGTCGCCCAGGGTCTGCGCGACGCGCCGGTGTGCACGGATTGCCACGGCGAACATACAATCCAGGCGGTCAAGCTGGCCACCTCGCGGGTTTCTCCGGCCAACATTCCCGAAACGTGCGGGCAGTGTCACGCCGCCCAACGCATCGTCACGCAATACCGGCTGCCGCCAAATGTGTTCACGACCTACATCCAAAGTTTCCACGGATTGGCCTTGCAGGGAGGCAATCTTACCGCGGCCAATTGCGCGTCCTGTCACGGGGTCCACGACATCCTGCCCGCCAGTGATCCGCTCTCGACAATTAATCCGAAGAACCTGCCGGAGACGTGCGGAAAATGTCATCCCGGCATTGGCACACGGTTGAGCGCCGAGTTTTTCAAGATTCACGCCCCGCCCGGCGCCGCGGAAGGCAAACCGTGGCTGGTGAATTTCATCTCGCGGCTCTACATCGCGCTGATTGCGATAACGATCGGTGGCATGGCGACGTTCAACGGCCTGGACTATTTGCGCAAGGCCCGCACGCACGTCCGCGCCGTGAACGCCGACGACCATGCGGAACTGCGCCTGAGCCGGCTGGCGCGCATCCAGCACTTCGTGCTCATGGCCCTGTTCGTTATCCTGGCGTACACGGGCTTCGTGCACAAGTTTCCCGACGCGGTGTGGAGTTGGCCGTTCCGGGCGCTGCCCAACGGCGGTTACGTCCGCGGCATGATCCATCGCATCTGCGGGTGGACGTTCGCCGCGTTCTTTGTGGTGCACGTGATCACGCTCGCCGGCACGAAGCGCGGACGGGCCAGTGCGCGGTCGTTGTGGTTCACGGGGTACGACTTCAAGGATGCCATGGCCCGGTTGGCGTTCAATCTCGGATGGCGTGAGACGCCGCCGCCACACCGTCGCTGGAACTACGCCGAAAAGGCCGAGTACTGGGCGCTGGTCTGGGGCTCGGTGGTGATGGTCGTAACCGGCGTGATGTTGGTGTTCACCGAGACCGTGTTGCGCTTGTGGCCGAAGGTCTGGA
>Ga0187875_10003556_pt1 | contig 10984 bp, 7 predicted proteins | sample June2016WEW_17_1_2_FD_132978 | JGI IMG/M metagenome (GOLD analysis project Ga0187875, IMG submission 132978) | Peatland microbial communities from SPRUCE experiment site at the Marcell Experimental Forest, Minnesota, USA - June2016WEW_17_10 | ecosystem: Environmental > Terrestrial > Soil >... | reverse complement strand
TCGTTACACGTGGGTGCAGGCACACTCATTGCGGCCCGCGCCAGAGCCGCTCGTTGAACCAAGCATCATAACAGAATGGGTGCGGGAGAAATGGGCCTGTTTATGTGGTCGAAGTCTCTCGCGTGCGCTGGAGGCGGACCTGGAAGGCTAATTGGCGGGGACTTGCGCGGTCATTTTTTCGGCTTCCGCGAGACGCGACCGCGCGTCGGCTGCATCATCGGCATTGGGCGTCAGTTGAAGGTAGGCGCGAAGATGTTCGACAGCCGCGCTGTAGTCTTTCCGTCCGGCCAGGATCACTCCCGTCATGCGTTCAATCTCCGGAAAGGCGTGCCGCGAATCGAGCGCTTGCGCCCGCTCGATGTTCCGCTCGGCTGTCTCCGGTTTGTGCAGATTGTAATTGGCCACGGCGGCGTACAGGAACAGTTGCGGATAATCGACCGGATCCAGTTCCAGCGCTTTGGCGCTGAGGTCGGCTAGTTCCTGCCACTTTCGGTCCCACAACGCCACGGTGGCCAACTGAAGGTATGGATCGACCTGCTTGGGGTCGGCGTGGAGCGCCCGCTCGAACGAGGCGCGGCCGGAATCGAGACCCCCGCTGGCCACCTCCAGCTTGCCGAGTTCGCACCACGCGGCGGCAAATTCCGGGTAGACCGCGACCGCTTTCTCGAGGCGCTGCTTGGCCCGATCGGTCTTTCCGGCCGTGGCTTCCTGCTGCGCGCGCTCGAAGAGTTTGCGAGCTGCTTTGGGGACCGCCAGCGATTGGGCGGTAACCACGGCGCCGTCACCTTGCGCCCCGTTGGGCCGGATAAGGATCACTCCGAGATCCGGGTTGTCCATCAAATGTAGTTGCTTGATCGGCAAGCTCGACGAATGGTAGCCGGCCAACACGGCCCGCAACTCGCAATCGAGCAGCCTTTTGTCGGTAGTGAGGGAGGCGCCGGCCTCATCGCCGAGGGAAGGCAAAACCTGAACTGGCGCGGTAACCGAAGGCGAAAGCCGATCCTGCTCGCTGGCATCCTGGGAGACCGTTGCGGTGGAACCGAAATGGATTCCGAAATAGCCCTGGGCGTCGGTGAAGCCTTCGGAATGGGCAATCGAATTGCAAACGCGCAAGACCTGGGCCGGATGCGGCGGCGGCGATCCATTCTCCAGCAGCACGCGGCCCGTGAGCAGGACCGGTGCATGGGTCAGAGCGGTAGGAACGAGCGCAGCACCGGCGGCGGCAGCGGCCATCGCCTCGGAAGAATTGGCGCCGCTTGGCAGTCCCTGACTCCGCGCCGGCCCGAGCGGCGACAGCGCCGCAACGAGCAACACCAGCGTCCGCGTTCTTTCGAAGCGGGTCACCCGGCACTTCCCTCCTGGATCGCTGACGATATTATGTCACGAATGGAGGCCGCTGGATATGGCCAAGTGAGGCCGGTCCCCGACCTGCCATCGCCCTATTTACATTCATCAACTAACCCGCCAACTCTCCCGCGCACCCTGGATCATCGCGCCCGCACCAGCGTAAGGGTGCGGTTGAAAACCTGCTGAAACGTGCCGGCGGCGCGCTCGGCGCCCCACTGTTCCAGGTCGATGTCGCCGGTCGAATGAACCAGCAGCGTCACCTCGCCGTTCTGCACGCGGCAGGTCAGGCTCTCGATGCGCCGCTCCGGCCCGCGCACCATGTTGTCGGCCAGCCGCAGCAGCGGGATCAAAACCGTCAATGCGCGCTTTTCCTCCGGCGCCAGGGATTGAAAGGCGGTGTGTACCGGGTTCGGCAGCGCTTTTCGGTGATACCGGCACAGCGCTGCCACCAGCACGCGCTCGCGCTCGGTGAAGCCCGGCATGTCCGAGTTCGCCACCACATAATACGAGTGCTTGTGATGGCTGGAACTGGAGATGTAGTGGCCGACGTCCAGCAGGTGGGCGGCGGCTTCGAGCAGTTTGCCCGCCGCCGGCGGCAGGCGATGCAGCGGGTGCAGCGCCGTGAACAACAGGCCGGCGATGTGCGCCACGCTCCGCGCGTGTTCCACCGGTACCCCGTAGCGGCGGCCCATATCCTCCACCTCCCGGCGCTGCTCGCGGGTGAGGCGGGATAGCTCCGCGCCCACATTGCGCGCCGCAAGGTCCGCAATCACGCCATCGCGGACCCCCGCGCGCGAGTAGTATATGGCCGGCAAGTGGAACCGCTCCAGGAACGTCAGCAGCACCGCCATGCCGGGCACGATGATTTCGGCGCGGCGCGGCCCGATGCCGGTGACTTTGCGGCGGCCCGCCAGGCTCAACCCGGCCAGCTTCCAAAAGAGCTTGCGGACCTGCGCCGTGGAAATGCGCAAGCGGTCGATTTCGTCGCGCCGCGACCGCGGCAGCCGCGCCACCGCCGCGGCCACCGCCGATGCCGTGGCCGATGTGCCGATCGCGCGCTCCCACTTGGCCGGTCCCAGCCGCCGCACCACGCTCGATAGCTTGTCCTCGATGAACTCCTGCATCTGGTGCAGTTGGCGCGGCGATGGCGGATCGTCCTTGAGGAAGATCTCGCGCAGCCGCACGGCCCCCAGCGGTTTCGAAAACCCCGTGTGCAGGCCGTTGTCCTGGCTGGCAACGATTTCCGCGCTGCCGCCACCGATGTCGCAGATCAGCACCCTCCGCTCGCCCTGCGGCCAGACGCTCTCCACGCCCAGGTGAATCAGCCGCGCCTCCTCGCGGCCGGAGATGATTTCCACGTGCGTCCCGGCCGCCTCCGAAGCCCGTTCCAGAAATTCGCGCTGGTTTCGCGTGTCGCGGATGGCGCTGGTGGCTACCGCCCGCACTCCCACCACCGCCAGCTTGCGGTAGAGCGCGGCCATCCGCACCAGCACCGCGCAGGTCGCCTTGATCGCTTCCTCGCTTACCGCGCCGTTGCGAAACACGCTTTCGCCCAAACGCGTCACTTCGCGGTCGGAGGCCAACACACGGGTTGGCTGCCCGCCGGCAACCTCGGCCGCTTCCATGCGGATGGAGTTGCTGCCGATGTCGATGGCTGCGTAGCGGGGCACTTATCTTCAATCTAATCGACAGCGGCCTCGGGTAGGGCATGCTTTAGCTTGCCCGTTTGTTTTTTTTCGCGTAACAAAAACGTAACACACCCGGAAAGTGGGGCAGGTCCCCGACCACACCTGTCCAAGACGATTTCGTAAGACTTGACGGAAATCCTGCTAGGTTCAGATCTGGGTTTGCCTAGAACCGATCTCAACCGAGAGGATTTCCGCCATGAATCGAGTATGCAGCATTTTTGCGCAGGTGTTGCGCCTCCTGCCCCGAATCGAGTTCGAGCAGGCGGTCCAGAAGCACCGGACCGAGAAGCACGCCAAGGGGTTCAGTTGCTGGACGCAACTGATCGCCATGCTGTTTTGCCAGCTGGGACAGGCCAGATCGCTGCGGAAGATCGTGGGAGGTCTGGCCAGTTCGGAAGGCAAGCTGAAACACTTGGGAGTGGCGCGACCACCGAAACGTTCCACCTTGGCCTACGCCAATGAACACCGGAGCTGGGAACTGTATCAGACGGTTTTCGAACAGGTGCTGACAAAGTGCCGTGGGGCCATGGGCGGGCGCACGAAATTCCGCTTCCACAACAAGCTGGTGAGCCTGGACGCGACGTCCATCGACTTGTGCGCCAGCCTGTTTGACTGGGCGAAATACAAGCGCACCAAGGGGGCCGTGAAACTGCATCTGATGCTGGACCACGAGGGCTACTTGCCGTGCTTCGCCGTGATGACCGACGGCAAGGTCCATGAGATCCAAATTGCGCGCCAGCTGACCTTGCAACCGGGCACGATTCTGGTGGTGGACCGAGCCTACGTCGATTACCTGTGGATGCATCGATTGACGGAGACGGGCGTGTTCTTCGTGACGCGCATGCGAGCGGACATCCGATACAAGGTGACCCGGAAAAGGCAGACGCCGCGGCGGGGTGCGGTGTTGCGCGATGAGGAGATCCTCATCCGTAGCATCACCCACGGCGTGGAGCTGAGGCTGAGGCGGATCGTGATCTGGAACGAGGAGAAGCAGGAAAAGCTGGTGTTTCTGAGCAATCACATGAGTTTTGCGGCGAGCACGATTGCGGCGATCTACCGGGACCGCTGGCAGATCGAGAGCTTTTTCAAGTCGATGAAGCAGTTGCTGCGGGTGAAGACGTTTGTGGGCACCAGCGCCAATGCCCTGAAAATCCAGATGTGGACCGCGCTGATCGCCATGCTGATCCTGAAATTCCTGCAATGGCGTGCCAGGTTTGGCTGGTCCTTGTCCAATCTGGTGGCCCTGTTGCGTTACCAGTTATTCGTGTATCGCGATTTGTACGAATGGCTGGATGATCCCTTCCAGCCTCCACCTGCACTGGCTCCGCTGGAGGAACAACTGGTGCTGACGTTTTGAGATTTGGGACAGCAGGCAACGCAATGCAGGGCGAAGCAATTCCAGAATCGCGACGGAGAGCGCGACCCACCCAAACGATTTAGACAGCACAATCCAGGAACGCGAGTAACACTTGCCGGTTTCGCCCTCCAACCTCCTCAGGCGAACACCGCAGCCGGCATAGCTATCCCCAACGTTTACAGCGGCCGAATCGGGCCCCTAAGGATATCTTGGACAGGTGTGGTCCCCGACCTGCCGAGTAATTGGCCCGAGCAGGCCGGGGGCCTGCTCCACGGCGCGCCACAGGGGATAATGGAACCGGAGGCACGAAGCCTGTGGCAACCATGACGTCGCCAATTTCCATTTCGCTCCAAAACGAGAAGAACCCCTGGATCGCCGCCGCGGCGCGGTTCGACGAGGCCGCCCTGCGGTTGAAGCTGGACGAGGGCATCTGCAAGGTGCTGCGCGCGCCGAACAAGGAAATCACCGTCAACATTCCGGTGCAACTGGACGATGGACGGATCGAGGTGTTCACGGGCTACCGGGTGCAGCACTCGCTGGCACGCGGGCCGGGCAAGGGCGGAATCCGCTTCGCGCCGGACGTAACGCTGGACGAAGTGCGGGCGCTGGCATCGTGGATGACCTGGAAATGCGCGGTGGTCAACATTCCGTTCGGCGGCGCCAAGGGCGGCGTGATCTGCGATCCGCACCTGCTGTCGGACATGGAACTGGAGAAGCTGACGCGGCGTTACACGGCGGAGATCATCGATTTTCTAGGGCCCGAGCGCGACGTGCCGGCGCCGGACGTCAACACCAACGAGCAGGTGATGGCGTGGATCATGGACACCTACTCGATGCACGCGCGGCACACCACGACGGCGGTGGTGACGGGCAAGCCGGCTTCGTTGGGCGGCTCGCGCGGCCGGCCGGAAGCCACCGGACGGGGCTGCATGATCGTCACCCTGCAGGCGCTGAAGCGGATGGGCCTGGCGCCGTCGGACTGCCGGGTGGTGATCCAGGGATTCGGCAACGTGGGCGGCATGGCGGCGCGGCTGATGGCGGCGATGGGCTTCAAGATCGTTTGCATCATCGAATACGATGGCGCGGTTTACAATCCGCGGGGCCTCGATATCGCGGCGTTGCAGAAGCACCGCAAAGAAACGGGGTCCGTCGCCGGATTCGGCGGTGGCGAAGCGATCGACAAGACCGAGGCCATGTTCCTGGAGTGCGACGTGCTTCTGCCGGGGGCGACGGAGAACGTGATTACGTCGCTGAACGCGGACCGCATCCGCTGCAAGATTCTGTGCGAAGGCGCCAACGGCCCGACCACGCCTCTGGCGGATGAAGTACTTTTCGACAAGAAGGTTTTCGTGATTCCCGACATTCTGGCCAATGCCGGCGGGGTGACGGTCTCGTATTTCGAATGGGTGCAGGACCGGCAGGGCTTCTTCTGGAACGAGCAACTGGTGAACACGCGCCTCGAAGAGATCATGGTGGAGAGCTTCGACGCGGTGGTGGAGTTCGCGGAAAAGCACCAGGTGAATAACCGGACCGCGGCATACATGCTGGCGCTCGACCGGGTGGCCGCGGCGATCAAGCTGCGAGGGATTTACGCGTGAGAGAACATTGGCCACGGATAAACACAGATGAACACAGATAGAAAAACGAAAGTCTTATCTGTGTTTATCTGTGTTCATCTGTGGCTCGGAATGAAATGTTTCAGCTCCGGTAGGTGCGATGCCGGCTGACGCTTCGACGCCGCTGATGCGGCAGTACAACAGCATCAAGCAGCAGGTGCCGCACGCCCTTTTGATGTTCCGGCTGGGCGATTTCTACGAGCTGTTCTTCGAGGACGCGGTGATCGCCGCGCGCGACCTGGAGATCACGCTCACCTCTCGCAACAAGGAAAAAGGCGCGGCGATTCCGATGTGCGGCGTGCCGTACCACGCAGCGGAAGCCTACATCGCGCGGCTGATCCAGAAGGGGCACCGGGTGGCCATCTGCGACCAAATGGAAGACCCGAAGCTGGCCAAGACGCTGGTGAGGCGCGAGCTGACGCGGGTGGTAACGCCGGGCACGGCGATGGACGCGAGCCTGTTGCGGTCGCACGAAAACAATTACCTGGCGGCGGTGGCGCCGGCCGGGGCTCGGGTGGGCGTGGCGCACGTGGACGTTTCCACCGGCGAGTTTCGGGTGACCGAGATGGACGCGGCGGAAGTGGCGGGGGCGCTGGAGCAACTGGCGGCCAAAGAGGTGCTGTTCCCCGGCGACCTGGCGCCGGCGGCGGCCGCGGACCGCGCGCCGCGCTTCGTGCGGACCGAGGTCGAGGAATGGGTATTCACCGCGGATTACGCGGGCCGCACGCTGCGGGATCACTTCGGGCTGCTGACGCTGGACGGCTGCGGACTGGGTGGCAGGCCGGCGGCGGTGGGAGCGGCGGGCGCCATTCTGCATTACCTGCGCGAAACGCAGCGGGCGGCGCTCGATCACCTGGACAGGCCCACCTGGTATAACCGCGCCGATTCGATGGTGCTGGACGCGGTGACGGTGCGCAACCTGGAATTGACCGAGCCGGTGTTCGCGGCGGATGTCGAAGCCGCGGGCAGCGCCTCGCAGACGACCGTGCTGGCGGTGCTCGATCAGACGCGGACCGGGATGGGCGGGCGGCTGTTGCGGCAGCGGCTGTTGCGGCCGTCGATGGACGCCGTCGAAATCGAAGAGCGGTTGGGCGCAGTGGGCGAGTTGCTGGAACAGACGATCGCTCGCGCGGAGCTGCGCGAGCAACTGGGCGGCGTTCTCGACATGGAACGGCTGCTGGCCAAAGTGACGCTGGGGACGGCCGGGCCGCGGGAGATGCTGGCGCTCGGCCGTTCGATCGAAAAGATTCCCCCGCTGCGGCGGCTGATCGCAACGCGACAGAGCACGCGGCTGCGCGCGATTCACGATGGCGCGGACGAGCTCGCGGACGTGGCGAAACTGGTGCTCGAAGCGATCGCCGACGAGCCGCCGCTCAACGTGGCCGATGGCGGGACCATCCGCGCCGGCTTCCACGCGGAGCTCGACGAGCTGCGCGATCTGAAGCAGAATGGCCAGCGGTACATCGCGCAGATCGAGACCCGCGAGCGGCAGCGCACCGGCATCGGGTCGCTCAAGGTGCGGTTCAACAACGTGTTCGGATACTACATCGAAATCACGCGCGCCAACCAGCACCTGGCGCCGGCGGACTACGAGCGCAAGCAGACACTGGCCAACGCCGAGCGATTCACCACGCCGGAGCTGAAGGAATACGAACACAAGGTGCTGGACGCGGAGGAGAAGATCCTGAGCCTGGAGAAGGATCTTTTCGCCGATGTGCGGCGGCGCGCGGGTGCGGAGGCGCAACGCATACGGGCAACCGCGTCGGCGGTAGCGGAGCTGGACGTGACGGCGGCGCTGGCGCAAGTGGCGGCGGAGAACCGGTATCATCGCCCGAAGTTTTCCGGTACCGGCGAGATGCGCATTCTGGCCGGCCGGCATCCGGTGATCGAGCGGCTGAGCGGCGAAGAAGCGGGCCGTTTCATCCCCAACGATCTGTATTTGAACAACGGGTCGAACCTGATCGCTATCATTACCGGCCCCAACATGGGCGGCAAATCGACATACCTGCGGCAGGCGGCGCTGATCTCGATTCTGGCGCAGATGGGCGGCTACGTTCCGGCTGAGGAAGCGGAGCTGCCGCTGATCGACCGCATCTTCACGCGCATCGGCGCGTCGGACAACCTGGCGCGGGGCCGCTCGACGTTCATGGTGGAGATGACGGAGACGGCGGTAATCCTGAACACGGCGACGGCGCGGAGCTTCATCGTGCTGGACGAAATAGGGCGCGGCACGGCGACTTACGACGGCCTGGCGCTGGCGTGGGCGGTGGTGGAACACATCCACGCGCGAACGCGGGCCAAGACGCTGTTCGCGACGCACTATCACGAACTGACCGAGCTGGCCGAGCAACTGGAGGGTGTGAGCAACCTGCGCGTGACGGTGAAAGAAGCGGGCGATCGCATCATCTTTTTGCGCAAAGTGGAGCCGGGCAAGGCCGACCGCAGCTACGGGATTGAAGTGGCGCGGCTGGCGGGGTTGCCGCTCGAGGTGATCGAGCGTGCGCGCGAGGTGCTGAAGCTGCACGAGCGTACCGAACACGCGGTGAGCGAGGAACTGGTGAAAACGGAAGAGACGGGACCGGTGCAGATCCGACTGTTCGAGCCGGTGGGATACGGGATTGCCGAGCGCGTCCGCGGGCTCGATTTGGACCGCTTGCGGCCGATCGAGGCGCTGGAACTGCTGGCGGAATTGCAGAAGGAGTTGATGTAGGGGCCGGGCATGCCCGGCCCGCGGTGCGAAGGGGTGAATTGGCGCAACCGCTCCCTTACGGTAGCGGCTCCGATACGGAGGTGCGAGGCGCGACGGGCCGGGCATGCCCGGCCCCTACAGGCGGAGGATAAGTGCGCAACGGAGCCGCGACCGTTAGGGAGCGGTCGTCGGCAACCGTGAGCCGAAAGCCAAATGCGAATTGCGGGCATCATGAGCGGGACGTCGCTGGACGGAATCGACGTTGCGATTGTGGAAGTGGGCGGGCGCGAGCGCGTGATCGGGTTCCAATCGGCGGCCTATCCGGCGGCGGTGCGGAAGGAACTGCTGGCGGTATCGAACGCGGTGACCGAAACCAGCGCGATTTCGCGGCTTCATTTCGAACTTGGCGAATTGTATGCGCGCGCGGTGAACCGCGCCATGCGCCGCTTCGGGAGGGTGGAACTGATCGGATGTCACGGGCAGACGATTTTTCATGAGGGCCGGCGCAGCACGTTGCAGATCGGCGAACCGGCGGTGATCGCGGAGCGCACCGGCGTGCGGGTTGTGGCGAACTTCCGCGCGCGCGATATCGCGGCCGGAGGCGAAGGCGCGCCGCTGGTTCCCTACGTCGATTACCTGCTTTTCCGGCATTCGAAACGGATGCGCACGGCGCTCAACATCGGCGGCATCGCCAATATCACCGTGATTCCGGCGGGCGCGCAGCCGCACGACGTGGTGGCTTTCGATACGGGGCCCGGCAACATGGTGATCGACGCGCTGGTGCGGGAGCACACGCGTGGCAAGCGGAATTTCGACCGCGGTGGCAGGCTGGCTGCATCCGGGCACATCGATCGGGGGCTGCTCGACGAGCTATTGAGCGACGCGTATTATCGCCGCAATCCGCCCAAGAGCACGGGGCGCGAGCAGTACGGCGCGGAATTCGTGGAGCGGATGAAGCGATCGAGGTTGCCGATGCCCGACTTGATCGCCACCGCGACAGCGCTGACCGCGGCCACCATCGCAATCGGCGTGCGAAGGGGCGGCGCGGCGAACGGTGAGTTGATCGTTTCCGGCGGGGGAGCGCACAACCCGCGCATCATGGCGCACCTGGCCGGCTTCCTGCCGGAGGCTTCGGTGGCCACGACGGCGGACTACGGGATCGACATTGACGCGAAAGAAGCGGTGGCGTTCGCTATTCTCGCGCACCAGACGTGGCAGGGCAGGCCCGGCAATCTTCCCTCGGCCACGGGAGCGCGGCGACGGGTCGTGCTGGGAAGCATCACTGCCGGCGGGACGACTGCGGTTGGCAGGCGGAAGCGTCTGCCCCACGATTCATAGCTACGGACGCAGGCCGGGGGCCTGCGCCACTAGCGATACACGGGCTGGGCTTCCTGTTGAACGGCCGGCTGCATGGCGACAACCGGCGGCGCCATAATTTGCGTGGCGATCGGATGCCCCACGCGCATGGTCCTCCAGTCGTACGCGAACTCCTTGCCGCAATCGAGACAAACCACGTAAGTACCCAGTTGCGTGGCGCTCTTCGTCGTGATGACACCGTTCCTCCGTCCAGGCGTCATGGGGAAAGTTGTGCGCGAGTGAGCGCATCCAAACAGCGTGTTAACCAAAGAGTGAAGCATGTCGAGCCCTCCTGTCATTAGATTAGACACACCAGCATAGGAGAACGTTGCAGATTGGCGATTAAAGATACTAAATAACGGCTCCAGTACGGCTGGTGCAGGGCGCCCAGGTGAATGCGATGTTACAAGCGGGAAGCGATGGACTCGGCGATCTGGCGGCCGTGAAACCGGCCATTTTCAATGAAGATCTCGTTGGTGTGCATGCCGGCGACGATCACACCCGCGAGGTAAATGCCGGGGCGCTCGCTTTCGAGCGTGGCAGGATCGGTGCGCGGTTTCTGTGTGGCGGAATCCAACGTAATTCCGGTTGCAGATAGAAAATCCAGATCCGGACGATAGCCGATCATGGCAAAAACAAAATCGTTTCTTAATGTTTTTTCCCCGTCGGGGGTCGCGACGCGAATGGAACGGGCGAGAATCTCCACAACACGCGAATGGAAGTGAGCCCGGATCTCGCCGCTTTTGATGCGGTTTTCCAGATTTGGTCTGATCCAGTACTTAACGTGACTCGATATCGCCGCTTCGCGATGAATCAGGGTGACGCGCGCGCCGGTCCAATTCAACTCCAGCGCGGCGATGGCCGCCGAATTCTGGCCGCCAATCACGGCCACATCGTGGTTGTAATAAGGGTGCGGCTCCTTGTAATAATG
>Ga0187875_10003554_pt1 | contig 10986 bp, 10 predicted proteins | sample June2016WEW_17_1_2_FD_132978 | JGI IMG/M metagenome (GOLD analysis project Ga0187875, IMG submission 132978) | Peatland microbial communities from SPRUCE experiment site at the Marcell Experimental Forest, Minnesota, USA - June2016WEW_17_10 | ecosystem: Environmental > Terrestrial > Soil >... | reverse complement strand
TCGCCGCGATTCGCGCTGCCGCGAATAATCACGATTACGTTATCCAGATGGTCGAGCGCGGTCAGGTACCCTTCCAGAATGTGCTCGCGATCGCGCGCCTTCGCCAGCAAATACGATGTCCGCCGCCGCACTACATCGACGCGATGGTCGATGAAGTGCTTGATCGCCTGGATCAGCCCCATTTCCTTCGGCTGGCTGTTGACCACGGCCAGCAGAATCATGCTGAAGCCTTCCTGCATCGACGTGTGCTTGAAGAGCTGATTGAGCACGATCTGCGGTTCGGCTCCGCGCTTGAGTTCGATCACGATGCGCATGCCATCGCGATCGCTTTCATCGCGAATATCCGAAATGTCGTCAATCGTCTTGTCGTTCACCAGATCGGCGATGCGCTCAATCAGCCGCGCCTTATTCACCTGATACGGAATCTCGGTGACGATGATCGCTTGCTTGTCTTTGGTGACGTTTTCGATCGCCGCCCGCGCGCGCATCATAAAACGTCCGCGCCCCGTCCGGTACGCCTCAAAAATTCCGGCGCGCCCGTGAATAATTCCAGCCGTCGGAAAATCCGGCCCCTGCACAAATTTCAGAATTTCCGGTAACTGCGCGCCAGGATTATTCACCAGCGTGATCGTGGCATCGACAATCTCCGTCAAATTGTGCGGCGGAATTTTCGTCGCCATGCCAACCGCAATTCCATCCGACCCGTTCACCAGCAAGTTCGGGTACCGGGCCGGCAGCACCGCCGGCTGTGTCTCCGTGCCGTCGTAGTTCGGATAAAAATCGACCGCTTCTTTATCCAAATCTTCCAGCAGCGCCGTCGAAACCCGCGTCAGCCGCGCTTCCGTGTAACGATCCGCCGCCGGCGGATCGCCATCCACCGACCCAAAATTCCCCTGCCCATCCACCAGCGGAGCCCGCATCGCAAACGGCTGCGCCAGTCGCACCAACGCGTCATACACCGCCAGGTTTCCATGCGGATGGTATTTGCCCATCACTTCGCCGACGATACGAGCGCACTTGCGCGTCGCCCGCCCCGGAGCCAGCCCCATCTGCTGCATCGTGTACAGAATCCGCCGATGCACCGGCTTCAGCCCGTCGCGCACGTCCGGCAGCGCGCGGCCGATAATCACCGACAGCGAATAGTCGAGATACGACCGCTTCATCTCCTCTTCAATGTTGACGGGCTGCATGTTGGGCGCGCCCGGCCCCGTAGGCCCGTCGCCGCCAGGAGGAGGAGTTAAAGGAAGTTCAGGATTCTGCGGATCGTCAGCCATGAATTCAGTTCTCAGCTTTCAGTTGTCAGCTCTCGGTAAAAGCTAGCGTAAAAAGGTTGTGTGGGGACGGGCGTCTCGCCCGTCCCAGCGGAGCGAAGCTCCGCCCGCTCTGCCTCGTCACAAATCTAGCTAAGTGCTTGCATCTACAGGCATTACATGACCGGATTTACACAAGAATTATATCACGTTCAGGCCCGCGCCAGGAGCGCTGCCCATTGCCTTTTCAGGCTCTTCTTCACGCTCGGCGCAGCGTCAGCAGAGTAATCTCCGGAGGCACGCCGATCCGCACCGGAAAGCCAAACGTCCCCAGCCCTCGATTCACGTAAAGCGCAGCCTTCGGCAGACTCTTGCTCGAGAATGCGCCCCCGTTCATCGGCAGCCGATAAAGCCCCGCCACAAACGGAGAAATCAGCCGCGCCGGACTGACGCTGCGATCCACAATCTCAACTCTGATCTGCCCGCCATGCGTATGTCCCGCCAGACTCAGCTCGATCCCCAACTCCGCCGCCCGCCGAAAGGAATTCGGATTATGCGAAAGCAAAAGATTCGGCATGTCGCGCCGAATCAAATGTTCAATCTCCGTCAGCATCGGTCCGGGATGCTCGCCCTCGTTGCGAGTCATGCGGTCCCGCTGATAGTCGACGCCCAGCAAATTAAATCGCCCGCCGTTATGCTCCAGCACCACCGCCGCCGCGCGCAGCAACCGCATCCCATGCGCGCGAAACAGCCGTTCCGCTTCATCTTCCACGCCCGCATAAATTTCGTGGTTCCCATTGCATCCCCAAACCCCCAGCGGAGCCCGCAGCCGGCTCAACTCGCCAATGCAAACCTCCAGCGGATCGCCCTCGCTCGAAACAAAGTCTCCCGTAACAAACGAAATGTCCGGCGACAAAGCATTCGCCATATCCACCGCCCGCGCAATCTCCCGCGGCGGCATGTAGTCGCCAATATGTATGTCGCTCAGCTGAGCAATCCTCAGTCCGTCCAGTTCCGGAGGAAGATTCGCCACCGCCACATCGATGCGCTCAATCTTGTAATTCAAACGCCCGGCGGCAAACCCATAGGTAGCGGCAAGAAAGGGAAAGCCTCCGGCAACAACGGCCGCATATTGAAAAAATGTGCGGCGCGACGCGCTGACCCCACCCGCAACCGCTCCAGGATGACGCAGCAGCCGCGCCGCAACATTCGTGACCCACTCAATCGCTTCCACCGATTCGACCGCGAGGAATCCAAAGAACGAAGCCACCAGCCACAGACGGGCAAAAGTAGTGAACGACTTACCAACACTGACGCCGCCCAAGCTCAGTCTGTCGAGGATCCGCGAAACCCCATGCCCCAGCATCGGATCAAGCAGCATAGCCAGCAGCGCCGCCGCCAGCGCAATCAGCCCCGCATGAAGTCCGAAGCGCCAGTTGGCATTCGAGAGCGCTGTAATCCAGTTCCACGCCCGCAAAAACCAAAACCGCTGGACGGCGTACATCGCCAAAAGAAACAACGCAAAGAAAAGAACTCGGCTAAGAATCAGGGCAATTCTCCCTAAAAAGGTCTTCGGGTTAGATGCTTGGCGGGGCGCGGAAGGCTCGTCCGATGCGGGGTACGAGTCGCGAAAGCGAAAAGTCCGAGAATCCAGTCCAGGAGGGGCGAACCACCTTAGCCCAGCGCTTCAGCGCTGGGAAACTAGCTCTCAGCGCAGCAGCTTAACCCGCTCCCGCACATTCTGCAAAGCGCGTTTCACGTGCCGAGGAGCAGTCCCTCCCGGAACATCGTGCAGCGCCAGCACCTCGGTGAGCCCAAGGCAGGAGTGGAAACCCGCATCAAAGCCCGCATGAATCGCCTGCAAATCGGCCAGCGGAAGTTTTTGCAAATCGCATCCGCGCTCGACGGCCAAAGCAACCGCCTTGCCGACCGCTTCATGCGCCAGCCGCGAAGCCACTCCCCGTTCGACCAGATATGCGGCAGCAGCCCAGGCGTTCATGAAGCCCAATTGCGCCGCCTGATTCATCTTCGCGTCGTCGAATTCGACGGTGTTCATGAATCCGGTCACCAGCGGCAACATGCCGATGATCGCATCGGTGGCGTCAAACAACGGCTCCTGCGTCTCCTGCAAGTCTTTGTTGTAGGCGAGCGGCAAGCCCTTCACCAACGCTCGCAGCGTAGTGGAGCATCCCAACACGCGCGCCGCCTTGCCGCGCACCAGTTCCAGCAAGTCGGGATTTTTTTTCTGCGGCATGGCGCTGCTGCCAGTGGAATATGCTTCGGGCAACTCGACAAATCCATAAGCGGACGTGGAGAACAAGATCATCTCCTCCGCCCAGCGGCTAAGGTGAAGCGCGAGCATCGACAGCGCGTCGACGAACTCGATGGCGAAGTCACGGTCGCTGGTCGCGTCCATACTGTTTGCAGTCGGAGCATCGAAGCCCAACTCCGCCGCGATCGCCTGGCGATTGATGGTGAGCGTCGCTCCCGACACCGCGCCCGATCCCAGCGGACAAAGGTTTGCACGCTTGCGGCAGTCAGCAAACCGCGCGGCATCGCGGAGGAACATTTCGACGTAGGCAAGCAGCCAGTGCGCAACCAGCACAGGCTCCGCCGGTTGCAAATGCGTGTATGCGGGCATGGCGTTGCTGCCCGCCGCTTCGGCGCGAATGAGGATCGCCTCAACCCAATCGGCGATCAGGTTTTGCAGGGTGTCGATGCTGTGGCGCACAAAGAGCCGAAGGTCGGTCGCGATCTGTTCGTTGCGGCTGCGTCCGGCATGGAGCTTGTAGCCCGTCTCGCCAATCAGCGAGGCGAGTTGCTTCTCCACGAAGTGGTGAACGTCTTCCGCATCCGGATCGTTGAGAAATTCGGGCGAAGACTCGCCGCGGCGGCCAATTTCCGCGAGCGCTTTGACAATCTCAGCAAGCTCTTCGGAGGAAAGCACTCCAGCGTGGGCAAGCGCGTTCGCATGCGCCCGGCTGGCGGCAAGTTCAAACGGCAGCAGCCTTTGGTCGTAGGAAAACGACCGCTGCCATTTTTCAAATTCGGGGTCAAGCGGCTGCCGGAAGCGGCCAGACCACATCTTCATCGCGGAGCCTCTACCTTGTTTTGAGCATGAAGGCCTTGCGTTTGGGCGCGGCAACGAGAAGGCAATCCCAGAATGCGAATGAAGCCTTCCGCATCCTTCTGATCATAGCTTGCGCCCATGGTGAACGAGGAAAGATCGGTGCGATACAGCGAGTAATCCGATTTGCGGCTAACGATGCTGACATTGCCTTTATAGAGCGACAGCGCAACCGACCCGGTCAGATTCCGCTGCGTGGTGTCGACGAAGGCATCGATCGCTTCGCGCAGCGGCGTAAACCATAGGCCGAAGTAAACGAGCTCCGCGTACTTAAGCGCGACGTGTTGCTTGAAGTGCAGCAGATCGCGATCGAGGCAGAGCGCCTCGAGTTCGCCATGAGCCGCCACCAACAGCGTGCCCCCAGGAGTCTCATAGCACCCGCGCGACTTGATGCCGACAAAACGGTTTTCGACCAGGTCGATGCGACCCACCGCGTTGCGTCCGCCGATTTCGTTCAGCAGTTCAACCAGCGATACAGGATCGAGAGTCTGGCCTCCGACCGAAACAGGCACGCCTTTTTCGAATCCGATTTCAACGCGCTCTTCTTTGTCGGGAGCTTCTTGCGGCGACTTCGTCATCTGCCACGTGCTGGCAAACGGGGCGGTGCCCGCGTCTTCGAGTTCTCCACCCTCGTGGCTGAGGTGCCAGAGATTGCGATCGCGGCTGTGGATCTTCTCTCGGCTCGCGCTCACCGAGATCCCACGCTTCTCCGCATAATCAAGACAGTCCTCGCGCGACTTCAAATCCCATTCGCGCCACGGAGCCACTACCTTCAGCTCCGGAGCCAGCGCCTGATACGCCATCTCGAAGCGCACCTGGTCGTTCCCCTTGCCGGTACAGCCATGGCTGACGGCCGTAGCGCCTTCGCGCAGCGCAACTTCCACTTGATGTTTCGCGATCACGGGCCGCGCCAGCGCAGTGCCGAGCAGATACTTGTTCTCATACACCGCGCCCGCCTTCAGCGCGGGCCAAACGTAGCCGGTCAGGAACTCTTCCCGCAGATCTTCGACCACTACTTTGCTGGCTCCGGTCTTGTACGCCTTGCTGACGACGGCTTCGACGTCGTCTCCCTGCCCCACGTCGGCGACCATGGCGATCACTTCGTAGGCATAGTTTTCCTTCAGCCACGGAATGATGATCGAAGTGTCAAGCCCGCCAGAGTAGGCGAGAACGATCTTCTCTTTTCTCGCCGCGTCTTGTTTAGGCATGCGTACTCCTTGCCCGGAAGCGGCCCACGCCGCCGCCCAATATCCATACGAGTATAGCTTTCTGAATGTGCAAACGGTTTTCCGCCTGGTCGAAAACAACCGAGTTCACTGAGTCGATGACCTGGTCGGTCACCTCGCAGCCTCGGTGCGCGGGCAGACAATGCATGAATCGCGCATGCGGTTTGGCGAGTTGCATGAGCGCGGCGTTCACCTGAAAAGGGGCGAAGACTGCGGCTCGCTCCTCAGCTTCATGCTCTTGCCCCATGCTAGCCCAGGCGTCGGTGTAGACGGCGTCCGCTCCGGCAACGGCTTTGTGCGGGTCGGTCAGGATGCGGAGCTGGGCCTTGGTCTGTTCTGCGATGGCTTTGGCCATGGTGACGATGACGGGATTGAGTCCATAACGCTCGGGCGTGGCAATCGAAACCTTCGCGCCCACGGAAGCACCGGCCAGAAGAAGCGAATGCGCCATGTTGTTGCCATCGCCGACATAAGCGAAATGCAGCTTCTGGAGATCGCCGAACTGCTCTTGCAGAGTGAAGAAGTCGGCCAGCGCCTGGCAGGGATGTTCGAGCTCGCTTAAAGCGTTAATGACCGGAACGCTGGCATATGTTGCCATCTCTTCGACGGTGGCGTGGCTGAATGTGCGCAGCACGATGATGTCGATCCAGCGCTCGAGATTGTGGGCGATATCGTAGAGAGACTCGCGGGCATTGAGACGGCTGCCCGTCTGGTCGACGAAGAAGGCGCTGCCGCCCAGGCTATCCATACCGGCTTCGAAGGTGAGGCGGGTACGCAGCGAGGGCTTCTCGAAGAACATCACCATCTGTTTGCCAGCGAGAACACCGCGGAAATCCGCGGGCCGCTGCTTGAGCATAGACGTGAGGTTGAAAAGCTGGAAGATCTCTGCGGGGTCCAGATCGTGAATCGAAACCAGATCGCGCGGCGCGGCCGTTTCCGGCAGCAGGCTCGGCGGTGTCGTCTTTTTTGGTTCCCTCACAGTCATGGGCTCGGCTCTCATATGCATTTCATCACTCCATTCTTGGGAAATAGGAACGCGACTGCCTCGGTTGGTGCGGGCACGCCGCTACGACAGCTCGCGGATGCGTCGTGCGAGCGCCTGCGCTCTCTTTTTGCCGGTGGTAATCACCAGCACGGTATCGTCGCCGGCGAGTGTGCCGACCACCTCGGGCCAGCGCGAGGCGTCGATCGCGGCGGCCACCGGCTGCGCGCTGCCGACGGTGGTCTTCACCACGAGCAGGTTCTGCGCCGGCCGGACTTCGACCACAAACTGGCGGACAAGATGGATCACCGACGGCAAAACGCTTTCCGCGCCCAGGCTCTCGCCGCCCCCCCGATAGCCCTCGGGCCCTTTGACCAGCTTCAGTTCGCGCAAGTCGCGGGAAAGAGTCGCCTGGCCCACGTCGAAGCCCTTGCGCTTCAGCTTCTGCTGCAGAGAGTCCTGGCTTCCCACACGCCCTTCCTCAAGGAGGTTGAGAATCGCTTTGTGGCGCGCTGTTTTCGACATGAATAAACATGCACTTCTATGCATAAGTATCCATTCATGGAAACCACCGTGTCAAGGGCAAAATCCAGGGCGATTCCCCGCGGGCAGGGATCTACTGACGGACGGCGCCGGCCGGGATCTGGAAGTCCACGCCGCGGTCGTCGTTGACTTTGAGCGTGGCGGGAAGGTCGAGGTCGGTGAGCGGGATTCTGCGGGTACGCCCCTCGTCGAAGTCAAAAAGGGTGTCGCCCAAGATGGCATAGTTGAGCACGCCGGATTGATGAGTGTCTTTAAAGACCAGCACGGTCAAGGGCTGAGTAGACGCCGAGTCTTCTTCATTCTCTTCGGTGTCCGCCATCGGAAACGAATCGCGGTACCGCGCGGGTCGGATGGGAGAATCCGCGTTCTCCGGGCTCGCCGTGTCAGCGTCGACATCGGGCGAGTCCTCGTCTTCTTCTGTCGCGTATGGGACAGCGATGGGAACGAAAACTGGCTCCATGACCCCGGCGAGAGAAGCCCCATCCTTGTGGCGATGGTGGTGTTCGGAAAATAGCGGTGGATCCGGGTTCGCCGGCAACAAGAAATTCGCACAGCAGTTTCCCAAAATCGACCAGCGATTGTTGTAACCGTCGGGTCCGAACGACGTCACGCTGGGGGGAACGCCGTTTATAACTCTCCCGCCGAAGCCCATCGATGTAACCGACGGCGGCACGCCGTTGACTTGTGCTTGAACGGGCAAAACCACGGCCACGGAAAACGCCAGCAGGAAGAGAAGCAGAAAACAGCACCGCACACCGGCCAGCATGGGAAGCCTCCCCCGCACAGGGTACACCATCGGGGCCTACCTATTAGAACTCGCCACCGCCGCAGAAGTTGCTCGAATAACCTGCCGGCCTAAGCGATCCAAAAGGGTTAGGCTGCGGTGAGGGGGGCGCGGGAAGTTAACCGGCGCAGTTCCAGCATCCGGTGACGGACGTAGCCGTCCTCGGTCAAATGGGCGGAAGCAATGGCTTTACGACTGCCAGACACCATCTGGTCGAGCGCGCGGCGTGCGGGGAATTGCGGGTCGAACTCCCGGCAAAACTCACAAGGCCGGCTGGAGCGAGTGTCGAAGCGACTGACGACGTTACGGTCGATATGTTCCACGGGAAGTGGCTCCTGAAGGTTTGGCGAGAACCGTCTCGCCATATCTGTGAGGCGAAGTCGCAGCCTCGGTTGAATCATCGATTGTTGGTCGACGCCTTTGTACTACAGGGGATGGGTTCTCGACAAGCCCCTCGCGGCAGGGGCAAATTTCGCGGCTTCGGCAGGTTTCAATGTGAGGAAAGCGCAATTCCCGCTCCAAAACGCAGCGACGCAGAGCGCCGATTTCTGGCATGATTAGGCCACTCTAAAATACTGGAGATTTTGTGAACCGCGCCCACGCCAATCCGAGCACCATGTTCCTTTTCGATGTGGACAATACGCTGCTCGACAACGATCGTGTCGCGGAAGATCTGAAGCGACACCTGATCGACAAAGTTGGCCCGAGCGCCCAGCGCTATTGGGAAATCTTCGAGCAGTTGCGCACCGAACTCGGATATGCGGACTACCTGGGCGCGCTACAGCGCTATCGCACGGAACGGCCTCGCGATCCGAAGCTGCTGACCGTCTCGCACTTCATGATCGATTATCCCTTCGCCAACCGCCTGTATCCGGAATCGCTCGATGCCATCGAGTACGCGCAGCGCTTGGGGCAAGCTGCCATCTTAAGCGACGGCGATGTCGTGTTTCAGCCGCGCAAGGTGGAGCGCGCGGGCCTCTATGAATGCTTCAAAGGGCACGTCTTGATCTATATCCATAAGGAACAGGAATTGGAAGATGTGGAGGCGAAGTATCCAGCGGAGCACTATGTGATGGTGGACGACAAAGTGCGCATTCTGGCGGCGATCAAGAAACATTGGGGTTCGCGGGTGACGACGGTATTTCCGCGTCAGGGACATTACGCGCTCGATTTGGCGGAAGTGGCGCGGTATCCGAAGCCGGATATTACGATCGAAAGAATTGGAGAGTTGCAGAAATACTCGCTGGAACGGATTTTGGCCGCAGCAGCGGTGCCCGCGGCGAAGTGAGGGTTTACTCGGCTTCTTCCTCCGCCTGAGACGCGCCGGCTCGGACCATTGCTTCCAATTCACGAGTTAGGCCAGCGCGGCTTTCCTCGGGCAATTCCAGAAAACGGAATGGCTGCAGGCATCCCTGGGTCGCCCACATGGGAAACATCAGTTGGGCGCGGCAACGGACGCTGGTACCGCCGACGTGAAATAGCACTGTCACCCGGATGCCTTCATCGAGCGGTTGCTCGAACGCGGCCAGTCCGCCGTTGACCGAGAGCTGATTCATGCGGCCGCGGATCTGGCGTCCACTTTCGAGCACTACCAGGGCGAGAATGGATCCGGCAAGCTTGACGCGTGAGCCTCGTTTTTCTCTCGGTGTAATGGCTGTGGGTGGCATTCTCGGTCAATCTTGCATCAGGCAGAAGCATTAGGGCAGATTACGAAAGTCCGCTCGGCGCCTTGGTTTTAGTGGTAGCCCTTCCAGAAGAAATACACCGTCATTGCCATTCCCACTGCGATGACAAAAGCGCGGATCCACGCGCCAGGAAGCTTTTGAGCGTAGTGGGCGCCTAAGTATCCGCCGCAGAGTGCTCCTGCGATCATGACGCAGCCCGGTTTCCACACGACCGCACCGGCGATGACGAAGGTGATGACTGCGACGCCGTTGATGATGCCGCCGAGCACGACCTTCAGCGCGTTCATGGCGTGAATGTCGGTCATGCCGAGAGCGGCCAGCATGGCGAGATTCAGGATGCCAACGCCTCCGCCGAAATAACCTCCATAGACTGCAACGATCAGTTCGAACACCGTTGCGATGGCCAGCGCCGAGGTGGAAGCGTCGGCGGCAATCGAGCCTCCGGTGCTCGTCGACAGTCGTTTGCCGAACATGAACAGAAGCGTCGCGCCGAGCATGAGCCAGGGCATTACGCGCAGAAAGGTTTGCGCGGGCGTGTGCAGCAGGAGGTAGGCGCCAGCGATGCCTCCGATCAGACTGATGACGGCAAGGGGAACCATGACGCGGCGCGAAATGTCGAGATGCTTGCGATACGCGCCGGTGCTGGCTGTGACTCCGACCCAGAGTGCGACCGTGTTGGTGGCGTTGGCTGCAATGGGAGCGACTCCGGTGAACATCAGCGCGGGGAAGGCGATGAAGCTTCCGCCGCCGGCGACGGCGTTGAGCGCGCCACCGAGCGCGCCGGCGAAGAACAGGAAGACGATGGTATGCAGGGCCAAATATAAGATGTATCACGGGTTGGGGCAATTGCAGAAGTAAGAGGTCAGATTGCAGAAGTGAAACCCTTCGTGAATCTTAGCCTTTACTTCTGCAATCTGACCTCACACCTCTGACCTAATTTGCCGGGTCCGTGACACAGGTCACAGCCATTGGGTTGGCAGCCATCTACGCTGAAGAAGCAAGGATGGCTTCATGGCAACCCAAATTCACACCGAAATTCATATTGAAGACCCTCTCGTGGAGATTTCGCCAATCCCTTTTCCAAGCCAAGTCGAGCCGCGTACTAAACCGGGCGCAAACCCCGGCACTCGAGCGAAAAAGAAACTCATTCGCCGCACCGATCGTGACCGCTCGCAGATGCTGCGGCGCGGATACCAGTCCGCGTTCCTGCTGCTCAACCTCTGGATCGGCACAATCTTCTATTTCTGGGTTCGTCAATTTGAGCCGGGTGGTGGTCCCACCTCCTGGCATCGCCCGGCCGGAGTCGAGGGCTGGCTGCCCATCGCCGGCTTGATGAACCTGCGGTACCTCGTGCTGACGCATCATGTTCCGGCTCTGCATCCGGCGGGA
>Ga0187875_10003551_pt1 | contig 10988 bp, 9 predicted proteins | sample June2016WEW_17_1_2_FD_132978 | JGI IMG/M metagenome (GOLD analysis project Ga0187875, IMG submission 132978) | Peatland microbial communities from SPRUCE experiment site at the Marcell Experimental Forest, Minnesota, USA - June2016WEW_17_10 | ecosystem: Environmental > Terrestrial > Soil >... | reverse complement strand
CCTCCCGTGGACCGGCCATGCGCATACCCAGCGGCAGCAGGCTGAGCAGCGTGGTCTGCGGGTCGTAATAATTCTCGACCAGCGCTTTGTAGATCCGCACGTGCGAGTAGTGGTCCACATCGCCGGGTTTGGTCATGCCGACCACCGGGTTGAGGAGCAGGTTCGCGCCGGATTCCTGCGCGGCGCGCTTGGTGAGTTCCTCGTGCGCGCGGTGCATGGGATTGCGCGTCTGGAAGGCCACCACATCGGAATTGCCCATATGCGACAACAGTTCCCGTACTTCAGCCGGGGTGTGCCGTAATTCCGGGAAGTCGAAGTGCTGCGGCATCTCCAGCACCTTGAGCGGTCCGCTCAGGCGGAACTTGCCCCAGGAAAGCATTTCACGATAGGTGGGGTGTTCCTCGTCGGCGCATCCCAGGCCCTTGGCGGCCTCTTCATGCGGGTCGGCTTCGAAAATCTCGTCTACGCGCATCCAGGCAACCAGGTTGTTATTGGCGTTGCGCAGGGCGATTTCCCGCCCTTCTTGAATCCCGTCCAGTTTGGCCACAGGCAGGGTGATGGGTATCGACCAGATCAACCCGTTCGCCAGCCGCATGTTGTTCAGCACGCTGTCATAATCGGCCTTGCCCATGAAGCGGTCGAGCGGGGAAAACCCGCCGAAGGCCAATAATTCCAGGTCGCACAAACTGCGCGGCGACAGTTGCAAGGTGGGTCCCTCGCCGGCGCGGCGCGCCAGATCTTCGCGCTCGGCGCCGGCCACCCGAAGATCGATCAATTCGCCGCCATACGGCGTGTTCAATTCGACTTTGTTTTTGGATTTCATGTTTCTCCGATTTTCTCTCTTCCGTTTTCGCGCGACGGACGGGGAGCGCTACACAGGCAAAACCCTTACGCTATACCGATTTGGCGATGAAGCCAACAGTTACAAGGATACCCCGCCGCATGCAACCTGGCAGGCTTACCAGTACCAGATGTTCCTGGTACTTGGCTGCCCTTGTCAATCCGGGAAATCCCTCGCCCGACAGTTTCTCAGCGAGTTCGGCCACAGCCAACTTCACTGCGGCTGTGCGTCAGGAGGCTCGATCCCTGCATGGATTCCGGTGTTTCGAATCCCGCCAAATCCAGCAAAGTGGGAGCAATATCCAGCAAATGCATACCCTCCACTTCACCCTTCACCGGCAGATTGGGAGCGGCCAGCAAAAAGCTGCCAAACTGCGCATGATTGCAATCGTCGGGGCCGGTGTCGTTCTCCTGCAAATAAAGAGAGTCGTACCCCAATCCGCCAATGGAGCGCCAATATAACGCTCCGAAATGCACGATCAGATCCGGAGGCACATTGCGCAGGTTGCGGTAAAGATCGCGCGGCTGGAACACCAGCGATCCCATCGGTTCGCCATGATCGTCGCGCAGCGCGTGAAAACGCGCCGTCATCTCCTCGATTAAATCGTCGTACCCGGATTCCGGCACGATCCCCCCGGGCTCACGGCCTTCGACATTGAAGAAAACCCGCGCGTAATAGCCACCTTCGCTCCACACCCGCGTGTGTTCCCAGTCCACCAGGGACGGTGAGAAAGGCGTGGGTTTTGTGATGGGCTCTTTCAGCACCAGCAGTCCTTCGCGCCGCAGCCATTCGTTGACGCAGAAGCCCCCCTCCAGGCGCTGCGCGCCGTGATCGGAAACCACCAGCACGTTCGTGTCGTCGTCCAGCAATTCCAGAAGGCTGCCAATCTCCTGATCCACATACGTGTAGTAGTCGCGAATGAGCGTCTCGTACGGATTCCCTGGAACGTATTGACGGTGTTGGGGATCGTGGTACTTCCAAAAACCGTGATGCACCCGGTCGACGCCTATTTCCACGAATTGAAAATAGTCCCATTCCAGGGTGACCATCAGATACCGGATCACCTCGAAGTGCTTCCGCGTCATATCGTAAATCTGGTCGCGGAGCCATTCTTTGTTGTCGGTGCGGAAACCTTTGACGTCTACAGGATACTCGCCTACCAGACGATCGATTTCCTGCCTCACGCTGGTTGGGTAGGTATAATCGTGCGTCTTCGTATCCGGGGTCATGAAGCATCCGATATTGACGCCGTTCATGCGCCGCGGGGGATAGCTGGGCGGTACGCCAACCACCGCCACGTTCTTGTGTTGTTTCCCCAGCACGTCCCAAATCGCGGTCTGCTGAATGGAACTGGAATTTACGATGGAGAGACCGTGGTAGGAATAATCCTTGCGATTGCGAAAGCCGTACACGCCCAGGGATCCCGGGTCCTGGCTGGTGGACATGCACATCCAGGCCGGCACTGTGATCGGGGGGATCACACTCTCCAGCCGGCCATAACAGCCACGCTCCATCAGCGCCCTGATATTGTTCAAACCAGGGTGATGGAATAGAATTTCAGGAGCCGCACAATCCAGCCCAATGACAAGAGTCTTCACTTGTGCCTTCTCTAAGAACCGTTAGGATGTTGTCCCGCGCCCAGGGCAAGACTTTGGAAAACCTGCTAGCTTCGCTATTGGCATCAGACCACGACAACAGCCTTGGAGTCAAGGTCTGCATGGTAGATTTAGTACTCATCCATGTTACATAAGTCTAATGGCCGGTGCTGGTTGCGGGTCCCAGGCGGGCGATTCCGGGCCACCACCCTCCTGAACATAGTGGCATCTATTTGTTTTACGATGCGGGCCGGGTTTTTCCGCGCGGGTGGCCTTACCGGCATCCGCTGTGGTAAATTCGACAACTATGCCCGAACCCCAGGCGCCCTTGTCCCGAATCGAGCGGCAGCAATTCCGCCGTATTTGTGGCAAGTTTGCCACAGGTATCACCGTGGTCACGGTGCAGGAGGCCTCCGGAGCCTTGCACGGCATGACCGCGAATTCGTTCACCTCGGTCTCGCTGACGCCGCCCCTGGTCCTGGTATGCGTGGACCGGAACGCAGTGATTCTGGAGCATTTCCGGAGCAACGCCTATTTCGGGATCAATGTTTTAGGCGCCGGCCAGCGCCAACTCTCCGATCAGTTTGCGGGCCGCGGTTACGACCGGTTCCAAGGGGTTGGCTGGTATGCGGGGCAGACCGGGGTACCGCTGCTGCCGGACGTGCTGGCCACCTTGGAATGTTCGCGGTGGGACGTGTTCACGGCCGGGGATCACGACATCGTCATTGGCGAAGTATTACACGCCAACTGTCAGGATGGCGAACCGTTGGTGTTCTACTGCAGCCAATACCGGTCCCTGGGATAAGCGCGGCAAAACCAAAGGTCAGGCGCCGCCCTTGGGGCCAAGACCCTAGAATGTGACCTCGAAAACCGTACCGTAACCCCCTCCGTCGCCGCCAACATACGTCGTGCCATAGAGGATCCCACCAGCGGTGCTGAGGATCACGCCATTGGGCCCCCCCCCGCAACCGATGTTGGTCGCGTTGTTGGAGCAGATTTCGCCGTCGCCGTTGAAAAAGGCCAGGCTGGACTTGGTCCATTTGGTGCTCGGAGCCTTCGGCGGCTGCAACGTAAAGACTATTCCGCAGCCATAGTAAGATGCCGGGAAACAGATGTCTGTCGGAGAGCCGCCCGCGAAAGCCGAGCCATAGATCGGGCTCGTGCTGGAAGGCATTGCCAGATTGCCCGAAGGATTAGCGCCGTCGCAAGCCGGGCTGCCGCCGGACACGCACGCAGCAGTGGATCCCGCGAAGCTATAAAGCAAACTCTCGGTCCAGGGGTTGCCCAAGGTGGCTGGCGGCACTAATTCGAAGACTGCACCGCAGCCTTGTTCGTAACCGCCCTGCGGACAACCCGTAGGCCTTCCGCCCAGGGTAGTCGTGCCGAACAGGGCTCCAGTCGTGGTGTTGAGTACCACATTGCCGGCCGGTGCGCCTCCGTCGCAAGGCGGCTGGCCGGTGGTACCGCAGGTGGCTGGCGGGGACGATCCGATCCCCGACGGTGCGCCCAGAAAACTCCAGAGCACCGTCTCGGTCCAGACGCCGCTGGTCTGCGCCAATTGGAACACCGTGCCCCAGTTGGCAGTCCCTCCGCTATAGGTCGTACCATATAGCGTTCCGGTCTTGCTAAACGTCAGGCTGCCCAAGGGATTGGCTCCATCGCAAGCCGGGTTGCCGGTAGTGCCGCAGCCTGAGGGCGCGCCCGCGAAGCTGTAGAGCACCGCCTCTGTATAGGTTCCGCCGGTCCCGGGCGTCAACGAAAACACCGTGCCGTTGCTCGTGGTCCCGCCGGACTCAGTGGTGCCATAAATCACCCCTTTGGGGCTGAAAATCAGACCTGCTTCGGGATTGGCTCCGTCGCAAGCCGGGCTGCCGCCAGGCACGCATCCGGAAGGTGCACCCTTAAAACTGTAGACCGTCGCTTCGGTCCACTTTCCGCCGCCCGCGGGTGTCAACGAGAAAACCGTACCATAGCCGGAAGCCCCGCCTTGTTCCGTGGTGCCGTAGATCACTCCATGCGAACTGAAGACCAGAGCCCCGCGCGGATTCGCCCCATCGGCGAGTCCGGTAAAGGAGTAAAGCTGGTGTATGGTCCAAGGATTGCCTTGGGTAGCCGGCGGTATCAGTTGGAACACCGTACCCCAGCCCGTCCCTCCGCTATATGTAGTACCGAATAGCTGGCCGCTGCTGTTGGCCACCAGGCCCGCTTCAGGAAAAGCCCCTTCCGTGCCTGCCGGGAAACTGTATAGAGTAGTCAGCACAGGTGTTGCGGCGCCACAGGGCATGAGCGCAAATAGCGCGCCGATTAACACGGCCATCGGTGAGGATTTCAGCATATCTTCTGAATTCTGTGCCGATGCGCGCTCCAAAGTCAACTGTTGCGGGACTAGTATAGTACCGGCGCGCAGAGTCCTTTTGACTATTAGACAGGGACCATCCGGCCTTTGCGGACCTGAAATGGCGATTCCGGCAACAGCCGGCGCAGGAGTTTCCCGCTGCCGCTCGAGGCGATCCGTTTCCATGCGCTGCGGAGCATCCCGCACCAGTACCCTTGTGCTTTGGAAAACACCCGCGGGAGTTGGTTCGGGCGCGTGTCGTATGCTATCGTAACAAGAGTCGTTATAGGCATATGGAGCAGAAACCCCGCAAAGACGCTTCGGAGGATATAGCCGTCCCCGAATCCCCGGCCGCCCCGCCGCCGGAAGACCCCGCGCCCGCGATGCGGCCGGAAGATGAGGCCCTGGTTGCCGAGCGGCTGCGGGAATTGGGCTATATCGAATAAACTCCGCCCCCCAGGGGCGAATCGGCATTCCATGCAGGAAAAACCTAATATCATTTTGATTACCGCGGATTCCCTGCGCGCCAATCACTTGGGCTGCTATCAATATCCGCTGCCCACCAGCCCGCACATCGACAAGCTGGCGTGTGAGGGCGTGCTCTGCGAAAATATGTTCGCGCCGGGTATTCCCACCCAGCCTTCGCACACCACCATCTTCACCGGCCAGCACCCGGTCACCCATGGCGTGGTGGCGCACGGCGGCAAAGCCCGGTTGACCCGCGGATCGCCCTGGCTGCCGGAAATCCTGTACGAAGAAGGTTATACCACCTGCGCCGTAGACACCCTGTTCCGGGAACGCATCTGGTTCGGGCGCGGCTATGAGTATATACTCGACCCTAGCCTGCGCCACATGTTTTATGCCTCCGTCACCCAGGAGGAATTGAACGATCGCGCCATTCACTGGATCAAGACCGTTCCCAAGGGACCGTTCTTCATGTTCATCCATTACTGGGATGTGCATTATCCCTACACGCCCCCGGAGCGCCTGCGCGGCTTGTTTTACGACGGCCACAATCCCACCGATCCGGACAATCACGAGTTGGACGAATGGTGGCATCATCCGATCGGCGCCATGGCCCGGGACACCTGGCTGCGCACTTCCAATGGCCTGATCCGGGACCCCAAATACGTCACCGCGCTCTACGACCGCGAAATCCGTTATCTGGATGAAGGCATCGCCGCTCTCCAGGACACCCTAGAACAGCAGGGGATGGCCGAAAATACCATCATCTGGCTGGGGGCGGATCACGGCGAAAGCATGACCGATCACCGCATCTGCTACGACCACTACGGCCTCTACGATTGCACCGTGCAGGTGCCCACTATCGTGCGCTGGCCGGCCGGCAACCTGCGGGCAGGCACCCGCCTGGCGCCTTTCCGGCAATTGTCGGACGTCGCGCCCACCCTGCTCGAAGCGACCGGCAGTCTGATTCCGGAAGAGATGGAGGGCCGCAGTTTTCTGCAGCAGATGCAGGGCCAGGAAGAGCCCTCCGGATATGACCGCGTGATTGGACTGGAATCCACCTGGCAGGCAAAATATTATCTACGCAATAGCCGCTACAAATTTATCCTGGCCCGCCAGCCGGATCTGCTAGGCAACCCGGACCGGGAGTTGTACGATCTGGCGGCCGATCCGGGAGAGGACCACAACATCGCCGTGGAACAGCCGCAGTTGGCGGCCGCCATGGAGACGGAACTGGAAACCTGGCTGGCGGACAAGTTGCAGGCGCTGGGGAAGACCAAAGATCCCGTCAGGGAAGAAGGCGCCGTCGCCGAAAGCATCTGGGCAGGACATCGATCATGAACGATACGGAAAATGTGAATAAAACCGCAACCGAAGCCGATCTGAAGGCTCTCGCGGAAGCTTATCTGGACGCCTTCCATAAACGCGATCTGGAGCGCTGCGTCGACTTCTTCAGCGACGACGCCACCATCGACTTCAACATGACCGCCTACAACGGCCGCCAGGCCATTGTCGACTGGCACAAAGATCGCTTCGAGGCGGACCTGAAGATGCTCCGGTTGAATAACATCACCGTCAAAGGCGACACGGTCGTCGTGGATGGGGTGGCCACTTCTAAACGGCTGATTGCCTGGAAGGCCAAATCGATCGCCGGAAGAGTCACCATGCGCTTCGCGGACGGCAAAATCAAGAGCGGCAAGCTGTCCGCACGCATGACCAACCCGCTCAACATGCTGCGCGAAGATATGGGCACCTGGTAGCCCGGGGACGGGCCATTTTGCCCGTTGCTGCTTACGCCTTGCGCCGGCGGTACGCCAGTCTCGCCATCGTGCCCAATACCAGCAAGCCGGAGATGCCCAGCAAAGGAGTCCCTGGTTCCGGTGTAGCGGTTGGCAGGTAATTGCCGACGTCCGAGATATATCCCGCTCCGTCCGGTCCGTCCGGTGCCAGCGACCGGATGAATATATCGTCGCTGATGGTCAGCTCGGACACCGGCGAAAATGTCGTGGAGATCTGCTGGGATCCGGTGTTCGGGATCTGGATAAAGATCTCATCTGCCGAAGGACAGTTTCCTGGCCCTATGGCGACACCCACGCACAGCGTTTCCGAAACCTGGAGCGCAACCGGCGGGGTGGTGGTGACTTCCGTCATCCCGAAACTCGCCGTGTCGATGCTGGACGCTCCCGAGATCGTCGCCACCAGATAGGTGAGGGCCGAATCCATACCGGCTCCGCCGGACACGTTCCACGCCGCCGAGAGATCTAAACCGGGATTGGCCGCATTGGTTGAAGGCGTAACCGTGACGGCGCTCGCGGGAGGCCCGGGAAGCGTCGGGAAAAAAGTGTTGGTATACGCAAAATCGCTGAACTCCAAATCCCCGATTTGACAAGGACCCGTGAGCGCTACGTAGGTGGCTACGGATGCAGTAGGGCACGGAGAGATGGTTAAGCCGCCTGCGGACATAACCGGGGCAATCAAGCATGCTAAAAGCGCCCGGCCCAACAGTTTTGTAATCACGCTCGTCATGACGTTTCCTTTTGGTTTTTGCTGCTTAAATCGAGTCACGTATTCTCTAGTACTGTCTACCGAGTATAAGAAATTGGTAACAAACATTCAAGCTAATTTTCTGAAGGACTTTCTGGACGTATGGGTACTATAGTACTGGATTCAGGCAGGCAGGATGTCGTGCGGATGAGCGGGACGCGCGCCTGTTTCGGACCCAGGCGCGCATCACGCTTGCTTGCAGGGCGGGCAATTCTGCCCGCAGCCGCCTTTCCGGCGGCTCGCAGGATTCAACCGGTTATTGAATGTGAATGCGCACGGGGCTGGCGGACTGGCCATCCGCGGTCATCGCCACGTCCGCGTCGCCCATCCCGGCCAAGCTGCGCGGAACTTCCACAGTGACCTCGTCCAAACCCGGGAAATGACCGGAAGCCCCGGCATATAGCACCGGCACATTCTGTCCCGCAATCTGCACGTGAATCTCGGATGCGTCACGCACGCCGGATGCGTAGAACTGCAGCAGTACCCGGTCCAATGACGCTGCTGGATCGACCGGCGCACCCTCTAGAGGCCGCACCGATTCCGTCCCGTCCACATGGGCCGCGATTACCTGTACGCCATTGGTAAACAGCATCGCGTCGGCCTTGTCGGCAGGTGGTGTGTATACGTTGCCGGCCGCGGTGCCAATGACAGACAAAGCAGTGGACAAAACACCCTTGCACGTCCACGTTACTGTGCCGTCGGTGGTGGTCCCTCCAACGGTTTCGTTCCATACCGGAGCCGTGGTCCCGCTGGTCCCCGCAACCGTGGCTTCCTGGGTATTCCCAGCGGGATCCATGATCTCGGCGTTAACCGCATACGCCGTGGAAGCCGCCCACGCCGGAGACATCTCCGTGTAGATGAACTCCGACTTAGCCGTATCGATCGTGACTTTCGAGAAAGGCGCGATGCTCCGGGAGGTCAGCGTGCCCGACGGCAGCGACAGGTCGCCTTTGATGAATATCGTACGCCCTTCTACTGTTACATCACCTTGTAACTCCGCCGCGTCCAGGCCGGTCGGCGGCACTTGCAAAATGAAAGCTGTTTTGGCGCTGATTTGGTACGGTTGCACCAGCAGCGAAGATTTAACCTGGCCCTTCATCTCGATTGGATAATACTCGGAGTAGTCCGATCCCACTTTCGTCGGTGTCAGTGTCTCACAGGCATAGAGAGTAATACTGAACGGCTCACCTGCCAGCTTGAGAGTGTCTTGACCGCTGATCGGGTTGGGTCCAAACTCCCCCGAGGCTTGATACGCGATTATTGTACTAGAGCATGCTGCCGACAGGTTCTCCGAGGCGGCCAAGCCGCAAATTACCGCTGCCGCAATCGCAATAGACCGCATTGGCACAACCATTTGAATTCGTTCTCCTTTTGTTTCTTTTCTTGTCTTTTTTAAACGTCCCACTAAGGGTGTCTTTTCCGAGTGTAGATGGCGGCGTTTCTTGAAATCAAGCGTTTGAACCGACGACAGCCGACTAGCGGTACCAGTACGGTTGGCCGAAGGAGAGTGGGCCACGGGACCCGCTCTCCAATGCGCTGTGTCTGCTTACTGTGCGGCCAGCGACGGGCCACCCACCAGGTTGGAAGGCGCCGAAAGGTTGCCGTTCGCATCCTCCGCCCGCACGAAATACAGCAATTGCAGATTACTCGCAGGGGCAGTCTCGGTAAATGTGGTGGTGGTGACTCGTTGCACGAACGTGACGGCTCCCGGATACCCCACGGCTGTCGACGCTTGCCCGATTGCCCGCGCCGCGCCGCACAGCGGCAGAAGCACTGCGGCGTTGGTATTGCACGCTTCCGCATTGGGCCCATAGCCCGGCGGCGGCGTAGTATCGTTGGGCGACATATTGATGCGATAGACCAGGTAGTCCACCGCATTGGGGACGGCGGGCCAATCGAGCGCCACCGCCTCGGTAGCTCCCAAGGGACCCGGTGCGGAGTGCAGCGGAAACGGCTGCGTGAGCGTGGTCTGCTTAGGCAGGACCGCCGGCACCGCGCAGTTCTTATAGGTGCATTGGGTCCTCAACAGTTGCACATCCGCGCTGGTGATCTTGCCATCCTGATTCATATCCATCGGGTCATTCGGCTTCGCCTTGGAGTTCAGTCTGGCGGTCATCAGATTCACGTCCTTCTGGTCGACCACGCCATCGCGGTTGAAGTCCAGTTGGGTGTTGTCGATCATGTAGATCTGTGTTCCGCCGACCGCCGGCCGCGCCGTGCCCCAATAAAGTCCGAAAGGCGTGAATTGGAAAATTCGGCCGCCCGTATTCCAACCGTCTCCCAAGCCGATCTTGCTCACCGCCGTCCAATGGATCCCGTCCGGCGTCCGGAACAGATCGGTTCCATACTCCTGGGACCAATTCGCCGCGTTTCCATTCGCGTAAGAGGACTCGGTGCTCTCATCGTAAGTGCTCATGTACAATCCCATCCCGCCTACGCCGAATCTCCAGAAGTGTCCGGTAAATCCGTTGTCGAAGTATTGCCCGATGCCGCTGATGGGCAGGATTGCTTGACCGGGGTTGGGAGCCGTCGTGGGGCTGGTCCGCGGATTGCCTACCACTAAGTCCCAGCTATCCACCGTATCCGGCGTTCCATCGGGCTTATTCACTTGCACCTTGCCTGTCTGGTCGGGGTGGACGCGAACCATTTCGCTAGGCTGGTCGGTGCCTACATATAAGCAGCCACCCGCGCCGCCGCTGATGTTGCCCGCCGTAGCCGGGCAACCGCCGGGTGTTACGGTATCGGGAAATATCTGCATGCTCAGGCCGTAATTGGAAATCATACCGGCGTTCGCGTAGGCTCCCAGGGTAATAATGGGCGCCCACGAATAGGGGGCGCATGCGTTAGTTCCGCAGGTGCCCGTCCCATCGGTCTTCCATACGCCATACTCAGTGGCCGGTCCCGATGCGCCATAGGGGTTGCCCGTGGCGGCATACATGAAACCATTGAAACTCTGCAGAATCCAGACAGGCAGCAGTTGGCCCGTGCAGGTAGTGCCGGGTAGATCGCAACCCGCGGGCGGGCTGACATACTGGAAGTTGTTGTCGCCGCCGTTCGGATTGGCTCCGGGCAGTGTGCCGATCACCCGGCCCACACCGGAATAGTCGCCGACTTGGAAATACGTTACGCCATTCAGTTGGCCTCCCGAACGGATGCCAAAATTCTGGAACGCTTGACTGCTCCCGGGGCAACTGGGGCATGCCACGGG
>Ga0187875_10003544_pt1 | contig 11001 bp, 12 predicted proteins | sample June2016WEW_17_1_2_FD_132978 | JGI IMG/M metagenome (GOLD analysis project Ga0187875, IMG submission 132978) | Peatland microbial communities from SPRUCE experiment site at the Marcell Experimental Forest, Minnesota, USA - June2016WEW_17_10 | ecosystem: Environmental > Terrestrial > Soil >... | reverse complement strand
TGTGGATGCGAATAAACCTATGGCAACGAATGCCGAGCCGAGGAAAAGCAGTCCGATATACGAACCCCAGGTGCCTCCAACATCCAGATTACCCGGAGTGCTTCCCAAGCGGTAAACAGTGATGTAATAAATAAGTGTTGGCAATAGTGAGAAAACAACCAGTACAACACCGGCAAAGTATTTTGCAAGCACTATCTGCAAGTCGGTCAATGGTTTTGTTACAAGCATTTCTATAGTGCCGCTGCGTTTTTCTTCAGCAAACGAGCGCATGGTGATAGCTGGTATAAGAAACAGGAAAACCAATGGAGCCAGCATAAAAAGTCCGTCGATATTGGAGTATCCGTTCTCAAGGATATTGTAATCCATCTGGAATACCCAAAGGAACAACCCGTTGATAAGCAGGAAGACAGTGATTACGATATATCCGATAAGCGAACTTAAAAAATTCTTTATTTCCCGCTTAAAAAGTGTAAACATCCAGTATTGAATTTTTAGGAGTGTGCTTGTATATAAATGAGGTGCGAAATTAATCCTTTTTAGTGAAAGCAGTGGAAATGTTTAAGAAATTTTAACATTAGTAGAACGGGCGACTTAAAACAACTAATTTTACGGCAGAAATAGAAATATGAGAAATGTATTAATTTATTCAATCTTGTTCATTCTGTTAAGCCTTGTTTCTAATGCACAGGTGAGAAAAGTAGTTGATGAAAGGACAGGAGTAGAAATCATATTTTCAGTGGAAGATGGGATGTTCCCATATACCTGGTATTCAGAACAGATAAATGGCAAAGCTATCTCACTTGATTCAGCTGAAATAGAACGTTCAACGGAAATAGTAAAGAAAGCCCTTGCAAAGTACCCTGTTGATGTTATCAAAAAGAACCTGGATAAAGTATATGTAATGAAATCCCTGAAGTTTTTTGGAGTGAATTATGGAGGCACAAATGCAAAGAATAAAGTTTACATTGCAAACAATGGAACAATTGCAGGTTATGCAAATGATTTTATTGAACGCTCTTTTCATGAAGAATTTTCTTCTGTCTTATTGGCAAATTATCCTGATGTATTTGACAATAAACATTGGGCAGGTGTAAACGATATAAATTTTAAGTATAGCTGCTGGAATGGCTTTGAAGCTATTAAATCAGGCAATGCTTCTGAAGATTTTAATGAAGTTTTAAATGAAAAAGGCTTTTTAGATGAATATGGAATGTCAACAATGGAGAATGATATGAATTCATTTGCCAAGAATATGTTCATGGCAAAGTCGAACTTCTGGAGGATTGTTGCACAGAACAATCGCCTAAGTATGAAACTTGAACTTGTAGTTGAGTTCTACAAAAAGATTGACAAAACATTTACTCTTGATTATTTTAAAAAGATTTCAGCGAATTAAATTATGAAGGCAATTATTATTAACATAGGTGATGAACTGCTCATAGGGCAGGTCACTAACTTTAACGCTTCCTGGATGGCGGAGCAACTGAATACTATTGGCGTTGATGTGCTGCGTATTGTTGTCATCTCCGACAAGGAAACTGAGATCATTAATGTTTTAAAAATTGCCGAGACTCTGGCTGATGTTATATTGATTACGGGAGGACTAGGCCCAACCAATGATGATCTGACCAAAGAAACGCTTTGCAAATATTATAATACCCGACTTGTTTTCGATGAGAACACATATAATGACATAGCCGGATTCTTTAAGCAAAGAGGCGTTCCAGTTAGCGAAACAAATCGGCAGCAAGCCGAGGTTCCTGAAAATTGTATTGTAATAAGGAACAAGCAGGGAACTGCTCCCGGGCTTTGGTTTGAAAATAATGGGAAAGTAGTAGTTGCTACTCCCGGTGTGCCTTATGAAATGAAAACCATGATGACGGATTCCATAATCCCTATGATTGGAAAAAGAATGACTGATGAAACTATCGTTCATAAAACTATACTTACACAAGGTATTGGGGAATCTTTTCTTGCTGATATGATAGAGAAATGGGAGAATAATCTGCCTACATACATTAAACTTGCTTATCTCCCTTCGCCGGGATTGGTTAGACTGAGGATGACAGCAAGAGGGAATAACAGGGATGAACTTAAAAAAGAAATTGAAAAGGAAGTACTGACGCTACAAAGCATTATTCCTGATAATATTTACGGCTATGATACAGAAACCTTTGAACAGATAATAGGGAAACTGCTTACTGCGAAAGGTAAAACACTTGCCACTGCCGAAAGCTGCACAGGGGGTTATCTGGCGCATTGCATTACCAAAGTCCCCGGAAGTTCATTGTATTACAAAGGCTCTGTGATTGCTTATTCCAATGAGATCAAAGAAAATGTTCTTGGCGTTAGCAAACAAACACTCCTGAATCATGGCGCGGTGAGCGAAGAAACGGTGAAAGAGATGGTTGAAAATATAAGAAAGAAATTCAATGTTGATTACTCTGTTGCTATTTCCGGAATTGCAGGTCCTGATAGTGGGACTGCTGAAAAACCGGTAGGGCTTGTTTGGATAGCTGTGGCTAGTACTGATGAAACTATAGTTCAGAAGTTCCAGTTTGGGAATATCCGCATGGTCAATATTAAAAGAGCAGCGGTTACTGCATTAAATTTGCTGAGGAAAATGCTGTTGAAATAACGGAAAATAAGGAATTGATTGTTTTTAAATAAAATAACTTCATATTTTGCCACTTGTGGTTCGCATTCCGCAGTAATGTGTAAACAATCTCTCCTATTGTGTGAACAATCGCCATATCATGTTGACATATTGCAGGTAAAGTGTAACTTATCACGGTTATACGGAAGCTTATCACAGTTACAGGGAAACATTTCACAATGATAGGGAAGCTTTTCATCATTATATGGAAGCGTATCACGGTGAAATGGAAGCCTCTTATCCTGATATGGAAGCGTGAAACCACGATAAAAACGCAATTCGCAAGAAATTGGAAACCTCTTCTGGCAATTGCTAAATTTATTTAGTTTCCTGTCGTACTTTAAAATCGAGGAACAAGCCAAGCCTGTAATGCTCATTACCGAAATAGCTTGTGTCGGGGGAGATCTCGGCGGAATATAAAAATCCCGAAGGGGGCAGCGCTTTTAATGTTATGGTTTTGGTATTATTCTGACTTTTAAGCTCCAGCAAATCTGATGTACGCTTATCAAGGGCAATGGCGTAAGCTGAAACAGTGCGGAATTGCATTACATTTATCACAATCAAGGATACTATTATCACACCCGATGCAACATAAGAAAAATAACGCAGCAAGCCTGCCGTTTTAACACAGCGATAACCAAATATGAATGCCCATGAGGCGCAAAATATGACTATTACCAGTAATACCTGTGATAAAGACCTGTCGGGACCTATTTCCGATAAAACATAACAGGAGGGAAATATCAGGATATAGGCCAGTGCAACAAGCAATAGCAAAGAAATAAAGAGCTTTTTATAGAAATACGAATAAGGGAGTTTTTGATTTTCTTTCCCCAGCAAATAACCTATATAAATACAGGGGATACTGAATAACTTTATCCACAGCAGTTGAATGGGCAATTTATATATGATCAGTTTTACCAGTGATTTAAGAGCAATGTAGAAAGTATTAGAAAATGAAGGTTCCGGAAGCCATGTCGCCCTGATTGCATTTCCCGGCGCTTTAACGGATATAATAAAAGAGGCAATTAAAAATGCAAGTGAAAACAATATTTTCCCTAATGCTCTTTCTTTCAGCTTGAGTATTAAAGGTTTCTTCCTTATGAATAACATGCAACAGCCTGCACATAGTAGGAAAATTATATAGAATTGTGCATACGTTTCGCCGGCTCCCCCTGAATATGTAAAACAAATTGCAAATAATAAGAAGTGATAGAATTTTGTTCTTTTTCCAATTATTATTCCTAATCCAAATAAAAATGCAATGATGCTGAACATGAACATGGCTGTTGATTGTGCCCAGAACCATATTTCGCCTTTGTTATATGAAATAAGAAAAGTAAATGTCGTGAAAAGAATGCTATAGTTTAATATGAGGAATTTAGTTGAAGCTATTTTGAAGAAATCGAATATCCGCATTAATAGAAAGTAAACTGCAAGAATGAAACAACTAATTACTGAAATAGAATAAAAGAATAAAGCAAAAGGATATTTATGGAAATGATAAATCAAGTCCCATAGCAGATAAGATGTCCATCGCCCGCCCCAATGGTAATACCCTTCGAGCATGCCACCCCATATTCCGAATAAATGCTCGTCGTGTATGTGGTAATAATCATCAACAGCAAAACGATTGCAATAACTCAGCATAAAGAACAGCAAGAGGAACAGTGAATTCACTGTATATAAAAGAATGTTCTGCCATTTATATTTTATGATGTTATTCAATTTAAAATTGATTGTGCAATTATCTTACAGTTATAAAATTAGACTTGCCTACTGGAAAGGCAGACAAATTTACATATACTAAACGAAAATCGTTCCATACTTATTTTAGAAGAGATAATAAAGGCTAAAATAACAAGAATTTAACAAAGAAATCAAAAATATCACAGTAACCTAATGCTTTGAAATATTTACCTTTGTATTTTACTTTTAAAGGCTACTAGCAAAGATAATATTTTAGTTATGAAAGCAGTAAAGTTTTCTGTGGTGATTATAACAGTCTTTTTTATTCTAGCTATATCCTGCAAAAAGGAGAGTGTTTCTAATCAGGCAACAAGTACAGTCAAGCCTACTCCTTATACTATTGTTATCCCAAAGTTTTTCCCAACTGCATTAAACATTCCTGCTGACAATCCCATGACTGTTCAGGGTGTTCAACTGGGCAGATACTTGTATTACGACGGACGTATCTGTGGAAAGAAGGATACTTTAATGTCGTGCAGTACCTGCCATATCCAGCAATATGGTTTTATGAATGGAGTAGGTTATGCGCATGGAACTACAGGGGTGAAAACATCGCATATTGTACTTCCGCATGTTAACCTTGTATTTAATTCAAATGGTTATTTATGGGATGGGGAGGTTACACCTAATAATCCTGCTTATCAAAAACCTGGCGCTTATGGCGGCAATATTGAAGATGTTGTCTGGGTAGCGATGACTGATATCCCTGAATTTGCAAGTGATACAACAAAGTCGAAAGAAGCAATTCAGGCTATATCTATGTACCCGCCTATGTTTAAAGCGGCATTTGGTTCGGATGTGGTGACATTTAAAAATATTGCGAAAGCCATAGCGCAGTTTATCCGCACATTGATTTCTTCCAATTCTAAGTTCGACCAGTATGTTCGTGGTGAAACAAACTTAAGTGAAAGTGAACTGAACGGTTATAATGATTTTGAAACTGAAACAGCCGATTGTTTTCATTGTCATGGAACGATACTTCTCACAACGAACAATTTCTATAATAATGCAAAAGATTCAGTCTTTTATTATCCTAATCATGCAAATTATACAGACCCTTACGACAGGTATTCATATACACACAATACAAGCGATGTAGGAGCTTATGTGGCTCCAACCTTGCGAAATATAGCTTATGTGGCTCCTTACATGCACGACGGACGTTTTGCCACGCTTGACGATGTGATTAATTTCTATAGTTCGGGGCTTGTGTGGTCGCCTTATGTTAGTCCAATGATGTATCATTTAAATACAGGCGGGGCACAGATGACTTCTTCTCAAAAAGCCGACCTTAAAGCTTTTCTTTTAACTTTGAGTGATTCTTCCTTTATAACTAATCCTGCTTTTTCAAAACCAGCTGGGTTGCCATAAGAAAATACTTATTAATCTAAAGATTGTTAACAAGCAACTATTTTGCCTCAATTCTTGTTCCGCAGGCAGGGTTACCCAGTTGTCCGGCTTCGGTAATAATGGCTTGTTTCCCGCTATGTTCAACAAACTGAATAGCGGCTCTTACTTTAGGAGCCATGCTGCCTTCGGCAAACTGTTTTTCTTCCATATACTTTTTAGCATCGGCTATAGTAAGCTTGTCGAGTTTCTTTTCGTCTGGCTTGTTAAAGTTGATGCACACTTTGGGAACATCGGTAAGTATATAAAACTCGTCGGCATTTATTTGTGCAGCCAGCAACGCCGAAGCAAGGTCTTTATCAATAACGGCATCAATACCTTCAAGGAAATTAGGGCGTTTGTAATAAACCGGTATGCCGCCGCCGCCAACAGAAATAACTATCTGTCCGTCGCGTGCCAGTTTTTCAATAGATTTTCTGTTGCCAATAACCTGTGGTTTAGGCGAAGCCACCACTTTCCTCCATCCGCGGCCTTTGGGGTCTTCAGCAAATACAGAACCGTTCTCGGTGGTCATTTTCTCGGCTTCTTCTTTTGAATAATAAGGGCCAATTGGTTTAGTAGGTTTCGAGAAAGCAGGGTCATTTTTATCAACCAACACTTGAGTAACAATGGTTATTACATCGCGATCCATACCTCTTTCTTCCCGTATATTTCTGAGTTGTTGTTCTATCATATAACCTATGAATCCCTGCGAAAACGAACCGCATATATCCAAAGGCATTTCAGGCAAACCATATACTTTGGAGCCTGCAATGTTCTGAAGCAGTATATTTCCTACTTGCGGGCCATTGCCATGAGTGATAACAATATTGTAATCGTTCTTGATAAGTTCAAGAAGGCTCATGCAGGTATCGGATACATTTTTTTCCTGTTCGTCAATAGTACCTTTCTGGTCTCCTCTTAATAATGCATTGCCTCCGAAGGCCACAACTGCTAGTTTTTTCATAGATTAATAAATTTTGGGTTTTTAAAGAGGGAGCAAAACTATAAATATTTATTTAATTGTCAAGTCTCAATAGATTTCTTTACTTTATAAATTAATAGCCATATCCATATTTAATAGAACGCAGATAACACTGATTAAACTGATAACCACTGATAAAATCAGTGAAAATCATAAACATCAGTACCATCAGTGTTTTATTTCTCCTTCCATTTTATTGATAGAAATAATGTTTAAAGCCGAATAACTATCTTTGCAGCGCTATGGCTGAAAAGAAAAGAGTTGCCTTTTATACGCTTGGCTGCAAGCTTAATTTCTCCGAATCTTCGCAGATATCGAGGCAATTCCCTGCCGATAGTTTCGAAATTGTAGATTATAAAGAACATGCCGATATTTATGTAATAAACACTTGTGCAGTTACCGGCAAAGCTGAAAAGAAATCGAGGGCAGCCATTACTAAGTTCAAGAAAAGATATCCGGATTCCATTGTAGCTGTCGTGGGTTGCTATTCCGAAATCAGTCCTGGCGATATACATACCATAAAAGGCGCCGATATTGTGCTTGGCAATTCCGAGAAATTCTCATTGCCATTGATCATTAATAATGAGAATTATTCGGTTTCCGAAAGTCAGCATGATAGTTTAAATGAGCAATTTATTCCTTCATATTCCAGTGGCGACAGGACACGTTCATTCTTTAAGATTCAGGATGGCTGCGATTACTTTTGTTCTTATTGCACTGTTCCGCTGGCAAGGGGGCGGAGCAGAAGTGATACCATTGAACGCACATTAAGTATTGCTAAAGAAATTGCTGCTAGCGGTGTGAAGGAAATGATATTGACAGGCGTGAATGTTGGCGATTTCGGAAGAAAGAACAATGAACAATTTATCGACTTGCTTAAACAGCTTGATGATATTGAAGGAATAGAGCGCATCCGCATCTCTTCCATCGAACCCAATCTGCTGACTGATGAGATTATTGCTTTTGTTGCTACTTCAAAAAAGTTCCTGCCGCATTTCCATATTCCTTTGCAATCGGCTTCTGATAAGGTGTTGAACTCAATGAAAAGGAGATACACTGTTTCACTTTTCAATGACAGAATTACAAAGGTCAAAGAACTTATTCCTGATTGTTGCATTGCTATTGACCTGATAGTTGGCTTTCCCGGCGAAACAGATAATGATTTTGAAGAATGTTACCAATATCTTGCAAGCTCTCCCGTTTCGTATATGCATGTATTCACCTACTCTGAAAGGGAGCGGACACATGCAGTTACCTTGACAGATATTGTTCCCAATATTGAAAGAACTAAAAGAAGTCAGCGAATGCTTGCCTTATCTGAAAAGAAGAAGCAAGTTTTTTATAAAGAAAATGAAGGAAAAGAAAGATCAGTTCTTTTTGAATCGGATAATGAAAAAGGGATGATGTTCGGCTTTACCGATAACTACATCAAAGTAAAGACTCCTTTTGATGATAAGCTGATTAACAAGGTTAGAAAAGTAAAGCTTAAAAGTATTGATAAGGATGGAGTATTTACGATTAAGTTTCATGATGTTTAGGGCATCTCTTAAAAACTCAATAATGAAAAAAATTGCACCACATAGACACATAGAAAACATAGAAATTCACAATAGAAACAACTATGTGCTAACCTATGTATCTATGTTTCTATGTGGTAAAAGAAATTTTTAGAGATGCCCTTTTGAACCGCCATCCATCTCCCTCGGGTGAAACTGCATAATAGTATCCCTGAGGTATTCCCTGTCAATATGCAAATAAATTTCGGTAGTTGTAATTGATTCATGACCGAGCATTTCCTGCACGGCACGCAGGTCGGCGCCCCCCTCGATTAAATGCGTGGCAAACGAATGCCTGAAGGTATGCGGACTGATACTCTTTTTAAGTCCTATTTTTAAAGCAAGCCCTTTAATTATCATGAACATCATATTCCGCGTAAGCTTGCTACCCCTGCGATTCAGGAATAAAATATCTTCGCTGCCTTTTTTTATCTTTACATGAACCCTTACATCCTCAGCGTATATGTTAATATATTTAATTGCTATCCTGCCAATAGGCACTATACGTTCTTTATCGCCTTTGCCTATTATCTTGATAAATCCTTCTTTAAAGAAAAGGTTTGTAATCCGAAGGTTAATGAGTTCCGATATGCGTAAACCCGAACTATAAAGCGTTTCCAGCATAGCTTTATTCCGTTGTCCTTCGGGTTTGCTTAAATCTATGGCTGAAATCAGCTGGTCTATTTCTTCCACACTCAGGGTGTCGGGGAGTTTCCTGCCAAGTTTCGGCGATTCAAGAAGCTCGGTAGGGTTTACTTTAATTATATCCTCCATGATAAGATACTTGTAGAATGCCTTGATTCCCGAAATAACCCTTGCCTGCGTACGGGCGCTCATGCCCAGCTCATTTACCCATTTAACAAAATCCTGTAGCTGGTGGATGTCAATTTTATCGGGAGCGGGTTGCAACAGTTTATATTCAAGATATTGTGTTAATTTCTCCACATCATGCAGGTATGCTTCCACCGAATTGTGTGAAAGCGATTTTTCCAGTTGCAGAAAAGCTTTAAAACCTTTTATGTACGATTGCCAGAGCATAGCGTTTGTGATTCAAAAGTAGTTGAAAAAACACTTGGTTCCAGTTAATAATGTAATTTTTTTTATGCTTTCTTGGTTTATATTAAAAAAGTTTATAATTTTGCACCTCTTAAAATTAAAAGAAATGGCAAAGAAAAGTAAAGAAGCCAGGGGACAGGTAATACTGGAATGTACTGAGCATAAAGCAACCGGCTTACCGGGTACTTCAAGGTATATCACCACAAAAAACAAAAAGAATACCCCTGAAAGACTGGAGTTGAAGAAATACAACCCTATCTTAAAGAAAATGACTGTTCACAAAGAAATTAAATAAGTAATACCATGGCAAAGAAAGTTGTTGCATCAATGAAAACCACTACCGGCAAAGATTTTGCAAAGGTAATCCGTATGGTAAAGTCCCCTAAGACCGGGGCTTATTCATTCAAGGAAGATATTGTTCCAAACGATCAGGTAAAAGAATTTTTAGCAAAAAAATAATCCTGTTTCGGTATTGATATTTCAGTATTTACTGTGATTTGAAAGCTTTTTTCCGGTCGTGAAAAAAGCTTTTTTATTATAAAGCGTCGGGAAAACATAAAAATGGGTTTATTCGGTTTATTCAGCAAAGAAAAAAAGGAAAGTCTTGATAAAGGTCTTGCCAAGACCAAAGAGAATGTATTCTCCAGGATTTCCAAAGCCATCGTAGGAAAATCGAAGGTTGATGAAGGTGTGCTCGATAACCTTGAGGAGATCCTTGTTTCATCCGATGTTGGCGTTGAAACTACATTAAGGATCATTGAACGTATTGAAAAACGTGTTGCTGCTGATAAATACCTCGGAACTTCTGAATTGAACAGGATACTGCGCGAAGAAATTGGTTCCCTGCTTGAAGAATCGAATACACTTAGTAATGATACTTTTGATATTCCTAAAACGGATGGCCCTTATGTGATAATGGTAGTAGGAGTAAACGGTGTTGGGAAAACCACTACTATCGGGAAACTTGCCTACCAATTGAAGAAAGCAGGAAAATCAGTTGTACTGGGGGCATCCGATACATTCAGGGCAGCGGCAGTGAACCAGTTAACAATTTGGGCCGAAAGAGTGGGTGTTCCAATTGTATCGCAGGGAATGGGCGCCGATCCGGCATCTGTGGCATTTGATACGCTTGCTTCTGCAAAATCAAAAAATGCTGATGTTGTTATTATTGATACTGCGGGGCGTCTTCATAATAAAGTGAACCTGATGAATGAGCTTTCTAAGATTAAGAAAGTGATGACCAAGGTTATTCCCGATGCACCTCATGAAATTCTTCTTGTGCTTGACGCTTCTACCGGTCAGAACGCTTTTGAACAGGCAAAACAATTTACACTTGCCACCGAGGTGAATGCCCTTGCAATTACAAAACTCGATGGCACTGCTAAAGGTGGTGTAGTTATTGGCATATCCGACCAGTTCAAGATTCCGGTTAAATATATTGGGGTAGGCGAGGGGATAGAAGACCTTCAGGTATTCGATAAGAAGGAATTCGTTGATTCCCTTTTCAACGGTTGATCCCCACAAATAAACCTTATCTGCGATTTTTGAAAACAAAGAGAACTTTACCGGTAACAGTAAATGTCATTACGCTTGGTTGTTCTAAAAACCTTGTC
>Ga0187875_10003543_pt1 | contig 11002 bp, 8 predicted proteins | sample June2016WEW_17_1_2_FD_132978 | JGI IMG/M metagenome (GOLD analysis project Ga0187875, IMG submission 132978) | Peatland microbial communities from SPRUCE experiment site at the Marcell Experimental Forest, Minnesota, USA - June2016WEW_17_10 | ecosystem: Environmental > Terrestrial > Soil >... | reverse complement strand
ATGTACCAGAAGATCACCGCGGGCGGCTTCAGCCAATACGACCTGCCGCCCGGCCCGGATCCGACCCTCGCGCACTACCAGCCGTTCGACACCCCGGAGCCGTTTTCCGATACGTTCTGGCTCGCGAGCCTCACCATGAACTATGACCTCGACTGGGCGACGCTCACATCGAACACGTCCTATTGGGCGCGCCGCGAGAGCTATAGCCAGGACATCTCGGAGGCGCTGCGCAGCAACTTCGGCGTCTTCTATGGAGTCGACATCCTGACACCGGTCACATTCACCGAGATTGATCTGTCGCATCAGGCAAGCGAGGAGTTGCGTCTATCCTCGAACGGCAACGGGCCGGTCAACTGGCTGGTGGGGTTGTTCTACAGCAAGCTCGAGTCCGTGTTCGACGACATCAACCAGGCGCCCGGCTTCGCGCCGGCGTCCGTCGGCGGCGCGGCAGCCAATCCGCAGGGTCAGGTCTACGACGCCTACAACCCGTACTACGTGACGCAGTACGCGGGCTTCGGTGAGGGGTCGTACAAGTTTACTGACGCATGGCAGCTCACGGTCGGAATCCGCTACTTCCACTTCAGCACAGTGGTAGACGAATCGCAGCAGGGCTCGCTCACGGCCTCAGGCAACGCAACCCCGACGCTCGAGCACTTCGAGACGACCGCCTCCGGCACTACACCCAAAGTGAATCTCGGCTGGTTCCCGACCAAGGATCTCACCGTGTACACCTCGGTCTCGAAGGGCTTCCGGCCGGGCGGTGTGAATCTCCCCCTGCCGCCCTTCTGCCAGGCCACCCAGGAAACTTATCGCCCCGACTCGAGCTGGGACTACGAGGTGGGCGAGAAGGCACGGCTGTTCGACAATCGCATCACGATCAACGCAGACGTGTACTACATCCGCTGGAAGGACGTGCAGCAGCTCTACAATCAATCCTGCGGCTACTCGCTGACCACGAACGTGGGCGACGCGAAGTCGTACGGCCCGGAGCTCGAGCTCTCTGCGCATCTGACTTCCGCGCTCACCCTAAACGTGAATGCCGCCTACACGAAGGCGTACCTCACCTCGATTAACTCCGAGGTGTCTCAGGTCTCCACCACGGCGCTCACGGTCGGCACGCCGATCTTGAACATTCCGAAGTACACGGAGAGCACCTCGCTCGTCTACAGCCAACCCCTCGGGTCAGAGTACAAATGGGTGTCGCGCATCGCGAACTCCTACGTGGGTCCCGCGACCGACACCTCGTTTACCTACGTGCACCTGTCACCCTATGATCTCGTCACGGCGCGCAGCGGCATCGACACTGATCGTTGGTCGGCGTTCTTTTTCATCGACAACCTCACGAACAAACACGCCGAGCTGTCCACCAATACGACCTCTTTCTCTTGGATCATCCCGTCGCTCACCCGGGTCGCGACGAACTTGCCGCGAACTTTTGGCATCGACGTCAACTATAGATTCTGATGTCCAGTCAAGGCAGCGCTGCGATGCGGGAGCGGACCAGCGACATGAGTCCCTCGGCGTCGACCGTGGTGAAAACCTCGACGCTCTTCCCCTCGGCATCCGCCGCATCGAGGGCCGGTTGCGCACGCAGCCGTCCCTCGGTGATGCCCGACTGCCAGTCGACGCTCACCCGGCATGCCGTCCCTGCGAACAGATGCGGCGCAAGCAGATACCCAACGGGGCAAGCATCGTGCAGTGCCGGGTCACGTACCGCGTAGGAGCGCAGCATCTGGTGCGCGGCAAGGCCACAACGCGTGCCCAGTTGGCCGACTGATTCGAGCCATTTCTCACTCACCGCGGCCTTCATCGTGACGTCGAGACCGAACAGGAAAATCCGTGCACCCGAATTAAGCACGGTATGCGCCGCGAGCGCATCCGCGTGGAAATTGTACTCTGCGTTCGGCGTCACGTTGCCTGGGCGAAATGCCGCGCCGCCCATAATCAGCAGGCACTTCGCCCGCTTGAGGATGCCGGGATGCTCGATCTCGAGCACGGCGAGGTTCGTGAGGGGACCCATTGCGATCAGCACCGGGGGGTCGTGGCGCTCCTCGGAGAGGGCCCTTGCGAGGAACTCGACGGCGTGCCGTTCCATAAGCGGTCGCCCGGCAGGCAGCGTCGATCCTCCAAGGCCGTCCAGCCCGTGAATACAATTGCAGCGGGGCTCGGGATACGCAAGCGGTCGCGCACAGCCCCTCAGGACGGGCGTGTCGCCGCGCCCCGCCGCATAGAGTACGCGCGCGGCGTTCCTCGAAGTCTGCTCCACCGGCCGATTCCCAGCCACGGTGGTCACCGCCTCGAGCTCGATCTCCGGACTCGCGCACGCGACGAACAGCGCGAGCGCGTCATCAATACCCGGATCGCAGTCGATGATGACAGCACTCATGGCGCGGGCCCGACCTCACCCGGCGGGACGCACGTAAGAAACAGCGGTAAACGATGCGGTGACCGGACGGGTGAGACCGACTAGAGCATGCATAGTTTTTCCCTTGGAATTTGCGATAGTGTCTCGCTGTAGGACTTTCATGAAATCTCTCACGCTGCGCCGTCGTTGTCCATTGCGATCGCTCGTCACGCCGCTCGCGGTCTGCATGCTCGTAGCCGCGTGCGGCCGATCGAGTTCGAGCGGCGATCGCGACGTGCTCGACATCTATGGATGGGCAGATTACCGCGACGATGTCTTGATCTCCGAGTTCACGCGAGCCACGGGCATCAAAGTGCGATACGAGGTGTTCGACTCCTCCGATGCGGTGGAAGCAAAGCTCCTCGCGGGCGCGACCGGCTACGACGTCGTGAATGTGTCGAACCCGTATCTCGGACGGCAGGTGCCTCTCGGCATCTACGAACGGCTCGATCGAACGCGTCTGCCGAGTTGGAGGAACGCAGATCAGCGGGTGCTCGACTTCATCGCACCGTTCGATCCTGGGAATCGCTACGCCATGCCGTATGTATGGGGCGTGACCGGAACGATATATAATGCCCGGGCGATCGAGGCCCGCATGAGCGACCCTCCGCTCTCGAGTCTCGCGATGTTCTTCGATCCTGCCGTGGCCTCGCGGCTCGCCGATTGCGGCATTTCGATTTTCGACCTACCGCTGTCGGTGTATCAGATGGTGCTCGCGTACCTCGGTCGAAACCCCAACGAATTCACCGATGAGAATCTCGAGGCCGCCCAGCAGCAGCTTATCAAGGTGCGCCCGTACATTCGCCGATTCGATACCGCGAACTGGGCGCAGGCCGTCCTCACGGGCGATATCTGCGTGGCGATGGGTTGGCCGGGAACCCTAGCGAGAATGCTCGCCGACACGCCGCAGAGGGAGCTCGCGATGCGCATCAAGGCGGTAGTGCCGGTGGGAAGCGAACTCTACTTCGACAATCTCGCAATTCTAGCCGATGCGCCCCACAAGGCCGCCGCTTACCGCTATCTCGAGTTCATGCTCGAGGCTCATCATGCCGCCGAGCACGTGCAGCATATTCGCTACGCGGTCGCGAACAAATCGGCTGAGGCCTTCATCGAGACCGCCATGCTACGCGATCCGTACTATTATCCTTCGCAAGATACCCTTCGAGGAGCCCACCAGCAAATGATGGTTCCACAGGATTTCCAGCGCAAGATGACGCGTGCCTGGGCCGAGTTGAAGGCGGACGTGCCCCGATGAATCTCCGCTGGGTTTGTGTCTTCTGCGGCGCGCGCGACGGCGTCGGCGGCAAGTTCGCGCCCGCGGTGCGCGAATTGGCTCAAAGTATGGTCGCGCAGGGAACCGGTCTCGTCTATGGCGGCGCGAGCGTGGGGCTCATGGGCCTCCTGGCGAACACAGTCCTCGCGGCGGGTGGCGAATGCATCGGAGTGATCACCCGGGATCTCGTCGATCGCGAGATCGCTCATCGGGAGCTGACGCGTCTAGAAATCACGGACACACTCGCCGAACGCAAGTCGCGCATGATGGCGCTTTCCGAGGCGTTCATCGCCCTGCCTGGAGGCGCAGGAACTCTCGATGAGCTGTCGGAGGTTTGGACCGCGGCACAACTCGGATTGCACGCGCGCCCGATCGGCATCCTCAACGTGCGCGGTTACTTCGATCGACTGCTCGAGTTCCTCGACCATGCGCTTGACCAGGGCTTCCTCGATGCAGAGTCGCGCGCCCTCCTTACCGTCGCGCCACAACCTCGTGAGCTGCTCGATGCGCTCGCGAAACGCTGGACCTCCACGGGCGGTATCTAAATGTGGTCCGCTCAACGTCATAGCAATCCGGACTCTCCCACTTGCGAGGGTCGCGGTTCGCCGCATCCTGTTTGCGCCGGCGATTCCAAGCGAATCAAGTGACACGGTCGAAACTGCGACGCTATTTTTCCGGCCGCTCTGTGTATGCAAACCTCTCGCCGGAAATATCGGCAGCGAACATGAAGCCGCCCTTGGCTATGGTAAAGACCGCCATGCCAGTCTGGTAATCGCCGTTGGTTGTGGCATCGTTTTTTCCACTACTCGCTCCCGACGAGGCGCGATTGGTGCCAACGCTCGCAGAGGCTCCCGTCGTGATGGCGACGGCGCTGGCACCAGCCGCAAATTCGAATTTACCGGATTCGAATTCGTCCAAGTATCGCTTGTCTTGAAAGAATATGATTTGGCTATACGCTTTGCCACCCGCCTGAAGCCCGAAGCTAAACTGCGTCATTACGGCGTCGCCGACGAGCCGATCATGCACATATACCTGACCGTGGCCTCGAGCTGCGCCGACGATGAGGCCGCCAGCGCCAATGGTTGGGAATACTGCGTAGGCATAACAATTGGTGAAGAAGACGGCACTTTCTCCGGCATGCTTGAATAGCTCGATCGTCTCATCGTATTCGTCGGCGTAGGCCACACCAGAACCCAACAATAAGGCGAGCGCCACACCGAGGAAGCGAGACAGGATAGTCATATACAAGTCTTCGGTAGTTGACGAGCAGGTTTGCGGTTCGAACTTACAAAGCTCCGCCGCCTGCCCCTGGAGCAGGCGCAGAGCCCACGTAACAGTATACATCGGCGCCATGCAGGAGATACGATCGCGCCGGTAGCGCAGCAACTCTCAACCGATTCGTGGCACGAGTGGAAGCCAACGCCCATGTCGAAGCAGTCGAGCATCGAAATGCGTCCGCCCAATCTTTGCGAACGAGGACTTTGTGGTCATCCGCCGGAACTTCACCTTCGAGTTGCACGACGGCACGTTCGTGGTAATGGATGAGCTCACATACCAGCGTTGGGAGGGTGAGCGCATCGCCGAAGAGACCTTCTTTTTTGACCCCGCGCAGCGCGCGCCGAAGCCGCGCGCCGGGTGAGTGCCGCGACCAAGCCTCACGCCGATCTTTGCGAGGACGATTCCGGCTCTTTGCATCCTTTCCCTCGACAAAATACCTTGTCGAGTGAATCATGTCCGCCTAGACGTAGCTATGCTTTTGAACAACTGCTGAGGACCGCCGATGCGTGTTGCGATGTTTAACGGGGCCGGCCGGCCAATCACGATCGAGCGCGTGCCAGACCCCGCGGCGGGTCCAGAGGACCTGGTGGTAAGAGTCGGGCGCTGCGGTATTTGCGGCAGCGATGTTAGCCTTACCTCGGGCGGAGAATTCGACTTTCCGGTCGGCTGCAAGCTGGGCCACGAATATTCAGGCGAAGTCGTGGAACTCGGCCGCAACGTGAGAAATGTCAAGATCGGAGACCACGTCGCCTGCGTGCCCAGCGTGGGCTGCGGCCATTGCTCGGCATGCGAGGCGGGTGTTTTCATCTTTTGTCCGACCGTAAGACCCAATTTTGGTGGGTTCGGCGAGTACGCGGCCATTCCGCACCGCAACGCGGTCGTGTTGCCGCAGAGTCTGAGCCCATCAGCAGGTGCGCTTGTCGAGCCCATGGCTTGCGGCCTCAACGCACTTCGCCATGCCGGGATGCGTCGCGGCGACCGCATCATGGTGCTCGGCGCCGGCACCATGGCCCTCGCCGTTACGTCCTGGGCCCGTGTGCTGGGCTCCGGAAAAATTCTGGTCGCGTCTCGCTCAATGCGCCGGCGCGAGGTGGCACTCGCAATGGGAGCCGACGCCGTTTTGAGTTTCGAGGAAGCGCAGGATAGGACGGAGGCCGAGCTCGGCGGCCCACCGGACATCGTAGTGGAATGCGTTGGGAAGCCGGGCATGCTCGAGAAGGCAATCGCTCATGTGCGGGTCACCGGCACCGTCATTTCGATGGGCCTTTGCCTTCAACGCGAGCCCATCGTGGCGGCGCACTGCGGCTTCAAGGGACTAAAGATCTGCTTCCCGTTCGCTTACTCCCTCGGAGAGTTCATCGAGACTGTCGAGGCATTCGAAGCGGGCCGCATTCGGCCGGACATCATGGTCAGCGATGTCATCGCTCTCGAAGATTTGCCCGCCGCCATCGAGCGCATACGCGCCGGCAGTCAGTCGCTGAAAGTTCTTGTGGATCCCAGCCTGGAGCCTGCTCATGCACGACTTTAGCCACCGGCCGCTGCCGATTGCGATCCATGAGATCACGCCGGACTGGCTCAGTGCAGCACTTCGTACACGGGCACCGGACGTTACGGTGCGTAACTTCCAAATCGTGGACTTAATGCGCGGCACATGCACCAAGATCAGGTTGCGGCTCGAATTGGACGAGGCGGGGCGCCGTGCCGGCATTCCGGATACGGTGATTCTCAAGGGCGGCTTCGAGCCGCATAGCCGTGACATGGACTTCATGCATGAGAAGGAGATACGAGGTTACCGTGACGTCCTCCCCGTGCTGGGCCTGCGCTCGCCCGCCAGCTATTTTGCAGATTTTGATGCCGAGCGCCGCCAGGGCATTGTCATCATGGAGGATCTGGTCGCCCGCGGTGTTACCTTCTGCAATCCGCTCGAGCCGCAAAACTACGCGCAGGTCTCGGGCCGGCTTTGCGCGCTTGCCCGGTTCCACGCGAAAACCTGGGCAACCCGCGATTTCCTGCCGGGCGGAAAATGGCAGGACATTCAGACGTTGTTTGGCTATCTGCGGCCCTATTTCAACCTCTATTTCGAGCCTAAGACTTGGGCGAAGTTCGCGGCCCTGCCCCAAGGGGCGGCAGCCTCAGTGCGCTTTCTGAATCGAGATTGGGCGGTCATGGCTGCAGAGAGGATGACACAACTCGCGTTGCGGTTGCCGAATTCGATTCTGCACGGCGACGCGCATCTCGGTAACCTCTATATCGACAAGGACGGAACACCAGGGTTCTATGACTCGCTGTCCACCCGCGGGCCGGGGATGCTGGAAGTTGCCTACCACATAGGATGTGCCCTGGATACGGCGGACCGTCCGCGATGGGAGGGTGCGTTGATCCGTGATTATTTGAACCAACTCGAACGCGACGGGGTCGAGGCGCCGAGCTTCGACGAGGCTCTGCGCCAGTACGCCATATTTCTGGCCTACGGCTTTCTCATCTTCATCATCAACGAGAGCGCCTTCCAAAGCGGCGCCACCAACACCGCTTATGTCGCACGTTTTAGCGCAGCCATGCTGGCTCACGACACTTACGGCGCGCTCGAGTCCTTAGCGCCTGCCTGAGGTTTGGCGCGATAAGTATCGAAGAAGCCGGAGCTTGAGCTTTTTGACGAGCTCAACTCCGCTTCGCTTGGCGTTGGGATAGGTGACCCCTCTCTGACTCCGCCAGCTCAGCCGCCAGCAGGGCGGTGCAAGCTTCGATATCGATCCAACTACCGTCCCCTTCGGCGGAGGCGCTGGCCATGTAGAGACCATCTATAGTTTCAACTTTCACCGGGTGCCGCAAGACGGGCTTTGTATACCAGGTGGATATCGAAGGTGGGGTGGTGTTTTGGTAGGTTGACCACTCAGTACATGCTTCAAGGTCGCCATAATAATGATGAAGGTAGTCGATCATCGAATCGACTACTGCTTTTGCCTCAGCCCAATTGCGCCATTGACGTCCCGGCTGATTGCTGCGACCAACTGCCTCTACGCACAACAAGTGTTTCCCCGCAGGTGCCGAGCAGGGAGAAAACGATGATGGATAGAAAAAGCCACCGCGAAACCGCTTAGTCATGCTGTTGCCGTACAGCAAGCGTTCCCACGGACTAGATAAATCCTCAATCCTGCCGGTAGCTCGAATTGTGGGCAGCCGCGTGAGCCCTGCCCACCATGAAGCAGACTCCGTGCCGTAGTCTTTCGTTGCGCGAGCCGCCGCCATAAAGGCTCGCGGCAAAAATCGCTCATCGACAAGGTCCGTCAGGTGCCAACCCGGCCAATCCACGATGACAATGGGCGCTTTGAATTCTTTTACAAGGCTCCCATCGTTAACTGCGACGAGTCCAGTTACCTCATCATTGCTGGTTGTTATCTCAACGGGCTTCCAACCTAAGTAGAAATCCGCCCCGAGTGTCGTTAGACGCCGGAACCATGGCTGAATCACGCCTTGCATTCCCCCGACTTCATCATCGTTGGGTAGCACCGCCACGCCATGCACGCGATTGAGGTGCATGATGTAGCGGCCGACCGATGTCTCTTCAGCGGGAGTAAACGGGTTACACTCGGCCTGTTGCAGCAGAATGTGCCTCACCATGGGGTTGCGCACGTTTCGTAGCAACCACTCGTCCAGACGAACGGGTACGAGCCGCCAAGCTTCCTCTAGCGGCGTGCCGCGCAGCATTGCGAGGACTTCGCCCAGCTCCTTCGCGAGCGACGCAGTCTCTGCGGGGGCGGTCACGTTACTGAAGCATCGCACTATCTCTCGCAGTAACCTCATTGGGTCGTTACCATCCGGCACTACCAGTTCTGCAGGCAGCTCGCTGGTCGCGCCCTCGGGAAGCCAATGAAGCCGAAAGAATCGTCTGTGCAAGCGCGCAAACTTAAGTGTAACGCCGGCGAGTTCTGCCGCTTTGTTGATGTAATGCGGGATGAATGCCAAGTCGGTGCTACCTAGTCCCTCCCGCTGGCCCCAGCCAATCCAATATCCATTCTGTAGCGTTGCTCCCATGCGCCCACCCGGCCTTGGCGCGGCATCCACCACGGCAACGGTAAATCCGCGGTTCGCCAATATGGCGCCAGCCGCCAACCCACCCAAGGACGACCCCACGACGATCACATCGTATTGCTGCGCATCCTGTTTCAAGCCGACTCCCATGAATTCGGTAGCGGACAAATCTGCGGATGTTCCCGCCACGGCTCGTTGGCGCTATAGCGATGATTCAAATTCCAGAAAATCACAAATGTCTTCCTGAATATTGACGTTAGGTGACAATTTGACCGTAGGCGATTCGAATCCCAAAAACACATGCCGATGCCATTCGGCTGAGAGGCAAACACTTCGTCACGAGGTGCCCCACACAATCAGCTTTCAGGCACAAAGGAAGTGCTGAGCGTCCGGATCGCGAGTCCAGTTCCACATCTCAAATAGCGTCCAAGGAGAATTGGTGGTCACTTTCCCTTTCGAGTTACGGAAATAAGTGGTCCCGTAGGGGGTCGACCATACGAACTGCTCAAGCTTGCGTGCAGTCCGCCCCATGTAATCCTCGAAAACAGGTTCGCGAACCTCTAGGCGCTTCCAGGAATTCTCCACCGCCATACGTATGCAACCGGCAATGTAGTGAGACTGCAATTCAGAGTTGTAGACTAAATTACCGTTGTAGCCCAGATTAGTACCAGGTCCGTACATCATGTAAAAGTTAGGAAATTGGGGAACCACGATACCGAGATATCCGCCTGGCCTGTCCTGCCAGAAATCATTGAGCTCCAGTCCTCCGCGACCTTTGATTACCATTGGGGTGAGGAATTTCTGCACCTGAAATCCTGTAGCGAAGATAACAACTTCCGCTTCATGAACAACGCCCGAACCATCGCGAATTCCTGTTGGCACGAAAGACTCGATGGGTTCAGTAACTAGCTCGACGTTGTCGCGCTTGAGTGCTTCGTAGAAATTTCCAGTTTGAATGGTGGGCCGCTTGACGAAGGGCGGATATTCCGGCGCGACCTTTGCCAGCAAGTCAGGACGATCTAGCATGATGCGCTGCATCTCGCCGAGCATCAACTGGCGCATCATGTCATTCACGCGGCTGACCGACCGGCCGTCCTGAGGCCAATCTGGTTCTACCATCATCCACTCCGGGCTCAGATCCTGGCACCAGTTGAACAACAGCGCCCGCATCCAGCCAGCGTAGTATGGCAGATGCTCGATAGCCCACTGCTCGCTGGGCCGAATTTCACGATCGTATTCTGGGTTGACGAGCGACCAGCCGGGACTGCGCTGAAATATGGTCAGGCGTTCCGCGACCTTAGCGATTTCCGGTATCGCTTGCACGCCGGTCGCGGCGTTGCCGATGACGATAACCCGCTTGCCCACGAGCGAAACGTCTCGGCGCCAGCGCGCGGAATGAAATGCGATTCCCTTGTATTGGTCCAATCCAGCGAAGCTGGGTATTTGCGGACGATTGAGGAAGCCCACGGCACTCACAAGCGATCGCGCCGTCAACGTCTCCTTTGAACCGTTTTGATTTGTCAGCTCAATGCGCCACATCGAGTCACTTTCGACCCATTCGGCTGCGGATACCTCGCATTTGAATCGGATGTGAGGCAGGACGCCGAAATTCTCGGCACACTGGCGAAAGTATGCCAAAAGCTCGGCTTGCTTCGAATAGAGGTGTGACCAACGATGGTCCTGGAGAAAGGAAAATGAGTACGCGTGGCTTGGAACGTCCACCCGCAGTCCCGGATATTGATTCTCATACCAAGTGCCGCCGACGCTGTCGTTTTTCTCAACAATCATGAAGGGGATACCCGCCTGCTTGAGCCGGTACCCCATCAAGATGCCAGACATGCCGGCGCCGACAATCACAACGGGATGCGAGTGCTTGGCGCTCTCGCTCACATCCCGTTTCCAGCGGAATGCACGCGCGTCTTTGCCCTCGAAGGACATGTCTTCCAAGACCATCGGCAGATAATCGGTCGGGATGTCTCGTCCAAAGAGGAAATTGATCATCTCCCGGAGCTCGGCAT